>OKUM01000015.1_pt1 | contig 141316 bp, 134 predicted proteins | sample 1606801 | NCBI WGS metagenome assembly OKUM01 (sample SAMEA3882546, study PRJEB24775) | human gut metagenome | biome: human-associated habitat; feature: intestine environment; material: feces | place: Netherlands | collected 2009/2010
CCCGAAAGCGATCAGGCAGGCAGCGTCATTGACGCGCTGCGCCGGTTTTTGAAGGAAACGGGCGTGGAAATCCGTTGGGAGCGGGCACTGGAAATCGAAGCGGCAGACGGCGCGGTGACGGGCGTGCGGACGCAAACGGGCAGGCTTCCGGCGGACCGGGTCATTCTGGCGACGGGCGGCTGCTCGTATCCGGCAACCGGCTCGACCGGCGACGGCTACCGGCTGGCAGGAAGCCTCGGACATACGATCATCGAGCCGCGCGGCTCTTTGGTGCCGTTGGTCGAAAAAGGGCATACCTGCGGCGCAATGCAGGGGCTGGCGCTCAAAAATGTGGAAGTGAAGCTGCTCGACGCGAAGGGCAAGTGCGTGTTTTCCGAGTTTGGAGAGCTGCTGTTTACACATTTTGGGCTGTCGGGTCCGGTGATTCTCTCTGCCAGCTGCCACATGCAGCGCGGAAAAGAGGGCTACCGGATTGTGATGGATCTGAAGCCGGCGCTGGATGAAAAGAAGCTCGACGCGCGCATCCTGCGTGATTTTCAGAAATATGCCAACCGGGACTTTAAGAACGCGCTCTATGATCTTGCGGGTCATGCCATGATCCCGGTGCTCGTGCGCCTGTCCGGTATTCCGGAGGATACGAAGGTCAACACTGTTACGCGCGAACAGCGGCACAAGCTCGTGGAGCTGTTCAAGCACTTCCCGGTCTCCGTGTGCGGTACGCGCCCGATCAGTGAGGCGATCATCACCTCCGGCGGCGTGTCGGTCAAGGAGATCAATCCCCGCACCATGGCATCCAAGCGGATGCCGGGGCTGTATTTTGCCGGCGAGGTGCTCGATCTGGACGCCTATACCGGCGGCTATAACCTGCAGATCGCGTGGAGCACCGGCTATGTGGCCGGCAGCGCCGTCTGCACATAACGAGGAAAGGAAACGAACGTTTTGGATACTCATATTACCGTTGCCATTGACGGCCCCTCCGGTGCCGGAAAAAGTACGATCGCCCGCGCGGCTGCGCGTCGCTTTGGTCTGATCTATGTGGACACCGGCGCGATCTACCGCACCGTCGGTCTTGCCGGAGAGCGCGCCGGCGTGAACTGCTCGGATGCTGATGCCATGCAGGCGCTGCTGCCGGCGCTGCGCATCGAGCTCGTGTATGATGCGGCGGGAGAGCAGCGGATGCTGCTCAACGGCGAGGACGTTTCGGATACGATCCGTCTGCCGGAGGTGTCACTGCTGGCCTCGCGCGTGTCGGCGCTGCCGGTCGTGCGCGCGTTCCTGCTTGATATGCAGCGCAGCCTTGCCCGCACGCACAGCGTCGTTATGGACGGGCGCGACATCGGTACGGTCGTTTTGCCGGATGCCGGGCTGAAGATCTTTCTGTCCGCCTCGGCGGAGTGCCGCGCGCAGCGCCGCTGGCGTCAGCTGCAGGAAAAGGGCATTCAGGAGCCGTATGCCGACGTGCTGCGTGAGCTCGAGCAGCGCGACTATGACGATACGCACCGCGCCATCGCGCCGCTCAAGGCAGCGCCGGACGCTGTGCACATCGACACGAGCGAGCTCACGCTTGAGCAGAGCATCGACGCCGTGTGCGCAGCAGTCCGCACGCGCTTCGGACTGGAGGCGGACGCATGAGAGAGCTGCGCGTCGCCAAGTCTGCCGGTTTTTGCTTCGGCGTCAGCCGCTCGGTCAAAATGGCCGAGGAGATGCTCGCGGCCGAGGCGAACTGCTACAGCCTCGGCGAGCTGATCCATAACGACGACGTTGTGCAGCACCTGCGCTCAGAGGGGCTCACGGTCGCGGACGGACCGGAGCAGATCCCGCAGGGCGCGTCGGTCATCATCCGATCCCACGGCGTCAGCCGTGCGGAGTTTGAGGCCGTGCAGCGCACGGGCGCGACGGTGTATGACGCGACCTGCCCGAAGGTCAAGCGCATCCATGAGATCGTGGCGGAGGCCTCCGCTGAGGGGCGGCAGCCGGTCATCATCGGAGCCGCCGACCACCCGGAGGTGCGTGCGATCTGCGGCTGGTGCACATCCCCAATTGTGGTCAATGACGCCTCACAGCTCGCCGCGCGTATCGCTGACGGCACCATCGACTGTGCAAAACCGCTGACTGTTGTTATCCAGACGACCCAAACGCAAGAAAAACTGCTGGAATGTCAGAAAATTATAAAAAAAGAGTGTACAAACGCCAAATTGTTTGATACAATATGTGGTGCTACGTTTACACGTCAGACAGAGGCCGCGCAGATGGCCCGCAACTGCGATGCAATGGTCGTTGTCGGCGGCAGCCACAGTGCAAACAGCCGCCATCTCTACGAGATCTGCTGCAGTGCGTGTGCAAACGTGCAATTTATTGAAAACGCAGCGCAGCTTGATACAAGCGCGTTCGTACATGCGGATACGGTCGGCTTGACAGCCGGGGCCTCCGTGCCTGCATGGATCATTAAGGAGGTAAAACAAAAGATGAGCGACGAGATCCTGACTCAAGAAAATCCCATGGAGACTGAAAATTTTGATGAAATGCTGGAGGCATCTCTCAAGCCTATATATAATGGAGAAAAGGTAACCGGTACGGTCGTGGCCATTTCCGCCACCGAGATCAGTGTCGATATCGGCACCAAGTATTCCGGCTTCATCCCGACCAGCGAGTTCACCGACGACGGCATCAAGGTTGAAGATGTCCTGCACGTCGGCGACAGCATTGAGGCGAGTGTTGTCCGCGTCAACGATGTCGAAGGCACTGCGATGCTCTCCAAGAAGCGTCTGGACGCCGTGAAGAACTGGGCCGCCATTGAAGAGGCACAGGAGAGCGGCGAGATCGTTGAAGGCAAGGTCACCGAGGACAACAAGGGCGGCATCGTTGTGTCCGTCAAGGGCATCCGCGTGTTCGTGCCCGCTTCCCAGTCCGGCCTGCCGAAGGACGCGGCCATGTCCGAGCTCGTCGGCCAGACCGTGCGCCTGAAGATCACCGAGGTCAATCGCGGCCGTAAGCGCGTTGTCGGCTCCATCCGCGCTGTTGCCCAGAAGGAGCGCCGCGAGCGCGCCGAGAAGATCTGGAGCGAGATCGAGGTCGGCAAGCACTATCACGGTGTTGTCAAGTCCCTGACGTCCTACGGTGCGTTTGTTGACATCGGCGGCATTGACGGCATGGTGCACGTCTCCGAGCTGAGCTGGAGCCGCATCAAGCAGCCGTCCGACGTGCTGTCCGTCGGCGACGAGGTCGATGTCTACGTTATCAGCTTCGACGCGGAGAACCACAAGATCTCCCTCGGCTACAAGGATCCCAACGGCAACCCCTGGACCAAGTTCATGTCCACCTTCCAGGTTGGTGACGTGGCGAAGGTCACCATCGTCAAGCTCATGCCCTTCGGCGCGTTTGCCGAGGTGCTGCCCGGTGTTGACGGCCTGATCCACATCTCCCAGATCGCCAACCGCCGCATCGGCAAGCCCGATGAGGTGCTCACCGTCGGCGACATTGTCGATGCGAAGATTACTGCGATCGACGAGGAGAAGCACAAGATCTCCCTGTCCATCCGCGCGCTGACCGCTCCCGAGCCGGCTCCGGTGCGTGAGCGCCCGGCCAAGAAGCCGATGGCTCCCGAGGCCGACGCCCTCGTCTATGAGATCTCTGCTACCGGTGAGGCCACCGGCAACATCCCTGAGATCGACTTCGACGATGTCGACGAGTAATTGGTTTTGAAAGCATCCCTGCACACGCGTGCAGGGATGCTTTTTTTGCTGCCCGCACCTTGCGCCGGGGCGTGTTTCTGATTATAATGAAACCATAACAACTGTGTATGTACATAACAGCAACGGAAAGAAAGGAGCGATCCTATGGCACTTTACGGGAAGATCAAGGCAAAGCTCGGCGGCAAGCCGTTTTGCACGATGGTCGTGCTGGCGGCAGGCTCGTCCAAGCGAATGGGGCGCGACAAACTGATGATGGAGGTCGGCGGTGTGCCGGTGCTTGTGCGCTCGCTGCAGGCGATGCAAAACTGTGCCGCGGTCGATGAGCTGATCGTCGTCACGCGCACGTCGCGCCTCGAGGAGATCGCGGCGCTGCGCGACCAATATGCCCTCACGAAGATGACGAAGGTCGTCGTCGGCGGTATGACGCGCGCAGAGTCTTCGCTGGCCGGTGTGCTGGCTGCGAGCAACCGCGCCACGCTCATCGGCGTCCATGATGCCGCCCGCCCGCTCGTGACGGATGTGATCATCACTGATACGATCAGCGCGGCGCAAAAGAGCCGCGCGGCCGCGCCCGGCATCCCGGTGCGCGACACGGTCAAGGTAACGTCCGACGGCATCATTACCGGCACGCCCGCCCGCTCGACGCTCTCCGCCATTCAGACGCCGCAGGTGTTTCAGGCGGATCTCATCAAGGCTGCGCTTACCAACGCCATGCGCAAGCATCTGGCCATCACGGACGACTGCTCGGCGGTCGAGCAGCTGCGCGTGAAGCCCGTCGTGACGCAGGGCTCGGAGGAGAACATCAAGATCACGACGCCGATCGACATCGAGCTCGCTGAGCTCATCCTGAGGAGGCGCGGCAAGGCATGATGCGCATTGGACACGGATATGACGTGCATCGCCTCGTCCGCGGCCGCAGGCTTATCCTCGGTGGCGTCGATATCCCGCACGAGACCGGCCTGCTCGGTCATTCGGATGCCGACGTGCTCACGCATGCCGTCATGGACGCGCTGCTCGGCGCGGCCGCCATGGGCGATATCGGTCAGCTTTTCCCGGACAAGGATCCCGCATTTGCCGGGGCGGATAGTCTGGCGCTCCTGTGCGAGGTGGTGGCGCGCCTGCACGCCGAAGGGTATACGGTTGGCAACATAGACTGCACGGTGCTCGCACAGGCGCCGAAGCTCGCGCCGCACATTGCGCAGATGCGCCGCAATCTGGCGCAATGCATGGATGTGGACGTTGATCGCATCAGCATCAAGGCGACGACCGAGGAGGGACTCGGTTTCACCGGCGCGCGCGAGGGTATCGCGGCGCATGCGGTCGTGCTGCTCGAGAAACAGGCGTAAACGCCGACGCCGCTCCCGCATAGAATGGTGCATCACCATGTGGGAGGGAGCTCATGATGCAGCGCTATTGTCTGATCCTGTGCCGGTCGCTGACCTATGCACAGCGGTCGTCGCGGGTGCTTGAGCGCGCGGGCATCACTGCCGTCGTGCATAAAGCGCCGCTAAGCGTCTCCAAAACCGGATGCACGTATTGCGTCAAACTGAAGGAAACCCAACTGGAACGCGCTCTGCTGCTCCTGGACCGCGCAGCGATCCAGCGGGGAAAAATCTATCGCCTGCTGGAAGACGGTACTTACCAGGAGGTGACGGTATGATCTATCTGGACTCGGCGGCCACGAGCCTGCTCAAGCCGCCGTCGGTGGCATGTGCAGCGTCGATGGCCATACGCACGATGGCGAGCCCCGGCCGCGGCGGACACAGCGCTGCCATGCGCGCGGCCGACACGGTCTTTGCCTGTCGGGCGGCGGCCGCGGCGCTCTTTCACGTCCCGGAGCCGGAGCGCGTTGTGTTTACCATGAATGCGACGCACGCGCTCGATATTGCCATTCACTCGCTCGTTTCGCCCGGTGATCCGGTCGTGATCTCCGGCTATGAGCACAACTCCGTCACGCGCCCGTTATATGCCCTGGGCGCGCAGGTGCGCGTTGCGGCGAGCCCGCTGTTCAATCCTGCGGCGGCGGTCGATGCTTTCCGGCGCGCGCTGCCGGGTGCGAGGGCGGCCGTGTGCACGATGGTGTCGAACGTGTTCGGCTATCTGCTGCCGGTGCAAGAGATCGCGGAGCTCTGCGCAGCGGCACGCGTCCCGCTGATCGTGGACGCATCGCAGGCGGCCGGCTGCGTCGCACTGGACGCGTCCGCGCTCGGTGCGGCCTTTGTCGCCATGCCGGGGCACAAGGGGCTGCTCGGACCGCAGGGAACGGGCATTTTGCTGTGCTTCGCGCAGCCGGAGCCGTTGCTGTATGGCGGTACCGGTTCACAAAGCATGCTCCAGACCATGCCGGAACAGCTGCCCGACCGGCTTGAGGCGGGCACGCACAATGTCCCCGGCATCGCGGGCTTGCTGGCGGGTATCCGCTACGTGTCCGCGCAGGGCGTGGACAATATCGCCCGGCGGGAGCGAAGACTTTCGCAGAATCTGAGCGAGCGCCTGCGCAGGGAGACACGGCTGGAAGTGTTTGCATCACCGGACGCGTCCTGCCAGACGGCGGTGCTGTCCGTTCGCTGCCGCGATATGGACTGCGAGACGCTGGCACAGGCGCTTGCGCACAGCGGCATTGCCGTGCGCGCGGGGCTGCACTGTGCGCCGGTCGCGCACCGCACTGCGGGTACGCTCGAGACCGGCACTGTGCGCCTGAGCCTGTCGCCGTTTACGACGGATGCGGACATTGCACACACGGCACGCGCGTTTCATGACATCCTGCGTACAGGCAAAAGCGGATTTTTGTATTGAAATTCACGGGCTTGTAGGGTATAATATTATAATTCATAAGATTGGCGTTTTGCGCCCGCAAAACGGAAACCAACAGCCGAGGGAATGCTTATGGCACAACTTGCAGCCTTCTGGGCGAAGCTGACGATGCTGGTGTCGACGATGCGGTTTTCGGACATCGTGGATATTCTGATCGTCGCTTATCTGATCTACAATATCATCATGCTCATCCGCAAGACGAATTCGTTCCGCCTTGCGCGCGGTATTCTGCTGATCCTGATTGCGCTTTGGCTTTCGGGCGTGCTGAAGCTGACGATGTTCAACCGCCTCCTGCAAAAGACGGTCGAGCTCGGACTCATCGCGCTCGTGATCATTTTTCAGCCGGAGCTGCGCCGTCTGCTTGAGCGCATGGGCAGCAAAACGTTCCCGAGCTTTGGGTCAAAGCCGCTCGAAACGCTGGGTATGGATAACGTCATCTCGCAGACGATCGCCGCGTGCACGCAGCTGTCATCGACCAAGACCGGCGCACTCATTGTTTTTGAGCGCGGTGTAACACTCGACGAGCAGATGCGCAGCGGCACGACCGTCAATTCCGATGTGACGGCGGAGCTGCTCAAGAATATTTTCTATCCCAAAGCGCCGCTGCATGACGGCGCAGTCGTGATCCGCGACGGCCGCATTGCGGCGGCCGGCTGTGTCCTGCCGCTGACGAGCAACACGAATCTCAGCCCCGATCTCGGTACGCGCCACCGCGCGGGCATCGGCATGAGCGAGCATTCGGACGCTGTGGTCGTGATCGTCTCCGAGGAGACCGGGGGCATCTCCATCGCTGTGGACGGCATGCTCAAGCGCCGCCTTTCCGCAGAGACCTTTGAGGCGATCCTGCGCAGTGAGCTTCTGCCCGAGGAGGAGCAGCAGCGCAGGCGCTGGGACGTTTTTGTCGATTTCGTGAAGAAACTCAATCCGCTTCGCCGGGAGAACCGCTATGACAAAAAAGACGACAATCAACAAAATCATCAGCAGTAAGGCGTTTTGGATCATCATTTCGCTGCTGGGCTCGTTCCTGCTGTGGATGTATATCATGTCCACGGAGGAGACGACGATCGAAAAGACGTTTTCCAATGTCAAGGTCGTGTATCAGGGCGCGGACGATCTGCGTGCCGCGCGCGGCCTGATCGTGACGGATGCCGACGCCGACAGCGTGACCGTGCGTCTCAAGGGCACGCGGCGTGTGCTTGGAAATCTCAGCTCTGCGGATCTGTCTGCGGTCATTGACGTGTCCGGCATTTCGCAGGCGCGCGAGATGCAGGTGAGCTATTCGCTGCAGTATCCGACCAATGTCGACAAGAGCAGCATCACGGTCTTGAGCAAGTCGCCGGAGACCATCAGTTTTTCCGTTGTGCAGGAGGCTAACAAGACGCTGGAGGTCAAGGGTGTCTTTACCGGCAGCGTCAAGGAGGGTTACACAGCTGAGCCCATCAAGGTGGAGCCGTCGTCCATCACGCTCTACGGCCCGCAGGAGGAGCTCGACGAGGTCGACAGCATCTGTGTGTATGTCACGCGCACGGATCTGGATAAGTCCATTGCACCGACCAACTGTCCCTATGTCCTGCTCGATAAGGACGGCAATAAGCTCAAGCCCAAGGAGATCTCCGGCAACTATGACACGGTCAGCGTGTCGATGCCGGTGCTGATGAATAAGGAGCTGCCGCTCAAGGTCTCACTTGTGGGCGGCGCCGGAGCGACGGAGGAAAACTGCGTCGTCGATATCGAGCCGAAGAGCATTCAGGTCGCCGGTGACACGGATGTGCTCAGCAAGCTCAATCAGATCGTCGTTGCGACGATCGATCTGTCCGGTTTTGCTACGTCGTATGAGAAGACGGTCACGATCCCGCTGGAAAATGACCTGCGCAACCTCAGCGGCGTTACGGAGGCGACGGTGCGCGTCTCTGTCCGAGGCCTGGCGACGGAGAAGATCACGGCGACGAATATCACGACGACCGGTACGACCCGCAGTGTTGAGATCATGACGACATCGCTGGCTGTGACCGTGCGCGCGCCGGAGGATGTGATCTCGCAGATCACGGCGGAGAACGTGCGCGTGGTCGTGGATCTGACCAATTATAAGGCCACGAGCGGCACGGTCGCCGTTCCGGCGAAGATCTATGTGGACGGCTTCTCCAACGCCGGTGCGGTCGGAGAGTATGTCGTGAATGTGCGGTTTACAGGAGGATGATACGATGACGCAGAATGCTGTGGTGACCAAACTGATTAGCCGCCATGTGGCGGAGGTGGAGGTGGAGCGCGGCACGGCCTGCGGCGGCACGTGTGAGTCGTGTGAGGCGTGCGTGTTCCAGAGCCGCATCCGGGCCGAGGCGCTCAATAAGGTTTCGGCGCTGCCGGGTCAGAAGGTCGTCATTGAGAGCAAGACGTCGGACGTGCTCGGTGCGGCTGCGCTGCTGTATCTGGTGCCGTTTGTGCTCCTGTTTCTGGGTTATGCCATCGGCAGCGCGCTCGGCTGGGGTGAGGGCGGCTGCGTGCTGATCGGTTTTGCATTTTTCGCGCTCGGCGTGGCGTGCAATGTCGTGTACCAGCGCCGAAAGAAAGCGAGCCCCATTACATTTGAGATCATTCAGGTCCTGGAGACTTGAGATAAGAAGGGTAAGAGCAAATGATTAGAAGTATGACCGGCTATGGCGGCGCGAAGGGCACCGTCGAGGGACTGAGCGTTACGGTCGAGCTCAAGAGCGTCAACAACCGCTACTTGGATATTGCCGTGCGCATGCCGCGCAACTTCCTCTTCGCCGAGGACGCGGTCAAATCCACCATCCAGCAGCACGTCAGCCGCGGCAAGCTGGACGTGTTCGTCACGATCGACTCCTCGCAGGCGGAGGACACCGTCCTGCGTGTGAACGAGCCGCTGCTGCGCGCTTATATTGACACGCTCAACGCGCTCGCCGTGCGCTATGATCTGAAAAACGACATGTCGCTCATGTCGCTCATGCGTTTTCCGGACATCCTGTCCGTGGAAAAGGCGGAGGCAGATCAGGATAAGATCCGTTCCGGCCTGATCGAGCTGACGCAGCAGGCACTGGCGGATTATGACCAGATGCGCGAGCGCGAGGGTGAAAAGCTCCGTGCGGACGTGGCTGAAAAGCTCGCGCGCATCGAGTCGCTGGTGACGCGCGTAGAAACGGCCGCTCCCGAAACGGCTGCTGCCTATGAGGCGCGCCTGCGCCAGAAGCTCGAGGCGGTGCTCGCCGCGACCGATATCGACGAGGCACGCATCATTGCCGAGGCAGCCATTTTTGCCGACCATGTCGCCGTCGATGAGGAGACGGTGCGCCTGCGCAGCCACATTGCGCAGCTGCGCCAGATGCTTGAGAGCGGTTCCCCGGTCGGCCGCAAGGCGGACTTCCTGATTCAGGAGTTCAACCGCGAGGCGAATACCATCGGCTCCAAGTGCCAGAATGCGGACATCGCAAAGGTGGTCGTGGACCTCAAGTCTGAGATCGAGAAGATCCGTGAGCAGATCCAGAACATCGAGTAAGGAGCGGCGACTTGAAACTCATCAACATCGGATACGGAAACTATGTTTCCTCGGAGCGGCTGCTGGCTGTCGTCAGTCCGGATTCCGCCCCCATCAAGCGCATCGTGCAGGACAGCCGGGAGATCGGTATGCTCATCGATGCTACCTACGGCCGAAAAACGCAGGCCGTCCTCATCATGGATACCGGCCACGCCGTGCTCTCGGCGCTGCCGCCGGATGCGGTGCAGGCCCGTGTTGAGGCCATAGATACGGAAACCGGAGGAGATATGATATGAACCACCGGACAGGGAAGCTGATCCTGATCTCCGGCCCCTCGGGCACCGGAAAGAGCACGGTCATCTCGCGCCTGATGCGCCTGCGCGATGACGTGTGCTTTTCCGTCTCTGCCACGACGCGCGCCCCGCGCCCCGGCGAGGTCGACGGAGCGGACTACTTCTTCGTTACGCGCACGACGTTTGACGCTATGGTCGCGTCGGATGAGTTGCTTGAGCATGCCGAATATGTCGGCAATTGTTACGGTACGCCGAAGAGCTATGTCGAGCGGCGCTGCGCTGAGGGTGTGCATGTCCTGCTGGACATCGACGTGCAGGGTGTGCACCAGATCAGCGAGAAGCGGCCGGACGCGATCCGCGTTTTTATGATGCCGCCGTCCTTTGAGGAGCTTGAGCGCCGCCTGCGCGGCCGCCATACGGACGACGAGCAGAAGATCTGCGAGCGGCTGGCACAGGCGCGGCGTGAATGCGCGCTGGCGTATACCTATGATTACGTTGTTATCAACGACGATCCTGACGTTGCAGCCAAGGAGCTTGACGCCATCATCACGGCAGAGTGTTGCCGCTATCCCGATCGGAAAAACTATTTTACAGAGGTGCTTGAAAAATGATGCTGTATCCCCCTATGAGCGTTCTGGCCGAAAAGGCCGGCAGCCGCTATCTTCTGGTGAACCTGGTCGCGCGCCGCGCGCGCAACATTGCCGCCGCCGCGCAGGCCGCCGGCGAGCCGCTGGATACCAAGCCGGTGTCCATGGCGATCGACGAGGTGTATGACGGCCGCCTTCAGGTCGTGCACAAGGAATAATCCTTCAGGCGGGCACTACCCGCCTGATTTTTTCGGAGAGGAGGCGCGCAGATGCTGCAGATCCCGGTCGCAAAGGTCGCCGTTTTGGCTGCAACGTTTGCGTTTGACCGACCGTATACGTATAAGATCCCGCAGCCGCTGACGGATACGCTCCGCCCCGGCTGCCGCGTCATGGTGCCGTTTTCGCGCGGCAACCGCCCGTGTGAGGGCATGGTGCTCGCGCTCGATCAGGCGCAGGATGACCCAAAACTCAAGCCCATCACGCGTCAGCTTGACCCTGAGCCCATTCTCTCACCGGAGCTGATCCGGCTCGCCATCTGGATGCATGACCGCTTTTTCTGCACCATCTACGATGCGCTGCACGCGATCCTGCCGGCCGGTGTCTGGTATCGGGTCAGCACGGTCTACTGTGCTGCGCCGGAGCTGGATGCCGATGCGGCACTTACGCTTTGCGGCCGCTCCAAGCAGCGGCGGCTGGCGCTGGAGACTGTGCTCGCGCACGGTGGGCGCTGCCCGCTGGAAACATTGCAGACGGCGTTTGGCGACAATGATCCGGCGAGTGCGCTGCACTGGCTCGTGCAGCAAAAGCTCCTGACCGTTGAGGGGGCGGAAAAGCGCGTCGTGCGCGACAAGCAGCTCGAGTATGCGAGCCTTGCCGTCTCGCTTGAGGAGGCGCAGGAGGAGATCCGCCGCCGCAGACGCGCGCCGCATCAGGTCGCAATTCTGGAGCTGCTGTGTACGATCGGACGCGCCTCGGCAGACGAGGTGTGTCAGTTTACCGGCGCACCGAAGACGTCTATGAAGGCGCTCGTGCAGCAGGAGCTCGTGCACATCGACACCGAGCCCTATTTCCGCCGCCCGACGCACTATTCCGGGCAGCCTAAGCCCATCCCTGCGCTCACGGCGGCGCAGGCAGAGGTGTTTTCCGGCCTGCAGGCGCTGCTGCACTCGCCGGATGCACAGGCGGCGCTGCTGTTCGGCGTGACCGGCAGCGGCAAGACACTCGTGTACCTGCACCTGATCGAGCAGGCGCTCGCGGCAGGGCAGGGGGCGATCCTGCTCGTGCCCGAGATCTCGCTGACGCCGCAGATGATCGAGGCGTTTTCCGCGTACTTTGGAGATGCGGTGGCCGTTTTGCACAGCGGCCTTCCGCTCTCGGAGCGTTATGATGAGTGGAAGCGCATCCGCGCCGGTCTTGCGCGCGTCGTCGTCGGCACACGCAGCGCCGTCTTTGCGCCCATGGAGAACCTCGGCCTGCTCATCATCGACGAGGAGCAGGAGGATACCTACAAATCCGAGAGCACACCGCGCTACCACGCGCGCGACGTGGCAAAATTTCGCTGTGCGCAGCATCGCGCGCTGCTGCTGCTCGGCTCGGCGACGCCGGACGTTGTCAGCCGCTATTACGCCGAGACCGGCCGTTATCACTATTTCACGCTGCCGGATCGCTTCAACGCGCGCAAGCTGCCTGATGTCATCATTGCCGACATGAAGCAGGAGCTGCGAAACGGGAATTCCGGCTCGATCAGCTCCGTGCTCTATGCCGAGCTGGAGGAAAACCTCCGCCGCGGTGAACAGAGCATCCTGTTTCTCAACCGGCGCGGTGCGAGTAAGCTCGTCACCTGTGCTGAATGCGGCGCGACGTATTCGTGTCCGAACTGCAGCGTCAGTCTGACGTACCATCAGGGTAACCAGATGCTCGTCTGCCACCACTGCGGCTACCGGCAGCGCGTCGACGACCGGTGCCCGGTCTGCGGCGGGGAGCTGCGCTTTCTCGGCGACGGGACGGAGCGCATCGAGGCAGACGTGCACGCTCTTTTTCCCGGCGTGGAAACCCTGCGCATGGATGCCGATGCCATCGCCATGGCCGGCACGCACGAGGCGCTGCTGCAGCGGTTCGTGCGCGAGCGCATCCCCATCATGATCGGTACGCAGATGATCACGAAGGGGCTGAATTTTGAAAATGTCACGCTTGTCGGCGTGCTCAATGCCGACCAGAGCCTGTATGTCGGCGACTACCGTGCCAATGAGCGCACATTTTCGCTCATCACGCAGGTCGTCGGCCGCAGCGGCCGCGGCGATGCACCCGGCCGCGCCGTGATCCAGACATTCACACCCGCAAACGAGACCATCCGTCAGGCCGCGCGGCAGGATTACGATGCGTTTTACCGCTCGGAGATCGCGCTGCGGCAGCTCAACGGCACGCCGCCGTTCAGCGAGGTGCTGGCTGTCACGGTCTCCGGCGCACAGGAGAATGCGGTCGTGCGCTGCTGCGCCTATATCCGCGATTACTTCCGGCAGACCGTCGGTGAGCGCGCGGAGGTGCTCGGTCCGGCGCCGCTGCCGGTCGTGCGCATGAATAACCGCTACCGTTACCGCGTCACGCTCTACTGCAGTCAGAGCAGGGAGGTGCGCCGTGCGGCGGCGAATATCGTCATGTACTGCAACACTGAAAAATCATTCCGCGATGTCACCGTCTTTGCCGATGACAACCCGCTGGACTAAGGAGAGGTATACAATGGCTACAAGAATGATCCTGAAAAACGGCGACCCCCAGCTGCGCAAGCACTGCCACGAGGTCAAGGATTTCAATCCCCGTCTGCACACGCTGCTCGACGATATGCGCCAGACGTTGGCGGAGTCCAACGGCGTCGGCCTCGCCGCGCCGCAGGTCGGCGTGCTGCGCCGCGCCGTCATTGTGCTGGAAACGAACGTCCCTGATGAAAAGGACGAGTATATGATCGAACTCATCAACCCCGTCATCGTCGAAACGGCCGGCGAGCAGGTCGGTGCCGAGGGCTGCCTGAGCGTGCCGGATGAGTACGGCATCGTTGCGCGCCCGGACTATGTGAAGGTGCGCGCGCAGGATCGCCACGGCGAATGGTTTGAGGTCGAGGGGCACGGTCTGACGGCGCGTGCATTCTGCCATGAGCTCGATCACCTTGACGGTATTCTGTTCATCGACAAGGCCACGCGGATGCTCGCTCCCGAGGAGCTGGAGCAGCAGACGAAGAGGTGAGGCGCATGCGCATCGTATTCATGGGCACGCCGGATTTCGCGGCCGTGTCCCTGCAGCGTCTGCTGGATGCCCATTTTGATGTGGTCGGTGTGTTCACACAGCCGGACAAGCCCAAAAACCGCGGCATGAAGCTCCAGCCGAGCCCGGTCAAGGAGATCGCACTGGCAAACGGTCTGCCGGTCTTTCAGCCGGAAAAGATGCGTGACGGCACGGCGCTGGCAGCGCTGCAAAGTCTGCAGCCGGACATTCTCGTTGTCGTGGCATACGGCCGCATCCTGCCGGACGAGCTGCTTGCCGCTGCGCCCCTCGGTGCAATCAATGTGCATGGCTCGCTGCTGCCGAAGTATCGCGGCGCTGCGCCCATCCAGTGGGCGGTGCTCAACGGTGATGCGGTGACCGGCGTGTCGACGATGTACCTCGACCGCGAGATGGACACCGGTGATGTGATCTACACCGAGCAGACGCCGGTCGGTGAATTCGAGACCGCCGGTGAACTCTTTGACCGGCTGGCTGTCATGGGTGCGGATCTGCTCGTGCGCACGCTGCGGGACATTGACGCGGGCGCTGCCCCGCGCACGCCGCAGGATCACAGCGCGGCGACGTATACCCGCCCGCTCACACGTGACGATTCGCCCATTGACTGGGATCAAAGCCCGCGCACGATCATCAAGCACATCTGCGGCCTCGAGCCGTGGCCGGTCGCTACGGCGGAGCTTGGCGGGCAGACGTTTAAGATCCACGCCGCCGATTATTCTGACCGCACGACACGTAAAGCCCCCGGAACGATCGTGGCAGCCGGCAAGGACGGTGTCACCGTCGCCTGTGCCGATGGGCAGACGGTGCGCATCACGCAGCTGCAGGCGCCGGGCAAAAAGCGCATGTCCGCAGCTGACTACCTGCTTGGGCACACGCTGCCCGTTGAGGGCTGAGCATGGCTATGACTGCACGGGAAGCGGCATGGTCCGCGCTGCAGCGCTGGCGCAAAAACGGCGCATGGTCGGATGCTGCGCTCAACATCGTGCTGCAGAATGCGCAGCTTGCGCCGCGTGACGCTGCACTCGCAGCGCGCATCTGCTATGGGACACTGCAAAATCTGACGCTGCTGGATCATTACCTTGCGGCATACTGCACGACGCCGCTGCAAAAACTTGAGCCGAAGGTGCTTGACCTGCTGCGGCTGTCGGCGTATCAGATCGTACTGCTGGATAAAGTGCCGCCGCGCGCGGCGGTGAACGAGGCGGTCGCGCTCTGCCGTAAGGGCGGCTGTGCGCGCGCAGCAGGGCTGGTCAATGCGGTCTTGCGCCGCGTGGCGGAGCACCGTGACGCGCTGCCGGAGATCCCGGGGGCGGGTACGGCGTCCTATCTCTCCGTGCGCACCAGCCATCCGCAGTGGCTGGCGCAGATGCTCATCGACGCACACGGCTATGACTTTGCCGAGCGCGCGCTTTTGGCCAACAACGCCGACGCGCCTGCCTGTCTGCAGGTGAACACCCTGAAAACAGCACCGGATGCCCTGGCCACGGCTCTGCGCGCCGACGGCATCGAGACGCAGCCGCACCCGTGGCTGCCGGATGCGCTGCTGTGCCGCGGCGGAAACCTTGCGGCTGAACGCGCCTTTGCCGACGGCTGGTTTTATGTGCAGGACGCGGCCGCGCACTGCGCAGCGCTTGCCGCCGGTGTCCGTCCGGGGATGCGCGTGCTCGATGCCTGCGCCGCGCCGGGCGGCAAAAGCTTTGCCGCCGCGGTGCAGATGCGCGATCAGGGATGTATGATTTCCTGCGATATACACGAAAATAAATGGAAGCGTATCCGCGCCGGTGCCGAGCGGCTGGGACTGTCGTGCATCTCGACGCGCACGATGGATGCCCGCCGTCCGGATGCCGATCTGGTCGGCACGATGGACGTCGTGCTGGCGGACGTGCCGTGCTCGGGACTGGGCGTTATCCGCAAGAAGCCGGAGATCCGCTTCAAAGACCCGGCGGCGCTCTCACAGCTGCCGGCAATCCAGCGCGACATTCTGGAGGGTCTCGCACCGTGCGTGCGTCCCGGCGGTGTGCTGGTGTATTCTACGTGCACGGTGCTTGCGCGCGAGAATGAGGATGTGGTGCGGGATTTTCTGCGCACGCATCCGGACTTTGCACCGGAGGCGTTTTCGCTGCCGCTCCCGGCGGCGGATACGGCGGGCGGAATGTTTACTTTCTGGCCGCAGGAACATGAAACGGACGGATTTTTTGTCTGTAAGCTGAGGAGACACGAATGAGAGACATCAAAGCCATGCTCCCCGAAGAGATCGCGGCGGCGCTCGCCGAAATGGGGCAGCCGAAATACCGTGCCAAGCAGATCTTCCAGTGGCTTGCGCGCGGCGCGTCGTCGTTTGACGAGATGACGAACCTGTCCAAGGAGCTGCGTGCTGCGCTCGCGGAGCAGTTTTACATCTCCAGGCTCGAGATGCTGCGCAAGCAGGTCTCTGCCATGGACGGCACGATCAAGTACCTCTGGCAGCTCGATGACGGCAACGCCGTCGAGACGGTCGTTATGCACTATAAGTACGGCAACACCATCTGCATTTCCTCGCAGGTCGGCTGCCGGCAGGGGTGCGCGTTCTGCGCGTCCACGATCGGCGGCCTGATCCGCAGCCTTGAGCCCTCGGAGATGCTCGATGAGGTGCTTTACTCCGAGCGTGAGTCGGGCAGCAAGATCTCGAACATCGTCCTCATGGGCATTGGCGAACCGCTTGATAACTTTGATAACGTGATGCGCTTTCTTGAATTGGTGAACCACCCCGATGGAGAGAATATCGGTATGCGGCACATCTCACTGTCCACGTGCGGGCTTATCGAGCGCTTTGATGATCTGGCGGCGCGCGACCTGCAGCTCACACTCTCGGTCTCGCTCCACGCCCCGGATGACGAGACCCGCTCGAAGATCATGCCGGCCAACCGCGGCCGCGGCGTTCAGGCGCTCATCGACGCCTGCGCCAGATATTATCAGGCGACCGGGCGGCGCATTTCCTTCGAATATGCGATGATCGACGGCGTGAACGACACGCCCGAGCACGCGCGGCTGCTGGCAAAGCACGCGCGGCGCGTCTGCGCGCATGTGAACCTCATCCCGCTCAACCATGTGGAGGAGCGTGCGTTCCGGCCGTCCACACCGGAGCACCTCAAGGCATTCATACGCATTTTGGAGCAGGCCGGCGTGAACGTGACCGTGCGCCGCAAGCTCGGCAGCGATGTGGACGCGTCCTGCGGCCAGCTGCGCAAGAAGGTCGCGGATCACCGCGCCTGAAGGGGGGAGAGCCCATGCAATGCTTTGCAAAGTCGGACAGAGGTGCTGTCCGTAAGGAGAATCAGGACCGTGCTGCCGGTGCACGCATCCGGCGCAAGGGCTGCGTTGTCGGCGTTGTCTGCGACGGCATGGGCGGCGCCGCCGGAGGGAAACTTGCGAGCGAGCTTGCCGCGTCGACCTTTCTGGCGCAGTTTCGCCGGGAGATGATGGCGGGCAGCGCGGTCGAGCCTGCGATGCGCGCAGCCTGCGACGCTGCCAATCAGGCGGTCTACGGCCGCGCCTGTGCAGATCCAGAGCTGCGCGGCATGGGTACGACGATCGTCGCCGCCTGCGTGCGGCACGGACGGCTCACGGTGCTGCACGTCGGAGACAGCCGCGCATATCTGGTCGGCCTGCGCCGTATGCAGCAGATCACGACGGATCACTCGCTCGTGCAGGAGCTGATCGCGAGCGGACAGGTGCTGCCGGAGCAGGCACATCGCCACCCGCGCCGCAATGTGATCACGCGCGCTGTCGGCGTCGGGGCCAAGGTCGAGCCCGACTGCCGCAGCATGCCGTTTCCGCTGGGCGCGCGGCTGCTGCTGTGCACGGACGGGCTGTCCAACACGCTCACGGATGTGCAGATGCATGATTTCTGCCGCAGTTCCAGAGATGCAAAGCAGATCTGCTGCCGCCTGATCGCGGCGGCGCTCTCGCGCGGTGCGCGTGACAATGTGACCGCGCTGGTTCTTTTCCGCTAAGCGCGGCAACGGGGGAACACTATGGAACAATCAATGAATCGTTATATCGGCCAGATGCTGGACGATCGCTACGAGATCCTGGAGGTCATCGGCAGCGGCGGCATGTCGGTCGTTTATAAGGCCATGTGCCATAAGCTGCACCGCTATGTCGCCGTCAAGATCCTGCGTGATGAGATGGCGGAGGATGCCGAGCTGAAAAACCGCTTTCAGGCGGAGGCACACGCCGTCGCCATGCTCTCGCAGCCGAACATCGTCTCGGTGTATGACGTGGGGCACAGCGGTGACACGGAATATATCGTCATGGAGCTCATCGAGGGCGTGACGCTCAAGCAGCGTCTCGCGGAGCGCGGCGTGTTCAGCGCGCAGGAGGCGCTGAGCTATGCCACGCAGATCGCAAAAGCGCTCCAGCACGCGCATGCGCACGGCATCGTTCACCGCGACATCAAGCCGCAGAACATCATGATCACGAATGACGACATGGTCAAGGTAGCGGATTTCGGTATCGCCGCGCTGGAAAATATCCGCGAGGAGCGCAGCGGACAGGCCATCGGCTCGGTGCACTATATTGCGCCCGAGCAAGCGAAGGGGCTCAATGCCGACGCGCGCAGCGACCTGTATTCGCTCGGCGTCGTGCTCTATGAGATGACGACCGGTCACCTGCCGTATGACGCCGACACCCCGGAGGAGATCGCGCTCAAGCACATTGCGGGCAGCGCAAAGCCGCCGCGGGAGTGGAACAGCGCGATCCCTGAGGAGCTTGAGCGTATCACGCTCAAGGCGATGGAGCCTGACCTGCGCAAGCGCTATCAGTCGGCGGGGGAACTGCTCAAAGCGCTCAACGCCTGCAAAAAGCACCTCAATCAGCAGCGTCCGCTTGCCGAGCGGCGCAAGGAGAACGCGGAGAAAAAAGAGTCGTTCTTCGGCGTGGGGCATGACCTCACGGAAGAAGAATATCAACGGCGGCGCAAACGCGCCAAACGCGTGAGCTATTTCACTGGCATTTTCTCGGTCGGTGTGTTTGCCGTCTTGCTGTTCGTGTTCCTCTGGAATTTCTGGCTCGAGGATCTGTTCCGCACGGCGGAGCGCGTGGACGTGCCGGACTTTACCGGAAAATCCTACGAGGCAGTCGTCAACGACAAGCAGTATTCCGACTATCGCTTTACTGTCGTGTATACCGTTGACCCCGAGGTGCCGGACGGTGTCATCATCGCCCAGGACCCGGAAGACGGAAAGAGCCGCATGCGCGTGCCGGAGGGCATCAGTGTGCAGCTCACCGTCAGCACCGGCGTTGTCATGGCGGAGGTGCCGTATGTGGTCAATGAGGACTATGAGGCGGCGACGGAAATGCTCAAAAAAGCCGGCTTTACCGTCACGACGGAGTTTCAGGCGTCTAAGGATGTGACGGCGAAGTATGTCATCCGCTCAGAGCCCGCGCCGGGCGAAAAGGCGGCTGTCGGTACGAGCGTGAAGCTCATCGTCAGCGGCGGACCGACGCTGCGGGAGGTCACAGTGCCCGACCTGTCAACGCTCACGGAGTCAGCCGCGATCGCACGCATCGAGAGCAGCGGCCTCTGCTACGGCGGCACGTACAAAGAGGCGAATGACGCAAAGCAGGGCACGGTCTTTAAACAGAGCGCACCGGCCAACACAAAGCTCACGGAGTACAGCAAGGTCTACATCTGGATCTCCGACGGGCCGGAAAAACCGTAACAGACAAAGGAGCACATTGCTTATGGTGCAGGGTGTCATCATCAAGGCGCTCAGCGGCTTTTACTATGTGGCCGCCGGCGATCAGATCGTGGAGTGCAAGGCGCGCGGCCGCTTCCGGTATGACGGGTGCAGCCCGCTGGTCGGCGACCGGGTGCAGCTGAGCTTCGATGCGCACGGAAAGGGGCGCATCGAAGCGGTGGAGCAGCGGCGCAACGCGTTCATCCGCCCGGCTGTGGCGAATATCGACCAGCTTATCATGATCGGCGCGAACGTCAATCCGATCACCGATCCGTTCCTGATCGACCGCGTGGTCGCTATCGCGGAAAACGCGGGCTGCGAGCCGGTCGTCTGCCTCAATAAGTGCGACCTTGACCCGGCGGAGCATCTCTATGACATTTACCGCTCCATCGGTTTTCGCGTTCTGCGCACGAGCGCTGCGACCGGCCTCGGCTTGGATGCGCTGCGCGATGCGCTGCGCGGGAAGACCAGTGCATTTACCGGCAACTCCGGCGTCGGCAAATCGAGCCTGCTCAATGCGCTCGACACATCCTTCGGCATTGCGACCGGCGCCGTTAGCGAGCGGCTTGGCCGCGGCAAGCATACGACGCGCCATGTCGAGCTCTATGCGCTCGGCGAGGACACGTTTGTTGCCGACACGCCGGGCTTTGCGTCCTTTGAGGTAGATATGGTCGACCCCATCTCGTGCGAGAATCTGCAGTATGCATTCCGGGAATTCCGGCCATATATCGGCAAGTGCCGCTTTCGTGACTGCGCGCACCTGAAAGAGCCGGGCTGTGCAGTGCTCGCCGCCGTGGAGGCGGGCGAGATCGCGCCCGAGCGCCACGAGAGCTATGCGCGCCTGTATGCGCTCTCGGCACAGGTCTGTGATTGGGAAAAGAAAAAATAACGCACAAACGCACCGTCCTCCGCATATCCTGTAGGGATAACCTGCAAGCGGAGGGCGGTGCTTTATGTTTCGACGACGGGGGATCTGCTTCTGGATCGGCGTTGCGTGCATGGTCACCGGGGTGCTCATCATTCTGGCGCTCGTGCTGCCGGCGGGATTCTGGTGGTTTGCGCTCGGCGGTGCGCTCATTGCGGCCGGTGTGTGGCTGCTGCGGTGCTGATGGCGGAATAACCGCCGTGTGCGTGGCATAAGGATGTACAAAAAACGATAAGGAGCACATCTTTATGGAACTACAACTGGGCAAGCAGGAGCACAGAATGTATACGCGGGTCTTTGACCGCACCGAGGAGGAGACGTGCAGCGTGGACGCCGTCGTGCCAGACGCGCTCGGCGATCTCAGCGCACTCGTGGTCACGGAGGGGACGTTCTGCCTTTGGAATCTCGCGTTTTCGGACAAGAGCGCACAGATCGAGGGCTGCATTGCGGCGGATGTCGTCTATGCCGAGGAAAACGGCGCGCTGCGCAGCTTCCCCGTGGAGCTGCCGGTCAAGGTGCATATGAGTGGTGAGACGCTCGCAGAGGACGTGCGCCCGTGGCTGCGCTGCACGCTCGCTGCTCTGGATGCACGCGCGGTCAATTCCCGCAAGGTACGTGTGACGGCGCGGCTGAGTCTATGCCTGCGCGCCTACCGGGAGACGGAGCTCGCGCTCACGGAGCGCATCGAGAGTGAAGGCGGTGCCGTGTTCACGCATACAGAGCCATTGTGTGTGCACGTGCCGGTGGCCGTGGAGGAACAGACGTTCACCGCAACGCAAATGCACCGTTTTGCCGCCGGACAGCCGGAAACGGACCGCCTGCTGTGCCATGCGGAGACGGTGCTGCTCGACGAGGTGCACATCGCCGACGGGCGTGCAGTTGTACAGGGGCGCGTGCGAGCATCGGTCAGCTATTTGCAGCAGGGGCAGTCCTGTCCGGTCGCTGAGACGTTCGAGACGCCGTTTTCGCAGCTGCTCGACTGTCCGGCGGATGCCGAGCCATGCATGGCGCAGGCAAGCGTCAGCCTGACAGCTGCCTATCTGAACATGAGCACCGCGGCCGACGGTGCGACGCTGGAGGCGGAATACCATCTGGTCGCGCAGACGGTATGCTTTGGTGAGCTTACAGCTGAGTGCGTGACGGACGCCTATTGCAATACCGCGCAGCTGCAGCTCGAATGGGAGACGATCCCGGCCGGAACGGTGCAGCAGGCAGAGCCGCTGCATCTTGCTGCTGAGGGCGTGATCGCGTGCGATGCCGCCGCGCTGACGGTGCGCGCGCAGCGAGCTGAGCTCTGCGGCGCTGCGTCCGATGGCTGCGATGTGCTTGTGCGTTTGCTCGTGACGGACGCCGAGCAGCACGTGTCCTGCTTGGAGAAACGGTTGCACCTGCAGTTTGAGACCGGCGGCACGCGGGGAGAACTGCTGTATGCGCTTCCGGAAGCACCGGCGGTTACAGCAACGGCAGACGGTTTTCAGCTGCGTGCAGCGGTCACGGTCGATGTGGCGCGGTTTTGTCCGTCTGAGTTCCGGCAGGTCACCGGCGCGACGGTGCAGGAACGCGTCTGCCCGTATGCAGCCGTTCCGTCGCTGACGATCGTGCGCTGGAATGGGGAAGACCTGTGGCAGCTTTCGAAGCGTTATTGCTCCAGTGAGCGCTGTATCCGCGAGACGAATGGCCTCTTGGATGACGACGCACCGGCCGAACTGCCGCAATATCTCCTGATTCCCAAAACAGAGGCGTAGTTTTCGCGCAAAAATGCGGATTTTCCTTGCCACGCGGCGCGGATTGTGTTAAAATGTTCAAAGCATTTTAGCAAGAGGAGTTGTAACTATGTCCGGACATTCCAAGTGGCATAACATACAGAAAACCAAAGGCGCGCAGGATGCCAAGCGTGCGCAGGCGTTCACGAAGATCGCCCGCGAGATGATCGTGGCCGTCAAAGAGGGCGGCAGCGGCGACCCCAATAACAATTCCCGCCTCGCAGCTGTCATTGCAAAGGCGAAGGCCGCCAACATGCCGAACGATAATATTAAGCGCACGATCGATAAGGCGCTCGGCTCCGGCAACACCGATAACTACGAGTCCATCACCTACGAAGGCTATGGCCCGTCTGGTGTCGCCATCATCGTCGAAACGATGACCGACAACCGTAACCGCACCGCCTCCGAGGTGCGCCATTACTTTGATAAGTACGGCGGAAACATGGGCGCGACCGGCTGCGTGTCGTGGTCGTTTGATAAGAAGGGCGTCATCGTCATCAATGATGAAGATCAGGAGCTCGAGGAAGACAAGGTCATGGAGGATGCGCTCGAAGCCGGCGCAGCCGACTTTGCGCCCGACGAGGGCGTCTACACGGTCTACACTGATCCCGATGATGTGGCTTCGGTGGCCGAGGCGCTCACGAATGACGGCTATGAGCTGCTGAGCGCGCAGGCAGAGATGGTGCCGCAGAACACCATCAAGCTTACCGACGAGGGCGATATCAAAAACCTCCAGAAGATGCTCGACATGTTCGAGGACAACGAAGATGTCCAGAACGTGTGGCACAACTGGGAAGAGTAAACACCCGTTTTTGCGGATCAGAAATGAGGATGGAGAGATTATCTGCCTCTCCATCCTTTTTGCGTTTTCAGAGGCGAGTGTAAGGTTTACCACGCGAAATTACCATAATTTATACATAAAAGTGCTATTTTGTCGGGAAAATGAACATTTTGTGAATTCCGAATTGCCGTTTTCATCACGCTGTGATACCATACAAGCGTGGAGTGAGTCTCCACTCAGAGATGTGAACGGAGGGAAAGAGATGAAGTATTGTCAGCAATGCGGAAGTCAATTGGTCGATCAGGCGGTTGTGTGCCCGAACTGCGGCTGCACTGTGCAGGAGCCGATCAATCAGCAGGAAGATAAGCCGTCGACGGGGCTGAATGTCTTGGCGTTTTTGTTCCCGCTGATCGGTCTGATCATGTACCTGAGCTTCAAAAAGACGATGCCTGTGCGCGCCAAGGCGCTCGAAAAGTGGACGCTGATCGGATTTATTGTCGGTTTGGTGATCTCGGCGGTCAGCCGAGCGCTGTAGATAGATTCCCATATGCTCGCGGGTGAAATGCAATCGCTGCATTTCACCCGCTTTTTACACGGTTTTGGTGTCGGCCTTGACCGGGATGTGCTATGCTGTCCCCAAAACATCGGGGAGGCTGCGGCATGAAGCAGATGCGATTTTGGGACAGTGTTTCGACGATGCTGGTTTTGTTTGGTTTTGGTTTATACGGCAGCAGCTGCTACTATGGCGTCTGGACACTGGTATATGCAGCGCTTGGATGTATCATAGCCGGTGCGATCATTGCCCTGTATACGCAGCGCTGCCCGTTTTGTCACCGTTATCTTGGCATGATGTTTTTCTCCGGCAAGAAAACATACTGTCCGCACTGCGGCAGTGACGTGCGCGCGGGCAGAAATGTTTGACAGCGCCGCCGTTTTTCGCTATGCTGGTCACATAACGGTGTGAAAGCGGGGAATACCATGAAGCTTGGTCTGTGCCAGATGCCGGTCACGGCATCGCAGCAGGAGAATCACGCGGCCATGCGCCGCTATGTGCGCGATGCCGCCGCTGCCGGCTGCAATCTGGTCGTGCTGCCGGAGATGTGGTGCTGCCCATATGACAATGCGGCGTTCACAGATTATGCCGAGCCGCAGGGCGGCCAGACGTGGCAGCTGCTGCGCGACACTGCGCGAGAATGCTGCGTCTGGCTCGTCGCGGGCTCTGTTCCTGAGCGTGACGGGGATGCGATCTACAACACCTGCTATGTCTTTGACCCGAACGGGACGCAGCAGGCAAAGCACCGCAAGGTGCACCTGTTTGACATCGACGTGGCGGGTGGTCAGCGGTTTTTCGAATCCGACACACTCTCGCCCGGTCAGCACTATACGCTCTTTGACACGCCGTTCGGCAAGGTTGGCGTCGCCATCTGCTTTGACGTGCGCTTTGCAGAGCTGTTTCGCATCCTTGCCCTCGAGGGTGCGCAGCTGATCGTTGTTCCGGCGGCGTTCAATATGACGACCGGTCCGGCGCATTGGGAGCTGCTGTTTCGCGCGCGGGCGCTCGATAACCAGTGCTTCCTCGCGGGCTGTGCCCCGGCGCGGGACGAAACGGCGGGCTATGTCTCCTATGCACATTCGCTTGTGTGTGACCCGTGGGGGCGTGTGCAGGCACAGGCGGAGGCAGTGCCCGAGCTGCTGATCTGTGACATTGACCTTTCCGAGACGGACGCCGTCCGTGCGCAGATCCCGGTTTTGCGCGCGCGGCGAACGGACCTGTATCAGCTCAAATACGAAAAAGACTCGTGATTTTCACGAGTCTTTTTTTATGATGTCCGTGACGGTCAGCGTCTGGCTGTCAACGCGGAATTTGATTTCATAGCCGCCGAATTCCAGCCCGTAGACGCGGCTGGCGTCTGTTTGATACCGGGGGCGCGGGTCTTGCGTGAGCACGCCGATGAGCGCATCGCGCTTGTCGGCGGGGAAGCGGGAGAGCTGCTCCGGCGGGATCGTCACAGTCAGCTCCTGCATCTCCACCTGACCGGTGAAGCCTTCGGCCGCCTCCGGATGGCAGTCGGCATAGGCAACATAGGGCTTGATGTCAAAAATCGGCGTCCCGTCCATGAGGTCTGCCCCTGCGACGTGGAGCACCGGCCCGCGCGGATCGGTGAGATCGACGCGCTCGAGCCGCACGCACGACAGGCCGATGGGGTTTGGCCGGAACGGGGAGCGCGTGGCGAACACGCCCATGCGCACATTGCCGCCCAGTCGCGGCGGTCGCACGGTCGGCGACCAGGGAGCATCAACGTTTTTAGAAAACTCCCAGATCAGCCAGATGTGCGAGTAGCCGTCCAGCCCCCGCACGGCCTCACGGCTGCGGAATTCCGGCTCAAAGACGATCTCGGCCTGCAGGCTTTCGACGATACCGCTCTGACGCGGGATGCCGAATTTGGTGGAAAAATCACTGTGGATGTGTGCGATCGGTCTCATAGCTCCATCTCCTCTGCGGTTTGACATACGTGGCGCACGCAGCACGTGCTGCACTGTGGCTTACGCGCGGTGCACACGGCGCGGCCGTGCAGGACGAGCCGGTGGCAAAAGTCGGACGATTCCTCCGGCGGCAGGATCTTGCGCAGCGCGGTCTCGATCTTGACGGGGTCCTTGAGCCCGTCGACGAGCCCCATCCGGTTTGAGAGCCGGATGCAGTGCGTGTCCACGACCACGGCGGGCTTGTGGTACACATCGCCGAGGATGAGGTTCGCCGTCTTGCGCCCGACGCCGGGCAGGGAAGTGAGCGCCTCCATCGTGTCCGGCACGCGGCCGCCGTATTCTGCGACGAGCTTGCGCGCGCACAGCACGATGTCCCGCGCTTTTGCGCGGAAAAACCCGCACGAGCGCACATAGGGTTCTACGTCTTCCGGCTCTGCGGCGGCAAACGCCTCGAGCGTCGGAAAGCGCGCAAACAGCGCGGGCGTGATCTGGTTTACGCGTTCGTCCGTGCACTGTGCTGCCAGCCGCACGGCGAAGAGCAGCTCGTAATCCTTCTGATATTGCAGGGAGCACTCCGCGGGGTAGGCCTGGGCCAGCGCGCGGAGGATCTCCCGAACCTGTTCGGGTGTGCGCATTTTCTTCACCTCTCCGGCAGTGTAGCACATTTTACGCCGCCTGCCAAGTGCGGCGAGTTGCCAAGGCGGGAAAAATGCGCTATAATATCGCCATCGCAACACAGGAGGCGCACTATGTACAGACCATTGGCCGATGATATCCGGCCGACCACGCTCGACGATGTGGTCGGGCAAAAACATATACTTGGTCCCAATGGGATGCTCCGGCGCATCGTTGCGTCCGGCGAGATCCCGAATATGGTGTTTTACGGCCCGTCCGGCACCGGAAAGACCACGGTCGCGAGCATCATCGCTGCCAGCACGAACCGCACCCTGCGCCGCCTGAACGCAACGACTGCGAGCATTTCGGACATCCGCAATATCATCGCGGAGCTCGACACCATGCTCACACCCGGCGGCGTACTGCTGTATCTTGACGAGATCCAGTATTTCAACAAAAAGCAGCAGCAGTCGCTGCTCGAATTCATGGAGGACGGCCGCATCACGGTCATCGCCTCCACGACGGAAAACCCGTATTTCTACGTCTACAACGCGGTGCTCAGCCGCAGCACGGTGTTCGAGTTCAAGCAAGTGCCGGCTGCCGAGGTGGAAAAGGCGGTGCTGCGCGCAGTGTCCATTCTCTGCGCGCGTGAGAACGTCACGGCGGACATCGAACCGGGCACAGCGGGGTATATCGCCTCTGTCTGCGGCGGCGATGTGCGCAAGGCGCTCAACACAGTTGAATTGCTCTTTTCTGCAGCGCCGCGTGACGGTGCGGCTGTTCAGCTCCTGCGCGCGGATGCCGAAAATATCACGCAGCGCAGCGCCATGCACTACGACCGCGCGGGTGATGATCACTTTGACGTTGTGTCTGCGCTTATGAAGTCGCTGCGCGGCTCAGACCCGGACGCGGCGCTGCATTATCTCGCGCGCCTGCTCGAGGCCGGGGATCTGATCGGCGCTTGCCGGCGCATCCTCTGCTCGGCGAGCGAGGACATCGGCCTTGCCTATCCGCAGGCCGCCACGATCGTCAAGTCCTGCGTGGACTCGGCGCTGCAGCTCGGCCTGCCGGAGGCGCGTCTGCCGCTGGCGGAGGCGGTGCTGCTGCTGGCAACCGCGCCGAAGTCCAACTCCGTCGTCATGTCCATCGACGCCGCGATTGCGGACGTGCGGGCGGGGAAGGCAGGGCCAATCCCGCGTGAGCTGCAAAATGTCCACGCCGACGGAACGGGCTTTGAGCGCGAGCAGGGCTACAAATATCCGCACAGCTACCCGGGGCACTGGGTGCAGCAGCAGTATCTGCCCGATGAGCTCAAGGGAAAACACTATTACAAGTACGGCGACAACAAGACCGAGCAGGCCGCGCGCGCCTACTGGCAGCGCATCAAGGGAGAGTGAGCGATGGACATTCGAGTCGGTGACATTCTGACGATGAAAAAGCAGCACCCCTGCGGTGAAAAGCGCTGGGAGGTGCTGCGCATCGGCGCGGACTTTAAGCTCCGCTGTCTGGGCTGCGGGCGCGAGGTCATGGGTTCGCGCGTAAAGTTTGAAAAAATGATCCGGCAGGTCGATCGGAGCGACACATAAAAAGATGATCCCGGAGCGTGTTAACAATCACGCTCCGGGATCTTATCATGTCCGATTATCTGTGCACGCCGTAGAAGAACAGCGCCACCGTGCCGGGGCCGACATGGCAGCCCGTGACAGGCTCATAGCACACGGTCAGGCAGTCGCCGGTGAAGCCGCGCTTGCGCAGCGCGTCGAGCAGAAACTGCGCACACTCGGCGTCATCCGCGTGCGCGATGCCGATCTCTTCCGTCTTGTCCGCGACCAGCTTTTCATAGAAGTCAGCAAGGGAAGCGAGGGACTGCTTGCGCCCGCGCGTCTTGCCGCACAGGACAATTTTGCCCTCTTCGTCGCCGCGCAGCAGGGGCTTGATCTTCAGCACCGTGCCGACGATAGCGGCAGCCTTGCTCACGCGGCCGCCGCGCTCGAGATAGGCGAGGTCGTCGACCGTGAAATACTGGCACATCACATGACGCCGCTGCGAAATTTTCTCCACGATCTCGTCAAAGGACGCGCCGTTTTCGAGCATACGCGCAGCCTCGACCACGAGCAGCCCTTCGCCGAGAGAGGCAGCATATGTGTCGATGGAGGCAACCTTCCGCTCCGGGAATTCTTCCTTCAGCTCCTCCACAGCGAGGGAGGCAGCGTGTGCCGTGCCGCTGATGCCGCCGGACATGCCGATGTAGATCGCATCGTCTCCGGCCGCAAGCGCCTCACGCAGCGGTTCGAGAAAACCGGCGATGTTGATCATGGCGGTCGTCACGGACGTGCCGCTGCGCATTGCGTCATAGTAGGCCTTGCCGTCAAAGTCCCCAGTCGGGTCCTGATGCGCCTCGACACCATCAATCAGGTAGGTCAGCGGGATCACACGCAGGGCATATTTCTGAATGTATGAGGCCGGCAGGTTCGCCGACGTATCGGTAAAGATCTGAATCATATGGGTGCTCCTTTGTTTTGCTCAAAGTGCTGCACATTGTGCGCTCTTTATCCATACACCCTTGGGTGTGTAAATTCAACCTACTGTCATTTTTTCCTGTCTACGTTCCATTTTTTCAGCCTCTACGCAAAAATATGTGTCTCTACTGCTTTGTAGAGTCACTCTACCGCCAGAAACAGACGTAAATAGGAAGAAAATCGGATGCTGGCTCCCCAAAGGCAAAAAAGTTCCGCAGCTCGGATAGAACTGCGGAACCGGAAAATCGATATTGTCAGCTCAAAAGCTTACTTTACGAGCTTGGCGACTTCCTCAGCGAGGTCATCCTGACGCTTCTCAATGCCTTCGCCCTTCTCAAAGCGGGTGTAGCCCACGAGCTTGATGGAGGCGCCGACCTGCTTTGCGACAGCGGCGATGTGATCCTCGACGGAGACTTTGTCATCCTTGACGAACGGCTGCTGGAGCAGGCAGATCTCCTTGAAGTATTTAGCGATGCCACCCATGACAATCTTCTCGATGATGGCGTCGGGCTTCTTGGCGTTCTTCGGATCTTCCTTGGCCTGAGCCAGGCGGATCTCCTTCTCCTTGGCGATGAACTCCTCGGAGACGTCGCTCTTGTCCATGTAGGTCGGGTTCAGAGCCGCGATCTGCATGGCGATGTCCTTGCCGAGCTCGATGACAGCAGCGTCGGTGGACTCGGTCTCGAGGTTGACGAGCACGGCGATACGGCCGCCCATGTGGACATAGGGGACGTTCAGGCCGTTGTCATAGCGCGCGAAGCGGCGGACCTTGATGTTCTCGCCGATGACGAGCACCTTGTCGTTCTGCTCCTCGAGCACGGTCTTGCCGTTGCCGTAAGCGCAGGCATACAGCGCGTCGAGATCGGCCGGGTTTTCCTTGGCGATGACGGCAGCGACGCCCTTGACATACTCCACAAACAGGTCGTTCTTGGCCACGAAGTCGGACTCGGCATTGACCTCGATGATCACACCGATGCCGTCAATGTTAACGGCGTAAGCCATGCCCTCGGCGGCGATACGTCCGGCCTTCTTCTGAGCAGCGGCGAGGCCCTTTTCGCGGAGCCATTCCACGGCTTTATCGATATCGCCATCGGCAGCGGTCAGAGCCTTTTTGCAGTCCATCATGCCGACGCCGGTCATTTCACGCAGATTTTTCACATCAGCAGCAGAAAATGCCATAATTCTTTCTCCTTTGTTATTTTTATCAGAAGGGCGGGTACGAGGCCCGCCCTTACAGTTTCCGATTACTCTTCGACCTTCTGAGCCTCTTCCTCGGAAGCGGCATCCTCAGCGTCGATGCCCTGACGGCCTTCCTGCACGGCGTTGGCCATGGTGGAAGCGATCAGGCGGATGGCGCGGATGGCGTCATCGTTGGCGGGAATGACGTAATCGATCTCGTCCGGGTCGCAGTTGGTGTCGACGATGGCGACGATCGGGATGTGCAGCTTGCGGGCCTCGGCGATGGCGTTGTGCTCCTTGCGCGGGTCAACGACGAACAGAGCGCCGGGGAGCTTCTTCATTTCCTTGACGCCGCCGAGATACTTCTCGAGCTTCTCCATCTCGCCGAGCAGCTTCATGACTTCCTTCTTCGGGAGCATATCGAAGGTGCCGTCCTCCTGCATCTTCTTGAGCTGAGCCAGACGGTCGATGCGGGTGCGCATGGTCTTGAAGTTGGTGAGCATGCCGCCGAGCCAACGGGCGTTGACGTAGTACATACCGACGCGGGAAGCCTCTTCCTTCACAGCGTCAGCAGCCTGCTTTTTCGTGCCGACGAAGAGGATGGTCTGGCCATTCTCAGCGAGGTTGCGCACGAAGCTGTAAGCCTCCTCGAGCTTTTTGACGGTCTTCTGCAGGTCGATGATGTAGATACCGTTGCGCTCGCAGTAGATATACTCCGCCATTTTCGGGTTCCATCTGCGGGTCTGGTGACCGAAGTGGACACCGGCCTCAAGAAGCTGTTTCATAGATACGACTGCCATAGTTTTTTGTTTCCTCCTTTAATTAGTTGCTACCTCCGGGAGCTTCTTCTGTGCCCGACCAGGCCGAAACCACATGGTCGCACATCCACTCCCGTGCGTAATGCTCTGGTATTATACCAGAGAAAACCGGCCAATGCAAGAGGATTTGGCCGGTTTTTTGCATTTTTTGCGTGTGCTCAGAGATGATTCTGGCGCTTTTCGCGTCGGCGGCGCGGCTGCTGCCCCGAGACCTCGGCGAGAATGATATCTTCACCCAGCCGCGAGATAGACCCCCACGGCAGGATGTAGTCGTCGTCGCCGCTGAGCAGGCCGCCGAGCTTCTTTTGTCCGGGCACAATGAGCGACACGATCTTGCCGTCATCCAAGTCAATTTCCGCATCGCAGACGTAGCCGAGCCGCTGACCGGTGCTCTGATCGATGACTTCTTTATATCGCAGGTCGGATAGACAACATTTCATGGGGACACCTCCGCAGCGTTTTTGTAACAGTTTATGGCGCGGCACCGCAGCTTATGAGGGGAAGACGCTGCCGCGGATCTTGCCAATAGCCTGCTTTTCAAGCCGCGACACCTGTGCCTGACTGATGCCGATCTCACCGGCGACCTCCATCTGTGTCTTTCCGGCGTAAAAGCGCAGAGAGAGGATCTTTTTCTCGCGCGCGTTGAGCGTGCCCATCGCGCTCGAGAGCGCCAGCCGCTCGAGCCACTGCTCGTCGGTATTTTTTGTGTCGCCGACTTGGTCCATGACGCAGATGCTCTCGCCGCTGTCGGTGTAGATCGGTTCGTAGAGGGAGATGGGATCGCTGATCGCATCGAGCGCAAATACCACTGTCTGCCGCGGCAGACCGAGCGACTTTGCGATCTCATCGAGTGACGGCTCGCGGCCAGTTGCGGCGGTCAGGCGCTCCTTTTCCTGCAGCACCTGATATGCCGTGTCGCGCGTGGAGCGGCTGACGCGGATGGGGCTGTTGTCGCGCAGGTAGCGCCGGATCTCGCCGGAGATCATCGGCACGCCGTAGGTAGAAAAGCGCACATCATGGTTCTCCGCGTCGAAATTGTCGATGGCCTTGATCAGCCCGATACAGCCGACCTGAAACAGGTCGTCCGCACTCTCGCCGCGGCCGGTGAATTTCTGGATCACGGACAGCACCAGCCGGAGGTTTCCCGCGATGAGCTGCTCGCGCGCGTCACGGTCGCCGTGCTTTGCACGGATGAGCAGCGCGCGGCAGGCATCGCTGCTCAGAACTTTTAAATCCGCCGTGTTCACGCCGCAGATCTCGACTTTTCCAAGCATAAGAATTCCTCCCATCCGGTACAGCGTAGTGTTTCCGGGTGGGAGGAATTTGATACATTGGCAGATCTCCGAGCGGGTTACTGCTCGATGGCTGCGTTTTCCTTCTTCTTTGCGAAGGCCTTCTGCAGCCAGTCCTTGCCGTCCACATAGCGGGAGACGATGAAGGACACGACGTAGTCGCCGGCGGAGTTGACCATGGTGGCCGGGGGGTCGACAAGGTTGCCGATGGCAAGCGCGATCGGATAAGCAACAGCCAGCTGATCGGGGAAGAAGATGGTGCAGACCACAAGCTCACCCGTGCCGCCGCCGCCGGGGATGCCGCTCATGGCAACGGAGGAGAATACCGCCACGACGATGGCCAGAATGGCCTTTTCCGTCGTGAAGTCCAGTCCGAACACGCCGAAGAGGAATGCGACCTTGATGATGGCGGACATGGCCGAGCCGTCCATGTGCATGGTGGCACCCATGGGCAGGACAATGTCGGTGACGTCCTTGGAAATGCCGGTCTCATCCGCGACCTCCATGTTGGTCGGGATGGTCGCAACGGAAGAGCACGTGCCGAACGACACGGCTGCCGGACGGAACAGCTTGGAGAACATGATCTTCGCGCCGCCCTTACCGCCGCCGAACTGGGCGTAGATGGGGAAGAAGACGAACATGTAGGCAAAGCTCATGACGTAGTAGATGATGAGCGTGCGGCTGTAATCCGCGACCAGCTCCGGACCGTAGGTGGCGACCAGGTCGGCAAAAAAGCCGAAGAAGCCGATGGGGGCATAGTAGGTGATGAGCTTCACAGTCTTCATGATGCAGCCCGTAATGTCCTCGAGGAGCTTCGCGGTCTTGGTTTCCGGACCGCCGTTCATCTGGATGCCGAAGCCGAAGATGACCGCCGCAACGATCAGCGGCAGGATGGCCTTGCGGCTCAGCAGTTCCGTGAAGTCAGGCTTGGTAAAGAAGTTCACGATCATGTCGCCGAAGCCCAGTGTGTCGCCGATCTCGCCCTCCGTGATGGTGTAGTGTCCGTCCACGAGCGGGAAGATGCGGCAGACGATATACATCAGGATGCCGGCGATGGCAGCAGTGACGAGGAACGTGGCGATGGTCACGCCCATGATCTTGCCGGCGCGCTTGACGCTCTTCATGTTGGCGATGGCGGAGGCGATGGAGCAGAACACCATCGGCACGACCACGCAGAACATCATGTTGATGAACAGCGTGCCGAGGAATTTGATCTTGCCGCCGAAATCTGGGGCAAAAGCGCCCACCAGACAACCGGCCACGATGCCGGAGATCATGAAGATCAGGAATCCGTAAGTCTTAAAGAAAGACTTGGAACTGTTTGCCTTGGACATAAATGCAACACTCCCAGTGCGTAGTTTGCGCCGAAACAGCGCTTTGGTGACAGTATATAGAGTTTTTTCTTGCAATAATTGTACAAAAATGCTATCATATATTGCAAAAGATGCTTTCTTGGAGGCGAGCTATGCAACAGACTGATTATGAGCGCAGGGGATACCTGCATGAGGACTACCGTCTGTTCCATCTGAGCAGTGCGCTGGCTGAGGATACGGCCTTCCACTATCACGAATTTCATAAGCTGGTGTTCTTTCTGGCCGGGCGCGGAAACTATATCGTCGAAGGGCGCACACATGTGCTGCGGCCGTATGATGTGGTGCTTGTGCGGCAGGGCGCGATCCACAAAGCGCAGATCGACCCGAATGAGCGCTATGAGCGCGTGATCCTCTACATATCGCCGGACTTTCTGCGCGCGCAGTCAACGGCAGTGTCTGCGCTCGACGCCTGTTTTCATCTGCCGGCAGATGGGGAGAGCTTTGTCCTGCGCCCGGAGGCTGACCGCCGTACTGCACTGCTGCGCACACTGGACGCGCTCGAGGCGGAGGAGCAAAGCACGGCCTACGGACATGATCTGCTCTCACGCGCGCAGATGCTGCAGCTGTTGGTCATGCTCGGCCGCGGCCTGAATGACGACGGGTCAAGCTACGCCCCCTCGGAACACTGCAACGAAAAGACGGCTGCTATACTCGAATATCTCAACACGCACCTGACCGAGGACATCAGCATTGATGCCCTCGCGGACACCTTTTATCTCAGCAAGTATTATATGATGCGCCTGTTTCGTGCCGAGACCGGCTTTACAATCCACGGCTACCTCACGGACAAACGCCTGCGCGTGGCGCGCGACCTGATCGCCCGGGGCATGCGCACGACGGATGCCTGCTATCAGTGCGGGTACCATGACTACTCCGCGTTTTCACGGGCGTATAAAAAACGGTTTCAGGTCAGCCCCCGTGCCGACCAGACGAAAGGAGCGCAGTGACTATGCAGCTGCATCCGCAATATTATTATCAGCAGCTTCCGCCGCCGGAGCGCGCGGCGTATCACGGTATGCTGACCTGCCTGCGGGAGCTTGCGCCGTCGGCGCGCATTCCTCGCCTCACGATGGAGACGCTCGGCACGCTCTTTTTCCAGCTGCGGCTGGATCATCCGGAGATCTTCTACGCCGTCGGTTTTTCGTGCCGCGCTGTGCCCGAGGCGGAGTTCGTGGACTTTTGTCCCGAGTATCGCTTTGAAAAAAAGCGCATCCGTGAGCACCGGCAGGCAATTGAGGCGCGCACGGCACGGTTACTGCGTCCGCTGCGCAGCCTGCCACCGGCGGAGCAGGAGCGCGCGATCCATGATTTCATTGTGGAAAACGTTCGCTACGATAAGCTTGAAAAACCGTATTCGCACGAGGTCATCGGCCCGCTGACCAACGGCGTCGGTGTCTGCGAGGGCATGGCCAAAACGGTCAAGCTCCTGTGCGACGGGCTTGGCCTGCCGTGCATGATCGCCGTCAGCGACCGCGACCGTGCCAACGGGGATCGCTATCTGCACGCGTGGAACATCGTGCAGCTCGGCGGACAGTGCTATCATCTGGACGCCACATTTGACAATTCTCTCAGCAAGCACGGCGTACTGCGCTATGACTATTTCAATCTGGACGACACAAAGATTTTCCGAGACCACCGTAAGCTTCTGTATCCGGCGCCGGCCTGTACGGATGGCGGGCAGTTTTACTATAAGCTCCAGCATCTGTCGTGGACAAAGCCGGAGGAGGCTGCGCGCCGGGTCGATCAGGCGCTGCGCAAAAAGCAGCCGGGTCTTGTGTTTCACTGGCGCGGCGGCTATCTGACGCGCGAGGTGCTGACTGACCTGTGTACACAGATTGATGCAGCGGCGCATGCGCGCGCTCGAGCGGCTGCCATTTCGGTCAATTGGCCGCAGGCGGTGCTGCAGGTGCGCTTTGTCGAGGCGGCGCAGCCGGTGGAGACGGAGACACTCGACGATATTTGAGAGAAGATTTATCAGTTCCGGGCAAGATGACGGAGCGGACAGACGATTTTGCAGTGCGTGTGCATGGAACGGCAAAAGTGTTTTTGCCTTCTTGACATGGACTCGAGCGGCTCCTACAATGGGTGCAATTTCAGTTTTCGCAGGGAGGAATTCCAATGAAAAAAACGTTTGTTTCCGCAGCACAGCTGGAGCAAATTGCAGCGCAGTATCCCACACCGTTTCACATCTATGACGAACAGGGGATCCGGGAAAATGCCCGCCGCCTGAACGCTGCTTTCTCATGGAATCCGGGTTTTCGCGAGTATTTCGCGGTGCAAGCGACGCCTACGCCTGCAATTATGAAGGTTCTGCAGGAGGAGGGGTGCGGATGCGACTGTTCATCGCTCACGGAGCTGATGATGGCCGAACGCATCGGCTGTGTCGGTGAGCATATTGTGTTCTCTTCCAATGAGACCCCGGCCGAGGATTACCGGCTGGCTGCAAAGCTGGGTGCAGTCATCAATCTGGACGATCTCACACACGTGGACTTTCTGGAACGCGCGATCGGCTATATCCCGAAGAAGATCGGCTGCCGCTTCAACCCCGGCGGTACGTTCTCGCTCGGTGAGACACGTGAAGGCTTTCAGGTCATGGACAATCCCGGCGATGCCAAGTACGGCATGACCCGTGCGCAGATCGCTGAGGCATTCCGGCTGCTCAAGGCAAAGGGCGCGGAGGAGTTCGGTATTCATGCATTTCTGGCCTCCAATACGCTCTCAAACGAATACTATCCCGCGCTGGCGCGTATGCTTTTCCGGCTGGCGGCAGAGCTGCAGCAGGAGACCGGCTGCTATATCACGTTCATTGACCTCTCCGGCGGCGTCGGTATCCCGTACCGGCCGGATGAGCCGGCCAATGACATCGCCGTCATCGGCGAAGGCGTGCGCAGGGCGTATGAGGAGATCCTTGTGCCGGCCGGCATGGGTGATGTGGCGCTGTACACCGAACTCGGCCGCTTTATGCTCGCACCGTACGGTCATCTCGTGACGCGCGCGATCCACGCAAAGCACATCTATAAGGAGTACATCGGCACAGATGCCTGCGCATGTGACCTGATGCGTCCGGCCATGTACGGGTCGTATCACCATATCACGGTCATGGGCAAGGAGGACGCGCCCTGCGACCACAAGTACGACATTGTCGGCGGTCTGTGTGAGAACAATGACAAGTTTGCCGTCGACCGGATACTGCCGGGCATCGACATCGGCGATCTGCTTGTCATCCATGATGCCGGTGCACACGGCCTTGCCATGGGCTACAACTACAACGGCAAGCTCCGCTGCGCAGAGGTGCTGCTGCAGCCGGACGGTTCCACGCGCCTGGTCCGCCGCGCCGAGACGCCGGAGGACTACTTTGCGACCATGGTCTGGGACGATTGAGACACAGAAAAAAACCGAGGGAGTAGCTCCCTCGGTTTTTGTATGTTGTTTTGCCTCAGAGCACACGCACGCAGTCGCGCGTGATCTCGCCGAGCGTGTGCACGCCGCACATGGCCATCGTGTCGCGCAGCTCGCTGCCGATCTTTTCAATGTACGTTGCCACGCCCTGCGCGCCGTCGCCGTAGACCATCGGGACGAACGGACGGCCGATGAGCACAGCGTCCGCGCCGAGCGCCAGCGCCTTGAACACATCCGTGCCGGTGCGGATGCCGCCGTCGACAAAGATCTTCATGCTGCCGCCGACAGCATCGGCGATCTCGGCAAGCACTTCCGCGCTGGCCGGGGTCTGACCGAGTACACGGCCGCCGTGGTTCGAGACGATGATCGCAGCAGCGCCGGCCTCGGCGGCCTTCTGCGCGCCGCGCACGGTCATGACGCCCTTGACGATGAACGGCATGGCGGCGTAGCGGATGATCTCTGTCAGCTCCTGCACGGACTTGCTGCCGGCCGGCGGCGTCAGATTTTTCAGGAAGGGGAGGCCCGCGCCGTCAATGTCCATGGCGACGGCCTTGCAGCCGCTGGTTCTGGCCAGATCGAGCTTCTCAAAAACCAGCTGCTGGCTCCACGGCTTGATCGTCGGCACGCCAACACCGCCGGCTGCGCGGATGGCTTCCATCGCGCCCTGGAACACCGCGGCATCCACACCGTCACCGGTGAAGGCGGCGATGCCGCTGTCGGCGCAGGCGTTGACGAGGATGCTGTTATACTCGCGGTCGTTGTACTTGTCGCCATAGTGCATCTTCATCGCGCCGAGCGGGGCTGCAAAAAACGGGTAGCGGTACATGGTGCCGAACAGCTCCACAGCCGTGTCGACCGGCTCGTTCGGGCAGATGGTGTCCATGTTGACGCAGATCTTCTGCCACGCATCGTAGTTGCGGGTGAAGCCGTTGCCGGGGGCTTTTGCGCCGGGGCCGGGGACCTGATTGCCGCAGGCCTTGCCGTTGCACACCGGGCAGGCCTTGCAGTACGGGCCGATACAAGTGCGTGCGCTTTCGAGAATCTCTTTGTACTCCATGAGGGTACCTCCATATATCTTTACTGTATTGATGGATTTGCTGCCGAAACGCCCGTGCCGTCAAACGCCGGGATCATGTCGTCGGTCGCGGCATCGAGATCCTGATAGAAACCGTCTGTGATGGGGCTGTCCATCAGGTATTCGTACATGGCATCGTTGAGTGCGGGGGAGACGGGGTGCTGCAGCTCCGGCCACTGCGCCAGATCGCCGACGGGCGTGTACTGGCTCATGAGACTGAAGAGCACCTGCCCAGGCGCAAACGTCTGCCCGACCCAGTCGATGACGCGGCGGGTGTTTTCGCCTTGATGCGGCAAAATGAGATGCCGGATGAGCACGCCGCGCTGCAGCATCCCGTCGTCATCGAGCTGAAACGGACCGGTCTGACGGTACATCTCCGAAATGGCGGCGCGGGCGATCTGCGGATAATCCGCTGCGGCGGAGTAGCGTGCTGCCGGCTCGGACAGGGCGTATTTCATGTCCGGCAGGTATACCTGCACGAGCCCCTCGAGCATACGCAGCGACTGCACGCACTCATAGCCCGAGCTGTTCCACACGACCGGTATGCCGAGCGACAGACCTGTGAGCGCCTCGGCGATCTGCGGTGTGTAATGGCTGGGGGTGACGAGATTGATGTTGTGCACGCCCTCATCGCGCAGGCGCAAAAAAATAGCGCGGAGCTGCGCGACGGTGATCTCTTTTCCATGTTCGCCGCGGCTGATGTCGCGGTTTTGACAAAAAACGCACCGCAGATTGCAGCCGGAGAAGAAGACCGCGCCGCTGCCGCGTGTGCCGGATATGCACGGTTCCTCGCCGAAATGCGGCGCTGCGCGCGCCACCATGGGCGCATCCGGAACTGCGCAAAAGCCCAATTGTCCGCCTGCGCGGTCAACGCCGCAGCCGCGCGGACAGACGGAACAAAGTTGCGTCATAATACCTCCCACGCACAGAATCTTGCGTGAAATCGAATGATTCTGTGGATATTATAAAGTTTTTTCATCCATTATGCAATGGTCTTAGGCAGGTTTCACGAAAAGTTCAGAAATGCAGCGTTTTCCAGTGGTAGCTTTATTTAAAAGGGCGATTGCAAAAAAAGCGGCAAAGTTATAAAATAATAGAGAAATATTAGGCAACGGAATTGAAAAAAATAACGAAGAGGAAGCATTATGGTAGACATCGTTTTGGTGGAGCCGGAGATCCCGAATAACACCGGCGCCATTGCACGCACCTGTGCCTGCACGGGTTCGCGGCTGCACCTGATCAAACCGCTCGGGTTTGATATTTCCGACCGCGCCGTCAAGCGCGCCGGACTTGACTACTGGCATCTGGTCGATATCTCGGTGTATGAGAACATCGACGAGTACTTCGCCAAAAATGGGGATGAAAATCTCTGGCTGCTCACGACAAAGGCAAAGGTGAGCTATGCCGACGCCGATCTCTCTGCGCCAAAGGTGACGCTCATGTTCGGTAAGGAGACAAAGGGCCTGCCAGAGTGGCTGCGCGAGCGCTATGCCGACCACTGCCTACGTATCCCCATGCGCGCGGAGGCGCGCAGCCTGAATCTGTCCAACTCTGCGGCGATCTTGTGCTATGAGGCGCTGCGTCAGCAGAATCTGCTCGGACAGATCGATCTGGATCTTTGAATACCATATCACACACCCGTGTGAAATCACAAACCAGGAGGAAGCAAGATGAACTACAACAAACAGACCGTCAAGGACGTCCCGCTTTCCGGAAAAAAAGTGCTCCTGCGCTGCGACTTCAATGTCCCGCAGGACAAGACGACCGGTGAGATCACGAGCGACAAGCGCATTGTGGCCGCACTGCCGACGATCCGCTACCTGCTCGATCACGGCGCTGCTGTGATTGCCTGCTCGCACCTCGGCAAGCCGAAGGGCACGTGGAAGGAAAGCCTCACGCTCGCGCCGGTGGCCAAGCGCCTGACAGAGCTGCTTGGTATGGACGTGCTCTTTGCCAAGGATATCGTCGGTGAGGACGCCAAGACCAAGGCGGCCGCGCTGCAGCCGGGTCAGCTTCTGCTGCTGGAGAATCTGCGTTTTGATCCCCGCGAGGAGAAAAATGACCCCGAATTCGCAAAAGAGCTCGCGAGCATGGCTGAGCTTTATGTCTCCGATGCGTTCGGCACGGTGCACCGTGCACACGCTTCTACTGCCGGCGTCGCGGCGTATCTGCCCGCATATGCCGGTCTGCTGATCGAGAAAGAGCTGTCCGTCATGGGCAAGGCGCTGGAAGATCCGAAGCGCCCGTTCGTCGCCATCCTCGGCGGCGCGAAGGTATCGGATAAGATCGGCGTCATCAATAACCTGCTCGAAAAGGCCGACACGATCATCATCGGCGGCGGCATGGCCTACACGTTCGTCAAGGCGCAGGGCGGCGAGATCGGCACGTCTCTGCTCGAGGCTGACAAAATGGACTATGCGCTCGAGATGATCCGGAAGGCGAAGGAGCGTGGCGTGAAGCTGCTGCTGCCCGTTGACACTATGGCCGGCGATCAGTTTGCTGCAGATTGCGCGCGCAAGGTCGTGCCGACCAACGCCATACCGGCCGACTGGATGGGTCTTGACATCGGCCCTGAGACGATCAAGCTGTTCACGGATGCCGTCAAGGGCGCCGGAACGGTCGTCTGGAACGGACCGATGGGCGTGTTTGAGTTCCCGGCCTTTGCCGCCGGCACGGAAGCCATTGCGGCAGCGCTGGCGGAGTCCGGCGCGGTCACGATCGTCGGCGGCGGCGATTCGGCGGCTGCGGTCGAGAAGCTCGGTTTCGCCGATAAGATGACGCACATCTCCACCGGCGGCGGCGCTTCACTGGAGTTCCTTGAGGGCAAGGAGCTGCCGGGCGTTGCGTGCCTGCTGGATAAGTAAGCGCTGGAAAGGAAATTAGGATATGAATATCAAAGAGAGAAAAGCAATCATCGCCGGTAACTGGAAGCTCAATAAGCGCGTGGCCGAGATCCCGGCCTTCGCGCAGGAGCTGCAGGCGAATCTTCCGGCAGAGCGCTGCTGTGACGTGGTCATCTGTGCCCCGTACCCGCTGATCGGTGCGCTGGAGGCTGCCGGTCAGTGCTGCGCTCTCGGCGTCGGCGCGCAGGATGTGTCTGAGCACCAGCACGGCGCGTACACCGGCGAGGTATCCGCCGAGCAGCTCAGCGATCTCGGCGCACAGTACTGCATCGTCGGTCACAGTGAGCGCCGCAGCTATCACGGCGAGACCGATCTGCAGGTCAACGCCAAGACGAAAATTCTGCTGGAGAATCACATCATCCCGATCATCTGCGTCGGCGAGAGCCTTGCGCAGCGTGAGCATGACCTGACCGAGACCTATGTTGCCTATCAGGTCGCGGCTGCTTTCTCCGGCCTGACGGCGGAGCAGGCAGTGCGCTGCGTCATCGCCTATGAGCCCCTGTGGGCCATTGGCACCGGCAACACCGCTACGAGCGCACAGGCACAGGAGGTCTGCGCCTCCATCCGCGCCACGCTCACCAAGCTCTATGACGCAGACACGGCGAAAGCGATCAGCATCCTCTACGGCGGCTCGATGAATGCTGGCAACGCAGCAGAGCTTCTGGCGCAGCCGGACATCGACGGCGGCCTCATTGGCGGCGCGTCGCTCAAACCGGTCGATTTCTCGAAGATCATTGCCGCGACGGCGCAGGGAGCCTGCGAATGAGCAACAGAAAAGTCGCACTTATCATCCTTGACGGCTACGGCATCGGCGAGCCGAATGCGGGAAACGCCATCTATATGGCCAAAACGCCGGTGATGGACAGCCTCCTGCAGCGCTGGCCGCACACGAAGCTCTCTGCCTCCGGGCTGGACGTCGGCCTGCCGGACGGACAGATGGGCAACAGCGAGGTCGGTCACACGAACATCGGCTCGGGCCGCGTCGTGTTTCAGGATCTGCCGCGCATCACCAACGCCATTTCCGACGGCTCATTCTTTGAAAATCCCGTCTATGGCGCGGCACTCGATAACGCCGCAAACGGTAAGGCGCTGCATATCCTTGGCCTTCTGTCCGACGGCGGCGTACACAGCCACATCCGGCACATCTTCGCTATGGTGAAGATGGCGCATGACCGCGGCATCGAGCGCGTCTACCTGCACTGCTTCCTCGACGGACGCGACGTTGCGCCCACGAGCGGCGCGGGCTATGTCCGCCAGCTGCATGACTACTGTGCCGAGCTCGGCACGGGCAAGATCGCAACGCTGCAGGGACGCTTCTACGGCATGGATCGTGACAAGCGCTGGGATCGCATCGAGGCGAGCTACAATGCCGTGGTCTGCGGCGAGGGCGTACAGGATCCCGACCCCATCCACGCGATGGAGGAGAGCTATGCCGCCGGTGTGACGGATGAGTTCGTCAAGCCGGTCGTCTGTGTTCCTGATGGGAAGATCTGTTCCGGCGACAGCGTGATCTTCATGAACTTCCGTCCCGACCGCGCCCGGGAAATGACCTATGCGCTCACGCAGAGCGATTTTGACGGCTTCGCGCGCAAGGTCGTTGCGCAGGACCTGCACTATGTCTGCACGACGCGCTACGACGAGAAGCTCACCGGTCTTCCGATCGCGTTCCCGCCCGAGGAGCTGCACGACACGCTCGGCGAGATCGTCAGCGCACACGGTCTGCGCCAGCTGCGCATCGCGGAGACGGAAAAGTACGCACACGTCACGTTCTTCTTCAACGGCGGCACGGAGACGCAGTATCCCGGCGAGGATCGCGTGCTCATCCCGTCGCCGCGCGAATTTCCGACCTACGACCTCGTCCCCGAGATGAGCGCCGTCAAGGTCAAGGACGAGCTTGTGGCGCGCATCCGCACCGGTGCGTATGACATGATCGTCTGTAACTTTGCCAACTGTGACATGGTCGGCCACACAGGTGTAATGCCGGCCGCCATTCAGGCGGTCGAGTGCGTGGATCGCTGCCTCGGTGAAGTCGTTGCGGCGGCGGAAGAGATGGGATATACGCTGCTCGTCACCGCTGACCACGGAAACGCCGATCGCATGGTTGAGCCGGACGGGTCAACGAACACGGCGCACACGACGAATCTTGTGCCGCTGGTGCTCGTCGGCAGAGAGCTGCCGCTGCGCGCGCAGGGCCGTCTTTCCGATATCGCACCGACCATGCTCGAGCTGATGCACATCGAGCCAAAACCCGCAATGACAGGCGAGAGCCTTATCGAAAAATCATAAAGGAGTATTGACATGAAGGACTATTTTGAAATTGTGGATGTAAGTGCCAGAGAGATTCTGGACTCCCGCGGCAATCCGACCGTGGAAGTCGAGGTCACGCTCGACGACGGCACTGTTGGCCGCGCTGCCGTTCCGTCCGGCGCTTCCACCGGTATCTACGAGGCTTGCGAGCTGCGCGACGGCGATAAAAGCCGTTACCTCGGCAAGGGCGTGCTCAAGGCAGTTGAGAACGTCAACGTCGAGATCGCTGAGGCGCTGCAGGGCATGAACGTCCTCGACCAGACCTCCATCGACAAGCTGCTCATCGAGCTGGACGGTACCCCGAACAAGACCCGTCTCGGCGCCAATGCTATTCTCGGCGTGTCCCTCGCGTGCGCGAAGGCCGGCGCGCTGGCGACCGGCCAGAGCCTGTATAACTACATCGGCGGCTGCAACGCCAAGACCCTGCCCGTGCCGATGATGAACGTGCTCAACGGCGGCGCGCACGCCACCGGCAGCAATGTTGACATCCAGGAGTTCATGATCATGCCCGTCGGCGCGAAGAGCTTCGCCGAGGCGCTGCGTATGTGCTCGGAAGTGTTCCACGTGCTCAAGAAGGTCGTTCCGGCCTCCGGCGTGGGCGACGAGGGCGGCTACGCTCCGAACCTCGACAGCGACGAGGACGCGCTCAAGGCGCTCGTCAAGGCCATTGAGCTTGCCGGCTACAAGCCGTATGACGATTTCATGATCGCCATCGACAGCGCCTGCTCCGAGTGGTTCAACGCGGAGGACGGCTGCTACCACCTGCCGAAGCGCGGCACGGTCATGACCCGCGAGCAGATGGTCGATATGTACGCCGACTTCGTTGAGAAGTACCCGATCATCTCCCTCGAGGACGGCATGGCCGAGGATGACTGGGAAGGCTGGCAGATGCTCATGGATCGCCTCGGCAAGAAGATCCAGCTCGTCGGCGACGACCTGTTCGTCACGAACGTTCAGCGCATCAAGAAGGGCATCGAGCTCGGCGCGGCCAATGCAGTGCTCATCAAGCTCAACCAGATCGGCACGCTGACCGAGACACTCGACGCGATCCAGATGGCGCACCGCGCCGGCTGGACGGCTGTCGTGTCTCACCGCTCCGGCGAAACCGAGGACACCACGATCGCGGACATCTCCGTGGCCGTCAACGCCGGTCAGATCAAGACCGGTGCTCCGAGCCGCACCGACCGCGTTGCGAAGTACAACCAGCTGCTGCGTATCGAGGACGAGCTGTTCGACGTGGCGCAGTATCCCGGTAAGGACGCATTTTTCAGCATCAAGTAATTTTCCAAAGCGGTATAAAAGGTGTTTGCGTGGGTGACAATACCCATGCAAACACCTTTTTTCTTGGAGGGAAATACGATGGAACCGAATCAGGACAAAAACCCCGAAAAAAGATCTGTACGCTTCATCGAAGGCAAGGGCTTCTACATAGCCCTCGTCCTCTGCGCGGCGGTGATCGGCGTCTCTGCGTGGTCACTGCTGGCAGATACGAAGACTATGGATGATGAGCGTGCACAAAGCGCGGTGCTGGAGGTCGTGCCAACACCGGTCGTACCCGTGCCGGAAACACCGCAGCCGACGCCGGAGCTGTCGCCTGAGCCGAAAATTCCGGCGGAGGAAGCTGCAGAAACGGCGGCGCAGGATGTGTACCTCTGGCCGGTCGATGGCGCGGTGACGCGCGCCTATGCAATGACGGCGCTGGCCTATGATGAGACAATGGCTGACTGGCGCACGCATGACGGCATTGACATTGCGGCGGATTACGGCGCGGTCGTCTCGGCCATGGCGTCGGGCACGGTGACGCAGGTATATCACGATGACCGCTACGGCACGACCGTCGTCACGGAGCGCGCCGACGGTTTGCGCTGCACGTATGCGAATCTGGAGTCGATCCCCACGGTGAACGTCGGCGATTCGGTCTCGGCAGGGGATACGATCGGCTCGGTCGGCGATTCCGCCGGCTGCGAATCGGCGCAGGAGAGCCACCTGCATCTGTCGGTTTCGGTCTCCGGGCAGAGCGTTTCACCTCTTGATTATTTACCGCAAAAAAATTAAAAAAGTGACGCAAAACTTATTGACAAAGGGAGCATTGTTTGGTACAATGCTCCTTGCGTTTAGCGGTTCGCGAGACGCTCACAACATGGCGGCATAGCTCAGTTGGCCAGAGCATTCGGTTCATACCCGAAGTGTCCCCGGTTCGAATCCAGGTGCCGCTACCAAGGGGATGCTGCACTCGCAGCATCCCATCTTAGGCCCGTTGGTCAAGTGGTTAAGACACCGCCCTTTCACGGCGGTAACATGGGTTCGAGTCCCGTACGGGTCACCACTTTTGGAGGCTTAGCTCAGCTGGTTAGAGCGCATGCTTCACACGCATGAGGTCGATGGTTCGAGCCCATTAGTCTCCACCACAAAAACCTGTGTTCTCTGAACGCAGGTTTTTTTCATTTTTGGAGGTGCGCATGAAACTGATCGCTCTGGATCTCGACGGAACGCTGCTCAACAGCGAGAAGGTCATCTCGGCGGGGAATTTCGCCGCGCTGTCGCTTGCGGCGGAGCAGGGGCATGTGATCGTCCCGGCAACGGGGCGCGCGCTGCGCGCGATTCCGGAGCAGGTGATGGCGCTGCCGTTTCTGCGGTATGCCATTACAATCAACGGCGCGAAGGTTTCCGACGCGCGGACGGGGGAGACGCTCCTGCGTGCTGAGCTTGCGCTGGATACCTGCCTGCGCCTGATGGACTTCGCCGGGCGCTATGACGCGATGTATGACTGCTACTGGAACGACACCGGCTGGGTAGACCGCGCATTTCTTGAGCGTGTGCGGTATTATAATGCTGATGAGGAAGTGGTCACACTCCTGCGGCGCACACGTGCGCCGGTCGAGGATCTGAAAGCGTTTGTGCGCGCAAACGGTCAGCCGGTGCAGAAGGTGCAGCTGTGTTTTCGGGACATGGCAGAGCGTGAAACGGCGCGTGCGGAGATCACGGCCGCGTTTCCGGATGTTCTGGTCACGTCGTCGTTTCGCAACAACCTTGAGCTTAATGCCGTTGATGCAGACAAGGGCAGGGCTCTGCTTGCACTCGCGCGGCACTTGGGCATCCCGGCGGAGGATACGGTTGCCTTTGGGGACAGCTCCAACGACCTGCGGATGCTGCGTGCCGCCGGCACAAGCGTTGCCATGGGCAATGCTGCGCCCGAGGTGCGGGCCGTCTGCGACTATGTTACGGATACCAACGACCGTGACGGTGTGGCGGCGTTCCTCCGGACACATATTCTGCATGGAGTTTCACTTTGAATTCGTGAAAAAAGACCGTGTTCCGGAGAACACGGTCTTTTTTGTGATGCGGAAATTACTTCTTGATGTTTTCCTTGATGACTTCGCCCAGAATGGTCATGCCCTGCTCGATCTTCTCTTCGGGCATGCAGGAGTAGTTCAGGCGGATGCAGTTGTTGTGACCGGCGTCCGGGAAGAAGCCGTCGCCCGGGACGTAGGCAACATTGCGTGCCAGGCACTGCTTTGCCATCTCATTGGTGTTGATGTAGTCCGGCAGCTCGACCCAAGTGAACAGACCGCCGTTGGGGTGCGTGAACTTCGCCTCGGGCGGGAACTCGCGCTCCATGGTCTGGATCATGACGTCGCGGCGCTTGCGGTAGCACTCCTTGATGGTGGCAACGTGCTCATCAAGGTCGAACATATCGATGAACTTGGACACAACGAGCTGTGCCTCGGTGGAAGCCTGCAGGGAAGCGGCCTGCGCGAGGAAGTTGTACTTCTGGAGGATCTCACCGTCGGCGCAGACCCAGCCAAGACGGTAGCCGGGCGCGAGGATCTTGGAGAACGTGCCGAGGAAGACAACGAGGCCCTTGGTGTCCATGCTCTTGAGCGCGGGCAGGTATTCGCCCTCGAAGCGGAGCTCACCGTACGGGTTATCCTCAACAACGGGGATCTCGTACTTGTTGATGATCTCCATGAACTGTTTGCGGCGCTCGAGCGGCCAGGTGCGGCCGGACGGATTCTGGAAGTCGGGGATGACGTAGATCATCTTGACATTCTCCGTCGTGGCGAGTACCTTTTCCAGCTCTTCCATGATCATGCCGTCGCCGTCGGTGGGGATGGCAACAAAGTTCGGCTCACAGGCTTTGAATGCGTTCAGCGCGCCGAGATAGGAGGGGCTCTCAATGATGACCACATCGCCCTTATCGCAGAACACGCGCGCGGAATAGTCCAGGCCCTGCTGAGAGCCGGAGGTCACGAGGATGTTATCAGCAGTGGTTTTGATGTTGAGCTTCGCTTCCATGCGGTCAGCGATCTGCTGACGGAAATGCTCAAAACCGTTGGTGCTGGAGTACTGGAGCGCGACTTTGCCCTGCTCCTCAAGGACAGCGTCGGTCGCAGCCTTGATCTTGTCAACAGGGAAGAGCTCGGGTGCGGGCATACCGCCTGCAAACGAAAGGATCTCCGGCTTGTTGGCAAGCGCCAGCAGTTCGCGGATCGCAGAACCCTTGAGAAGGTTCATTCGTGTGGAAAACCGTACCATTTCTAAATTTCCTCCTTATTTTGCTGGTAATGATGTACAAGAGCATCGATTACGTCTCACCATATTTAAGCACATTTTCACAGTAAAGTAAACCATTTCAACGAAATCCAATGAAAATTTTCATTTTCATAATTCTTTGTGCTGTTTTTATTCCTTGACATAGAACGGTAAATTCGTTATGATGAGGCCAAAGAGGTGTTGTGTATGATCGGAACCACGCTCAAAAATTTGCTGGATGAACGCGAGATCAAGGTCAACGAGTTCGCGCGGCAGATCAAAGTGCCGGCGCAGACGCTCTACAGCATTATCCGCCGCGACAATATGAAGATCGATTTTGAGCTGCTGCTGCGCATCTGCGATGCGCTGCACGTTCCGCTCGAGACGTTTTGCGGTACGGGCAGCACCGGTCAGCCGACGCCTGAGGAGTGGGAGACGCTCTGGAAGCTGCGCCGTCTGGATGATCACGGCCGCTTTGTGACGCTGCAGCTGCTCGATGCTGAGTGTGCGCGTCTGCAGGCTGCACAGCGTCAGCCGGAGCGCAATAAGATCATCCCGCTTTATATGACGCCGGCAGCGGCCGGATATGCCTCGCCGGCGCTTGGTGATGATTATGAGGATTATGAGGTCGCGGCGGATTCGGAGGCGGACTTTGCCGTGCGCATCGCCGGTGACAGTATGGAGCCCTATATCCACGACGATTCCATCGTACTGGTCAAACGCGGCGCGACGATTTTTGACGGGGACGTTGGTCTGTTCTTCGTCGACGGCGATATGAAGTGCAAGCAATATTGTCAGGATTATCTCGGCAATGTGTATCTGTTCTCGCTCAACCGTGCACGCAGAGATGCGGATGTGACGATTCCGGCCTCATCCGGCATTACGATCTGCTGCTTTGGCAAGGTGCTGCTCAAGGGGAAGATTCCTTTGCCGCAGGACTGAAAAAGCAATGGCCATCCGCTGATAGCGGATGGCCATTTTGCGCATTTTTATGTATCAGCGGTACATGAACGAGTAATCCACGTTCAGGTCGCTGCCGGTCCATGATCCGTCGAGCTTGCCGATCGTGCGTGCGTAGCCGTCCTCATCCTTATCATAAGGACGCGGCCGGTAGTCATTTTTGCTGTCAGTGCTCGACAGGCGGCAGGGGATCAGGTCGTAGCCGTCTACGACCCAGCCGTCACCGTCTTTCTTGACGGTGACCTGCGCGATCGCGGTGTCTACATCGCGCGGCGCGGTGTTGCCGCCGAAGCTGAAGTTTCCGAGGCTGTAGAAAATATAGCCGCCGTTGTAGCTCTCCATCTTTTGCAGCACGTGCGGGTGCGTGCCGCAGACGATGTGCGCGCCTGCATCGATCGCTGCGTGCGCGAGCGCCTCCTGGTTGGCGGTCACCTGATAGCTGCCCTCGGTGCCCCAATGCGGAGCGAAGATCAAAATATCTGCGCCGTCATCCTTGAGCTTCTGGATGCCGGCCGTGATGTTGCTCTTGCTCAAACCCGTCCAACCGGGACAGTAGACGCCGATTTTCAGACCATGTTCGGTCGTGAATACCTTGGATTCACTGCCGGCAGTCCAAGCAACATCCGCTGCATCCAAAGCAGCCTTCGTATCCGCGACGCCTTTCGCGCCGAAGTCATTCGTGTGGTTGTTGCCGAGCGTGACGCACTCCACGCTGCCCTGCACGAGAATGTCAGCATACGATGACGGCCCGCGGAAATAGAACAGGGAAGAGGACTTGAGCGCCTCGTCCGAGAACGAACACTCAAGGTTTGCAAGCGTGAACTCGTCTTTGCTCAGATACTCCAGCACACCGGAAAAGGGCCAAGACGTTCCGTTTTTGTCGATATAGCTGTCAAAGTCGCGCCCGGTCTGAATGGAGGCGAGCGTACAGTCACCGACCATGGAGATGACAAGTGTATCCGGTTCCTTCGACTTTTCAATGGGCTGCACAGGCTGCGGTGTGTCACCGCCGCTGGCGCGGCTGGGCGTTGTGATCGGTTCTTTTGTCAGTACATTGCACGTCATAACCGTGACCCACGCGCCGAGCCCAATGGCGATCACGAGCACAACGATCAAAAAAATACCGGATTTGGAGAGCTTCATGGCGTCACCTTTTTCAAAACAGAGATGCAATCATTATATACGACCGGTCTGGAAATGTAAATATCGCATTTTGCTCTTGCCCGCACGCTGCGTTCGGAGTACAATAGAGCGACGAAAACTGGAGTGTAACAATTATGGAACGAAATTATCCGAACATCAGTGTCACGGACAAGGCGGCACGCAGCCTGCGCAGCGGGCATCCATGGGTCTATGCCGATGAGGTGCTGCGTGTGGACGCCGCCTGCACGAACGGACAGATCGTAGATGTGACCACACGCAGTGGTCATTGGCTCGGCGCTGGCTTTTATAACAGCGCATCCAAGATCCGCGTGCGCGTGCTCTCACGCAATGCGAACGATCGCTTTGACGAGGCTTTCTGGGCGCGGCGTGTCCAGTATGCGATCGATTACCGCCGTACGGTCATGGGCGCGGATTTTGATAACTGCCGCCTGATCTTTGGCGAGGCGGACGGGTTTCCCGGCCTGACGGTAGATCGCTTCGGCCCGATTCTGGTCGCGCAGGTGCTCTCGCTGGGCATGGAGCTGCGCAAGACGCAGCTGTTTGCGCTCTTGCTGCAGACACTGCGCGCCTGCGGTGAGCAGATCGACGCGATCTACGAGCGCAACGATGTCAAGCTGCGGGAAAAAGAGGGCATGCAGCAGGGAACCGGCTTCGTAACACTCGAAGACCTGAAGACGGACTTGGACGGTCATGTGACGATCCGCGAAAACGGTATCCTGTACGATGTCGACTATATCCACGGTCAGAAGACGGGCTTTTTCCTCGACCAGAAGTATAACCGCCGCGCAGCGGCACAGCTTGCCACAGGAAAGCGCGTGCTCGATTGCTTCACGCATACCGGGGCATTTGGTCTCAACTGTGCGGCAGCCGGTGCGGCATCCGTCGTGTCGGTCGATGTGTCGGAGGACGCGCTCACGACCGCGCGGCACAATGCTGCACTCAATGGGCTGGATGCTCATGTGAAGTATCTCTGCGCCGATGTATTTGACCTGCTCACAAAGCTGGCCGAGCAAAAGCGTGGTGCGTATGATTACATTATCCTCGACCCGCCGGCCTTTACCAAGAGCAGCGCGACGGTGGCAAACGCCATTCGCGGCTACAAGGAGATCAATCTAAAGGCTATGCGCATTCTGCCGCGCGGTGGGTATCTGGCCACATGCTCCTGCTCGCATTTTATGACGGACGACCGGTTTCGTGCCATGCTGGCGGATGCCGCCAAGGATGCGCAGGTCTCCCTGCGCCAGATCGAGGCGCGTCAGCAGGGACCGGATCACCCGATCCTCTGGAATGTGCCGGAGACGGATTATTTGAAATTCTATCTGTTCCAGATTGTTTGATATTTCGATCAAAAAGCCCGTTGGCAGCTGCCAACGGGCTTTTCTCTTCTTGAATTTACAGCACGTTCATGAGGTTGAACGCGATGATCAAGCCGGCAAACACGATCGAGACCGTGGAGCAGAGCTTGATGAGGATGTTCAGGGACGGGCCGGAAGTATCCTTGAACGGGTCACCGACAGTGTCGCCAACGACAGCAGCCTTGTGCTGTTCGCTGCCCTTGCCGCCGTGGTTGCCGCGCTCGATATACTTCTTCGCGTTGTCCCATGCGCCGCCCGCGTTGGACATGAACACAGCCATCGCAAAGCCGGTGACGGACACGCCGCCGAGCAGACCGACAACGCCCGTGGGTCCAAGAATAAGGCCGGTGACGATCGGGACGATGACGGCCAGCAGCGCCGGAGCGACCATTTCGTGCAGGGCGCCCTTGGTGCACAGGCTGACGCAGGCCGCGTAATCGGGGTCTGCCTTGTAGTCCATGATGCCGACGATCTCGCGGAACTGACGGCGCACTTCCACGACGATGGACTGTGCAGCGGTCTGCACAGCACTCATGGTCAGCGCGGAGAAGACGAAGGTGAGCATCGCGCCAATGAACAGGCCGACCAGAACAGACGGGCTCGTCAGCGTGAAGTTCAGGGTCTCAGGAGTGCGGGTCTGCACGATGTTGACATAGGACACGAGCAGTGCCAGAGCCGTCAGGGAAGCAGAGCCGATTGCAAAGCCCTTGCCGGTGGCAGCGGTGGTGTTGCCGAGGGAATCGAGGGCATCAGTGCGGTCGCGGACCTCTTCCGGAAGGCCGGACATCTCGGCGATGCCGCCGGCATTATCGGCCACAGGGCCATAAGCGTCGGTCGCAAGCGTGATGCCGAGGGTGGAGAGCATGCCGACAGCGGCAATGCCGATGCCGTACAGGCCCTGGTTGAAAGCAGCGGTGAATGCACCGTTGCTGTCGATGATCGTAGTCGTGCCGCCTGCGCAGAAGTAGCTGAGCAGGATCGCAACGGAGACGATCAGGATGGAGGCCATGGTGGACTTCAGACCGAGGGAAATACCGCCGATGATGATCGTGGCGGAGCCGGTCTCGGAGGCTGCAGCCAGCTGCTGCGTGGGCTTGTAGTTGTCGGAGGTGTAGTACTCGGTGAAGTAACCGATGGCGCAGCCGCCGACAAGGCCGCACAGGATGGCAATGTAAACACCCCAGCAGTGCTGCTCAGGTCCAAGAATGAGATAGGACAGCGGCAGGGCGAGCACAGCGGAGAGGGCAGCAGCCGTGTAGGTGCCGGTACGCAGACTCTTGAGCAGGGACATCTGGGTGGCGTCTTCCTTCGTCTTGATGAGGAAGGAGCCAATCAGCGAGCAGATGATGCCGCAAACGGCCAGTGCGACCGGCAGCAGCATGCCGCTCCAACCGTAGTTGGCGGCCGCGCTCAGCGCGAAAGTGGCAAGGATCGAGCCGACATAGGACTCGTACAGGTCAGCGCCCATACCGGCAACGTCACCGACGTTATCGCCGACGTTGTCCGCGATGGTTGCAGGGTTGCGCGGGTCATCTTCCGGGATACCGGCTTCGACTTTGCCGACGAGGTCAGCGCCGACGTCAGCGGCCTTGGTGTAGATACCGCCGCCAACACGGGCAAACAGTGCCATGAAGGAAGCGCCCATGCCGTTCATGACCATGATATTGGCGAGGACAGTGGGATCGGTGATCTTGCCGATATAGCGCAGACCGATGAACCAGAGCGTGATGTCAAGAATGCCGAGGCCGACGACCGTGAAGCCCATGACCGTGCCGGAAGAGAAGGCAACGTTCAGGCCGTGGTTCAGGCTCTCATGCGCGGCATTGGCCGTGCGTGCATTGGCAGCGGTGGCGATCTTCATGCCGATCAGGCCGGCAAGCATCGACCAGATACCGCCGGTCAGGAACGCAAACGGCGTCACTCTGGAGAGCATCTGGCCTTTGGATGCGAAGGCGATGATCAGCAGGATGACAAAAACGACTGCAAATACTTTTGCAACAGTAGAATACTGCTGCTTCAGATAGGCGTTGGCACCGGCGCGGATCGAAGAAGCGATCTTGACCATCTTCTCGTCGCCCTCAGAGCACTTCATAACTTTGCACTTCTGCAGGTAGGCGAAAATCAGGGCGAGCGCGGCTCCGACGAAGCCGATCCAGAACAGGTTATCCATGGTTATTCTCACTCCTAATAAATTGGCTTTGACCGGTTGGCTCTCTTCCAATCAACCGGTCAACTGTCTTACGACGTACATATATTAAACTATATTGATCGTAAAAGCAAATACTTCTTTCAAAAACGATGAATTTTTTATAGAAGTTCTCGACATCTGCGCGCATTTTGTTACACAAAAGCAAAAAGAGGGAGAACCGGTTACAGTTCCCCCTCCGATTGGGATAGACGCGGTGGCTTACTTCTTGGCAAGACCCTTCTGACGGGCATACTCGGCAGCGCCCAGAGCGCCCATGAGCTGCGGGTCGGTCTTCAGATCGACGACTTTGAACTTCAGCACGTGCTCGATGGCCTGCTTTAGACCAGCGTTCTTCGCGCAGCCGCCCGTCAGCGTGATGCTGTCGGTGGCGCCGGCCTTCTTGGCCATGACGAAGCAGCGCTTGGCAACTGCCATCTCGATGCCGGCAGCGATCTCGTCGGTCGGCTTGCCTTCGCCCACGAGGGTGATGACTTCGGACTCAGCGAAAACGGTGCACTGCGCGGTGATGGGGATGACGTTCTTTGCAGACAGGGACAGGTTCGAGAACTCGGGCAGGCTCATCTCGAAGGAGCGGGCCATGGCCTCGAAGAAACGGCCGGTACCGGCGGAGCACTTATCGTTCATCGCGAAGCTCTTGACCGTGCCGTCGGTGTCGATGCTGATGCCCTTAACGTCCTGGCCGCCGATGTCGATGATGGCGCGGACTTCGGGGTTGGTGACGTGCACGCCCATGGCGTGGCAGGAGATCTCGGAGATGTTCTCGTCAGCGAACGGGACCTTGTTGCGGCCGTAGCCGGTGCCGATCAGGTAAGCGAGATCCTTGGAGTCCTTCAGGCCGACCTTGCTGCAGACTTCTTCCATCGCCGCGATCGCGGACTGCTCAGCGTTGATCTTGCTGCGAATCGTGGTGTCGGCGCACATTTTGCCGTTCTCGTCCAGAATGACTGCCTTCGTGTAGGTGGAACCTACGTCGCATCCGCCAAAGTATTTCATGGTATTACTTTTCCTCCTGTTATCCTGTTATATCGATTCTATGTTTTTGGGGCGCGGGTTGATTAGACGTTATACTCGTAGTTCGGCTTGTTCATCTCATACGGCATCTTGGTCATGTCGCGGCGCGGCATGTTGTCGTAATGCTTTTTGAGCGTGGGCTCGACCACGTAGAACAGGAATTTGCCGTCCAGGTCAAAGAAGAAAACGGCAAACAGCGCGGCGTTGACGCCGAGCGCCATGAGAAGAGCTTTCAGAACTTTTGCTTTCATATCGTTTCCTCCTTCAATTACCAAGTCATGGAGTCGTCAAACTCAAGCAGCGTCGGGTCGAGAGGCTCCTCGTGCATAACGGTTGTCATGTAATCGTTGACGATCTGACGGATCTCCATACGGGACACGGTGCGGCTGTCAGGCAGCGCGTGCGGCATCCAGATGGCGTGGATATTTCTCTCACGGAACTCGTCCTCGAACAGGCCGTGCACACCCTGCATGCCCTTGCACTGCAGCTGATCGTACATCATGACCATGTCGCAGTTGAACTCCTCCATGTACTTCCAGCACTCAAAGATGTGGTGCATGCCGCCGACGGCCATACGGCGCATCGGAGCCCACATGTGATACTGTGCCATGTCGTCCAGGCAGTGGTCATAGCTGTCGGTGCGGATGGTCATGTTGAACATCAGAGAGTCCATGTTCATGACGGCGTTCAGACCCCAGCAGTTATACGCCCAAGTGCACCAGTTGGAGTAGTACAGCGGAGCGCAGGACCAGGCCAGCACTCTGTGGCGGGTCTCCGGGAAGCTGTTGATCTTTTTCTTCACGCACTTGGTGAGAATCTTGCGGACGTGACCGTCGACCTCATGCCAGACCGGCAGGTCGCCGAGCTGGGACTGGTAGATACGGTACAGAGCCTGTGCAACGCCGTTGACTGGGTAGTAGTCGGTCTTCGCGGCGACATCCCACTTCTCCCACTCGAACTTCATCAGCTCGTTCTGGGACTCGATGCGCTTGACCAACGCATTCCAGTCGAACGGGATACCGGTCTGCTCTTCGATGAACTTCCAGCACTGCTCGATCTCGTCGCGGCAATGCTTCTTGACCAGCGGATCGTCAAACTGCATCGGCTGCGGCATGGCGAACAGCGGCTTGTCGAGGAACCAGTCCTGCAGGATGGAAGTGGAGACGGACGCGTCACAGGCCTCGTTGGAGGTGACAACGATCGGCGCATAGTCGGGCATGTCGTCGAGGACGAACAGGCCGGCCTCCGCCTGACACATCGGGCACGGGTCGCCCGGCAGGCCGATGGACTGCACCGCGTCAATATAGTTGAGAACGGTATGGCTGTTGACGTGGCAGGTGACGAAGTACGGGATCATTTCCATCGGGACATTCGTCAGTTTGCCGTGCCAGGGATAGAACACGCCGCCCCAGACGGTCTCGTTGTGGGCAACGTTGTGGTGCCATCTGTAGTTTCGCTTGCCGCCGTGGAGGTTGGCGTCGGAGGAGAACATGCGCTGGAACTGGAAGATGGTCGCGTTGACCATGCCGCGGTAGTGCCATGCAGAGGCTTTCAGCGCCTCGCCGCGCATACCTTCCATGCCGCGGTCGAACCAGTGGAGAACCGGCAGGTAGGTCTGGCCGACCCAGCGGTAGCGCCACACGCCCTTGGCAAAGTTGATGAGGCCGCCGTAGCGGACAACGTCCATGACCATGTGCGCGTAGTTGTACATCCAGATGTTGTAGAAGTAGTACATGGTGTCTTTGAAACCACGCCACTCTCTGTGCTTGTACAGACCGGTCTTGTCAATATAGAGGTCGCCCAGACGGCGCTCCTGATGGGGCTTGCCGTACCAGAAGTCACGGGCAAGAGTTTTCATATCGTAATTCATTATTTGCCCTCCTGAATCTTCTTGATTTCGATGCTTTCGACGAAGGCCTGGAAGCGGGTACGCAGCTGGCCGGAGGCGGAGTTGATGTACTCCTTCTCGATCGAGCAGACCGGGTAACCGAAGTCACGCGGCAGGACGATGGTATCGATCGTGCGCTCGTAGCTCCAGTATTCGCAGAACTTGTTGGACGCAACGATGATGCCGTCGGCATGATACTCCTTGGCGAGGTCAGCCAGACGCTGCTTGCGCTCGCGCATAATATCCTGCGGCATGAAGCGCGGGCAGTTGCTGGTCTCGAGGTAGTGGCGGGCAATCGCGGTCAGCGGCTTCTCGCCGTCCTTGACCTCGATGGGCATACGCGACTCCACAGCACCATAGCAGTAACGGTCGCAGACGACTTCGGCACCGCAGCCTTCGATCAGCTTGGTGAACTCGGGATCATCATTCTCGGAGCCGGCCAGAACGACCTTGCAGCGGAACGGGCTCTTCTTATCGGGCTTGCGGGTCTTGAGCTCCTTAGCCGTTTCCTTCAGCATGGGGAGGATCAGATCCTTCGGGCAGACCTGAGAGCAGAGCTGGATCACATGGAACTCGTAGCCGGTAATGGTCGGGTTATCGAGCTTGCGGTAATCGCCGATCTCATTGATGACGGCGCTGACTTCGTTGTGCAGCTCGATCGCCTTCATGAGCGCCTCGTCGGAGATGTCGATGCCGTATTTCTCGTGCATCGGATCGAGAACGTGCGCCTGCAGCTGGTCCTCATAGTGAACAATGCTGTTCTGGTTTTTCTTGAACGGTACGTCGGTGAACGTCACGAAGAAGTCCGGATTCTGGATGACGTCCATATAGCCGAGGTGCTCCTGGAAACGGCAGGTGACCGTGCAGGTCTCGGTGCCGAACTGAGCGTCCAGGAAGTTGTAGCCGCCTTCGAGTGCGCGCTCGAAGAGGCTGCGGCCGTAATGGCAGGTACGGCTGGACATGTAGTATGTAGCAATGTCCGGAGAAGTGCATTTCGGCGCTCTCAGGCGGACAGCAAAGCATCCGGGCAGGTCGAGCAGGACTTCCGGCATGAAGTAGCAAGTGTAGCCAAATGCCTTCTTACCGTCTGCCTTTCCTTGCCGGACCAACTGGTTGTTGGCCTCCTGGAGCAGGTCTTCAAATGCGATCAGGTGTTTCAAGTCTCTCATGTGCAAGCCCCCTTAAATTTTTTCGCATTCAACAACAGACATTGTATGAATCGACGAATCGTGATGAGAACACTCGACAAAAATGTTTGGTCATATGCGCGTAGACCGGACATCTTTGCCGATACGGCTGTCTATTCATACAATTGGAGTATAGCGGATTTGCTGTTAATTGTCAAACAAAATATCCGGCCTGGGGGGATTTCTTTTGTTTAAATTTCGTTATTTTTGCGCGGAATTTTCACAGTATTTGTGTAAAATGTTCAGTAACGGGACGCACCTCGGTTTGATGTCCAAAAAGAAAAAACGGCAAGACAAAGCGGCACAGAAATTGCTTCTGTGCCGCTTCGCTCTGTTTTGTTTTGCTGTGGATGAGGAAAAAAGAAAATCGATTGCTTGCTTCTGAGTTCAAGGATATCGGGAAAATATTACGCAAACAAGAGAAAAATGATTACCGATCCATGAAGTTTTTGCTTAGTCCAGATAGAGCCCCCAGAATATATCCGCTGTATCGCGGCAAAACGGACGATACGCCGCCATCGGCTGTGCGCCGTCTTGCCTTTGCAGACACACCTGTGCCGCCTGTGCGTCAAAGGCTGCGAGCAGCGCCTGCGCCGCAGATGCGGTGTCAGCACCCAGCAGTTCCTTGATGATCAGCGTGTCGCCATCTCGTTCCACGACGGCGCATCCGCTGCCGACGCGCACCAGAGCGCCGCCGCTCATACTGCAGAGGTCAGCCTGAAAATCCAACAGCGCTGCTGACGGCTCTGCGTAGGTTTGCCCCTGCAGCTGCTGCGCCCGAAGTACGGCGTATTCCGGCGCGCTGATGCGGGTAACACTCGGCAAAGTGCCAGCTGTTTGCTGCCGGGCAATGCGTATCCGCTCGCCGCGGGCGGTCTGCGTTGTGCCCATGACTGCCTGATACCACTTGTATAAGGAGGCCTCCGCTGGGAGCGTGTAGAGGACACGGCCGCTCGCGTCCACGTCCATCGCAAAGCGGCGCATTAGCGCCGAGGCATAGCCGTTTCCCTGATGCGCCGGGTCGGTCGAGACCGCATACACGTAGGCACAGGGTAAGACATTACCGTCCGCCGTGTGCAAGCGTCCCTCCAGAAGATGCGCCGCCGTGACGACGCAGCCGCCGGCTTCAACCACCCACGCAGCCTTCGCCGGCGGGAAGCGGCGGTAAAATCGCTCGATCAGCTCCGGCGGATCGCCAAATGCCGCCTGCCAGAGCCGGGTCAGTACCGGAAGATCAGCCGGCGCTGCGCGTCGGATCCGCATGTCAGGCATCGGGATACACCTCCGGGCAGCGCGCATAGATCTCGCGCTGCAGGGTCTTGAGATCGACAAACGTTTCCGGACGCTTGCTCGGGTCGCGCAGCAGGGCAGAGGGGTGGTAGATCGCCATATAGCGGCGGCCGTTGACATCGAACCACTGTCCGTGCTCGCGCGTGATGCGAAACGGGTCTTTGATGAGCGCCGTTGCAGCGATGCGGCCGAGGCAGACAATAAGCACAGGATCGACAAGCTCGATCTGCCGCTGCAGCCATTCACTGCAGCACTTTTGCTCCGCAAACTGCGGGTCGCGGTTATGCGGCGGACGGCATTTGACAATGTTGGCGATGTAGACCTTGGTGCGGTCCAGATAAATCATCTCGAGCATGTCGTCGAGCAGCTTTCCGGCCGGGCCGACAAACGGCACGCCCTGGCGGTCCTCCTGCTCACCCGGGCCTTCGCCAATGAGCATGATGCGTGCGTTTTCTGCACCGTCTCCGAACACGAGGCTGTGCCGCGTCTCGCCGAGACCGCAGCGATGGCACTGCGCGCATGCCTGCTTGAGCTCTTTCCAGGCTTCATTCATCCGTTTTTGCTCCTTTTTGTTTGAATAAAGAGGGCTTTTTGCAGCCGGTTCGTCAAAAATCTATTGTAATGTGTTAGCAAACGTATTATAATACTTCGGAATCTAAATGACAACTGTAACCTGTCTGTAACTTGTCTGCGCGGCGCGATCATATCCCGCTGTGCCGGATATCACAATATTTTTATGAAATTTGGTGCTTTGAATGGATTTTAAGAATTACCTGGTTCCCGGAAAGACCGGCCTGCTGATCGGTATCGGCGGCGTGTCCATGTCGCCGCTGGCGGAGGTGCTGCATGATGCCGGGCTGGACATCCGCGGTTCGGATATGGCCGAGAGCAGCAACACGCTCACGCTGCGTGAGCGCGGCATCCCGATCCATATCGGCCACAGTGCGGACAATGTCACGGATGACATTTCATTTGTGATCCGCACGGCTGCCGTGCACGATGATAACCCGGAGGTGCACGAGGCGCATCGCCGCGGCATTCCGGTCTTTGAGCGCACGCAGGCTTGGGGAGCACTCATGCGCGGATATCAGAACGCGCTGTGCATTTCCGGTACGCACGGTAAGACCACAACGACGTCCATGTGTACGCACATCATGATGGCGGCGGAAAAAGACCCGACCGTTATGATCGGCGGAACGCTTCCGCTGCTGAAGGCCTGCCACCGCGTCGGCAAGGGCAACACGATTATCATGGAATCGTGCGAGTATTATAACTCATTTCTGGCGCTCAACCCGACGATCGCCGTGGTTTTGAACATCGAGGCGGATCATCTGGATTTCTTCAAGGATCTTGAGGATATCAAGCATTCCTTCCGCTGCTTTGCCGAGCGTGTTCCGGCGGAAACTGGCACCGTGATCGCAAATTATGACGATGCCAACACCATGGACGCTCTGCGCGGCATTGCGCGCAAGGTCATTACCTTCGGCCTGAATGCAAAAGCGGATGTCTATGCACAGAACATCGTGCACCGCGGCTCGGTGTCTGAGTTTGATATTTATCACCGGGGAAATTATTTTGCCCGCGTGACACTCCACGTGCCGGGTATTCACAATGTGCGCAACGCACTCGCTGCCACGGCCGCAGCCATTGTGCTCGGTGTCAGCCCGAATGCCGTCAAGTACGGTCTTGCCGGATTTGAGGGCGCAGGCCGCCGCTTTGATTTTAAGGGCAAGTTTCAGGGCGCGGATCTGTACGACGATTATGCACACCATCCGAGTGAGCTGCGCGCGCTGCTCGATGCCGTGGATACGCTCAACTATCAGCGCACGATCGTCGTGTTCCAGCCGCACACCTACAGCCGCACGGCGAAGCTCTTCAACGATTTTGTCGAGCAGCTCCGCCGCCCGACGATCGTCTATCTGGCGGAGATCTACGCTGCGCGCGAGAAAAACACCATCGGCATTTCGTCTGCCGATCTGGCCGCGCAGATCCCGGGTGCGAAATTCTACCCGACCTTTGCGGAGATCGAGCGCGAGCTGCGCAGGATCGCCCGTCCGGGTGATATCATTCTGACCGTCGGCGCCGGCGATGTGTTTCGCATCGGTGAGCATCTGCTGCAGCAGTCGGATTCGGAAAACTGAGCCCGAGATAAAAATCGAATCAGATAAAAAGCTGTCGGATTTGTTCCGGCAGCTTTTTTGCGTCCAAAAATAAGGGCTTCCTGTACAAAGATATCTTTTGCGACAGCGGGGAATGACAGTTTTCATAATGATAAGAATCTATAATTTATGTAAACTTATCTGCGTCAGGAGGAACCACTATGAACGTCAGAATCGCGGGCGGTGACCGCCCCGTGCGCGCGCACGGAACACCGCTGAGCCCGATGGGCCTGCTGCCGGCAAGTGACAACGCCAAGTGGGTCGGTATGCTCGTGAGCTTTGCGCTCGGGCTTATTTTATCGACGGCGCACATCGCAGGCTCACCGGCGCCGTTCGGCTTGGCGTTCTTGGCAGCGATGGGTTATGGATCCGGCGGCGCACTGTGCCTTGTGGGGTGTGCACTCGGTTATTTTGCCGCTTTCGGCGTCGCATCCGGCACGCAGCTTGCAGCCGGGTGCTGCCTGACTTTTTTGACGGCATATTTTCTGCGCAGCCGTCCGTTTGTGCAGACGCGCTGGTATCCGCCGCTCGTCTCCGCAGCGGCTTACATACCGACGCGCCTGGTGCTGTATCTGCTCACGGGCGGCGTGTCACTGCTGCTGATATCGCGCATGGCGCTGTTTCTGATCCTCTGTGCGGGAGCGGCTTATGGCTTTGACGACCTGCTGCGCGCGCAGGAGCCGCGCACGGCCAATGCCGAGATCTGCCGCAATGTATCGGCGGTGTTTTTGCTCGCGTGTCTGCTCATGGGCGTGAATAACCTCCTGCTGTTTGACACGCTCTCGGTCGGCAGAGCCCTCTCAGTGCTCATTCTGCTCGTGCTCAGCGGAACGGGCGGTGCACTGTGCGGTGCGTCTGCGGGCGTGATCCTCGGCATCGCCATGGATGTGGCCGCCGGGGACGGCGTTTTGTTCTCGGTCGTGTATGCGGCTGCTGGGCTGTTATCCGGACAGTTTTGCAAGCATCGCCGTGGTTTTTTTCTGAGTACGTTTGCAGCGGCGTATCTTCTGGCACTGTTTTGTGTCCCGCTCCCGGCGCTGCGCATCGGGGCGAGCGCGGAGCTGCTGCTTGCCGTCGGCGCGTATCTCGTGCTCCCAAAGAAATTCGTGGTCGCGGTCGGTGCGTTTTTGCAGCCGATGCGCGCCGGGAGCGGCGAATCCGGCCTGCGCCGGTATGTTGCCGGGCGCGTAGGCGGAATGGCGCACGCATATCAGCAGCTGCATGACACCGCGTCTCAAGCGGCTGCGGCGGTGGAAAACGATGCCGACGCCGCCAAGATCTTCGACCGCGCGGCCGACCGTGTCTGCTGCCGGTGTAAGCTGCAGCAGGAATGCTGGACGCGCCGGGCGCTCGATACCCTCAATATCATGAACGATGCCACGCGGCGTATCCAAACACGCGGCCGCCTGCTGCCGGAGGATTTTCCGCCGTATTTCCGTGACCGTTGTGTCTATCTGCATGAATACACTGAGGTTGTCAACGGTGAGCTGCGGCTGCGCGCCTATCGGCAGCGGATGCAGGAAACCCTGCAGGAAAACCGCACCGTACTCTGGCAGCAGTATGCCGACTTTGCGCAGGTGCTCACGAATGTGTCGCATGAATTGGACAGCAGCTATGGCGCCGACCCGCTCGCAGAACAGCGGCTTATCCGTTATCTGCGCACGGTCGGCGTTGAGGCCGATGCCGCAGTTTTCCGCGAGAGCACGGGGCGCCTGCGCGTGACGATCGACAGCCGGTATCTGCGCCCGCTGCTGGAGCTGCCGGATTATCTTGACAAGCTCTCGGCGGCACTCGGTGTGCGCCTGTGTATGCCGGAAGACAGCGTGCGCGGCGACAGCCTGCTCCTTCTGGAGGCGGAGCCGCTGGCGGTCTCGGTCGGCATCGCGTCCATGCGCAAGAAAGGGGAGGCGGTCTCCGGCGACCGCGGCACGTATTTCAAAACCGACGCAGGGCAGCTATGCGTGATCTTGTCCGATGGCATGGGCTGCGGTGAATCGGCGGCCGACGGCAGCATCGGAACGGTCGGCATGCTGGAAGAATTTTTGCGCTCCGGCGTCAGTCCGGCGCTGGCCATGAAGCTGTTAAACTCAGCCATGCTGCTGCGCGACGGAGAAAACTGGGGCTATGCCACGGTGGATCTCATGTGCATGAATCTGTTTACCGGCGAGGCTGATTTTTATAAGTACGGCGCCGCACCGACCTATGTGAAATCCGGCGGCGCGCTCAAAAAGCTGCGCTGCACGTCGTTTGCTCCCGGTCTCGAGCAGGAGAGCGGGAAAGCCCCCGATGAGCTGCACATGCACCTCAAGCCGGGGAGCGTCGCCGTGATCGCAAGTGACGGCGTCGTGTCCGACGGGCAGGATCTCTGGCTGAGACGGCTGCTGAACGATTTCGAGGATGGAGACATGAAGACGCTCGCGGGCAGTGTCGTGCGCGCTGCGATCCGTGAATATGGGCGTGGGGACGACATGACTGCACTGGCGGTAAAGGTGGAGGTGCGCAGCTGATGAAACGAAAAAACAAGTCTGCCCGAAATTCTGCACGATCGCAATCCCTTCCCACGGTGGCAAACGCCGGAGAGACCGCGTTTGCTCACGGTATTTCGCGCCGCGTTGTGGTAGTCGATGCCGCTGACAGTCAGCTGTTCGAGCAGATCATCTACATCGTGCGCGACGATGCGGCCGGCGGCGGTGTTACAGCGGCGGATCTCGTGCAGCAGGCGCGCGAAGCTGTCGGCAGTGTGCCGGCGGTGCGCGCACCGCGGTCAAAGCAAAGATCCTACACCGGCTTGCTGATCGGTCTGTGCTCCGTTGCGGCTGCGCTGGCGGCGGCCATCGGATACTGCCTGTACTGCGGCTGGTGAGCGGCCGGTTTTCTCGATGCCCCGGAGGGATGCTGCCCCTCCGGGGCGTTTTCTGCGCAAATAGCGGTTGTCAACGCTTGCCGAAAGTGTTAGAATAAAGCGCCTAAATCGATTTTTAGCGGGAGGTTGCCCTATGAGCACGATCAAAGATCTGAACCTTGCGGAATCCGGAGAGCGGAAGATCCGCTGGGTAGAAGCACATATGCCTGTTCTGCGCGACATCGGCAGCGATTTTGCGCGCGAGAAGCCGTTTGCCGGTCTCAAGATCGCGCTGTCTGTGCATCTGGAAGCCAAGACCGCGTATCTCTGCCGTGTGCTCGAAATGGGCGGTGCTGAGATGCACGTCACCGGCTCGAATCCGCTGTCTACGCAGGACGATGTCGCTGCGGCGCTGGCGGCAAAGGGAATGGATGTGCACGCTGTCTACGGCTGCTCGGACGAGGAATATCAGGCGCATCTGCGCAGCGTGCTCTCCGTCGGCCCGAACATCATCATTGATGACGGTGGTGATCTGGTGCATCTGATGCACACAGAGTTCACGGACCTCATCCCGCAGGTCATCGGCGGCTGCGAGGAGACGACGACCGGCATCCACCGCCTGCGCATCATGGACCGCGCCGGGACGCTGCGCTTCCCGATGATCATGGTCAACGACGCCGACTGCAAGCACCTGTTTGATAACCGTTACGGCACGGGTCAGTCCGTGTGGGACGGCATCATGCGCACGACGAACCTCGTCATCGCGGGCAAGTATGTGGTCGTCAACGGCTACGGCTGGTGCGGCAAGGGCGTTGCGCTGCGCGCGAAGGGACTTGGCGCAAAGGTCGTCGTGACCGAGGTCGATCCCGTCCGCGCGCTTGAGGCTGTGATGGACGGTTATGAGGTCATGCCGATGATGGACGCTGCCGCGATCGGCGATATTTTCGTGTCGGTCACGGGCTGCAAGGACGTCATCACGCTCGAGCATTGCGAGCACATGAAAGACGGCGCGATCGTTTCCAATGCCGGTCACTTCAATGTTGAGATCGACATGGAGGCGCTCGATCGCTGCGCGGATGAAATCTATGAGGCGCGGCACAATATTGATGCCTACCGTCTGCCGAACGGCAAGACGATCTACGTCATCGCGCAGGGACGTCTGGTGAATCTGGCGGCCGGTGACGGACACCCTGCCGAGATCATGGATATGAGCTTTGCCGTGCAGGCTATGAGCGCGGAGTATCTGGTGCGCACGCGCGGCCAGCTGTGTCCGGGTGTCGTGTCTGTGCCTGCGGAGATCGATGACAACATCGCACGCCGCAAGCTCAAGGCCATGGGCGTCTCCATCGACAGCCTTAGCTGCAGCCAGAAGGAGTACCTCAACGGCTGATCTGTAACACCGGACGGAAAGGAGGGGCAGGGAGATGGACGATCAGAACACGGAATACGAGGAGTACGAGGACTACGAGGCGCTGCACGACGAACTCTTTGCGCTTCTGGATCAACATCGGATGAAGGCGTTGAGCCAAAAGCTCAACGAAATGAATGAGTTTGATATCTCTGAGTTTCTCGGTGAACTCTGGGAGGATAACCCCCAGCGGATGGCGATGGTGTTCCGCATCCTGTCCAAGGAGATCGCGGCGTCGGTGTTCGCAAATCTCCAGGTCGAGGAGCAGGAGACGATCATCAACTCCATTACAGACACGGAGCTTGCCGGCATCATCGAGGAACTGTATGTCGACGATGCGGTCGACATGATGGAAGAGCTTCCTGCAAACGTCGTCAAGCGTGTCATGCGCACGGCGACGCCTGCTACGCGCGCGCTCATCAACCAGTATCTGAAATATCCCGAAAACTCTGCCGGCAGCATCATGACGGCCGAGTTTGTGGATCTGAAAAAATACATGAGTGTACGCGAGGCGTTTGCCCGCATCCGCAAGATCGGCGAGGACAAGGAGACGATCTATGTCTGCTATGTCACGTCGGCCAAGCGCAAGCTTGAGGGTGTTGTTACGGTCAAGGATCTGCTGCTGTCGGATGATGACGTGATTCTTGAGGACATCATGGATACCAATGTCATCTACGCGACCACCGGTGATGACCAGGAAGAGGTCTCGGAGATGATCTCCAATTATGACCTGCTGGCCATACCGGTCGTAGATAAGGAAGGATGCCTCGTCGGTATTGTCACGGTCGACGATATCATCGACGTCATGGAGCAGGAGGCTACGGAAGACATCGAAAAGATGGCCGGTATCACGCCGTCCGATAAGCCGTACTCCCGCACAAGCGTCGTGGATATCTGGAAAAACCGTATCCCGTGGCTGATGTTTCTCATGCTCTCGGCGACCTTCACCGGCATGATCGTCACGCACTTTGAGGATGCTTTGGCGACGCAGGTTGCGCTTGCATCGTTCATGCCTATGCTCATGGGTACGGGCGGCAACTCCGGCAGCCAGTCGTCCACGGCGATCATCCGCAGCCTGTCGCTTGGTGATACGTCGACGTCGGACGCGCTGCGCGTGATCTGGAAAGAACTGCGTGTCGCGTTTTTGTGCGGTGTTTCACTCGCAGCGGCAAATTTCGTGAAAATGCTGCTGGTCGACCGGCTTCTGCTTGGCAACACCGCTGTTACGATGTCGGTCGCGGCGACGGTCTGCTGCACGATCGTGTTCGTGGTCATGTTTGCCAAAGCAGTCGGCAGCCTTCTGCCGATGATCGCCGAAAAGATCGGCGTTGACCCAGCTGTCATGGCAAGCCCGCTCATTTCGACGATTACGGACGCGGTGTCACTGCTGATTTATTTTTCCATCGCAAAAGTGTTCCTGCATATTTGATGTACGCTTCAAACGCCCTCCGGGATTTCCAGAGGGCGTTTTGCCATCGAAAAGCACTTGCATAATGCGCGAAAAGTTATTATAATAAAGTGTCGTATTTTGCGTATGACCACTCTCACAAAACAGCGAGGTGCGCTATGAAATCGAGTTTGAAAAAGGCAGTAACGGCATTGCTTGCCGCTGCTCTGCTGGCTGCGGCGCCCTGCACGCCGGTGTTCGGTGCGCAGACGTATTACGTCAATGACGGCAGCAGCACGCTGACGATGGCGGATGCGTATGCCATTGGTGCGTCCGGAGAAGCGGCAAAGCTGCCGGATCGCGGCGTCTATGCAGCCACGGCGAACGGCACACAGATGCTCGGCGGCACGGAATATGATGACGTGCAGCCGAACATTCCGAATGGCCTTATCCGCGCCGGACTGGCATTCGGTTCGACGGCACTCGATGCTGTACATCTGCAGATCAAGACGGGCTCCGGCTTTGCCTTCGGATATTATGATGAAGAGGCCGGACGCGTTTTCCGTGTGGTCGGTTCGACGGCCGAGAGCTCCGTGGCTGTTGTCGCAGACACAAACGTTACAGTCGGAAGCAGCACCTTTGGTGCCTATCACATCGAGCTTGATGATACATATACAGATTTTGAGGCAGCCTGCGCGGCGGCTGCTGCCCACGGCGGGTATCCGGTGTTCTATAACGGAACGTACCGCGTCCGCATCGGCAGCTTTGAGACCGCGGATGCAGCCTCTGCATCATCGGCTGCCGCGAGCGGCAGCGTCGTTTCCGGCGGCTCGCGCGGCGTGCTGGTCGTAAAGGCCGGTACGGATCAGATCCTCTTCGGCTTCGACTGCGGCTCGACCAAATCGCTCACGCTTGCGCCCCAAAACAGCAGCGGTACCGCAATTACGCAGGTGGCTGAGTGTAAATACCGCAGCACAGATCGCTCATGCACGTACTATGGTGATTTCCAGTTTACCCGCTTCGATACGCAGCAGCCGCAGAAGCTCACACTGGTGAACTTCGTGGATCTGGAGTCGTACGTCAAGGGCGTTGTGCCGTACGAGATGAGCAGCGGCTGGCCGCTCGAGGCACTCAAAGCGCAGGCGGTCTGCGCGCGTACATATGCCGCCTCGCATATGAACGGCGTACCGGCGTATGGCTTTGACATCACGGCGACGACGACCAGTCAGGTTTATTTGGGCACGATCGAAGCCAGTGCCAACAGTGACCGCGCCGTGGACGAGACGGCGGGGAAGTTTGTGCGCTATCAGGGCAAACTGTGTGAGACGTTCTTCTTTGCAGCTGACGGCGGTGCGACCGAGAATTCCGAGAACGTCTGGGTTGCGGAGGTGCCATATCTGCGCGGCGTGATTGACCCATATGAAAAAGATATTGATTTTTACTGTAAGAGTTGGGGAACATCTGTTTCCCGCGATGCAGTCGGTGACATCTCTGTCACTTATACGCCAATCGGAAATGTCATGACCGTGACGGTCGGCGGCAAAACTTACAGTAAGGACAATGTGCGCACGTTTTTGACCAAGATCTGCGGCCTGCGCTATAACAGCCGTCACTTCACCGTGGAGTATGATGCAGCTTCGAATGTCTACAATGTCGTCGGCGGCGGCTACGGCCACAACTGCGGCATGAGTCAGTGGGGCGCCAAGGCCATGGCGGAGGTGCACGGAAAGACCTACGAAGAGATCATCAGTTTCTATTATACCGGAGCCTATGTTTCATGAAAAAATCGGATTTCTATTTTGACCTGCCGGAGGAACTCATTGCGCAGACGCCGCTTGAGCGCCGCGATGCCTCCCGGCTGCTGACGCTGGATAAAGCGACCGGTGCGGTCGAGCACCACCACTTTTATGAGCTGCCGCAGTTTCTGCACCCGAACGACTGCCTGATCCTCAATGATTCGCGTGTTCTTCCGGCGCGCCTGCTCGGGCACCGCAGCACCGGCGGCGCGGTCGAGGTACTGCTGCTGCGCGACCTCGGCGACGGAAAATGGGAGTGCCTGACCCGGCCGGGGCGCAAGACTCAGCCCGGCACTGCGCTGTCGTTCGGTGACGGGGAACTGACTGCCACGGTCGTCGATGCGATCGCCGATGGCAACAAGATCGTGCAGTTTCACTATGAGGGCATTTTCCTCGAGGTGCTCGAGCGGCTGGGCAAAATGCCACTGCCGCCGTATATCAAGGCGGAGCTGCAGGATCAGGAGCGCTACCAGACGGTCTATTCCCGTGAGCTCGGCAGCGCAGCCGCACCGACGGCCGGTCTGCACTTTACGAAGGAGCTCCTGCAGCAGATCGCGGACATGGGCGTAAGGCTCGGCTATGTCACGCTGCACGTCGGTCTTGGCACGTTCCGTCCTGTCAAGGAGGATGAGATCGAAGATCATCCGATGCACTCGGAGTTTTGCATCATTCCGGAGGAAACGGCGCGTATCGTCAACGAGACGAAGGCGAGCGGCGGCCGCGTCATCTGCGTCGGTACGACTTCCTGCCGCACGGTCGAGAGCTTTGCCGAGCCCGACGGAACACTGCGCGCACAGTCCGGCTGGACGGATATTTTCATCTACCCCGGTTATAAGTTCAAATGCTTGGATGCACTCGTCACGAATTTTCACCTCCCGGAGAGCACGCTCATCATGCTCGTCTCGGCGCTGGCCGGACGGGAGCATATCCTCAACGCATATAAAATTGCCGTCGAAAACCGTTATCGGTTTTTCTCATTTGGAGATGCGATGCTTATCGCGGATCTCTGATAGACCACAACGAGACTGCATACAAGACCGCCCTGCAGGCTTTGCAGGGCGGTCAAGCTTTTAAAATCACATATTTTGTGAACAAACATTGCGTGTTTCGTGAACGTTAGCACTCAGCGCTTGACTGTGCTAAAAAGCGTGCTATGATGAACACGATCGATGAGGGAGGGAGCGTTGAGAGCCCTCCGGAGATCAGGCATTTTTGTACAAACGGTAACAGAGTTCGCCAACGCATGGAGTTTTTCCCCAGCGCCTACGAAAGGTATGAATGGAGGAATGACTTATGTTGCCGAGTGTTTTTGGTGAAAACCTGTTTGATGATTCGCTGTCCGATTTCTTCGGCTTCGGGCGTATGATGCCGCAAATCAGCAGTGAGCTGTACGGTAAGCATGCCAAGAACCTGATGAAGACCGATGTCCGCGAACTGGACGGCTCGTATGAGCTGGACGTGGATCTGCCGGGCTTCAAGAAGGACGAAGTGACAGTGGACCTGCAGGATGGTTACCTGACGATCAGTGCTGAAAAGGCTCTTGACAAGGACGAGTCCGATCAGAAGGGCAAGTTCCTGCGTCAGGAGCGTTGCTCCGGCTCGATGAGCCGTAGTTTCTATGTCGGTGACGACGTGGAAGCCGCGGACATCTCTGCGAAGTACGAGGATGGTATCCTGAAGATCAGCGTCCCGAAGGCTGCGCAGAAGGAGCTTCCGAAGCACACTACCATCGCGATCGAGTAACACAGCAATGCACCAGCGCCCCGGCTAATCGCCGGGGCGCGGCGCATTTTAAAGAGAGTCCGGATGAGCAAATCTGCCGGAAGCGCTTGACTTGATGCGGCAATCTGATAGAATAAGTGCGCAACTACAACAGAAAGGCAAGCAAGCTATGTTTCAACTGATTTGCAAGGACGATCATGCGCGCCGCGGAGAATTTACAACGCCGCACGGTACGGTTCAGACGCCGGTGTTTATGAATGTCGGCACGCAGGCGGCCATCAAGGGCGCGCTCTCGGCGGAGGATCTGGAGCGCATCGGCTGTCAGGTCGAGCTGTCCAACACGTACCATCTGCACGTGCGACCCGGAGATGAGCTGATCCGCGACCTCGGCGGTCTGCATAAATTCATGACGTGGGATAAACCGATCCTGACCGATAGCGGCGGCTTTCAGATCTTTTCTCTGGCGCAGCTTCGCAAGATCACGGAGGAGGGCGTCGCCTTCAACTGCCATGTCGACGGGCGGCATATCTTCATGGGACCGGAGGAGAGTATGCGCATTCAGGCGAACCTCGGCTCTGACATCGCGATGGCGTTTGACGAGTGCATCAAGATCCCGTCGCCCTATGACTATGTGAAAAATTCCTGCGACCGGACTTACCGCTGGCTGAAGCGGTGCAAGGCGGCGCTCGATGACTATACCGGCCGCGACGATGCGGTCAATCCCGGCCAGGTGCTCTTCGGCATCAATCAGGGTACGGTCTTTCATGATCTGCGCATTGAGCATATGAAAAAGATCGCAGAACTGGATCTGGCCGGCTATGCGATCGGCGGCCTCGCGGTGGGGGAGACGACGCAGGAGATGTACGACACCATCGCCGCCGTCGAGCCCTATATGCCGGCAGACAAACCGCGCTACCTGATGGGCGTCGGAACACCCGGCAACATCATCGAGGCTGTTGCGCGCGGCGTAGACTTCTTTGACTGTGTCATGCCGGCGCGCAACGGCCGCCACGGGCATCTGTTCACGTGGTCCGGTGTGATCAATATCAAAAATGAGAAGTATCAGCGCGACGAGCAGCCGATCGACCCGCAGTGCGACTGCCCGGTCTGCCGACGGTTCTCGCGTGCCTATCTGCGCCATCTGTTCAAGGCTGACGAGATGCTGGCCATGCGCTTCGCCGTGATGCATAATTTGTATTTTTATAACACGCTCATGGCACGTATCCGCGCAGCGATCGAGGCCGGGGAATATGAGACGTTCCGAAAAACTTACATAACTATGCTCGATACGCGCATTTAACGCTTGCATTTGTATAGCAAAGCGGATATAATATTTTTATCATCACACGGAGGTAAAACCATGGGAAACGGCGGATATTCATCCATTATCATGATCATTCTGATGCTTGTCATCTTCTATCTGTTCCTGATTCTTCCGGAGAACAAGAAGAAGAAAAAGCTCAATGAAATGCGCTCCAGTCTGAAGGTCGGCGACGATATCGTCACGATCGGCGGTATGATGGGCAAGGTCGTCCACGTCACGGACGACAGCGTGACCTTTGAGACCAGCGAGGATCAGGTTCGCATTCAGGTTGCCAAGTGGGCCATTTCCACGAACGCCCGCGCCGAGGCGCAGGCTGCCAAGGAAGCTCAGGACCGCAAGGCTGCCAAGCAGAAGGCAAAAGAAGCGAAAAAGGAAGAGCCGAAGCACGAGGAGCCGAAGGGCCCCGAGGTGTAAAGCAGCTTTCGGAATGATTCACCCCCTGCAGGAATATGCTGTGATGCATATGTTCTGCAGGGGGTGTTTTTTTGCATACGGAACAAAAATGGCTGCCGCTGCTCTCACGCGCGGCAGCTTGCGGCTTGGCAGGAGTCGTGCTGACATTGATGCTGAGCTGGCTGGCGGCGTTTGCGGTGAACCGCGAGCTGCCGCCTGAGGTTGATACGCGGCTTATCGCGCTCATATGCTGCGCGATTGCGTGTCTGATCACCGGGGCCTTCTCTCCGCAGCCGGAGGAGGGGAGGGCACTTGGCGGCGCGATGACTTGGGCTGTGTGGATGATCGGTTATCTGATTCTGAAAGCATCTGTCGGTGCGCCGCTTTTTTGCGCCGAAACCGCCGTCACACTCGCGGTCGCACTTGCAGCGTCGATTATCGGTTCGTGCATTTTTCATAAAAAGTTACGAAATAGAACAAAGAAGAAAAAACGGAAACAGAGTAGAAAATACAGAAAGTAATCACCTTAAAAGTTTACATAACGCATGTGTGATTACCTATATATAGCGTTTGCGCCTGTGCGATTACCGAAATATAGGCGTGAGCACTTGAAAAAACAGGCTGCTTCGGAACTCGGAGTTACGGAGTTTACATAACGCTGTTAACATAATTTCTTGTCATAATAAACAAAAATGAACAAAGTTTGACGAAGTGCTTGATAACAGTTTCGATTTGTATTATATTATGTCTACACCGCATTATGTAAATTGTCATGTTATGAATGCGCGTTCATAGACTGTCCATGGTGATGGCGATGAATGTGCGACAGAGACATAAGAAACTGCGTGTGCGCCGGAAAGCGGCTCTGCCGCGCTATCCGCTGCCGCCGCTGCTTGCAGCCGGCATGACGGCGGGTTACCTGATCGGCTGCTGCTGCGGCGCAAATGCCGTGCTGACGGATTCATCCGGTCCGGTGCTTTCGTTTTTGCAAAGCGGCGGTGCGGGCGATACGCTCTACGGCGGGCTGCTGCCGGAACTGTGTATCTCGTGCGCGTATGGCTTTGCGTTTTTACTGCTGTCGACGTCGTATCTCGGCTTTTTGCTGATCCCCGTCGTTTTCGGTGTCAAAGGTTTTCTGTCCGCCTGTACGGCGGCTGCTTTTTTGCGCTCCGGCTGCGCACACGCGTTTGCCCTGTCGTGTGTTGCGGTTGGTTTGCCAGGCGTGTTTCTCGTGCCGGCGCTGTTTTTGCTCGGTGTGCTCTGCGCGCAGATGTCTGTGCGTCTGATGGAGCAGCGGCGTGGCCTGCCGTCTCCTGCTGCGACGGAGCGTTGTTCCCGGGAACTGGCGTTGGTGTTCTGCCTGCTGCTTGCGGCTGCGGCCACGGCGAGCTATGCCGTGCCGTTTTTCACAAAGCTTATTCTGTGACCGATGGTCACTCTGGATGAAATCTGATTGGAAAGGGGGAAGTCGTCGTGCGTGATTCCGACGGAATGGAAATATTTGAATCCTACCTGCGTGATGTCAAGCGCTCATCGCAAAACACGATTTCCTCATACCTGCGGGATGTACGGCAGCTGAGTGAATACCTGCACGCCCATACGGATGCCGACCTCGGCTCTGCGGAAGAAGAGGAGCTGTGCGATTACATCGACTGGATGCGCAGCAACGGCAAGTCGGTTGCCACGGTTTCCCGGGCAATCGCATCGCTGAAAAATTTCTATGGTTTCCTGCTCAACAATCATTATGTGCAGCACAATCCGACCGGAAAGCTCGTGCCGGACAAGGCCAAGCAGAAGCTGCCGCAGATCCTCACGAACAAGGAAGTGGAGCTCCTGCTCGCGCAGCCGGAGTGCACGGATGCCAAGGGCTACCGTGATCGCGCAATGCTTGAGCTGCTTTACGCGACCGGTATCCGCGTGAGTGAGCTGATCTCCCTGAACATTACGGACGTCAATCTGTCTGCCGGTGTGATCCGCTGCCACGGACGCGATAAGACGCGCATGATCCCCATGTATCCGGCGGCTGTCCGTGCACTCACGGAATATATCAATTTCATCCGTCCGCAGATGATCGCAGCTCCGGATGAACAGGCGCTGTTCGTCAACGTCGGCGGCGAACGGATGTCACGTCAGGGCTTCTGGAAGCTCATCAAGAACTACCAGACGAAGGCCGGCATCGAAAAGGCAATCACACCGCATACGCTGCGCCATTCGTTCGCGGCACATCTGCTGGAAAACGGTGCGGATATCCATGCCATTCAGGAAATGCTCGGTCATGCGGACATCTCCTCGACGCAGATCTATTCTCACCTCGTCAGCAAACAGCTCAAGGATGTCTATAACAAGGCGCACCCGCGTGCATAATCCATTGTGTTTTCAGCGCTCCGAAGAAATTCGGGGCGCTATTTCTTTTGAGCGGTTGCTTATGTGGCGAAATTATGCTATATTTATTTAATTGGAGTGATGCATATGCGGATCTTAGGCGTCGACCCGGGGATCGCAACGGTCGGCTTTGCGGTGTTGGACGCGGACAAGCGCAGTCAGCGGCTGCTGACCTGCGGTGTGATCACGACACCGGCCAAAACGCAGCTCTCGAGCAGACTAGATCAGATCTACCGCGACCTGAACGAACTCATTGCGCAGTTTCATCCGGAAGCGATGGCAGTGGAGGAATTGTTTTTCAACACCAATATCACGACCGGCATCGCCGTCGCCCACGGGCGCGGCATCATTCTGCTCTCGGGCTATCAGGCGGGGCTGCAGATTTATGAATATACGCCGCTGCAGGTCAAGCAGGCAGTCGTCGGTTACGGCCGCGCGGATAAAAAGCAGGTCATGGATATGGTGCGGCGCATCCTGTCCCTGCAGGCAGTCCCGAAGCCGGACGACGCGGCGGACGCCGTCGCCATCGCGCTGTGTCACGCACGCAGCGCCACATCATTGATCCATCAACAGGAGAGGTTTGACCCATGTTCTACCACATAAACGGAGTTGTTACCGATATCGAACCGAATCTGGCCGTGCTCGAGTGCGGCGGCGTCGGCTATGCGCTCAACGTGAGCCTGAACACGCTCGCAAGCGTCAAGATCGGCGAACGCGCCAAGCTCTACATATATGAATGTATCCGCGAGGATGCGCATGATCTCTACGGCTTTGGCTCCAAGAGTGAGAAGCACTGCTTTGAGCTTCTGCTCGGCATCTCCGGTGTCGGGCCGAAGGCGGCGCTGTCGATCCTCTCGTCCAACACGCCGGACGGTCTGGCGCTGGCCGTGCTCAACGGCGATGAAAAAGCGCTCACGACTGCGCCCGGCATCGGCAAGCGCATTGCGCAGCGTATCCTGCTTGAGCTCAAGGACAAAATGGCCAAGGAGAGCGCGAGTGTTGATTTTTCCGACCTCACGCCGGCCGTGCCTGCATCCGATGCGGCTTCGGCCGCGCGCAGTGATGCGATCGCCGGTCTGACCGTGCTCGGCTACAGTATGCCGGAGATCAATACAGCGCTGCGCAAGCTGCCGTCCATTGAGGGTATGAGCGCAGATCAGATCATTAAGGCTGCACTGCGTGCCATGATGCAGCAGTAAGCAGGGAGGAAGCGTATGAGCATCAATTTTTCTGAAGATGCCCAGCAGGAAGTTGTCACATCTTCCCGCGTTCTGCCGGAGGACTCCGGCGAGGGCTCACTGCGTCCACGCCTGCTGCGCGATTATACCGGTCAGGAAAAGGCGAAGGAGAATCTCCAGGTCTGCATCGACGCTGCGCGTCTGCGCGGTGAGCCGCTCGACCACGTGCTGCTCTACGGCCCTCCGGGTCTGGGTAAGACGACGATGGCTGCCGTCATCGCAAACGAGATGGGCGTAAATATGCGCATCACCTCCGGCCCAGCGATCGAGAAAGCGGGAGACCTTGCAGCACTGCTGACGAATTTGCAGGAAAACGACATTCTGTTCGTCGATGAGATCCATCGCCTCAACCGCGCGGTCGAGGAGATCCTTTACCCGGCCATGGAGGACTACGCCATTGATATCATCATCGGCAAAGGTCCGTCGGCCAACTCGATCCGGCTGGATCTGCCGCATTTCACGCTCATCGGCGCGACCACGCGCGCCGGTCAGCTGACAGCGCCGCTGCGTGACCGCTTTGGTGTCAACCTCCGGCTGGAGCTGTATAGCCCCGAAGAATTGCAAAAAATTGTTGAGCGCAGCGCCGGTATCCTGAATGTGGAGATCAACAGCGCCGGCGCCTATGAGATTGCCTCACGCTCGCGCGGCACGCCGCGTATCGCAAACCGCCTGCTCAAGCGTGTGCGCGACTATGCGCAGGTGCGCGCAGACGGCGTGATCACGAAAGAGGTGGCAAACGATGCGCTTCTGCGTCTGGAAGTGGACGCCATGGGCCTCGACGCGACCGACCGGCGGATGCTGCGCAGCATCATCGAGTTTTATCACGGCGGACCGGTCGGACTTGAGACGCTCGCTGCGACGATCGGTGAGGAAGCCGTCACGCTCGAGGACGTGTATGAGCCGTATCTGCTGCAGCAGGGCTTTTTGACGCGCACACCGCGCGGGCGCTGCGTCACGCGCCGTGCCTATGAGCATCTTGGACTGGAATATATCGGCCAGCAGGAAATAGAGCTCTGAAAAAACGCGGAATGTTGCCGCAAACGTGCATTTTGTACAAAAGTCTATTGACTTTTCAGGGATTTTAGTTATAATTTGTTTTGTGGTATTGGAGCTTGAAAGATGATGGATATTTCCCAACTGTCAGATGCAGAGCTGCTGTCCCTGGTAGCTGCCGGAGATGCTGCCGCGGAAGAAGCGCTTGCCGAGCGCTACAGCCGTCTGGTGCGTATCTGTGCGCGTCCGCTTTTTCTAGCAGGCGGCGACAGCGAGGATCTTATTCAGGAGGGAATGCTCGGTCTGCTCTCGGCGATCCGGCAGTATGACCCAGCGTCCAACGTCCCGTTCAAAGCATATGCGGAGGTTTGTATCAGCAACCGCATCTACAGTGCCATCAAGTCCGCTTCAAGGCAGAAGCATTCTCCGCTCAACAGCGGCATTTCCCTAGACAGCATCCTCTCAGAAGAATCACAGACCCAGGCGTCCACCTATCCGGGAGCAAATTGTCGTGTTACTGAGGAGCAGGTTCTGGCCAGAGAGAGTGAACAAGAGCTTTTATCCGCTTTTACCCGGTATTTGTCCGCGTTTGAGGCGCGGGTGCTTCGGCTGTATTTGTCCGGCCTGTCGTATGCAGAGATGGCGGCCGAGACGAACAAGCCCGAAAAATCCATCGACAATGCCGTACAGCGGATCCGCCGCAAACTGGCGCGGCTCCCCAATTTCAGCGACTTCAGCAAGAGCTGAGCGCAATATAGCCGATAGGCAAGTTTTTCAAAAGAGAGGATTTATCATGTTCGAAGACAAAACGTTGAAGTGCAAAGAGTGCGGCGCGGATTTCATTTTCACCGCAGGTGAGCAGGAGTTTTACGCGGAGAAGGGTTTCCAGAATGAGCCCCAGCGCTGCAAAGCCTGCCGCGACGCTCGTAAGAATGCTGCCCGCGGTCCCCGCGAGTTCTTCACGGCTACCTGCGCTGCCTGCGGCGGCGAGGCCAGAGTTCCGTTTGAGCCGAAGTCTGACCGTCCTGTCTACTGCAGCGAGTGCTTCGCGAAGATGAGAGAGCAGCACTAATCAGCAGATAAACTGGTTAAAATGATTGGGGCGCTTTGTGCGACCCAATCATTTTCTCACAAGCAATTTACCGGAGGTAAAGAATTATGTTTGAAATTTCCAGAGATACGATGATTTCGGAGATCCTGACCAATGCTCCGGAAGCGATGCCCGTGTTTCAGAACATCGGCATGCACTGCCTCGGCTGCGCCATGGCCAGCGGCGAGACGCTTGAGCAGGCCTGCCTCGCGCATGACGTCGATCCCGACGCCTTCCTCGAGCAGCTGCGCACCTATCTGGAGAGCCTGTAAGATACAGACAAGGATCAAAAGCCGGCATCACGCCGGCTTTTGGTGTTTCTATGGAGAAGCTTTATGGACCACATTCGCCTGTCACCGCGGCTTCAGATGGTCGCGGACTTTGTGCCGCCGTGCACCTGTGCTGCGGATATCGGCACGGATCACGGATATCTGCCGGTCTGGCTGCTGCAAAATGGCATTGCCGAAACAGCGATTGCGGCGGACATTCACGCAGGACCGCTCGCAAATGCGCGCCAGTCTGCTGATGATTATGACCTGACCGAGCGTTTTCGTTTCGTACTGGCTGATGGCCTGCAGTTTCCGGACGCCCAGGATGCGGATATCATCACCGTCGCCGGCATGGGCGGGGAGACGATCTGCGCAATCATGGCGGCAGCACCGTGGCTGCAGGAGGGACGCCGGCTCATTTTGCAGCCGCAGAGCAAAGTCGCGGAGCTTACCGACTGGCTATGGCGCAGCGGCTTCACGATCGAGGATGCCGCGCTTTGCCGTGACAGTGGCAAGCGCTATCTTGCGCTGCGTGTGCTTGGTCGGTCGAGCGAGCAGCCGTGCACGGTGGAGCAGCTGCTGCTCCGCCGCGCAGATCCGCTGCTGCCCGAATATCTGACCGACGAGATCCGGCGGCAGACGCGCGCACGCGCCGGTATGGCACACGCAAAGCATACGCCGGAAGCGGCGCTTGCAGCGCTTGATGCGCGGCTAAACGAACTGCAGACCTGTCTGAAGGAGGTAAAGTCATGGCAACCGTAAACGATATCTATGCTTTTCTCAATGACCTCGCGCCGGTGCGGTATCAGATGGACTTTGATAACGCCGGTTTTCTGGTCGGTGACGGCAGCGCTGCGGTCGAGCATGTGCTGCTGGCGTTGGACATTACAAATGAAGTGATCGCGGAGGCGGCTGCGCTGCACGCACAGCTCATCGTTTCACACCACCCGCTCATCTTCACGCCGCTGCGCCATGCGACGACTGACGATCTCACCGGCCGGAAGGTGCTTGCGCTCGCGCGCAACGGCATCGCAGCTGTCTGTATGCACACGAATCTGGACATTGCCGAAGGCGGCGTCAACGATGCGCTCATTGCGGCGCTGGGCGCTGAGGTCACGGGCGGTCTCGAGCCATCCGGCACAGACGCTGACGGCGGCGCGCTGACCTGCGGCCGCGTCGGCCGGTTGCCGGAATCTATGGCGCTGTCGGATTTTCTGCCCTGCGTCGCTGATCGGCTGCACGCCAATGGTCTGCGCTATGTCGACGGCGGACGCCCGGTGCAAAAGCTTGCGGTCTGCGGCGGCTCCGGCGGCAGCATGCTGGACCTTGCGGCGCAAAAGGGCTGCGACACGTTCGTAACGGCGGACGTGAAGTACGACCGGTTTCTTGCGGCGAAGGAGCTCGGCATCAATCTGATCGACGCCGACCATTTCTGCACCGAAAACGTGATCATCCCAATCCTGTGTGAAAAGCTGCGGGCACGGTTTCCGGCGCTTGCTTTTACCGTTAGCCGCGTACATGCGCAGACCGCGCAGACATATTGTCCGTAATCCATGCCGCCGGCACTGTCCCGGCGGCATATTCTCGTCCACGGGCTCATACAGTTTTGTAAGACTGATGAGGAGAGGACGACAGAATGGACACTTCTTCAATTTACGCAGACATTGCCGCCCGCACCGGCGGGAATATTTACATCGGCGTTGTCGGCCCGGTACGCACCGGGAAGTCGACCTTTATCAAACGGTTCATGGAGACACTTGTGCTGCCGAACATCACCGATGACTATGTGCGCGAGCGCGCACGCGATGAGCTGCCGCAGAGCGGCTCCGGCCGGACGATCATGACTGCGGAGCCGAAGTTTGTCCCGGAGGATGCTGTTGCCATCGAGCTGGATGCCTCCGTGCACGCCTCTGTGCGCCTGATCGACAGCGTCGGCTACATGATCCCCGGAGTCAACGGTCAGTATGAAGATGGGGAAGAGCGCCTCGTCACGACCCCGTGGTACGATCACGAAGTCCCCATGCGCGTTGCGGCGGAGGAGGGGACACGGAAGGTGATCCGCGACCACTCGACGATCGGCATCGTTGTCACGACCGACGGCAGCGTGACCGAGCTTGCACGGGAGGATTATGCACCGGCGGAGGCACGTGTTGTCGCAGAGCTGCGCGATATCGGCAAGCCGTTTCTCGTCCTGCTCAACACGGCAGATCCTGCAGGAGAACGTGCGCAATCGCTGGCTGCCGACCTGAGCGCACAGTATGACGCCGCCTGTCTGCCGGTCAACTGTCAGACGCTTACAGAGCAGGACGTTCTGGAGATCCTGCGCACGGTTCTGTATGAATTCCCTGTCGCGGAAGCCTGTTTTCGTATGCCGGAGTGGATGGATGTCCTGCCGCCGGACAATGCGGTCAAGCAGCAGCTTTATGCGCGGCTGCGTGAGCAGATGCCGTCGCTGCGCTGCCTGCGCCAGGCGCGCCGCACGGCGCAAGCGCTCTCGGAAGACCCCCTGCTGGAGTCGGCGGATGTGGAGCGCATCGGCGTGGACACCGGTTCGGTCTGCTACGTGCTCGCGTTTCCGCGCGCGCTCTACTATGATGTGATCAGTGAGCAGGCGGGCGTTGCGCTGCACAGCGACGGAGAGCTTATCTCCTTCCTCGCGGACATGGGTCGCATTCAGGCCGACTATCAGCATATCCGCAGCGCACTCAACGACGTGCGCACTAAGGGCTACGGTGTCGTTGCGCCCGCACCCGGTGACCTGCAGCTCGCAGAGCCGGAGATCGTGCGCAAGGACGGTCGATACGGCGTCCGGCTCAAAGCCAGCGCAAAGGCCATCCATATGTTCCAGACGAATATCGAGACGGAGATCTCGCCGGAGATTGGTGGGGAAAACGCCTCGAGTGAGATCCTCGGCTTCCTGCTGCAAGGGTTTGACGGCGATGTTGAACAGCTTTGGCAGTCCAATATTTTCGGCAAGCCAATCTACACGATCGCACAGGAGGGTGTGGAGGAAAAGCTCAGCTGCCTGCCGACGAAAGCGGTCGGAAAGCTCCAGGAAACTTTGCAGCGTGTGGTCAATGAGGGCAGCGGAACACTGATCTGTATTATTTTGTGACAGGAGCTCTGTCTGGTGTCCGGGAACCGGCTTGCAGACGCTTTTTTTGAGAATAGCAAATCGTTATAACAGGCATCCGGCAAAGCGCCGGATGCCTGTTTATGTTGTTCCTGTTCTTGATTTCAGGATTTGTGTCTTGAAATCAAGAATCATGATTATTCTTGAATCTGTGCTGATGCAATGGTAAACTGTGGTCATGGAAGTCCCTCAAGTTTGTCTACGACGACGGCGACCAGCCGTTCGCCGTGATCTACAACGACGGCTCGACCTCAAGGCATTTAGGTTTGATAAGACAGGAGAAATCGCACCGCGAGCAGTGCAGAAGTATTTAGAAAATAAGAAGATTGTAATTGCTATAGAAAAAGGGTTAATTATTTTAGGGTACTAACTATGAGAAGTGAAGTAGATTTAATCCATAGAATATGTGATTTTTGCAAGCAAATAGATTTAACATATCAAAGTTTTCAAAAATGCTATATGGAGATTACACTCGTGGAGCATATTTCACGATTGGAGCTCCGTGCTTTGCGGGAGCCCGCGCGAGATTTATGTCTGTGCATTTTGGAATTTTTAGAATTTGAGCACAAAAGCGGAAACGCATTCGCCGCCATGAGAGCCAAAGGAGGTGGCCTTCATTTTTACTATTACTGTGATTGCCAGAAAAAGCCTTCTGGAACAATTGCTGTGACCAATAGAAAAAGTGTTCTTTCAAAAATTAAATGGCTTTGCAGAAGAAAGATGCACTGGTTATGCTCGAGTAGTATTGTGAACCTGTTCTGGTCATTCTCACAACTTTTGCATTATCACGTGCTAACAGATGAAGCTGGGAACGAGTTGCTTTGCTTATATGATGACCACAGAAAAACTATTCCGCTTTCTGTAAAAGACAAAACAGCTTATGAGGCCGTGAACAATCACGTGCATTTACTGGACGATATTTCAGATGAAGTGTTTTCTAAATTGGTTGTAGACGCACCTATTCTTTGCAGGCTCATCTATAATAATATCAAGGCGCAGTATCCGCAAAAGAAGCTTGCAGTCTACGTTACAGTAAGCCGTTGTGATTCCTTTACGATTCGATTCCATCAGGTCTGGCCTGGGGAACCTCTGTACTATAATCCGGAAGATTTTTCTTCTGGGGATGAGCGAGTTTTTTCTGTCATTGACTAACTTCATAACAAAACGCGGGCGGTGCTGTTGCACCGCCCGCTGGGAAATGGACAAGTGGTCACTATGATGCGTACAACCGTCAGCACACAACCACAGATCATCATCGTTGTCTGCTGTATCACGCTGCGCCGCAGCGCCTATGGCGCGTGGGGCAACTACTCCGTGCACGATAACAAAGGTGTGAAGAACACTTCGCCCACCTTCATCGGGCACATCAATCCCTTACGTTACCGCGGCTACTATTACGATCGCGAGACGCGCCTTTACTACCTCCAGAGCCGCTACTATGACTTTGCCAACTGCCGGTTCATCAACGCGGATGGGTTGTTTGCAGACAGTTTTATTGGAACAAATCTATTTGCATACTGTGTGAACAATCCTGTGAACACTGTCGACTATACTGGTAATTTTGCAATTGCAGTGACAGCAGCTCTGCTAGCCATTGGCTTAGCGGCTATAGTGACTGCCACTGGTTTACATCGCAGACTGCATACCAATCTATATTATGAAATGGTAGATATCATTATTGTTAATTCTGCCGGCGGCGATCCAGTACAGCAACCGGAAAACGTTAAAGTTGCTTTGGGGACAATCAAAGCATTCATAGTTGGTCTTGAGAAAATAATTCCCCAATTTTAAGGAAGGAGGCGAAGCATGGACTTCGTTCGTGATTACATGCGGGCGTTGCTGGCAAAAGAGATCGACGTGGCAGCTGAATTGCAAAAACAGAAATCTCAGGTCGTTTATCAGCAGTATTGTGCAGGCGGTACGATGCATCGTGGCTACTATTGTCCAAGCTTGACGGAAGATCTCTGGCTCGGCAACACAAAACGCGGCCGCCTTTGCAAGAAGCGGCCGCCGGAGGAAAGACTATCACACATATACGGCTTTGATGCGGCAGATCGCCTTATTGTTGTTGAGCACATGCACTGCTCAAAGGAGTATATCTTGTACGATACAGGAGTGACGTTGGGTGTGGAGATAGATAATGCTAACAATGCAAGTGCAGTAAACATTTGCCGGTATGACGTAAATGGAAGAATTCAGATATACGAATGCTATTTTCTCACGCCGAAGGCAGATCAGGTTTTCTATATGACTCGAGAGACGTTCCGCTACCTGCCGGATCAGGTTATAGATAATTGGTACAGAGAGATGGAGTATGAAGGAGAATGGTTTCACGAGCATCAACGCTGCGTCTTTCCGGTGGTAGATGGATATCTGGGTGACTATACTGCAGAAAATTTTTATCATGGTCGATGCGGTGTTAAGATCCCTTATCGAGTGACAAAAAAGCGCAAAGTTCCACCCTGTACCCCTGAAAATAGGTGATTCAGTAAGCGGGCGGTGCAGCAGCACCGCCCGCAGGAAAATGGACAAGTGGTCACTATGATGCGAACAACCGTCAGCACACAACCACAGATCATCATCGTTGCCTGCTGCATCACGCTGCGCCTTTGTGTATATCGGCGGACGGTGCAGTAGATTTTTTCTCAAACCGGCAAAAATGACGTAGATTCGCGCTGGTGTTTTGTGTAAGATTTGCGTTGTTTTCTTCACAATGTTGTGGTAAACTACGGACATGAATTTATGAAAACGAGGGATGTCTATGAAGCCACTGTCCAAAATTGCCGCCGGAGTGAGCCCGTCCGCAACGCTGGCTGTCAGCGCACTGGCGAAGAAGATGAAAGCAGAAGGTAAGGACGTTATCGGCTTTGGCGCCGGTGAGCCCGATTTTGCCACACCCGACCGCATCAGCTATGCGGGTGTGCGCGCGATCTGCGACGGAAAAACGAGATATACGCCCGCAGCCGGTATGATCGAGCTGCGTCAGGCGATCTGCGACCGCGTGAAGACGGATTACGGTCTGGAGTATGAGCCGACGCAGGCGGTCGTCGCCAGCGGTGCAAAGCACATGGTCTACATCGCGCTGGCTGCGCTGGTCGACCCGGGCGATGAGGTGATCGTGCCGTCCCCGTACTGGGTCAGCTACTATGAAATGGTACGTCTGTTTGGCGGCGTACCGGTCGTTGTTGACGTCAGCGAGGAGCAGGGCTTCCAGCTCGCGCCGGAGCAGCTCGAGGCGGCCATCACAGACAAGACCAAGGCCATCATCCTCAATAACCCCTCGAATCCGACCGGTGCTGTCTATTCAAAAGAAGCGCTCAAGGCAGTTGCGGACGTCTGCGTCAAGCACGATCTGTACATCATCTCGGATGAGATTTACGATAAGCTTATCTATGACGGTGCTGCATTCACAAGCGTTCCGGCGCTCGGCAAGGAGATCAAGGAGCACACCATCCTCATCAACGGCGTCTCCAAGACCTATGCCATGACCGGCTGGCGCATCGGCTATGCGTTGTGTGCAGCGCCGATCGCAAAGGCTATGGCCAATTATCTCAGCCACTCGACCGGCGCACCGGGCACGATGTGTCAGTGCGCGGCTATTGAGGCGCTCACCGGCCCGCAGGATGAGGTGGAGCAGATGCGGCAGGTGTTCGAGCAGCGCCGCGATCTGATCGTCAGCCGCATCAATGCCATGCCCGGTGTCAGCTGTCTGAAGCCGAGCGGTGCGTTCTACGTCATGATGAATCTGGAGCAGATCATCGGCAAGCAGATCGACGGTCAGGTCATCGGCAGCGGTGATGATTTTGCAAAACTCCTGCTGGAAAAGAGCCTGGTCGCGGTCGTGCCGGGCAGCGGCTTTGGCGCCCCGAATTTTGTGCGCCTGAGCTATGCGATTTCGACGGAAAACATCGAGACCGGCATGGATCGTCTGGAAGCATTTTTGAACCGGCTTCAGTAAAACCGATTTTTGAGACGCGCGGTGCTCCGCGCGTCTCTTTTCTTATGCGCGGTTGACGCAAAGGTCGCAAAATGGTATTCTGAGAGCGTGTCATAAGCGCCCGTCCTCGCTGCATATTCTGTCAGGAGGGGGGAGCGCCGTGACGAGATTGCTGTATCATCGGCTACTGGTCATACTGCTGGCCGCAATTGTGGTGTTTGGCGGCTGGTTTGCAGCTGACTGGCAGCTCCGACAGGCAGAAGCAGCCGCAAACTGGCACGAGCAAACACAGGTTCTGATCCTTGACGCCGGTCACGGCGGGGAAGACGGAGGGGCGGTGGCACCGGACGGGACGGTAGAGGCGGACATCAATCTGGAGATCGCGCTGCGTGCACGCGCCATCGCAGAGCTAACGGGCGTCAGGGTCATCATGACGCGTGAGAGCGCGCAGATCGCATACCCGGATGACGCTGCCACGGTCGCGCAGCGGAAAAAAGCCGACCAGCACCGACGCGCCGAGTTGGTGCGTGAGATGGACAACGCAGTGCTTATCAGCATCCATCAGAACTGCTATCCGGACAGAAAGCCATCCGGCGCGCAGGTGCTGTACGCGGCGAGCCCCGGAAGCGACACGCTCGGGATACAAATGCATGACAATCTGGTCACGTATCTTGACCCGCAAAACCGGCGCGTTGCGGCGCCGATTTCGGAGAAAATTTATCTCATGCACGCAGTGCAGTGCCCGGCTGTTTTGGTCGAGTGCGGCTTTCTGTCCAACGCTTCGGAATGTGCAAAACTCAAGGACGCTGATTATCAGGCGAAGCTTGCGACCGTTATCATCGCGTCTTACTTACAATACCGGCAGTCTCTGCCGCAAACAGGAATGATCACATGAAAGCAAAATCAAGTGCGAAAACCGTCTTTTATTGCTCGGAATGCGGCAACGAGACGGCAAAATGGATGGGGCAGTGCCCGGCGTGCGGCGCGTGGAACACGCTTGTGGAAGCGCCGAAAGAACCCAAGACCACGCTCGGCACGCGCGCCAAGCGCATCGCGCAGCCCAAGTTGATCTCGGAACTGGATGCCGAGGAGGAACTGCGGTTTTCTACAGGCATCGGTGAATTTGACCGCGTGCTCGGCGGCGGTGCTGTGCGCGGGTCACTGGTTCTGGTCGGCGGCGCGCCCGGCATTGGCAAATCCACGCTGCTGCTGCAGCTCTGCGGTCGTATCAGTGAGCGCGAGACGATTCTCTATGTCTCCGGTGAGGAGAGCCAGCGTCAGCTGAAAATGCGCGCACAGCGCCTTGGCGTCGACCATGGCAGCATCTATGTGCTGGCTGAGACCGACTTGAACACGGTTTTGGCCACGATCGACGATCTGCAGCCGACTGTGCTGATCGTCGACTCCATTCAGACCATGTACGACGCAGAAACGGCATCAACGCCCGGCAGCATCAGTCAGGTGCGCGAGTGCACGATGCGCATCATGCGTTCGGCCAAGGACAGCGGCTACACGGCGTTTGTGGTCGGCCACATCAACAAGGAGGGCAGCATCGCAGGACCGAAGGTGCTCGAGCACATGGTCGACTGCGTTCTGTACTTTGAGGGCGACCAGAGTACTGCATATCGCATCCTGCGTGCGGCCAAAAACAGATTCGGGTCAACAAACGAGATCGGTGTCTTTGAAATGGAGGATTTTGGTCTCCGCGAGGTGACAAATCCGTCTGAAATGTTACTATCCGGGCGGCCGAGCAATACACCGGGCACGTGCGTTGTCGGCGTCATGGAGGGCTCACGCACGGTGCTTGCTGAGGTGCAGGCGCTGATCACGCCGTCTGGCTACAGCGGCGCGCGGCGCAACGCCAATGGCATCGACTACAACCGTGCGATGCTGCTGCTGGCTGTGCTGGAAAAGCGCGCGGGATTTTCGCTGTCGAGCTGCGATGCATACATCAACGTTGTCGGCGGCCTGCGTCTAGACGAGCCGGCAACGGATCTGGCGGTGATCCTTGCAATTGCGTCGAGCTATAAGGATCTGCCGGTTGGCAGCGATCTGGCAGCAGTTGGCGAAGTCGGCCTGTCCGGAGAGATCCGCTCGGTGAGTCATTTGAATCAGCGCCTGTCGGAGATCGCGCGGCTGGGATTCCGGCGCTGCATCATTCCGGCGCATGTGCGCGACGATGTGCAGAAGCAAAACGGTTTGGAGACGATCCCGGTCAAGAACATCCGCGAGGCACTCAGGGCTGTATTCGGCGCGTGAAGCGGTGAAGCGGATATAGAATGAGCGAGTGAGCACGCAAAACACATTCACACACAATTGCAAATGGAGCAATCGGACTGTCAGAAAACCGCCGGAAGGCCTGAAACGGGTTTTTCGGCGGTTTTCCCCTCCTCTAAATTCGGCAAAATTTTTATTTTGCCGAATTATTTGTGGATTTCGTCAATAGACACTGCCCCGCACTTCTGGTATGCTCATATCAGAAATTGAGGTGGCAGATATGGACTATACGGATGCGCCGCAGGTGCTGCGCGACTTTTTGACTTATCATGAAACGATCTGCGGTCATTCTAAGGCAACCGTCGATCAGTATTATCTCGATCTGCGGATGTTCCTGCGGTTTCTGAAGCTGGAACGTGGGCTCGTGCCGCGTGCTGCGAAGCTGGACGAGATTCCGATCTATGATATTGATGTGGCATTTCTGCGCGCTGTGACACTTACCGAAGTTTATAATTATCTAGCTTATCTGTCGCGCGATCGCATCAAGCAGCCCAACGCACACGAACCGGAATATGGTCTGAGCGCAAACTCCCGTGCACGCAAGATCGCTGCGATCCGCAGTTTCTTCAAATACCTGACGATGAAGGCAAAGCTGCTGGAGGAAAACCCCGTGCAGGATCTCGACTCCCCCAAGATTCCCAAGACGCTCCCCCACTATCTCACACTGGACGAGAGCAAACGGCTTCTGTCCGTGGTGGACGGGAAAAATAAGGAGCGAGATTATTGTATCTTATGTATTTTTCTCAACTGCGGGCTGCGTATTTCGGAACTTGTCGGTCTGAATCTGCAAGACGATCACGGTGACAGTCTGCGCATCCTCGGCAAAGGCAGCAAGGAGCGCGTGGTCTATCTCAATGATGCCTGCCGCGAGGCGCTCGACCGCTATCTGGCGGTCCGTAAAGAGATTGCGCCGCCGCGCACGACGGCGATGTTCCTCTCCAACCGGCGCACACGCATCAGCTGTGACTCCGTACAGGTCATGGTCAAGAAAAACCTGACGCGCGCGGGCCTGGACGCCAGTCAGTATTCCACGCATAAACTGCGGCACACAGCGGCAACACTCATGCTGCAAAACGGCGTTGACGTGCGCACGCTGCAGGAGGTGCTCGGGCATGAACATCTGAACACGACACAGATCTATACCCATGTGGATAACGATCAGCTGCGCACAGCGGCTGCGGCAAATCCACTGGGAGAATTCTCGCCGGACGAGAATTGGGCAGAAAAAATCTCCGATCCATGAGCGTGGGATCGGAGATTTTGTGTTTTATTCTGACTTGATCTTCGGCAAATAGTCGCGAACACGGTGGTGCTGCTTGTCAAAACCGAATGCACGGATCGCCATCAGCAGTGTACCGAGCACGGCCGCGCCGTCCAAAACGGCGGCAAACCAGAGCGTACAGTAGCCAAGCTCCGCCAACACCAGCAGCAGTACCTTCACTGCAGCGCCAATCACCAGATGCTCGCGGCAAATACCCTCGACCCAACCGGCAGTCTCGATTGCTTCCGGCAGCAGGTACGGGTCTTGGCTCGTGAGCAGGACATCGGCATCAAACCGCTCCTCGCTTTCCTCCGGAATAACACAGACGTCGAGGTCGGCGCCCGAATGTTCCGGATGCGCCGTACAGCGACGGTCATAGTAAAGCAGCAGTTCCCCGTCATCCAGCTTTTCCACCTGCTGCGTAAGAAGCCGCTCTTTTTCTTCACTGCTGCATTTGCAGTGGAGATGATCCGCCTGAAGCTCCTTCGCGTTTTCGGATACGGAGTCATTGCTGGCATTGCTGAAGAGTGTGATGGTGTGCACGCCGAGCGCACGCAGCTCCTTGAGCGCAGGCTTGACATCCGACTGCACGACTTCCTGCAGCAGGATCTTGCCGGCATACTGTTCTCCAACGGATACATAGACCACATATCCGTCCGAGAGGTCTGCATCAGGGATGTCCACACCCTTGAGAATCATCAGTTCGCGCGTACCGACACAGACGCGCGTCGATTCAATATATACTTCCACTCCGCTCTCAGGAATATCTACCGCGTTGGAGAGATACTCGCTGCGGATCGGACCGGTATAAGCAGCGCAGATGGCGCGCGCCGTGCGGCTGCTGGAGCAGGATTCGGCATTGGCAGCCAGCTGCAGCAGCGCATCCGGCGTCAGCTGATCCGACTTTACACTGACTACCTTCGGGAGCTGATTGTCCCCCTCCCCTTCGTCGACCGCGACTGCGCGCACGGCATTGAGCGCGCGCATACTGCGGCAACTGCGAAACAGCACATTGCAGCGATACGCACCATTGACAGCACTGTACCACACGAGCGGCACGGAAACAAGCAGCGCGCACGGCGTAGACAGGAACAGCGCGATCATTGCAGCGTGAATTGCCTGAGAAACAGTCGCTACCTTGAGCACACTCTCGAGCACGGCAACCAAAATCGCAATGCAGAGCCCTGCCGGTGCGAGATAGTCGATCCATTTCGGCGCGGGAAACTCTGCCGTAGAGTGGATCTCTCCGCCGACTGCATCTTTCAATGTCTTCTGTGCGTGCTGCGTCACGACCGCAATCAGAATCGTCACAAGCCGGTATACAAGCAGAAAAACAGCAGCATCCACCGGTTGTCCGACTGCCAGTGTGCCGATCACGCACACGATGATGAGCACTGCCGGCCGAAACACCTGCCGCGCAAGGATACACGAGAGCGCTGCAGCAAGATAGTCATAGCCACAGATGAGCACGGACAAAGTCAAAAGCACATAGCGCAGCGCCATGCTGTGCAAAAGCGCGCCGATCACGCACAGGACGAGCGCCGCAAAGAGCCGCGCGATCAGCACAAGGCTCAGCCCCGTTTCCGGAAACAGGCGCAGCGTTTTCCAATCATAGTCCGGCCGATCCGCAGCAAAGCAGCTCGCGGACAGGCGCGTCAGAAGTTCCTGAAAATTCATGGGTATCCCCCTTGTCCAGACGGAGCGGTATGCGAAATCAGGCTTTCCCGTCGCAGCCGAGCACATCGATGATCTTATGCTTGACAAGCTGCTTGATATTCTCGCGCGCGGGGCCGAGGTACTTTCTGGGGTCAAATTCCGACGGATGCTCAGCCAGATACTTGCGCACCGTTCCGGTCATGGCCAGACGCAGGTCAGAGTCAATGTTGATCTTGCATACGGACAAGCGCGCGGCCTGACGCAGCTGATCCTCCGGTACACCGATCGCACCGGGCATATTGCCGCCGAATTCATTGATCATCTGCACATATTCCTGCGGCACGGAAGACGAGCCGTGCAGCACGATCGGGAAACCAGGCAGGCGCTCGGAGACTTCCTCCAGAATGTCAAAGCGCAGCTGCGGCTTCGTTCCGGGTTTGAACTTATAAGCGCCGTGGCTCGTGCCAATGGCGATGGCCAGCGAATCACAGCCGGTGCGTTCAACGAACTCCTGCACATCCTCCGGGCGCGTGTAGGACGAGTCCTCAGCCTTGACCTTCACATCATCTTCAATACCGGCCAGCGTGCCAAGCTCCGCTTCGACAACGACGCCATGCGCGTGTGCATATTCCACGACCTGACGCGTCAGCGCGATATTCTCTTCAATCGGTTTGGACGAGGCGTCGATCATGACGGACGAAAATCCGTCATCCACGCAGGACTTGCACAGCTCGAACGAATCGCCATGATCCAGATGCAGACAGATCGGCAGACCGGTCTCGATCACGGCAGCCTCCACAAGCTTGACCAGATACGTGCGATTGGCGTATTTGCGTGCACCGGAGGATACCTGCAGGATCACCGGAGCGTTGCACTCCTTTGCGGCCTCAGTGATACCCTGAATGATCTCCATGTTGTTCACATTGAACGCACCGATGGCGTAGCCGCCGGCATACGCTTTTGCAAACATTTCCTGAGAAGTAACAATCGACATTGACAAGTCAACTCTCTTTCATATAATATAAGGAACAGTGACAAAATGAATGTCCCCGATAAGGGGTTCAATTCATTTTACACATGTTTCGAGATAATATCAATAGCAGAATTCAATGTTCCCTTAAAATCTATCAATTTTGTGAATTTGTGGAGGTAAGCTATGTCCGGTATATTGAAGGGTGCGTGTATCTTTGGGCAGTCCGGAGGGCCGACTGCTGTCATCAACGCCAGCGCTTACGGCGTGCTCAAGACCGCATTGGAATCGGATGCCATCACCAATGTTTACGGCGCGGCGCATGGTATCCGCGGGGTTCTGGATGACCGTCTGTATGACATCCGTCAGGAGGATCCGGATGAGCTCCGTCTGCTGCTGCACACACCGTCGTCGGAATTGGGCTCCTGCCGTTACAAGATGGCCGACCCGGAAGCGGACGATACGGATTATCGGCGCATTCTGGAGATTTTTCAGAAATACGACGTACGCTACTTCTTCTATAACGGCGGCAATGACTCCATGGATACCTGCAATAAGATCAGCCGCTATATGCAGGCGCACGATTGGGAGTGCCGCGTGATGGGCGTGCCCAAGACGATCGACAATGACCTCTTCGGCACTGACCACTGCCCTGGCTATGCCAGTGCCGCCAAGTACATAGCAACATCGTGCATGGAGGTCTCCAAGGACTGCCGCGTGTATGATAACGGTACGATCACGGTCATCGAGATCATGGGGCGTCATGCCGGTTGGCTGGCCGGCAGCGCTGCACTGGCGACATACTGCGGTTCCGGACCCGATCTGGTCTACCTGCCGGAGGTGGACTTTGATATGGAGCGATTCTTTGCCGATGTGCATCGTGTTTATGAGCAGAAGAACAGCGTGCTGATTGCTGTCTCCGAGGGCATCCACTATGCCGACGGCTCGTTCGTGTCCGAGGCGAAGGCCTCCACAACAGACGGTTTCGGCCACGCGCAGCTCGGTGGTTTGGCTGCGCGTCTGGCACAGGCACTCAAAGAGCGCGAGCATGCAAAGGTCCGCGGCATCGAACTCTCGCTGCTGCAGCGCGCCGGTGCGCATCTGGCGTCTCAGACCGATATTGATGAGGCATTTGCTGCCGGTAAAACGGCGGTTGAGGCTGCCATCGCCGGCGAAACCGGCAAGATGGTCGCCCTCATGCGTGAAATGGTCGACGGAAAATATACCTGCCGCATGGAGCTTATTCCGCTGGCCGACGTCGCAAACTACGAGAAGAAAGTGCCGGTCGAATGGATCGTCCCGGAGGGCAACAATGTCACGCAGGATTTTATTGACTATGCCCTGCCGCTCATTCAGGGTGTGCCTGAGATCCCCGTGGAAAACGGTCTCCCCCGCTATGCACGGCTGAAAAAAGTGCTTGCAAAATAAAGATCAGCAGAGCCGGTGATCATCGCCGGCTCTGTTCGTGTGTAAATCCGCTGTTCAAACAGCCCAAAGTATGCTATACTAATTTGTTATCTACTTTATTATCTACATTTCAAACGTAACGAAGGAGTTTCCCAAATGATCACTGTTGATGACCTCTCGCTGCAGTACAGCGGCGCACCGCTGTTTTCCAAGGTAAACCTGCAGTTCACCCCCGGCAATTGCTACGGCATCATCGGCGCAAACGGCGCCGGAAAATCCACATTCCTGAAGATCCTCTCCGGTCAGCTCGAGCCAAGCTCCGGCGGCGTGCATATCGATCCCAAGGCAAGAATGTCTGTGCTCAAGCAGGATCAGACGATGTATGACGCCTATACCGTCATGGACACGGTGATCATGGGCAATCAGCGCCTGTATGACTGCGGCAAGGAGAAGGACGCCATCTACGCAAAGGACGAGATGACGGACGAAGACGGCATCCGCGCCTCCGAGCTTGAGGAGGAATTTGCGGATCTCGGCGGCTGGGAGGCGGAATCTGACGCCTCGCGCATCCTGCAGGGACTGGGCGTCTCGCCGGAGTTTCATGAGACGATGATGTCCGACATGGATCCGCGCCTGAAGGTAAAGGTCCTGCTTGCGCAGGCGCTCTTCGGCCACCCGGACATCATCCTGCTCGACGAGCCGACGAATAACCTCGACCTTGCGAGCGTCGTCTGGCTGGAGGATTTCCTGATGGACTACGACGGCACTGTGCTCGTTGTGTCGCACGACCGTTACTTCCTCAATAACGTCTGCACGCACATCGTCGATATCGACTACGGCAAGATCAAGATGTATGTCGGCAACTATGACTTCTGGTACGAGTCGAGCCAGCTGATGCAGAAGCTCGTCAAGGATCAGAACAAGCGCGCCGAACAGAAGATCCAGGAGCTGCAGGCGTTCATCGCACGGTTCTCCGCCAACAAGTCCAAGTCCCGTCAGGCAACGTCCCGCCGCAAGCTGCTCGAGAAGATCGCCGTTGAGGATATGCCCGCCTCCAGCCGCCGCTATCCGTGGGTCGGCTTCAAGGCGGAGCGCGAGCCGGGCAAGGATCGCCTGTTCGTGACGGATATCAGCAAGACCGTCGACGGTGAAAAGCTGCTCAACCACGTGAGCTTTATCGTCGGCAAGGAGGACAAGATCGCCATCCTCGGTAAGAACGAGCTTGCCGTGACGATGCTCTTCAAGATCCTCATGGGCGACGAAGAACCGGATGAGGGCACGGTCAAGTGGGGCGTTTCGACCACGCAGGCCTACTTCCCCAAGGATCACAACAGCTATTTTGAAAACTGCGACTATGACCTCATCGACTGGATGCGCCAGTTCTCCGCGGATAAGCGTGAGAGCTACCTGCGCACGTTCCTCGGCCGGATGCTCTTTTCCGGCGACGATGTGTACAAGCAGGTCAAGGTCCTCTCCGGCGGCGAGAAGGTGCGCTGCATGATCTCGAAGATGATGCTCTCCGGCGCAAACTTCCTCGTCTTTGACCAGCCGACGAACCACCTTGACCTCGAAAGCATCGCAGCGCTCAATAACGGTATGGACGCTTTCCCGTATAACATTATCTTTACCAGCCACGACCACCAGCTCACGCAGACGGTCGCCAACCGCATCATTGAGATCACACCGGACGGCATCATTGACCGCCGCTGCACGTATGACGAATATATGCACATCTCCGGTCAGGAAACGGAATAAAACCATGGACCAGCTTGCAAAAAACCAACTGCACACCGCCGAGATCACCGGGTACACGTCCGAAGGCGCCGGTGTGTGTCACATCGCCGGGCGCGCCGTGTTTGTGAAAGGCGCGCTTGTCGGCGAGACGTGGCAGGTGCGCATCCTCAAGGTCACGTCGGCCGCCGTTTACGGCAAGGCGGAGCAGTGCCTGTCCCCTGCCGCTGCGCGCACAGAGCCGCCCTGCCCTGTCTACCGCACCTGCGGTGGCTGCAGCCTGCAGCACATGGATTACGGCGAACAGCTGCGCATGAAGCGCGCGCGTGTCAACGATGCGCTCACACGCATCGGCGGCGTTTCGACGCCGTTGCAGGATATCATCGGCATGGAATACCCGCTCTGCTATCGCAATAAGGCGATTTACGCCGTCGGCGTGAAAGACGGCCGCGTGGTCAAGGGCTTTTACCGCGCATCCAGCCACGATGTCACGCCGGTCGAGCAGTGTCTGCTCCAGCTCCCGCTCGCAGACAAGGCGGCGCAGGCGGTCTGCGACTGGATGAATCTTCGCGGCATCGCCCCCTATGATGAGCAGACCGGGCGCGGCACAGTGCGCCATCTGTTCACGCGCTGCGCCATGCACACGCCCGACGCCGTGCTTTGCATCGTCTCTGCGCGCGGCTTCGGCGCGAAGACGGAGGAACTTGTTGCATACCTGCGTGAGCATTGCCCGGAGCTGACCGGCATTGTGCTCGATATCAACAAGCAAAAGGGCAACGTCGTGCTTGCCGGGGATTTTTATACGCTCTGGGGTTCACCGGAGCTGACCGACCGGCTCTGTGGGCTGACGTTCACACTCTCGCCGCAGGCGTTTTATCAGGTCAATCCCGTGCAGGCCGAGCGGCTGTATGAGCGCGCGGTGGAGTATGCCGTCAATGCGCCCTCTGACCGTGTGCTCGACCTGTACTGCGGTGCAGGGACGATCAGTCTGTGTCTGGCGCGAAAGGCTGCGCACGTCATCGGCGCGGAGATCGTGCCGGAGGCGATCGAGAATGCGCGCCGAAATGCGGAACGAAACGGCATGGAAAATGTAGAGTTTCTCTGCGCGGATGCCGGTGCTGCCGCAGCGGAGCTGGCCCGGCGCGGCGTCCGGCCGGACTGCATCGTGGTCGATCCCCCACGCAAGGGTATGCAGCCGGATGCCATTGACGCGATGGTATCCATGCAGCCGCCGCGCATCGTCTATGTCTCCTGCGACCCGGGCACACTCGCACGCGACGTGAAGCTGCTCACACAGCGCGGCTACACGCTCACGCAGGCGCTGGCCGTGGATATGTTCCCGCAGACGCCGCACGTTGAGACGGTGGCTCTGCTGAATAGACTATCTGAATAAGGCGGTGAAAAAATGTCCTTACCGAAGTACAGCGAACTCTATCTGCCGTTTTTGACAACGATTCAAGATGGCGCTGTCTACTCTGTGAAAGAAGTAAGAGATCGTCTGGCATCCAGCCTTCACCTGTCGGAGGATGATCTGTCGCAATTGATTTCCAGCAATCATCAGACCGTTTGGGCTTCAAGATTCGGCTGGGCAAATACATACTTGAAGAAAGCCGGACTCGTGATCGCGCCGGAAATTGGCCATTGTCAGATAACCGATGAAGGTCAACGCCTCCTGAGAAGTGGTGTTGACATTACAAATAACTATCTTATGGAGCATTATCCTGACTTTGCAGCGTTTCGGAAAGGGAAAAAGGATGACATCGATCCTGCTGGGCCGCCGGAAAATGATGCCTCGGAAACTCCGCCGGAGACTCTTGAGCGCGTCTATTCGATCATCAACGAGCAGCTGGCGGATGACTTACTCACCGCTATTATAGGTCAAACGCCATCATTCTTTGAAACGCTTGTTGTGGATTTGATGAAAGCCATGGGATATGGTGACGGCTTCGTTACAAAGGCAACCGGTGACGGCGGAGTTGACGGCATTATTTACGAGGATAAGCTCGGATTCAACTTGATCTACATCCAGGCGAAGCGCTGGGACAAAGATACGGCGATCGGAAAGCCGGAAATCCAGAAATTTGCCGGTGCCATGATGGGTCCTCCAAAAGTGGAGAAAGGGCTGTTCATAACGACCGCAAAGTTTTCGCAAGGTGCAATGGATTTTGCAAAAGCGCAGCATATCATTCTTGTCGATGGCGAAAAATTGACGGAACTCATGATTGAATACAATTTGGGCGTATCCGCGCAAAAAACATATCAAATCAAGCGGATCGACAGCGATTATTTTTCGAATGACTCGCAGTGATTTGCATAGCGCACGATCAAAAATAAGCTGTTTTTGCAAAACTCCTCTTGCAATCCACCAGATGTTGTGATATAGTAACTCCGTTATAATAGATGATTTCCCCTATCATGAAAGGATGAATACCATGACTACTTTGGAACTGATTCTGACGATTATCCAGCTGCTGTCCGGTCTGGCCGTGACCGTGATCGTGCTGATGCAGTCCGGCAAGAGCGCCGGTCTGTCCGGCGCCATTGCTGGCGGTGCGGAAACGTTCCTTTCCAAGGGCAAAGCCAAGACGCTCGACGCCAAGCTCGCCAAGGCGACCAAGTGGTTCGGTCTCGTCTTTGTTGTCCTGACGCTGGTTTTGACCGTGCTGATGCACAAGGGCGCATAATCGCGGCAAAACAGCACAAAAGAGCATCCCCCGGGATATTCGGGGGATGCTCTTTTTCATGTAAGGCTCAAAGCGTGATCAGTCCGGATATTCCGCACGGCTGCCGCCGATGAGCTTCGGTCTGGTGCGTGCTGCGTTGACCGCCGCCTCGCCGATCGTCTTGACCGACAGGCGCAGCGGGACTGCCACGTGCTTGAGGTGCATGCCGATCATGGTGTTGCCAATGTCGAGCCCGGCATCAGCCTTTACAAACTCGACCGCGACCGGGTCATCCATCGCCTCGTAGACCGCCGTTGCGAACGAGCCGCCTGCCTTCGGGCGCGGTCGGACGCAGACGATCTCATAGCCGAATTTCTCAGCCGCTGCACGCTCCATGATCAGGGCGCGGTTGAGATGCTCGCAGCACTGCGCCTCCAGGTAGAGACCGCGCTCGTTCAGGATCGGCAGGATCTCGTCGACAACGGCTTTTGCCGCCTCCGGCGTAGAGCCCTTACCGATCTTCTGCCCCATGATCTCGCTTGAGGAGCAGCCGATCACGACCTGCTGACCCGGCTTGAGTGCAGCTGCATCCAGCAGTTCGAGCAAAGCCGCGCGGGCTGCGCTGCGTACTTCTTCATACATAAATGGTCATCTCCAGACAGTTATTAAAATTTCTTATTTTCATTGTAGCACGCCGCGGTTGATTTGACAATCCTCTGCAAGGCGTGTATCATAAATGTGAACCAAACGTAACAGGAGGACTCTGTTTTGAAACGTATACTTGCATGTCTTCTTGCCGCAGCGCTGCTCATCTGCGCCGGCTGCGGCACGAAATCCGAAAAACCGGATGTCAACGGTGCTCCCTCGAAAGCGGAGACGTATTACGCTCCGCTCACCGGCGAGCAGCTGAGCGCAAAGCCGGAAAATACCCGCCCGTTTGCCGTCATGATCAATAACATTGTCTACGCGCAGCCGCAGGTCGGCATCAGCAATGCAGACATCATCTACGAAATCCCGGCCGAGGGCGGCATCACCCGTATGATGGCGATTTTCAGCCACCTGTACGACATCGAGTCTGTCGGCAGCATCCGCAGCCTGCGCCCGTACTATCTGAGCGTTGCCCTGTCGTATGACGCCATCGTCATCCATGCCGGCGGCAGTGAGCAGGCGTACAGCGATGTGAAAACCTATAATGCCGACCACCTCGACGGTGTGCGCGACGGCAATACCAGCTCCATGTTCTACCGCGATAAGAGCCGCGGTCAGCACGGCTCGGAGCACACGCTGTTTTTCCACGGCGCGAACGTGCAGCCGCTCGTGGAGAAATATCAGTTCCGCACCGAGCACAATAGCAGCTACGAGACCGGTCTGAGCTTCGCGGACAACGCGGCGCAGCAGTGCACTGCCGACGCCGCCACCGCACAGGTGACGTTCAACACCTCCAAGAGCACGTCCTTCACGTACCACGCCGATACCGGCAAGTACACGGCCGTGCAGTATAAGGGCGACTACAAAGACGGTGCGACCGGCGAGCCTGTCCCCTTCTCCAACTTGCTCATCCTCTCGGCTGACATGAAAACGGTCGACAGCTATGGCCGCCTCGCGGTCGATCTGATCGGCAGCGGCACCGGCTACTTTGTGACCGGCGGCAAATATGTGCCGATCAAGTGGGCGCGCAGCGACATCAACAGCTGCTTTACCTATACGCTCGAGGACGGCACGGCACTGAACCTTTCGCGCGGCACGACCTATGTCGGCGTGATCCCGACCAACGGCGGCAGCGTGAACTTCAGCTGAGAATAAAATTGAAGCTTTTTTGCAGCACTATGTGCGCGGATGGCCGCGCACATAGTGCTTTTTCTCTTGAGATCTGTTGCTTGTTTTCCAATACATTTGCTATAATAAATGCGCAGCCTGATGTGCCTGCCGCAAATGCAAAGAAAGGAAAAACGTTATGAACTACAATTTCGATGAAATCATTGACCGTCGCCATACCAACGCGCTCAATACAGACGGTTTTCGCGGTTATATTTTTCATGCCGGTCCGGAAAAGGTGTTTGCTTTTAAGGACGAAGAATTTGTCCGTATGTGGGTCGCCGACATGGAATTCGGCGTGGCACCCGAGATCCTCGATGCGCTGCGCGCACGGATCGACCGCCGCATTTTCGGATACACCGGCCTGTACGACGACGAATACTACCACACTTTCTCAAATTGGTGCAAGGATCACTATAACTGGCACTTTCCCAAAGAGCAGCTCTGTATCTCACCGGGCATCATTCCTGCACTGTATCAGCTGACGGAAATGCTTTGCACAGCGGGCGAAAAGGTGCTGCTCAACACGCCGGCCTACGGTTATTTTCTCCACGCGGCGGAGTATGCCGGCGTAGATGTGCTGACTTCTCCGCTGCACAAAAAGGCGGACGACACATTTGCAGTGGACTTTGAGGACTTCGAGCGCAAGTGCGCCGATCCGGCATGTAAGTTGGTATTCTGGTGCAACCCGCACAACCCCACCGGGCGCATGTGGACGGAGGATGAGCTCCGGCAAGTTGCTGCAATCATCGAAAAGTACAACCTCTGGGTAGTGTCCGATGAGATCCACTGCGACCTGATCCGCTGCGGCCGCCGCCACATCCCGATGGCAAAGGTCATGGATCGCTATCCCAAGCTCATCACCTGCATGGCGCCTACCAAGACCTTCAACATGGCGGGGCTTGCGTTTTCCAATATCATCATCCGCGATCCCGCGCTGCGTGCGCGCTATCAGGAGCGCGACAAGCTGTTCGGCATGGTCAACCCCATGTCGCTGACAGCAGCGCAGGCGGCCTATGCGCACGGTGGTGCGTGGCATGAGGCACTCAAGCAATATCTCGACGAGAACTTCGCGTTTGTCAAGGCGTTTCTGGCTCGGGAATTGCCAGAGGCGGTCATGTACATTCCGGAGGCGACCTATCTGGCGTGGGTAGATCTGTCGCGCTGCCTGCCGGATGTGGCAGACCTGCCGGATTTCTTCGCCAATAAAGCGGGCGTGCTGCTCGAGGGTGGGGATTCCCTCTTCGTCGGCAACGCGCAGGGGTATGTGCGCCTGAATCTTGCCATGCCGCGCGCGATCATTCAGACCGGGCTGGAGCGGATGCGCGATGCGATCCGCAAAGAGCAGGCAGAACATTAAAATTGAATGTAATAGCAAAAGTCCGATATGGCAGTGGCCATATCGGACTTCTTCATGTTTTATTCCCACGTCTTCCACACATCCGGGCAGTAGCCAATCGTGGCCTGTCTGCCGTTTCGGACGATGGGCGTGCGCAGCAGGGATGGGTCGTCGAGCAGCCGCTCGATCTTGTCCTGCTCATAGGCCAGATGCTGCACAAGCGCGTAGTCCGCCGCCTTGGGATCGAGCAGCGCCTCGAGCCCCACGGCGTTTTTCACGCTCGTCAGCTCGCCGCGGCTCATGCCATAGCGCAGCAGGTCGATAGCCTGATACGGGATGCGACGCTCCTTAAAGTAGCGCTCAGCCTTTTTTGTGTCGAAGCATTTTGACTTGCCCCAGATCTGGATCTTCATGCTGTTCCTCCGCTCAGACTTCGATGATCACGGGCAGTACCATGGGGCTGCGGCGCGTGGTCTTATACAGGTAGCCGCTGATGTTTGACTTCACGCGGCCTTTGATAGCCGCCCAGTCGCGCTGCTTCTGGCGCTCACAGCTGGAAAGGCTCTCGTTGACAACACGCTTGAGCTCACCCATGAGCGCTTCTGCCTCCTTGACATACACAAAGCCGCGGGTGATGATCTCGGGATCGGCGACCGGCTTGCCGTTTTCGGATGAGAGTGTGATGATCGCCATGACGATGCCGTCCTCAGCGAGGTGGCGGCGGTCGCGCAGAACGGCGCTGCCGACATCACCGATGCCGGTGCCATCGATATAGACGTCGCCCGCAGGGACGCTGCTCGTTGCGCGCATACTGCGCTTGGTGATCTCGATGACTTCCCCGTTTTTGGCCACAAGCACATTTTTCGGCTCGACGCCCATGAGCTTGCCGATCTCGGCGTGCTTGCAGAGCATACGGTATTCGCCGTGCACCGGGATGAAGTAATGCGGCTTCGTCAGTGCGAGCATCATCTTCAGCTCTTCCTGACAGGCGTGGCCGGAAACGTGCAGCGGTGTGTTGCGGTCATAGATGACCTCTGCGCCCTTCTGGAACAGCTCGTCTATGACGCGGCTGATCGTGATCTCATTGCCTGGGATGGCCGAGGCGGAGATAATGACGCGGTCGCCCGCGTCGATTGTAACCTGCTTGTGCTCGGAAAATGCCATGCGGTGCAGTGCGGACATCGGCTCGCCCTGGCTGCCGGTACAGACGATAACCGTCTTACTGCGCGGAAGGCTGCCGATCTGTGACATGTCCATCATGACGCCGTCGGGAATGTCCACATAGCCCAGCTCCGTTGCAACGCGCATGATGTTTTCCATGCTGCGGCCGGTGATGCCGACCTTGCGCTTATACTTTGCCGCAACGTTGATGATTTGCTGCAGGCGGTGGACGTTGGATGCAAAGGTCGTGACAATGATGCGCTTACTGCAGTCTTTGAACAGCTCGTCGAAGCAGTCAATCACGCGCGCTTCCGAGGCGCAGTAGCCGGGGCGCTCCACATTCGTGGAGTCCGACAGCAGCGCGAGCACGCCCTCGTTGCCGAGCTGACCAAGACGCGGCAGGTCGATCATGCCGCCCTGAATGGGCGTGAGGTCGATCTTAAAGTCACCCGTGTGGATGACAGTGCCGATCGGCGTTTTGATCGCCAGCGCAACGGAATCGGCGATGCTGTGGTTCGTGTGGATGAATTCGATCTCAAAGCAGCCGAGCTTAAACTTATCGCCAGGCTTTTTCGTGAAGATCTGCGTATGGTACAGCAGGTCGTGCTCTTCCAGCCTGAGCTCAATGATCGCAGCCGTCAGAGGGGTCGCATAGATCGGCATATCCAGCTGCTTGAGCACATACGGGATCGCACCGATGTGATCCTCATGACCGTGGGTGATGACCATGCCGCGGATGCGGTTTTTGTTCGCCTTCAGATAGCTGATATCGGGGATGACCAGATCCACACCGTAGAGGTCCTGATCCGGAAAGCCCATGCCGCAGTCGACAAGGAACATATCCTTGCCGTACTCGTAGATGGTGAGGTTCTTGCCGATCTCACCAAGCCCGCCGAGCGGGATGATTTTCAATTTGGATGCCATTTGTAACTCCTTTACGTTCGCTTTCGGGCAGACTACTCCCCCGGAAGCAGGTTGATATTTCGAAAAATATGTACGAAATGCTTTGCCGCGGCGGCGGATACCCAGAGTATACCCGGAGATCCGAGCCGTCAAACCTGTTACATTTCCATTCGGCCGGCCAGCGCTCGCAGGAGCGTGGCATCGTCCGCATATTCCAGATTGGATCCGACCGGGATGCCGTAAGCCAGACGTGTGATCTTCACGTCAAACGGCTTGAGCAGGCGCGCGATGTACATCGCGGTCGCCTCGCCTTCCGTGTCGGGGTTGGTGGCCATGATGACCTCCGTGATCCCGCCATCCGCTACACGCTTGATGAGCTCCTGGATCCGGATATCGTCCGGGCCGATATGATTCATCGGCGACAAAACGCCGTGGAGGACATGATATACGCCGTTATATTCGCGGCTGCGCTCGAACGAGAGCACATCGCGCGGCTGTGCCACGACGCAGATCGTACTCTGGTCGCGCTTTGGGGACGCACAGATGCTGCACGTCTCCTGATCCGTGAGGTTCTGACAGATGGTGCAGCAGTGTATATTCTTTTTCGCATCCACAATGGCGTCTGCAAACTTCAGCGCCTCCTCCTCCGGGAGGGACAGAATATGAAATGCCAGCCGCTGCGCGCTTTTGCGCCCGACCCCGGGCAGTGCAGCGAACCGGTCAATGAGATTTTCAAGTGCGTTCGGGAAAAATGACATAACAATACCGTCCTGAATCAAGCGTTGCGAATGGCGGCGATGGCGGCCGCGCGGTCACACCGGCGAAACACGGCGCTGCCGGCCACGAGAACATTTGCGCCTGCCCGCTTCACAAGCGGAGCTGTCTCCGGGTCGATACCGCCGTCCACTTCCAGCTCGCAGCCGGGATTGACCTGCAGGATGCGCTCGTGCAGCGCTGCGATCTTCGGCAGCTGATCGGCCATGAAGCGCTGTCCGCCAAAGCCGGGCTCGACCGTCATGACCAAAGCCAGATCCAGCAGCGGCAGATACGGAATGAGCACGCTTTCCGGCGTTTTCGGCTTGATGGCGAGACCGACCTTCTTGCCATGTGCTTTCACGTCCTCGATCGCGGCAAACACATCCTGCGGTTCGTCCGCCTCGACGTGAAACACGACCAGGTCCGCACCGGCATCGCAAAACGCGCCTACATAGCGATGCGGCCGGTCGATCATGAGATGCACATCCAGAAACATCTTCGTATACCTGCGCACAGATTTTACAACCGGGATACCGATTGAAATATTGGGCACAAAAATACCGTCCATCACGTCTATATGGATGTAGTCTGCGCCGCCGGCTCCGATCTGCGCGATGTCATCGCCGAGCGTGCAAAAGTCTGCCGAGAGGATGGATGGTGCAAGTTTGGTCATGGATGTCACTCCGATCTGAAAGGATCCGGCCGAGCCGGATGCAGTGCTACGCGCTATAACTAATTAATTATACACCAGATATGGCCATTCTGCAAGTGGCGGAAAGAAAAAATCGGCTTGACGAAAGCTGTCGCCTGCGCTATGATGAGCTTCGGATACTTTCCAATACGAGAACAGGAGCGAGGCAAATGTCTATTGAAGCAGGAAGAGCATATTTCCGGCAGTTTGGCATGGAAGACCGTGTGCAGGAGTTTACAGTCTCGAGCGCGACCGTCGATCTGGCGGCAAAGGCACTCGGTGTTGAGGGCGCGCGGATTGCAAAGACCCTGTCATTTAAGACTGCGGACGGCTGCATGCTGATCCTTGCCGCCGGAGATGCGCGTATTGATAACCATAAATTCAAGGAAAAGTTCCACATGAAGGCCAAGATGCTCTCTGCCGACGAGGTGCTGGAGCTGGTCGGTCACCCTGTCGGCGGTGTGTGCCCGTTCGGCTGCAAGGAAGGCATCCCGGTGTATCTGGACGTGTCGCTGCAGCGGTTCGAGACGGTGTTCCCCGCTGTCGGCAGCCCGTCGAGCGCGATCGAGCTGAACCTGGACGAGCTCTACAAATACTCCAACGCCCTTGAGTGGATCGATGTCTGCAAGCTGCCTGCCCCGGCCGAGACGTGAGCAGGACGCAAAAAAGCCTGACGAACCATCGTTCGTCAGGCATTTTTTATTTAGGATTGGGTCATTGCTGATGGTCACGGCAGCAGCTTCGTCATGCTCTTGAGGCTGATGGCCAGCGTTGAGGCATTGTGCAGCAATGCCGAGGTCGCCGGCGGCAGAACGCCCGCCACGCCCAGACAAATCAGCAGGAAGTTAAAGCTGATGATCTTGCGGTAGTTGCTGTGGATACGCTCCATGAGCGCGTCACTCAGACGCTTGAGCGTCAGCAGTGCATACAGATCATCCGCACTGACCGTGATATCGGCGACTTCGCGTGCTATAGCGGCGCCATCACTGATGGCAACACCGGCATCTGCCTCGGAAAGCGCCGGGGAATCGTTCACGCCGTCGCCAAGCATAATGACCTTGCGTCCGGCTGCATGTTCTGCCCGAACGAAGGCCGCCTTGTCTTCCGGAAGAACATCGGCATAATAGGCATCCACACCGACCGCCTCTGCGACTGCACGGGCGGTCTTCTCATTGTCACCGGTCATCATGACCAGCCTGGACACACCGAGCGCACGCAAGCAGCGGATAACGTCGGCCGCTTCCTGCCGCAGCGGATCCTCAATGCAGATGACAGCTGCCAGCACACCGGAGACAGCCAGGTACAGGTGCGAATACGTATCCGGCAGGGCGTCGAATTTGGCCTGCTCCCCTGCCGGGATGACGCAGTGCTCATCCTCAAAGACAAAGTGATGGCTGCCGATGACGACCTTCTGCCCGTCGACACTGCTGGAAATGCCATGTGCGACCAGATACTCCACGCGCGAATGGCGCTCCTCGTGGCGCAGGCCGCGGCGCGCCGCCTCGGCGACGACCGCTTTGGCCATGGAGTGCGGATAATGCTCCTCCAGGCAGGCTGCCAGACGCAGCATGTCCGCTTCCTCGTTGCCGCCGAAGGTCACGACCTGCGCAACCTTTGGCTCGGCACGCGTCAGCGTACCGGTCTTGTCAAAGACGATCGTGTCGGCTTCAGACACAGCCTCAAGGAATCGGCCACCCTTAACGGACAGATGATGATCGCTCGCCTCTTTCATCGCAGAGAGCACGGCGATCGGCATGGATAGCTTGAGCGCACACGAAAAATCGACCATCAAAACAGCCAGCGCTTTGGTCATATTCCCCGTCAGGAGCCAGACCAAGGCTGTTGCGCCCAAACTGTACGGAACGAGCTGGTCTGCAAGGTGCGACGCGTGATCCTCCGTTGCGGACTTGAGTTTTTCCGATTCCTCGATCATGCGGATAATGCGGTCGTAGCGGCCGCTGCCGGCGCTCTTTTCCACACAAATGGTGCAGTCGCCCTCTTCGACGACGGTGCCGGCATAGACATAACCGCCTTCCGCCCTGCGGACAGCCAGCGGCTCGCCCGTGATGGACGCTTGATTGACCATCGCCTCACCGGCAACGACTTTGCCGTCAAGCGGGATCACACCGCCGGTACGAACGACAATGCGGTCGCCGACCTGAACGTCTGCCACCGGCACAAGCACCGAGCCTGCGTCCGTCTCTTTCCAGACTTTGTCCACATTCAGGGACATGGTCTGCGCGAGATCAGCAACAGACTTTTTGTGCGTCCACTCGTCAAGAATATCACCGATGCCCAGCAGGAACATGATCGAGCTCGCCGTCTCGAAGTCCTTACGCAGCATAGAGACCGAAATCGCCGCCGCATCCAGCACCGGCACCTGAATCTTCTTATGCAGCAGACAGTTAAGCCCGGCCTTGATATACGGCACGGAGCGCACGACCGTGATCAGCGTGCGCACAGAGCTCGGGATGAACAGCTGCTTCATACCGCGCCAGCACAGCGATGCAATCAGCTTGTCCTCAAATTCGCGGCTCATGGCGCGGCTGCTATGCTCCGGAGCGAGTGCTTGTTCGTTGGCATAGGAAAATGATGCAAGTGCCTGAATGATGGCTGTGCGCGGCGCGTCATAGCAGATCACAGCGTCACCTGTACGGTCATAGACAGTTGCTTTGGTTATGCCTTGGATTTGCCTTAAATATGCCTCGAGAATATCCGCCTGCCTCAGTGACATAGCGCCCTGCATCGTGCGCACGCGCATGCGGCCTCGGGTTTCATGCAGGATCGTGCATTTCATGCTTACTCAGCCTTCTCCGCCGTATCCTCAATGACCTCGGCCTGTTCGGCCGCGCGCTTTTCGTTGAATGCCTTTGCACCGGCCAAAACGTCACCTGCGAGCTCCTTGACGTTCGTTACGACCGCCATGACATCATCCTTTTCACGCAGGGCCGCAGCCGTCGTATAAACGTATACCTTCTGGGCATCTTTACTTGCGAGAATCTTTGCACCGACTGTTGCAAACAGCGCACCGCCAACAAATGCTCCCAATTTTTCCATGCTCATAACGATTTACCTCCATGTTATTAGATCCGCAGAATTGCGGTCTGGTTAGCTTGCTCAAATTTCTGTTAGATGCAACTAACCTTCAATTTCAAGTTATACCACTCTAATCGGTTTTTTTCAAGTGTTCGGATAAAAATTTACATATTTCGGCAACGTTAACAAAAGTGCCCCGCCAGAAACGGCGGGGCACGATCAATCTGTCGGATATTTGGTTACTTCAGCAGCATCTTACGGAAATTCTTCTTGCCGCGTTTGAGCACAACGCCGTCCCTCAGCTCTGCCTCGGTAAAGGTCTTGGCAATATCGGTGACCTTGCTGTCGTTAGCAGTCACGCCGCCCTGCTGCACATTGCGGCGCGCATCGGACTTAGATGCACACAGACCGCTCTTGACGAGCAGGCTGAGGATATCATTGCCGTCCTCGGCTGCAATCACCACCGTCGGAACGCCCTCGCCGGAGCCGCCGAACACTGCCTTGGCAGCTGCCTGCGCCTGATTGGCCTCCGCCTCGCCGTGTACCATCTTCGTGAGCTCGTAGGCAAGGATCTCCTTGGCTTTGTTGAGCTGCTCCCCCTGCCAGCTGTCCATCTTGTCGATCTCCTCGAGCGGCAGGAATGTCAGCATACGGATGCACTTGAGCACATCGGCATCGTCAACGTTGCGCCAGTACTGGTAGAACTCAAAGGGCGTGGTCTTGTTCGGATCAAGCCAGACGGCGCCCTTGGCGGTCTTGCCCATCTTTTTGCCCTCAGAATTGAGCAGGAGCGTAATCGTCATAGCGTGTGCATCCTTGCCGAGCTTACGGCGGATGAGCTCCGTACCGCCGAGCATGTTCGACCACTGGTCGTTGCCGCCGAACTGCATGTTGCAGCCGTAGTGCTGGAACATGTAGTAGAAATCGTAGCTCTGCATGATCATGTAGTTGAACTCCAGGAAGCTCAGGCCTTTTTCCATGCGCTGCTTGTAGCACTCAGCACGCAGCATGTTGTTCACAGAGAAGCATGCTCCGACCTCGCGCAGGAGCTCAATGTAGTTGAGCGGCTTGAGCCACTCGGAATTGTAGAGCATGAGCGCTTTGCCGTCCGAGAAGTCAATGAAGCGCTCCATCTGACGCTTGAAGCACTCGGCATTGTGCTTGATGGTCTCCTCAGTAAGCATCTGGCGCATATCGGTGCGGCCGGAGGGGTCGCCGATGAGCGTCGTACCGTCGCCGATGAGGGCGATGGGCTTGTTCCCGGCCATCTGCAGACGCTTCATCAGGCACAGTGCCATGAAGTGACCGACATGCAGCGAGTCCGCCGTGCAGTCAAAGCCAATGTAGAACGTGGCTTTGCCGTTGTTGATCATGTTTTTGATCTCTTCCTCATTGGTCACCTGCGCGATCAGGCCGCGGGCGATCAGTTCATCATACAGTGTCATCTTCTTATCTCCTCATATATGTCATTCTTTGACCTTGTTCTCAGCAAGGATTTCCTCAGCGCGCTGAGCGCCCCATGCGATCATATGGGCACAGTGACCCTTGCCGCCGTTTTTCGCCACAAGCTCCTGACAGCGCAGGCAGCCAAACTCCTCGCGGAAGCTCTGCGTCATTTGCTTGGTCATAGCCGTGGCAGTTACCTGATCGGCGGCGAGTCCGAACGCCATCACTGCTCCGGAGATGCTGCCGCAGATCTCACCGCAGCGCACACCGCCGCCAAAACCGGTCGCAACACGCCGGGAGGTATCTTCATCCAGTCCCGTTTCGTTTTGCAGCGCCATCAGCACGCTCTGCGCACAGTTGCAGCCGTTCGTGTGATATGCAACGGCAGTTTCTTGGATGTTCATGATTGTTTATCACCTTTCTCAATGGATTGTTTATAGGCAGCGGCAGAAGCAAGCTGCTCAGCCGCGCTGGCAAGCGTCAGCAACGTGATATGCTCGCCGCCGTAGAGCCGTGCGATCTCTCGCTGACGGCCGTCACTGTCGAGCAGCTGCACCGTCGTGCGGGTACGTCCGTCCTGCTCGCGTTTTTCGATCAGGTAATGCTGATCGGCCATAGCCGCGATCTGCGGCAGATGCGTGATACAGATGACCTGCTTGGCCATAGAGAGCTTACCGAGCTTTTCACCGACACGCTGAGCGGCCACGCCGGAAACACCGGCATCCACCTCGTCAAAGACCATAGAGGGCACGTCATCGCGTTCAGCGAACACGTTTTTGAGCGCCAGCATGATGCGCGAGAGCTCACCGCCGGAAGCAATCTTACTGATGCGCCCAAGCGCCTCTCCGGCATTCGCTGAGATCAAAAAACGCACATTGTCCGCGCCTGTACTCTGAAATCCGGGCGTGCCGCCGAGCGGTGTGATCTCCACGTGAAAGCGCACGGACGGCATGGACAGCTCGCGCAGCTCGCACTCGACCTGCCGCTCGAGCGCGGCGGCGGCCTCCGTACGCTTATGCGTCAGCTCCGTTGCCGCGGCAAGCGTCTGCTGTGCCTGCTTTGCGATCAATGTCTCCAGCTTTTGCAGCCGGTCGCCGGCATATTCGATCTGATCAAGACGTTTGCGGACAGAATCGAGCAGATCGATCAGCCCTGCCTCGTCAGTGTTATATTTTCGCTCCAATCGCCGCAGCAGGGACAGCCGCGACTCGATGCGGTCAAATTCCTCATCGGAAAAATCCAGCCCGTCACGAAAATCGCGCAAAGTTTCCGCTGCATCCTGCAGTGTGAACACCGCTCCCTTGACCACCTCCGGCAGCGCCGCGAGTTCGCCCGCGTAGTTTGCAGCCCGCTCGACCTCCGACAGTGCCTCGCCTGCCAGCGCGGATGCGGAATCGTCTCGGCCGGCCAGCAGATCATAAGCCAGATCGACAGCCTCAGAGAGCTTTTCGAAGTTGCGCAGCAGGTCGCTGCGCTCGGTGAGCTCCGCCTCTTCCCCGGCCTTGAGCTGGGCATGCTCCAATTCCTCCAGCTGACGGCTCAGACTGTCGGTCAGCAGTTCTTTTTCGTTTTCGTAGGCTGAGAGCGTGTCGCGTTCCTTGCAGAGTGCCTGATACGCCTGATACTGCGCCTGATAGCGCGCGAGTTCCGGCTCTAAGCGCCCAAATTTGTCCAGGCTTCGCAGGTGCTCCCGCTCGTCAAGCAGATGCCGCCCGTCGTTTTGGCCGTGGATGTCCAGCAGCAGCGCGCCCAGGTCGCGCAGCTGCGCCGTCGTGACCGGAACGCCGCAGACACGGCAGGATGTTTTGCCCTCCGCAGTGATCTGGCGGCGGATGATGAGCTCATCGTCGCACTCGATCTCGTTTTCGTCACACCACGCCCTGCACGGCTCAGGGTCAAACGTCGCGCAAACGACCGCTTTTTCCGCGCCCGTTCGCACGAGTTCACGCGAGGCGCGCGAGCCAAGGATCGCGTGCATGGCATCCACGAGGATGGATTTGCCCGCGCCGGTCTCGCCGGTCAGAATGTTCAGGCCAGGCCCGAGCTCAAGATCGGCACGTTCAATGACCGCGACATTTTCAATATGCAGTTCTCGCAGCAAAGCGCTTCACCTCCCGCGGCATGTCAAAGCAGCTTTTCGATCTCTTGGAAAAGTTCATCGGCGGATGTGTTGTCCTTCATGAGCAAAAATGCCGTGTCATCGCCCGCGAGCGTGCCGACAAGGGTCTCTATGTGCATGCTGTCGAGCGCAGCGCACGCGGCGGAGGCCAGTCCGGGAAGGGTCTTGATGACGATGATGTTCTGTGCCTCGGCATAGGACGTCACACATTCACGGAAAATCTTTTTCAGGCGCTCATCATAGCCGGGAAATTCATCCGCAGCCGGCGCGGAGTAGCGATATTTCCCGCTCGGCGAGAGCGTTTTGGTCAGGTGCAGCTCCTTGATGTCGCGCGACAGCGTCGCCTGAGTACTCGAAACGCCGTGCTGCGCCAGTACGTCCATGAGCTGATTTTGCGTCTCGATCTCCTGCTCAGAGATGATCTGAAGAATAATGTTTTGTCTGGTGGATTTCACGTCGTCCCTCCTCACAGTCTGTCTGTCAGCTTTGCAAAAGCCGTCTCATAAAAGCTGCGGATACCGGTATCTGCCAGCAGTGTATAATTCTCCGAACGGCGGATACGGATGTGGTCGCCGCGAATGAGCGCGATGCCGTCTCCACCGTCTGCCACAAGAATGGCCGGCCGGTCATGTATTCGGTCCGGCACGATCGTGATCTGCCGGCCGGGTGCGAGCACAAAGGACTTTCCGGCCAGACTGTGCGCGCAGATAGGCGTCATGATGATGTTTTCGTTTTCCGGTTCGACGAGCGGCCCGCCCGCCGACATGGAGTAAGCCGTAGAGCCGGTCGGCGTGGCGACAATGATACCGTCACCGTGAAAGCGTGTGATCGGCACGCCGTCGCCGTATGCCGTGATGCCGATGCAGTCCACGTGCCCGCCGTGGATGACCACGTCGTTGAGCACGGATTGCGCACAGATGACCCGATCGTTGCGCACAAGCTCCACATCCAGCATCATACGGCGGCTGATCGCATACTGTCCGTCCGCGATCTCGAGCAGGATATCCAGCTCGTCGTCCTCGAGCCCCGCCAAAAAGCCCTTGCCGCCGAAATTCACGCCGATGATCGGTGTCGGATGGTCGCGCACCTGGGCTGCAACGTGCAGGATCGTCCCATCGCCGCCCATGACGATGATGAGTCCCGCGTCCCGCGCCGCCTCCGCAAGCGGCTGCGGCGAAATGTCGTCCGGCAAATACGCCTTCGGTGAAAACACCGGGGCAATGACTGCCCGATGGCCGTGCTCTGTGAGCATCCTGTAAACCGTCACCGCTTTTTGCAGGCCAATATCACGGTATGGATTGGCCGCTATGACAATATGATTCATACGCCGCTCTCTTTTCCGTGCGCCAGCGCACCGTGCGACTGTGCAACAACGGCAGCCGGATCGAGCTGCGGCGCGTCATGGCTGCCCTTGCGTAGGTAGCCGAGATACTCGATGTTGCCCTCGGGTCCCTTTATGGGCGAATAATCCAGTCCCATGACGGTGTAGCCCGCACCGGGAACAAACGCCAGAAAACTCTCCAGCACTTCAAGATGTACCTTCGGATCGCGGACAACGCCCTTTTTGCCGACCTCTTCGCGCCCGGCTTCAAACTGAGGCTTGATGAGGCAAACGACCTCTGCGTCATCCTTGAGCAGCGGACAGACCGCCGGCAAGATCAGTTTTACAGAGATAAAGGACAGATCCATAACCGCAAGATCCAGCGGTTCGGGGATCTGCTCGGCGGTGATATAGCGCACGTTTGTGCGCTCCATGGAGATGACGCGCGCATCGTTTCTCAGGCTCCATGCGAGCTGACCGTAACCGACGTCGACGGCGTAGATCTTCGCGGCGCCGTTTTTCAGCAGCACATCCGTAAAACCACCGGTAGAAGCGCCGCAGTCGATGCACGTCAGACCGGTCGGGTCAACGGGAAAGACCTTGAGCGCCTTTTCCAGCTTAAAACCGCCGCGGCTGACATAGGGCAGCGTGTTGCCGCGCACCTCAATGTTCGCATCCGGCGCGACCTGCGCGCCCGGCTTGTCCGCGCGCTGGCCGTTAACATAGACAACACCGCTCATAATGATCGCCTTCGCGCGTTCGCGGCTCTCGCTCAGCCCCTGATCGAAGACGAGCTGGTCGAGTCGTACCTTCTTCATGCGCCGTTCCCCTTCTCTCTGTCATTTGCGCACAGTGCCTGTGCAGCGGCTGCGATGGCCTGCGCGTCCAGGCCATACGCCGTTTTGAGTACATCCGGTGCGCCGTGCGGGATGATGCCGCTGCCGAGATTCAGCAGCCGGGCCTCTTTCATTAGCAGCCCTGCCTGCTCTGCCGCGGAGAGCACCTGCTCACCGATGCAGTTGGCAGCGCACACATCCTCGACCGCCAGCAGCCGCCCTGTCTTTTGCAGCGATGCAAGCACTGGGGCAGCTTCCAGCGGCGCGACCTGTGCAAGCTTGACGACCTCTGCAGAGATTCCCTGCTGCGCAAGCAGCTGCGCCGCCTGCAGGACATCGTTGATGACGATGCCATAGGTCAGCAGTGTCAGGTCGCTGCCTTCGTGCAAAACCGTGACCGGTTCGAGCGAGCACGCCTGATATGCGCCCTCTCCGCCGCGCGGATAGCGCACGGCGACCGGTCCCTCCAACTCCGTGACTGCCCTGCGCAGCATGGCGCGCAGCTCGGCAAAGCTCGCCGGGCAGAGAATGCGCATATACGGCACGGAGCTCAGATAACTGATATCAAAGCAGCCGTTGTGCGTATCTCCGTCGTTGCCGACGATACCGGCGCGGTCAACGCCAAGCACAAGGTGCAGCCGCTGCAGCGATGTGTCATGGATGAGCATGTCATACGCACGCTGCAAAAAGCTCGAATAGATCGCAGCGACCGGCCTGAGTCCCTGCTTTGCCATGCCGCTGGCCATCGTGATGGCGTGTCCCTCGGCGATGCCGACGTCATACAGACGCTCGGGATGCGCCTTGGCAAACGTCTCCAGCCCTGTTCCGGTCAGCATGGCCGCCGTGATGGCGACGACGGTCGGATCTTCGTCCGCAAGCTGCGAAAGCGTCTGACCGAACACGTGCGAAAAATCCGGCTTCGGCGCAGGCAGCGCGCCGGTCACAGGGTCGAACGAGCTGACGCCGTGGTATTTTTCCGGCGCTTGCTCGGTATACGAGATGCCCCTGCCCTTTTGCGTCACCACGTGCAGCAGCACCGGCTGACGCAGGTCGCGCGCCCAGCGCAGCATTTTTTCCAGCTGCGGCTCATCGTGCCCGTCGACAGGGCCGATGTAATAAAAGCCCATGTCGTCAAACATATTGTTCGGCAGGACAAGATCTTTCACATGCTCCTTGATGTGATGCAATACCCGATAAAGTCCGGGCGCTTTTCCGACAGTGCTGCGATAAAACCGCTTAAAATGCAAATACCCCGGCTTGACACGCTGCTTCGACAGAAGCGTTGCCATGCCGCCGACGTTTTTGTTGATCGACATGCCGTTGTCATTGAGCACGATGACCATAGGCTCACCGCTCTGCCCGGCGTCCGACAGCCCCTCGTAGGCCAAGCCGCCTGTCAGCGCACCGTCACCGATGAGGGCAATGACGTCATAATTCTCCCCCATGAGCGTGCGCGCACGCGCCATACCCAGCGCAACGGAGATCGACGTGGAGGCATGGCCTGCTACGAATGCATCGTGCACACTTTCGTCCGGCTTCGGGAAGCCAGCGATGCCGCCGAACTGCCGCAGCGTCGAAAACGCTTCGCGCCGCCCGGTCAGGAGCTTGTGCACATAGCTCTGGTGTCCGACGTCGAATACGAGCCGGTCGCGCTCGGTATTGTAGACACGGTCGATTGCGACCGTAAGCTCCACCGCGCCGAGGTTCGAGGCGAGATGTCCGCCGGTTTTCGAGAGACTTTGCACCAGGAAAGAACGAAGTTCCGCACACAGCTCCGGAATTTCTCCCGCCGGCAGCGCCTTCAGGTCAGCCGGTGAATGGATTCGCTCTAATATACTCAAAACAGAATACCTCACGTATCGTATAATAATACAATCTATACTATAACAAAAAGTGCCGGACTTTACAAGTGTAAGCCGACACTTTTCGTATTTTCACCGGATGCCGGTGTTTCGCTGGTTCAGTTTTTCCGGTCTGCAAGCGAGCGGGAAAGCTGCTGCAAAAACGCGCTGTCTGCAAATGCACCGTCCACAGCGGCTGCCGCCTGTTCGGACAGCTCATGCACATACGCGCCGCAGCGCTCAAGACCGTAGAGCGCCATGAAGGTATTCTTCCCCTCGCGCGCATCCGAGCCGATAGGCTTGCCGAGCTCCGACTCCGTGCTGATGACATCGAGCATATCGTCGCGGATCTGGAAGGCCAGGCCGAGCGCCTTGGCATATTTCGCCGCCGCCTCGCGCTGCTGCTCGTTTCCGCCGCCGCAGGTCACGCCCATGAGACAGGCAGCATAGATCATCGCCGACGTTTTGCGGTCATTGATGTCCATCAGCTCTTCCTTCGTGAGCACCTTACCCTCGCCCTCCATGTCGAGCTGCTGTCCGCCGCAGATACCGTTTTCACCCGCAGCCTCGGCCAGCAGGCGCGCACACTCAGCACGCACCTCCGCCGGCAGTGACGTCGAGAGGATCGTGCGGAACGCCTCCGCCTGCAGCGCGTCGCCCGCAAGCGTCGCCGTGCACTCGCCGAACACTACGTGGTTGGTCGGCTTGCCGCGGCGCAGATCGTCATTGTCCATGCACGGCAGGTCGTCATGGATCAGCGAATAAGTATGCACCATCTCGACCGCGCACGCGACCGGAAGTGCCGCGCGCACATCTCCGCCGCAGGCAGCGCAAAACGCGAGCACGAGCACCGGGCGCAGCCGCTTGCCGCCGGCGGCAAGGCTGTAGTGCATCGCCTCAAGCAGACGGTGATAGGACACGCTCGTGTCCGTAAAGTACGTATTGAGCGCCGCATCCGCAAGCGCCTTATATTCGTGATACTGCGTCTGATAATCCATGCGTCATTCCTCTGTTTCAAACGGAAGCTCGACGGGCGCACCGTCACTCCCTTTTTTCAGCTGCACGACCTTCTGCTCAGCGGTGTCGAGCAGCGCATTGCAGGTTTTAAGCAGGTGCGAGCCCTCCTCGAACAGCGCCAGCGACGCATCGAGCGGCACATCGCCCTTTTCCAGCTGCTTGACGATCTCATCCAGCCGCTGCATGGACGCTTCAAAGGTCAGTTTCTGTTTTGCCATGTGCTTCCTCCCTGTCATTCACGGTGCAGTGCAGCGCACCGTCTTGAAGCTGTACGCGGATCGCATCTCCAGGCTGCACCTGCGCCGCCGAGCGGAGCACTGCCCCGGCCGCGTCGGACGCCACGGCATAGCCGCGGCCGAGCACCTTGAGCGGACTCATCGCGTCGAGCGCCGCCGCGCACTGCGCAAAGGCCCGTCTGCGTGAGGCAAGATAGCGTTCCCCCGCCGCGGTCAGGCGGCTGCGGGTGTAGTCAAGCTCCACCCGCCGGAGATCAAAATATGCCGCCGGAGACTGCAAAACGCGCCGGCCGGCCAAATTCTCCAACGCCGCGCGCCGCTGCGTCATCTGCTTTCGCATCGCCTGCGTCATGCGGATGTCATAGCTGCGCAGCATCTCGCGCAGATCCTCCGCATTCGGCACGGCAAGCTCCGCCGCATTGGACGGCGTCGCCGCGCGCAGGTCAGCCACAAAGTCCGAGATCGTCACATCCGGCTCATGACCGACGGCGGAGATGACCGGAATGTCCGAGTCATAGATCGCGCGCGCAACGCGCTCGTCGTTAAACGCCCACAAGTCCTCGATCGAGCCGCCGCCGCGCCCGGTGATGATGAGATCGCCCACATGATAGCGGTTGGCATAACGAATCGCCCCGGCGATCTCCGCCGGAGCTTCCGCACCCTGAACGCGCACAGGCAGCAGCACGACCTCGCTGGCCGGCCAGCGCTTGCCGAGCACGCGGATGATATCGCGCACCGCCGCACCAGCGGACGACGTGATCACGGCGATCCGCTGCGGAAACTGCGGCAGCGGTTTTTTGTGTACGCGGTCAAACAGTCCCTCTTTTTGCAGCTGTTCTTTGAGCTGCTCGTAAGCAGCATACAAATCGCCGACACCGCCGGGGATCAACCGCGTGCAATAGAGCTGATACGCGCCGTCGCGCGGATAGACCGCGATGCGCCCGACCGCTGCCACGCTCATGCCGCTCGCCGGGCGAAAGCGCAGCGACTGTGCGCTGCTGCGAAACATCACGCAGCGCAGACTGCTCTCGGCATCCTTGAGTGTGAAGTAGTGGTGTCCGGACGGATAGACCTTATAGTTTGACAGTTCGCCCGTCACGCAGACGTTTCCGAGCAGCATATCAGCGTCCAGAAGCTGCTTGATATGGGCATTGAGCTCTGTGACAGTAAAGGATGTACGCTCCATTTCAGCCTTCTGTGCAGCCTTCTTCCGACGGAGCGAGCACCTCGCCCGGCGTCTCGGAGGGCACTGCTTCCGCCTCTGCGGTGGGCTCTGCTTCCTGCGCAAGCTCACCGCGCACAAAGCTTCCGAGCACGCCGTTGATGAATGCGACCGTCTCCGGCTCTTCATAGCCCTTGGCAAGCTGCACCGCCTCGTTGATCGCAGCGGCATTCGGCACATCATCCATATAGAGGATCTCGCACATGGCGCAGCGCATGATCGCCGCAGCGGTGCGCGAGATGCGCTCAAGCCGCCAGCCGCGGGCATATTTCTCAATCATGTGGTTGAGCTCGTACATATGGTCATAGACCAGGCCGGTCAGCCGGCGGATGTAGTCAAGCTGCGTATCGTCCGGATATTCCCGGAACAGCGGATCTTCCTCCGCCAGTGTCGCGAAATACTCCCGGCTGAAAAATGCGTCCGCCGTCTCGCGGGCGTCCTCCCCGGCGAGCTGCGCGGCAAAGCTGAGCTGGATCGCGATCTCACGCGCAACCGTTCTTGTCATAGTGATTTCTCCTGCTTTTCCTTATTTGTCAAACGCCACGCCGGACACGTGCACGTTGACAATGGGCTTGCCGATACCGGTCATGGACTCCACCGCGCTCGTGACGGACTCCTGCACCGCTCTGGCAACGGCCACAACGCTGCAGCCATAGCGCACCGTGATGATCGTGTCGACCGTCATCGTGCCGTCGACGATCTGTACCTTGATGCCCTTGGCAGCGGACTTGATGCCGAGCAGCTCGGCCAGCTCCGTCCCGGCAGAGGTCGCAATCCCGGCGACGCCGTCCACTTCCGTGATCGCTGCGCGCACCATCGCGGCAACGACGTCCTCAGAGATATTGATGCTGCCCTTTTCATCCTGGCAAGTAATATAATTTTCCGGCATAGAAAAATACCTCCTGATAAAATTGTACATTACAGTGTACCACGTACAGCGGCAAAAAGAAAGCAAAATGTTTTCAGCATCGCAAAAAGATGCACCCCGGTGCATTCCGGGGCGCATCTGCGAAAAATACTGTTATGTTACTTCTTCACGTTCTGGCAGAAGTTCATCAGGATCGTTGCGACCTGCTGGCGGGCGGCACTGCCCTGCGGGTCGAGGTAGACCACGCCGTCAGACGCCTTGGTACCGTTGATGAGGCCGAGCGCGACCGCGTCCTGCATGGCCTCCTTCGCCCAGCTGCTCACGTTCGCACCGTCCGGGAACGTGCTCAGGTCGGCAGGCGTCCACGTGCGCTCCATCTTGAGGACATGGAACATGTACTGCGTGAGGATGACCGCGATCTGCTCGCGCGTGACGGGCTGATCCGGGGCAAACGTGGTCGGCGATGTGCCCGCGACCACATTGTTCTGGTACGCCCAGAGGATGGCGGGCTTGTACCAGTTTGCGGTCAGGTCGGTAAACGGCGTCGTGCCGCTCACCGCCGGCGTGCCCTCGAGGTTATAGAGGATCTGCACGATCTGCGCGCGCGTCGTCGTGCCGGTCGGGGCAAACGTGCCGTCGCCCATGCCGCCCATGATGCCGTGCGTCACGCAGTACTGGATGCCGGGGTACGCCCAGTTTTTCGTCACGTCGGTGAACATCTGTGTCACGTCAACGCTACCGGTGGCCGGGATAGTTTCCGTCTTGGTCGCGCTGCAGCGCGTGCAGGTATAGGTCCTGACGCCAGTCTCCGTCGCGGTCGGCTCCTTCGTCACTTTGCCGTTGTCCCATGCGTGGCCGAGCGCGTCCACGTAAGTGTCCACATAGCTGTCGCCGCAGGCGCAGGTGTGGGTCGTATAGCCCTTGGCCGTGCACGTCGGCGCGGTGACGACTGCCTTGTAGCTGTGTTCGTGCGTGAGCTTCGGGATGGTTTCGGTCTTCGTCTCGCCGCAGCGCGTGCAGGTAAAGGTCCTGATGCCGGTCTCCGTCGCGGTCGGCTGCTTGGTCACCTTACCGCTGTCCCATGCGTGGCCGAGCGCGTCCACGTAAGTGTCCACGTAGCTGTCGCCGCAGGCGCAGGTGTGGGTCGTATAGCCCTTTTCCGTGCACGTCGGCGGGGTCACAACAGCAGTGTAGCTGTGCTCGTGCGCGGTCTCCCGGATACAGCGGAAAGTCGCAAAGGCACTTGACGAATAGTCTTGATATTTTCTGTTGTACACGGTCAAATACACATTATAGGAGGTGTCGGGTTTCGTAAGCGTCAACGTCACACTTGTGTCAGTCGTGTATATGGTCTTAAATCCGGAACCGCCTTTGCGGATATGCACCTCATATTCTCGCTGATCATATTTGCCCTGAAGCGGGCTTGGCGTCCAGCTGATGGTAAATTCCTCGCCCACAGTGACCACGTCCGGCACCGTGAGCTCCACTTTGGGAGGCTTGGGCGGCTGCTGATAGTTCTCCACGGTGTAGATGTTAAACAACTGCGCATTGCCGTTGCTGTCATTAGGCCCCCAGTTTCCATACAGCTGGAGCTGCGTGCCGGGAGTCGAACTGCCGTCCTTACAGTCTATCACAAGCCAATTGCCGGACGCGACCGAGTCCTTCGCCACCAGCTTACAGAGGCCATTGTAGTAAGCAACATACCAATAGCACTTCGAGGTCAGCTTGTCACTTGTCGTGATTTTCGCCTGCGATGCGCAATTTCCCTCGTAGCAGAGGTATTCATTGTTGTATGCATTCAGGATCACATAGCTATTGTCAAAACCCATGCGGGTAAATAACCAGATCACATTCGGGTCAGACGAGCCGGAGTTGACGATTTTCACATCCCGCTTTGCGTTTTGGTCATAGCACGTTCCGGTGGGCATCCATTTGTCCGCGCGGATGATATAACGGTAGACACTTGTGCCGATGTCGATAAAATCCGGCTTAAACACCGCGCTGCCAAAGTCCGGGCGGATGACGCCCCAATACGGATTTGCGAAGCCGTTATATCTGACATTTGTAACGTGGACGACTTTGCGCTGATAGGCATAGTTCTGATGCCAGGTGCTGTAGTCCGATTCATAGATCGCGACATGGCCATACGGGTTTGCACCGTTGCCGCTGTAGACCAGAATGTCGCCCTTCTGCGGCTGTGCGTTTTGTAGTCTTTGCCAGCCTGCAGGGAGCTGATTCCACGAATAATCCGCGCCATTGCCGCCCGGAGACGTCTGGCCGAGGTACGAGTAGTAATCTTTGATCAGCGCCACGCACTCGCCGCTGCCAACGGGTTGCCCTTCTAGGCTTCTGACCCAGTTGATCGCATCGTCCGCTGTTTTGCCGTTGGTCGAGGCAAAGGCCGCCGTCGGCAGCAGGCAGGCAACCATGATCACAGCGAGGATGAGACAAAGAACACGTCTTTTCATACGTCATCTTCTTTCTAAAAAGCTCTGTAAACGCGCATTTTTTTGACCGGGCGTGCACAAAAAGCGCGCCGGAAAACGCCGCGTTTACTTAGGGTTCAGTATACACACTTTGCTGTTTTTGGTCAACAGAAATATCAAAAAAATTTAACTAACCATGATTAGGCAGTCGCACCATTATGCTGGATTATATGTCATGTTCTGGCGCCAAAATGCCCCGTTCATACGAACGGGGCGATTGGCATATTACTGCGCGTCCGCTTTGACCTCAATGACCTTGATCTGCGGCGCGGTGTAGTCCGTCTCGCTGACGATGACATCCGTGATCGTTGCGACCTGCGCCGTGCTCAGGCCGTCCGCCGGCGCAGGGACGGCGACCGTGATGCCCTCCTCCGTGATATAGACCACGCACTCGGAAAAGTCCTTGGCGAGCAGGAGATTTTCGATCTGCGTCTCCGTCATGGAGTCACTCGCCATGGCGGAGATGGCGCGCATGGCGCTGTCGATCGTCTCCTGTGAGGCATCTTCGGCAGCCGATGCCGACTTGAGCAGGGACAGCGCTTCGTCGCGCGACTGCTGGCGCGTCAGGCGCGCCTTGGCGAAATAATCATCGGTCGACGCCGAGGCCGCGGTGGTCTCCCCGTCCGCATTGGCCGCCGCCATGGCAGCGTCCTCGGCAGCGGCCATTTCGGCGTCCGCACTGCCCCACTGCGCATTGTACGACCAGTTGAAATAGACCGCGGCGCACACAAACAGCAGCACCACGATGATCGCAACGTTCCGCTTGGTTTTTTTCATAGCTGCCCTCCCATTATTTCAGATCACGCGTCCGGCTGCTTTTTGAGCACGCTGATGCGGTCGGTGCTCAGGCCGGTAAACTGTGCCACTGCCTGCGTCACGGCAAGCTGCACCTGCGGCGCGTCCGCCCCGTCACAGACGACGACCGCGCCGAGATACTGTGGGCTGACCGTGCGCAGCTCGACCGCCGCCTGTGCTCCGCCTCCGGCAGAAATGATGGCCGGCTGACCGGAATCATCCGTCGCCAGCTCCCGCTCCGCCGAGCAGCTGTACGACAGCAGCACCTGCACCTGACCCGCGCCGCTGATCTGCCGCAGCAGCTGCGCAAGACGCTGCTCCTCGGTCTGGATGGTCTGCATCTGCGTGTCAATCGCCTGCGCCTCTGTCGGTTCTGCCTTCGTCCGGCTTCCGCCCGGCAGCAAGATCAGGATCAGCCCCGCCAGCAGGATGATGAGCACATATTTGTACTTGCCTGCAAATGCGCTGAGTTTTCGTGTGTTCATGATGCACTGCTCCATTCCTGCCGCGCGCGCGGGATGCCGAGATCGGCCTCAATGGTCTGCGCCAGACGGCTGTTTTCCGCCGCGCCCGACGTGACCAGCCGGACGGCATACGGATACCAGTAGCCGTCGGTGCTCCACTGCAGCGTGACCTGCGCATCTGCGAGCGAAACGCCGCACTGCGCGGCTTTGTCCAATATATATGCGCGCAGCTCCGATTCTATGACCGTGCGCTGCAGGCGCTCACTGCTGTCGGTCACCGCACCGTCTGTTGAAACCGAGACGCGGCAGTCCTGCAGCGCGGCGGCATAGCTGTCATAATCAAACGACACAAGCGGCGAAAACAGCAGACATGTCAGCGCAACGCCGCCGATGAGCTTCACGATGCGGCGCAGGCTCTCAGACGTCGGAAACATGGCCGCAAGCGCCGTCAGCAGCGCAGCGCCCGCGAGACTCAGCAGCCACGCGCGCAGAGATTCCATCATCCTGTCACCGCCTTCATGCTTGATACGATGGAGAGAAACAAAATGAGCGACGCCACGCCGACCATCCCGAGCAGGAAGCCGTACACATCCGCAAAGCCGCCGATCAGCCGCCCGACCCGCTTGTCCGCAAACGACTCCGCGATCCCGGCGGCAAGCTTATACAAAGCATAGTGCACGGCCAGCTGCAAATACGGCGTGACGCACACGGCGGCAACACTCATGACACCGATGATGCCGATGCCGCCGCGCAAAATCGCAGCGCTTGCCGTGACGGTCGCCGCAGCGTCTGCCACGATGCTGCCCACGACCGGCAGCGCCGCGGAGACGGCGGTTTTGACGGCCTTGGCCGCAGCCGCATCCGCAGAGCCGGTGAGAATGCCCGTCAGCGACAGATAGAGCGTGAACACCGCGGCAAAGCCGATGAGCAGCAGCCGAAGCGCCTTGCGCAGCAGGGCGCTCAGCGCCGTGAGCACGTCCTGCTCGAGCGCCGCGCCGCAGATGACAGTGCCCGCGTATGTATAGAGCATCGGCAGCAGTACCGCTGTCTCCGCCGACAGCAGAATATCGAGGAAGAGCGATGTCGCCGCATATTTTGCCGCCGCCGACGTCGCCGCCCCGCTTGCCGCCGCAGCGGCGCACATACTCGGCAGCAGGATCTTGGAAAAGTCGCGCAGTGTGGTCAGCGCGCTGCTGCCGGCCGTGATGCAGGACGTCACATGGGTGACGCTCAGTGCAGCGACCGCTACCGCGCCGGTCATCTGCGTGACCTTGGCGCACGCACCGCTTGCAGACAGCGACGCGCACAGCGCCGCCAGAAATACGACCACAAGCAGCAGCGCCGCATTGCGCGCGGCCGAAGCCAGCGCTCCCCCGCCCTCACGCAGCGCATAGTCCCAGAGCTTTTGGAGCAGTGGGCGCGGATGCGCGGCATCTGCGACGCTCAGCGTGCCGAAGGCATCATATGTCTGCGCCGGGAGCGCGGACTCCAGCGCCGCCGTGCCGAACGCCTCCGCCTGCTCGGACGCGATGTCATAAGCGCATACGCACGGCGTGCAAACGGTCGTCAGCGTCAGCACCGCCAGCAGCACGAAGATAAACCGCTTCATAGGCATGCTCCGATCATGGTCAGAAATGTGCGCAGCAGCGGCAGCGCCGCATAGAGCGCCGCCGCAACGCCGACGAGCTGCACAGCACCTGCGCCCGCAGCCTGTCCCGCATCCTTACAGAGGCTCTCTCCGATCATGGTCAGGATGCTGATGGTCATGCACTTGAGCAGCGGCCCGGTGTAGACGCCGGACAAATCACTGAGTGCAATGGCATCACGAAAGAAATCCGCCAGTGGCCCGAGCAGACCGACGCACAAAAACAGCGCCAGCAGCGCAGCCGCCGCGCTCAGCAAAAACGAGATGCCCGGCACGGTCTTATAGACCGTGGCTGCGGCGGCAGCGGCGACGACCACGATCAGCATCGAACGAAAGACCGCCTCCATCAAAACGAAAACAGCTGCTTGATGAGCGCAAACAGCTCACTGATCTTCTGGATCACCAGCACCAGCACCACGACCAGCCCCGCGATGGTCGTCATGAGCGCCTGCTCGTCGCGCCCCGCGCGCGAGAGCAGGATGTTGAGCACGGCGACGAGAATCCCGATCGCCGCGATCTTAAAGACAAGGTCAACGTCCATAAGTCCCTCCCTGGTTCAAAGCAGCGCAACGGCGGCGAGCAGACCGAGCGTCGCGCCGAGGCCGCAGACCAGTTTACCGCGCCGCCGCGCGTCATCTTGCAGTGCAGCGGAAATGCTCTGCAGCGACGCAATGCAGGCATCCAGCGCCTGCCGCTGGAGCTGCGCGTCATATTTTCCAAGCTGCGCGCCCAATGTCAGCAGCGCGGCGCGCGCGGCCGGTGTGAGCATGTCCAGTGCCCGGATCGCCGCCGCCCATTGCTCGCAAAACGGCCGCTCGCTGTCCGTGATGCCGTCTGCGAGGGCGGTGTATTGCGCATGCAGCGGCTCCGGCGCCGTCTCCGCCGTGTGGCGCAGTGCTTCCGGCAGCGGCAGCAGCCGCCCGACGATGTCGCTGCGCAGCAGCTGCAGGCTGTCGATCACCGCCGCGAGCAGCTGCGCGCGCTGCTGCAGTTCGCGCCGAAGCGCGAAGCCCACCGCGGTGCTGCCCAGAAACAAAAGCGCTGCGCCCAGTCCGTGCGCCCACGTCATGGCAGCTCCTCGAGCGTGTAAAAACGCGCGCCGCCGCTGCGCGTGATGCACACGGCGCGGCGGAAAATATGCTCGTCCAGCAGCGCGCGGTACAGCGTCCGGCAGCGCAGCGCACCGACGCTCTGCGCGTGCGCCGTCGCCAGCAGCGCAACGCCGCAGCCGGCGGCGATACGTATCGCTTCGATGTCCTCCGGCGCGCTGATCTCGTCAAATGCCAGCACATCCGGCCGCATGGCGCGCAGCAGCATCATGCAGCAGGCTGCCTTCTGTCCTCCGGTCATAATGTCCGTGTTCGCGCCGACGTCAAACTGCGGCGTCCGGTTTTGCACCGCCGCGATCTCGCCGCGCTCGTCCATAAGCGAGATGCGCAGCCCTTGGTCGGACAACCGGCGCACGCACTCGCGCAGCAGCGTCGTCTTTCCGCCGCCGGGCGGTGAGAGAATGAGTGTGCTGCAAAAGCCGTCCTTCATCAGCTGCGGCACGAGCGCATCGGCGCACCCGGGCACAGCGTGCGGGATGCGCACGGACACGGAGCTCAGCTGCCGGATGCCGTCGATCTGACCGGCAGCCTGTCCATAGGCACAGCCGCACAGCCCGACGCGGCAGCCACCAGCCGTCTGTAAGTATCCCTGCCGGATCTGGTCTGCTGCCGCATAGACGGACGCGCGCGTTGCGCGCTCGAGCAGATAGTCCAGATCGTCCGGCAGCACGGCACGGCACGCCGCAGGGTACACATTTTCCTGCGTCAGCAGCACGGGCGGCCGCCCGATGCGGCAGCAGATCTCCTCCACGAGCTCGTCCCGGTCGCGCTGCGTCTGCGCGATGGCCTGTCCCAGCGACGGCGGGAACAGCGCCAGCGCCTGATTTGTGAAGATCATCCGTCTCCCTCCTCTTTTGTCCTGCCACATCCTATGCATGCGCAGCATAAGACAGAACAAAAAAAGAGAGGCAGCCAATAAGCTGCCTCTCTCAAGCAAAGGATAGATCAAATTAGAGTTTGCGGCACTCGAGGTAATAGCGCTTGTCCGCACCGAGGCCGATCGAAAAGCTCTTTTTCGGGAACGGGCCGGAGCGGAGCACAGACGTGAAGAGCTCCTCTTTTTCCATGCGCGGCATCAGGATGCCGCAGCAGCCGTCTCCGGCGGCGAGGTCAACAGCCTCGTCATCGCCGTGGATATAGTCGATCCGGCCGCCATGCGCCTGCATATACGATGCGCAGAATGCATCCAGCGCAGCAATGGCCTCGCCGAGCGAGCTGCCGCGTGCGAGAATGTCTCTGCGCTGCGCACCAGCCAGCAGCGTGACCGCATAGCCGCGGCCGTCTGCTGCCGCAAGCGCGCGCTCGGCAGCGTCCAGCCAATTCGCCGCATCGGTCTCGAAGAGGACGCGGTGGATGGGCTCAAACGTCACGGCCGGGCTGTGCAGGTTCACAAGCTCAACGAGCGCATAGCGCGCGGGGTCAACTGCCGCCTGTTCGGGCGTGAGCGTCTTTTTCTTCTCCAGCCAGCACTGACGGGCAGCGGCCAGACTGTGGTTGCCGTCCGCAATTGCAAAACGCATGGGGTGCTCGCCGTCCGTTCCGACGCCGGTCGCACACATGGCTGCTGCCAGCCGATCGGCTGCGTCCCCGGCGATGCGGCGGCCGCAGATATGTCCGCCTCCGGCCATGAGATCAAAGTCATAGAGCGTGTCGTCGGCAAGCGCCTGTGCCTCACGGCAGATGGCGTCCTCGGGATCTGTATAAAAGACCATGATGTGCGGCATTTCCAGCGCCGCCGCCGCACGGATGCGCACACGCGCCGGAAGGCGCGAGGCGACCGTGCCCTCCGTTGCGCGGATAGGCGTGACGGAATCGGGCGCGTAATCATACGCCTCAAGGTCGAGCGCGCCGACGATGCCACAGCGCACAGCGCCGCTCGGCAGCGTGCGCTGCACGAGCACAAGGCTGTGCGGCACGGTGCGAAACACGCCGCTGTCCAGATAAGCGTGCATCGTCTGCTGAATGGCACGCGTCGCCGCCGCTTCGTCACACTTGCCGAGGTAAAACTCCGGCAGCATCAGCCGCAGCGTAGAGGGTGCGTCGCCGACCGTGTCCTGCACTGCGCGCCAATAGGCGGCGTCCGACGTGAACTGGTCGCAGGCAATGACACTCCAGCGATGCATATCCGCACGCTCAGGCAGCAGAATATCCGTAGGGGCAAAAAACAGGTTCTGGTTCATTCGAGACTCCATTTTTCCGCTCTGCCGACGGCGCGCAGCCAGTTGTCATGCTGCCGCTTTGCCTGCTCGGCATCCATTTCTGGCTTGAAAATACGGTCAGACTGGCGCAGGAGCGCAATATCGTCCACGCTCTCCCAGACGCCGCTGGCAAGGCCGGCAAGGAACGCCGCGCCGAATGCCGTCGTCTCGACCAGCTTCGGCCGGTCGATCGGCACGCGCAGCATATCCGCCTGAAACTGCATCAGGAACGAGCTCACCGACGCGCCGCCGTCCACGCGCAGGACGGAGATCGGGCTCTCAGCGTCGATCTGCATGGCATCGAGCAGGTCCTTGACCTGATAGGCAATGCCCTCAAGCGTCGCGCGGGCGATGTGCGCCTTGTTGCTGCCGCGCGTCAGACCGACGATCGCGCCGCGGGCATACATATCCCAGCGCGGTGCGCCAAGACCGGTGAACGCGGACACGAGATACACGCCGCCGTTATCCGGCACGCTCTCGGCCAGCAGGTCGCACTCATGCGCCGCGCCGATGATACCAAGCTCGTCGCGCAGCCACTGAATGGAGCTGCCGGCGTTGAACACGCTGCCTTCGAGGGCATAGGTGGTCTCGCCGTTAACGGACCACGCAACACTCGTGACCAGACCGCTGACGCTGCGCACGGACTTGTTGCCGGTGTTCATGAGCGTGAAGCAGCCCGTACCATAGGTGTTCTTCGCCTGACCCGGCTCGATGCACGCCTGACCGAGCAGCGCAGCCGCCTGGTCACCGGCGCTGCCGCAGACGGGCACGCCCTCGAGCGCCTCCAGACCGGACAGCCCCGCCGTCACCCGTCCGTACACCATGGAGGACGGCACAGGCGTCGGCAGCATGCTCATCGGGATGCCCAGACGCTCGCAGAGCTTCTCATCCCAGCACAGGCGGTCAATATCAAACAGCATCGTGCGCGAGCAGTTGGAATAGTCCGACACGTGCGCGCGGCCGCCGGTGAGGTTCCAGATGAGCCACGCGTCCACATTGCCGAACAGCAGGTCGCCGCGCTCGGCGCGCTCTCTTGCACCCGGAACGTTATCCAGGATCCACTTGATCTTCGTGCCGGAGAAGTAGGCATCGATAAGCAGCCCAGTCTTCTCCTTCACGTAATCACCGAGTCCGTCCGCCATCAGCTGGTCACAGATGGGCGCCGTGCGGCGGCACTGCCAGACGATTGCATTATAGACAGGTCTGCCGGTGTGCTTGTCCCAGACGATGGTCGTCTCGCGCTGGTTCGTGATGCCGATGCCGGCGATGTCCGTCGGCGACAGGCCGCTCTTTTCAAATGCCTCGCTCATGGCGAGCAGCTGGCTCTCGAGGATGACCATCGGGTCATGCTCGACCCAGCCCGGTTTCGGATAGATCTGCGTGAATGGATACTGCGCCAGAGATACGATGTTTCCCTTACTATCGAAGATAATCGAGCGGGAACTGGTTGTACCCTGATCAAGTGCAATGATGTAGCCGTTCATAATGAAAATAACCTCCGTAGACTTGACGAATTTCGCCAATTGGAATACAATTCAGGTAGCTTTTAGTATATCACACAATAAGGAGTATTGCTATGCCATCTTTTCATGATTTTAGGTTTTTGTCCACTGATGGGAAACACAACGTATTTGCCAGAGAGTGCACGCCCGACGGCGAAGTGCGCGCCGTCCTGCAGATCGCGCATGGCGTCGCCGAGCATATCTACCGTTACGCTCCGTTTATGGAGTTTCTCGCAGAAAACGGTTTCGTCGTCGTCGCGAATGACCACCTTGGCCATGGTAAGACCGCAGAGAACGAACAGGAGCTGTGCTTTTTCGCAGAAAAGGACGGCTGGAACGATGTCGTGAGCGATATGGACACGCTCCACAAGCTCACTGCCGCCAAATACCCCGGCGTACCCTACTTCCTGTTCGGCCACAGCATGGGCAGCTTCCTGACCCGCACCTATATCATTGACCACCCCGAGGGGATCAAGGGCGTCGTCATCAGCGGCACCGGCCAGAACCCGGGCGCAGTCATCGCCGCCGGTAAGCTCATGGCAAAGCTCGAGATGATCGACAACGGCCCCATGTATCACAGCCCCACGCTCGACAAGCTTGCCTTCGGCAGCTATAACAAGAAATACGACCACGTGCGCACAAAGCTCGACTGGCTCACCCGTGACGAGGCGGTCGTGGACGCCTACATTGCCGACCCGCTCTGCGGTGCGATGGCGACTGCCGGCATGTTCCACGACATGATGGGCGGCCTGCAGTACATCTGGAAGACGGAAAACCTCAACAAGATGGATAAGTCCACCCCGGTCTACTTCATGGCCGGTGACGGCGACCCCGTCGGCAACTACGGCGAGGCGGTCAAGAAGGTCTACGAGCGCTTCCTGAAAACCGGCTGCAAGGACGTGAAGCTCAAGCTCTACAAGGACGGCCGCCACGAGATGCTCAACGAGCTCAACAAGGACGAGGTGTATGCCGACGTCCTCGAGTGGCTCAACAGCAAGATCTGATGTCTCAAACCGATGTCCGCGCATCGCGCGGGGATCGATAAATTTTCGGAAAGAACGCAGGACGAAGCGCGATGAAACAAGTGGATACCAAAGCATATATGACTGCGCTGCGCTCGCTCACCGAGCAGGGGCACAGCGTCAGCGTGCCCGTCGCCGGCAGCAGTATGTCGCCCTTTCTGGCAGGCGGGCGCGACACCGTGTTCTTTTCCAGGCCGGACACGCCCCTGCGCCGCGGCGACATCGTGTTTTACGAGCGCGCGAGCGGCCAGTTTGTCATGCACAGGATCCGCCGCGTGCACCGCGACGGCAGTCTCGACATCCTTGGCGATGCGCAGACCGAGACCGAGACCGGCATCCTGCCGCAGCAGGTCTTTGCGCGGGCGACCGCCGTCTGCCGAAAGGGTCGGCAGCTTCAGCCCGGAGATTTTCTGTGGGAGCTCTTTCGCGGACCGTGGCTGTGGGTCATTCCGCTGCGGCGCCCCATCGTCCGGGCATGGTGCGCATTCAAAAAGCGCCGGACATAATACAATTACAATACAAAATTACAGATTGCGAAAAGAAAAGCGAAGTGGTTTCCACTTCGCTTTTTTCATTCTATTGGGTTTTAGAGGATGTCCAGCTCGCGGAGCTTTGCGACGAACGCATGGACGTCCTGCCTGAGGACGTCACGCTCGACGTCAAACATCTCATAGAGCTGCTCGACGATCGCCTCCTCATTCTCCGCCGCCGGCAGCGCATCCCATATGGCGGCGCCGGTCTCGTTGATCGTGAGCAGTCCCTGGAGCTTCGTTGTCGTCTCGCCGACCGGCACGAGGATCGTGTCGCCCGCGATCTCCCGCTTGACAAGCTGTGCTTTAAGCTTCATGTGTGTTCATCCTTTCATACGCGCTCTGCGTCAGCGCGGCAGTAGCCTTCGTCATGGCGCAGACATATTCCGGCCTTCCGTCAAACGCGCCCGTCTCGGTCACGCACATCGCGGCGCAGGCATGGCACATGTGCTTATATTCGCACTGTGTGCACGCCGGCGGCAGCAGAATGCGCGCCGTGGCCGCCTTGGTTTCCTCCCATGCGCGCGCAAAGCCGAGCTCCGGCACGGAGACATCTGGCTGCACCATCATGCCGCACGGCGTCATGACGCCGCGCCAGTTGATCCAGAACGAGCTGCGCCCCGCGCGGCAGGCCATCTTCTCCCCCGGCGTTCCGTCGCACACTTCGCTCTCCGGCGCGCGGATACCGGCTCGCATTGCCTCGGCGCGCTGGCAGAACACCTCGTCCGAAAACCGCAGCCGATCCCAGCGCACGCTGCAAGCAGCTGCCTCCTGAAAGGTGAAGCGGTCGTTGCTGCCGGTCGCGTGCTCGTCACGGCGCACGGGCGGGAACATGTACGACGCCATCTGCACCGGCGTACCGAGCTCGGTCGCTATGGCATAGATCGCGTCCATATCCTCGACATTGTAAGGCGTCATGGAGGCGTTGAGCTTCACGCCGATGCCGAGCGCCTTGAGCGCGCGGATATTGTGCACGACGCGGTCATACATCGGCCGGCCGCACAGCCGTTCATATGTCTCATTGCAGCCGCCGTAGAGCGTGATGTTCATGCGCGACGGCGGCTCATGCCGGAAAAAATCCAGCCAGTCGTCGTCGATGAGCGATGCGTTGCTGTTGATGGACACCATGAGCCCCATCTTCTTGAGCTCGGTGAGCAGATAGCGGAAATCCGCGCGAATAAGCGGCTCTCCGCCGGTCAGCAGCAAAAACAGCATCCCCTGGCTGCGTGCCTGCTCCGCGATGGCGAGCCACTCGTCCGCGGTGAGCTCCGCCCCGCGCCGCCGCTGCTCCTCTGGCGTGAGGTGCACGTAACACATACGGCAGTTGAAGTTACAGCGCGGTGTGAGCTCAAACGTGCCCGCAAGTGGGATGCCGTTTGCGCAGGCACGCGCGTGCAGATAGGCCGACAGTCGCGGCTCAGCTCCCGTATGTTCCATATCAGATACCTCCCAATTGATCGTGCAGGGCTTCGACCGCCGTGGCGTTCGGCAGACAGTCCATGCGCAGGACCGGCACGTCGGAGACGAGCCGCGCCGCGCACGCGGTCATTTTTTCCGCCGAGGACACGTCCCAGTCGTAATACGCGCACTGGCTGAGAACGCCCGCAAACGCCACCCGCGGGCTCGGAATGAACACGCGGTTTTCGCTGCTCTGACCGAGCAGCACGATCGCCCGGATGGGCGCCGTGACGTTTTCGGATATGCCCGACGTACCCGCATAGAAAATGCCGTTCGCGGTCTTTTTGCCCACGTCCACAAGCGCGCGGTCGCCATTGACGACCCGCGCTCCTGCGCAGCGCTGCCAGAGCGCAGCCTGTGTGCTTTTACCGATGCCGCTCGGACCGGAAAACAGGATAGCCTCGCCAGCGCTCGTCACGATGTACGCGCTGTGCAGCACGAGCATCCCGCGCGCGGCAAACACGTCAAACAGCCCCACAGCCTCCAGCGCCGTGCTGACCGACGCGCCGGTGCGATAAGCGCTCGCAAAGATCACATCCGTGTGCGCACCATGCGTCACGGCGTAGGTAAAGCGCGGAATATCCCCCGGCGCACTGACCCATTGCAGAAGATGCCGCTGCGCGCCCGCTTGCCAGCGAAACACATCATCGTGCCGCAGCGCATCTGCCGGCGGTGTGGGCAGCGCATCGCTGAACCGGAGACAAATCGTGTGATCAGGTACGCCGTCCGGCACATGAAACACTTCGCACACCGGCGAGCGTTCAAGCGGCGCATCGGACTCCAACGCGAAGGTCACGCCGCCGAAGCGATAAAGCTCACGGTACATAGGTCACAAACAGCAGCGCACTCGCGCCTTCGTGAAAGTGGCTGGTATAGCTGCTCTGGCTCTCGCCTGCCGCGAGATCTTTGACGCCCGCGCGGTACGTGATGCCGCCAAGGAGCATATCGCCGCTGACATTTTTGTAGTAGACATAGACCTGCGCGGCGGCAGCGCCGGAGTTGTTGGTCACGGTGATGGTGTTGTCGCTCGTCGTGACGGTGAACAGATCATCGTGCATGGACAGCGGCTCTGCGAACGCGGCGTAGGCTGTCACGGTCACTGTCAGCTCCTCCGGCTTCTCAGGCATAGTCTGCGCGCCGAGCTCCAGCGCCTGAAGCGTCTGCCCGGCCGGGAGCGTGCTGATATCAAACTCATAGCACTCACTACCGCGCGTGAGCGTGATGTGCGCATACTGCACGTCGCTGCTGCCGGTGTTTTTCACGCGGATGCAAAATACGTCCGACACCGGCTTGTCAGACCCATCCTCGACGAACAGCCCCGCATAGCGACCGGCGCTGACAAGCTGCAGACCGTTGCCGATATCCGTGCCGTCCAGCTTTGATTTCTCCGCCGCAAGACCGTATTCATCCGGCTTGGTGGGCTTTTTCCCGCAGCCCGCGCACGCGAGCAGCAGCGCTGCGGCAAGCATGAGCAGCAGCGCGCGCGCACCGCGTGTCCTGAATTTATTCATAGTTTTGCTCCTTTGCTGCGCGCGTCATCGCGCGGCGTCCGATTCTTGAAAAAATGCCCTGCCCAATCGGGCAGGGCATTTCCTTGTGTAAGCTTGTGTCAGGAGGCGAACAGTTTCGACCCCTCCAACGGAACATGGTAGCAGAATCCAAGCTGATCCGGGTTCATATCGCAGCTTCCCTGAGAGAACACATTGTTACGATAATCGCCGAAGATATCTCTGCAGGTATCCTGGTTGAGGTTGAGCGGCTTGCCGCAGTTATCTGCGATGCTGGCACTCAGTTCAAAGCTCTCGAAGTAGACTTCGGGTTTCACATAGGTTTTCTTCATACGTTCGATCACTCCTCTCTTAGTGCTGCCACTTGCCGAAAATATCGTGCCACCAGTCACGGATGGACGGACGCACCGTCAGCTTTGCGGTGATCGGGTCACTCGCAACACCGTCGGCACTGATGGCGCAGACGGTGTAGTCCGCCGTTGCCGTCGCCGTCACGGTATAGGTGAACACGTGGTAGGTAACCTTCTTCGCGGAAGAGCCCCAACCGCTGCGCTCGGTGCGAACCTTGTAGCTGTCGATCGTCACATCGTCGACATGGATCGTCTCGACATCCGCAGACGTCTTGACCGTCAGCGTCGCCTTGCCGCCCTTATGGACATTGCGGCTCCACTTGGCCGTGAAGTGCTCAGGCGCAAAGGTCTGCTCGGGCGCGGCAAAGAGCGCGCGCACACACATGACCGCGGCGTCCTGCTCCTCAGCGGTCGGCGCGCTCAGTGCAGCTGCGCTGGCCGGTTTGTTCTTAAAGGTGATCTTCAGGTTCGTCAGGGACAGGATGCCGTCACCCGTGTTGGTGATCGTGAAGCTGCCGCCGGAAGCGCCGATCTCGTAGTACATCTCGGTGGCGGTGCTGATTTGCTGACCATCCGTACCAACAACCATCGTCGCGGCCATACCACTGGGAGCTTTTGCGCCGATCTGGACGCTTGCGATGTTGGTATCACCCGGGACGGTAAACGTGATCGCCTGACCGGTGGCCAGATAGACCTCGTTGTTCGGGCCACGGTTCTTATAGGCGGTGATGTCCGCTGCTGCAGCGCCGTCGATGAAGAGAGTTGTCTTTACATTATCAGCCACCAGCGCGTCATGCAGCTTGATGTACTGCGGGTAACCCTCGCCGTCCTGCGCGTAGACATCCTTGTTCTTACCCATGGGGTCATAGACGCGGATGGCATCGAGCCAGAAGCTGTAGGAATCATTGCCCGTGTGATCGAAGAACTCACCGTAGCCGACCTCGATCTTGACGGTATACGTGTCATAATCCAGACCGGAGACCTTGATCACCGGGATCTGGTAGAGCGCCTTCACGCTGTCAGTCGTCACACCGGCGGCATCACCATTGTAGCCGTAGTACGTGTCGCACGGGCCGACCTTCACTTTTTCTCCCTTGGAATTCGTCACGGTGTACATGACCGTGCCGGAGGTGTTGCTGGTCAGGGAGATGACATCAAAGCCAGTGCCCTTGAAGGTGAAGGTCGCAGCGGGCACCTGGCCGAGCTTACTGGTGTTGGCATCGACCGTGACCTTGGTGGCGCTGCCCATGGAGAAGGTGCTGCAGTTGGCATAGGCAGGGTCATAACCGTAGACATTGCTGTTCTCGCTCTTGAGCTGCTCAAAGACCTGCTGCTTCGTCGTATCCTGCTCGCCGACGGTCGTCCAGTAGCCGTTTTTCTGGTTCTTATTGACAACGTTCGTGCCATCGGCATTCGTAAACGTGGCGAAGCTGTCCTCATAGTAGACGCTCGTCGCGGGGATGATGTTGACGGAGAAGACCGTCGGCTGCTCAGCCGGATCATTCGTAAACTTGACAAAGAGCGAGATCGCCGCCGTGCTGTCAAGCGTATTGTGGAGCGTATACGTCACCGTCTTATCGTCGCTGTTGATCTTCGCAGTGCCGTACTTGCCCGTATTCTCAAGCGTCTGCTCACCGGCAAGCAGTGACATCTGCGCGATCGTGCTGGCATCCTCAATGCCGAATGCGCTCACCGGAATCGTCACCGGCAGACCGAAGTCAACGACATAGGTCTTGGCCTTCAAGTCCTTGCGGTCATAGTGCAGCATGAGCGTCTTGCCGTATTCGGAAATCTCAGCCCAGCGGTACTCATAAATGCCGCTCTTGTAGTTGCCGGTCACACCGTCAAGCTGCTTAATGTCCTTACTGATGGTCTGCTGGTTACCGGAAGCATTGACCACATAGGCGCTGTCCGGCAGATAGCCGTTATCCTCGGCAGTCTTGCCCATCCACGGACCGGCTTCGCCGATGCAGGACTTGCCGTCCATGAGCGCAGTCTTGTAGTTCGGCTCAGGATCGGTTGCCTGATGCTTTGCCACGATCTGATACTTATAGATCTGGGTGTCGGCATCGTCATCCCAATAGGTGACGTTCAGGTTGGTTTCGAGTTCCACCGCGCTCAGGTAGATCAGCACAAGCTTGCCTGTATTTTTTGCAGGCCACTTGATGTTGCTAATCTTGCCGTTGACAATAGGTTCTGTGCCATAGCTTGCGTCCCAAACCACGGTCTCATCATACCAAATGCCGCCGGCCTGCGTCGTTTTCATATTCCAGTTGATGCTGTCATTTTTGTACCATTTATTGTCGTCATCCTGTCTGGTACGCACACCATCGGTTACCGTGATTTTCGAGATCGTATAGTACTCGTTCTCTTTCGGCATGATGATGCCAATGTCACGACCTGTTTTCTCATAGTTATAAATTGTCGTGGAGCCCGGATACATATTTTCCTTCGAAGGCAGCACCGTGTTGTCAGGATAGACGACCGCAAACGTCAGCGCTACCTGACCATTACTTCCATTGCCATCGGAGGGGATTCCAACGCCCCAGTCCTTGGTATACGTTGTGACGTCCTTTGTGACTTCTGTCTTCTGCAGGTAATATGCGACAAGCTGATCGCCGGAGCGGAAATAGTGCCAGATACCGTCCGCAGTCTGATACTGCCACGCGCCCTTATTCGCGCTGTTGGTATAGTAGCGGACATTGGTCAGCGTCGTACCGTCACCGGTGCTGTCTCCCCATCCGGAAGCAGCCTGTTTGTGGTACTTATCCAGACGCATGGTCTGCCAATAGGTGGCATCCATTTTGGGGTTGCTGCTCGAATTGTTTTTGCGGAAATAGCCATTTGCAGGCGCAAGCGTCGATACATCAACACCTGTGGGATTCGATGCTGCCGCGCTCGTGATCACATGGCTTTTCTTTTCGCTCTTGTAATCATATACATGACAAGTTGTGATCATGTACTCAAGGGTGAGCGAATTCGCCGTGAGCGGATCAGAAGGCAGGTTGTCATTGACGACGATGTGATACCATGTTCCATCAATCTGAACATCCGTCGTTCCGACGTTGCGGCCGGTGATGGCGATGGTGCTGATGTTGATGGGGGGGTGTCCAACCGTAATGGGCGTGCCGAGGACGTCGCCATCTTTGCTGACGAGCTTGCCGTCGGTAAGGCCACTGAAATATGAACAACTAGATGTCCAACCGGACTTGGTTGTCCAATGCCCATTATCACAGTACAGCCACGTCTCATTGCCTTTGGGATTGAGGTCCAGATAAAACCCTTTACGATGGGAAATCCATGTCCACTGAGCAGCATTGTCAGCATCATCCACCCATTCGGCGTTGGCATCCAGATATTTTCCCTCGCTGTTTACGATGTAGTATGCCGTGCCCACAGTCATGCTCATCGTGAGCTCGCCCTTGAGGTCATGCTTACTGGTAACATTGACTTTAGCCACTTCATCGTCATGCGTGTAGCTGCTCAGAACCTGACCGGGCATAGTTTTTGACCACGTTTCGCCGACGGTAAGGTCAATGCGCACGTCGCCCTCGCCCGCGACCGTGAGATCCATGGAATAGGACTGGCCGTTATCGGCTTCGGCGGTGACCGTCGCAGTGCCTCTCGAGAGGGCGTTGACCGTCACGCGGTTTCCGGTCACGGTGCTTGCGGCGCTTCTCGTCACGCTGCCGAGAGACAGAACGCTCGCATCGCTGACAGACCACACTGCATTCAGGCCGGTGGAAAGACGCAGAACCGAAGAATTGCCCACAGTCAGTGTCTGTCCGCGGTGAGCGGTCTCGACCTGCGGCACTACGGGCGTAAAGTAGTCGCTGTTACTGTTCGACAGAGTCTGCATGAGTCCCTTGACATAGCCCTGTTCGTTGGCGTTGTACTCCGGTTTCGGATCGTCGCACCAGAAGCAGATCATCGCGCCGATCGGCGTCACGCTGCCGTTCTTATCGCCGCGCACAGAGGTGACAGGCGTATTTACCACGCCGTTTTGGGCATGTTTATACGTGTATGCTGTGACTTTATCAGCAAGCACATAATACCATGCATCATTGGTATTGAGGATCTTGTGACCCTTATCTGCAATAAAGCTTGCAGGTGCCGGGGTGTAGCCAGTCCAGCCGGTCGTCCAATAGCTGACGACGATGTCCTTGGAAAATTCGCCGCCGCTTGTGTTGCTGTTATAGTAAATGCCGTCGTTAAACGCGATGGGCGTCATACCGGCCGCAACGATCTGCGCGGCGACCGCATTGACATAGCTGACAAAGTTGCCATACTTTTTATCCTTGATCAGCGCTGCAAAACCGTCGGTCTTGTCATTGGCATACTCGTCCGCGCCCATATTGAAGTAGCCGCAGCCCTTGCCGGCGAAGTAATTGATGTACTTCTGCAGGAGCGCCTGCGTGAACGCAACGGCAGTGGTATTCGCCACGTCGATCGTGCGGACAGAGTCGTAGGCGGAGCAGTTCACCCCCGTCAGAGAGGTCGCCGCGCTCAGGATCGCATCCATGTGACCCGGTGTGTTGATCAGCGGGATGATGGAGATGTTCTTGCTCTGCGCATAGGCAATGATCGCGTCCATATCAGACTGCGAGAGCTCATTCACGCTGCCCGCATCGTAATACTTCACGTTGCCGTTATGGATCTGCGTCTTCACATCATCACTGGCATAGGTCTTCCCATCAACCGTGACAGACATATCGTCCAGCAGGAAACGCAGGCTGTCGTTGCCGACCGCCAGTTCTATGTGCGTATAGTTCGCCGCGGAAGCCGTGTCGATCAACGACTTGATCTCAGCGACGCTGAAATACTTTCTGCCGCAATCCAAATGGAAAACGCGCATGAAATCATTTCGTGCCGAGCTGCTCGCTCCTGTCTCGTTCGTTGCCATCGTGAACGCTGACATGGACATCAGGCTCAGCAGCATGACCAGTACAAGAATCATGGAAAGCACTTTTTGCATTGTCGTTCTTTTCCGTGCCTGGTTCATTCTTGTCATTCCTTTCGATACCTTTTTTCCTGCCGTTTTGGGGCCATCGTGCCGCAAAATGGGCGCAGCACGACATACTGTTCTTATATTACTATAGAAATTGCGACGTTTCAATACCTTAACTGCTTTTTTGCACAAATTTTCGTATAATTTTTTTAGGAACACACTGCTGTATTTGGGCACAACTGCCAAAAACGGGCCCTGCGCAGGCGCAGCGGAGAACCCCGCTACAGCGCAGAACCCTGTGTAAGATCGTCGCGCGCGAAAGCGGCGTGGATCGCATTGAGCACGCGCTTTTTGTCTGCGCTCCAGAGCGGCGCGATGAGGTCGCGCTTGGCGCCGTCGCCGGTCAGCCGGTGGACGACCAGCTCCGGCGGGAGCACGCGCAGACACCGCTCAAGCAGGTCGATATAGTGCTCCGGCGTGAGCACCTCGAACCGCCCGGCGGTGTAGTCCGCCGCCAGATCCGTGCCGCGCAGCACGTGCAGCAGGTGCAGCTTGATGCCCTGCGCCCCGCACTGCCCGATATAGCGCGCGGTCTGCACCATGTCGGCGTCCGTCTCGCCGGGGATGCCGAGGATCTGATGCACGATGACCTCGAGTCCGGCGGCGCGCAGACGGCGCACCGCATCATCGAACACCGGCAGGTCGTAGCCGCGGCGGATATAGGCCGCGCTGCGCGGATGGATGGTTTGCAGACCGAGCTCGACCCAGACTGGCTTTTCGGCGTTCAGCCGCCGCAGGAGCGCAACGGTTTCATCCGGCAGACAGTCCGGCCGCGTGGCGACCGAGAGCGCGACCACATCCTCCGGCGCGAGCGCCTGCGTGAACAGCGCCTCCATGCGCGCAAGGCTGCCGTAGGTGTTCGTGAAGTTTTGAAAATAGGCGATGTACTTGCCGCCGCCGTTTTTGGCGCGGACGCGCGCCTTGGCCGCCTCAATCTGCTGCGGGACCGACAGCGCACGGTCGGCGGCAAAGGCGCCGGAACCGTCCCCGGCACAGAAAATGCAGCCGCGCGTATCGATGGCCCCGTCCCGGTTCGGACAGGTAAAGCCGCCGTCGAGCGCAAGCTTATAGACCTTGCAGCCGAAGCGGCGGCGCAGCTCCTCGTTCAAAGTGTGATAATACATAGCAGAAAAAAGGCCGGGGATGCCCGGCCTTTGTGTTTATGCCTTCATCTGGCGCTTGCGCGCAAGGTTGACCATGCCCTCAGGCATATCGTTGAGGTTCATGAGCATCTTGCCGCTGCCGAACGCCGCGCACGAGAGCGCATCGTCCACGACGGTCGTGCGGATGCCGGTGTCCTTCTCGACGAGCTGGTCAAAGCCGTAGATCAGGCTGCCGCCGCCGGCCATGACGATGCCGTTTTGCGCGATGTCCGAAACGAGCTCCGGCGGCGTGCGCTCGAGCACCATGTGGATGGTCTCGAGAATGTCGCGCGCGGGCTCGGCAATGGCCTCGACAAGCTCGACCGAGCTGATCTTCACGGACTTCGGCAGGCCGGTCGTCAGGCAGCGGCCCTTGACCTCCTGAATGCCGACCTCGGCGCGCGGGACAAGGCACGCGATGCCGATCTTGAGCTCCTCGGCCGTGCGCTTGCCGATGAGGATGTTGTGCTTGCGGCGCACGTAGCGCACGATCGCCTCGTCAAAGGCGTCACCGGCGGTCTTGATCGACTCGCTCTCGACCACGCCGCCGAGAGACACGACCGCGACCTCCGTCGTGCCGCCGCCGATGTCGATGACCAGATGGCCGTCCGGCTTGGAGAGATCGGCGCCCGCACCGGCCGCCGTCGCCACGGCGGACTCGACCAGATACACCTTGCGCGCGCCGGCCTCGATGACGGCGTCGATGACGTTGCGCTCCTCCACGCCGGTCACGCTGCTCGGCACGGTGACGAGCACGCGCGGCTTGAAGAGGCTGAACGACGTCACGCGCGAGAGCAGCTCCTTGAGCATGAGCGCCGTCATATCATAGTCCGAGATGACGCCCGCGCTGATCGGATGGATGGCAACGATGTTCGCCGGTGTGCGGCCGAGCATCTTCTGCGCGTCCTGACCGACCTTGAGCATGCGGCCGGTGTACTTGTCGACCGCCACGATGGACGGCTCGCGCAGCATGATGCCCTTGCCGCGCACGAACACGCGGATGTTGGTCGTGCCGAGGTCAATGGCAATGTCCCGTTCAAAAATCATCATAAAGCAAAACTCCCGTATCATCCGCGCTGCGGATGTTATAGTTGATCGTAGCCGTCCGGCGGCTGTTTTAGTCAGCGGAGCGCGCAACCGTGGCGCACACCACCTGCTCCGCGCCCGCCTTGCCGAGCACCCGTGCGCACTCTGAAAGCGTCGCGCCGGTCGTGACGATGTCGTCCATGAGCAGGATGCGCTTTCCGGTCACGTCCGCACCCGTTTTCATGCGGTACGCACCGGCGATGTTCGCGCGGCGTTTGGCAGCGTCGCCCGTGCCGGACTGCGGCTGCGTGTTGCGCTGCTTATGCAGCGTCGGCGTGAGCGGAAGCCCAAGCTCCTTCGCCGTCGCTTTCGCCAGCAGACGCGCCTGATCGTAGCCGCGCTCGCGCAGTCTCCTGCGACTCAGCGGCACCCACGTGATGAGGTCATACTCCCCCGCCAGCTCCGTGCGCACCGTGTCGGCGACGAGGCGGCCGTAGACCTTGGCATACCCGGTCGCGCCGCCGAATTTGTAGCGCAGGAGCGACGCGCGCACATCGCCCTCATAATTGAGCGGCGAGACGCACGCGCGGACGAACGAAAAGCGCTGCCGTCCGCCGTTTTGCGCAAACGGCAGGCCGGTCCTGCAGTGTGCGCAGAGGCCGTCGCCGCTCGTCTCGAGAAAATCATGGCAGAACGCGCACCGCGGCGGATAGAGCAGGTCGAGCAAAAATATGACCGCCTTCATACCGCACCGCACTCCCCGCAGAGCCGGGCGCGCAGACCGCTGTAGCGGCGGGTCTGCGTCTGGTTATCGATCATGTGATAGGCCGCGCTCTCGTCCCCGACGATGATGAGCAGGGACTTGGCGCGCGTGATGGCCGTGTAGAGTACGCTGCGTGTGAGCAGCATGGGACCGGCCTTGCCGATGCAGAGCACGACCGCGCGGTACTCGCTGCCCTGCGATTTGTGCACCGTCATGACCCATGCGTGCTCGAGCTCGTTGAGCATCTCGAAGCCGTAGGTCGCGGTCTTGCCGTCGTAGCACACCGCGAGCGTCTCCGTCTGCGGGTCGATGGCCGTGATCTGACCGACGTCGCCGTTATAGACGCCCGTTCCGGCGGTCGTACCGTCCGAATTTTTGAGCACGATGTCATAGTCATTGCGGATCTGCATGACGCGGTCGCCCTCGCGGAAGATAATTTCGCCGAAGCGCCGCTCCTTCTTCTCGGGCGACGGCGGGTTGAGCGCCGCCTGCAGGCGCACATTCAGTGCCGCCATGCCGGTGTCATACTTGCGCGTCGGCGTGAGCACCTGAATGTCGGACGGCGGGATCTTCATATTGTTCGGCAGCCGCGTCCGGCACAGCTCAACGACCGTGTCGGCGGCTTTCTGCGGGTCTGCGCGCCGGAGGAAGAAGAAATCTCCGCTGTTTTGCGAAAGCGGCGGGTGCTCGCCGCGGTTGATCGCGTGCGCGTAGGAGACGATGCTGCTGCCGGCGGCCTGACGGAAGATCTCCGACGCGCACGCGA
>OKUM01000017.1_pt1 | contig 133695 bp, 167 predicted proteins | sample 1606801 | NCBI WGS metagenome assembly OKUM01 (sample SAMEA3882546, study PRJEB24775) | human gut metagenome | biome: human-associated habitat; feature: intestine environment; material: feces | place: Netherlands | collected 2009/2010
GATCGATTACGTCATCCCCGGCAACGACGACGCTATCCGCGCTGTCAAGCTGATCGCTGGCGCTATGGCTGACGCTGTGCTGGAAGGCAAGCAGGGCAACCAGGAGGCCGCTCCCGCTGAGGACGCAGCAAACGCCTGATTTCCCATTCCGCAACCAATCAAATAACGTGTAAGGGAGAAAACAAAAATGGCTATTTCTGCAAAGGACGTTATGGAACTGCGCAAGCAGACCGACTGCGGCATGATGGAGTGCAAGAAGGCTCTGACTGAGGCTGACGGCAACTTCGAGAAGGCTATTGAGATCCTGCGCGAGCGTGGTCTGGCTACTGCTGCCAAGAAGGCAAGCCGCGTTGCTGCCGAGGGTATGGTCTACGCTGACTACTGCCCCAAGTGCAAGGTCGGTGTTGTCATCGAGGTCAACGCTGAGACTGACTTCGTTGCCAAGAACGACAAGTTCGTTGATTTCGTCAAGGAAGCAACCAAGGTCGTCATGCTGCAGAACCCTGCTGATGTTGAGGCTCTGATGGCTTGCAAGACCGAGGCTGGCGAGACCGTTGACGAGGCTCTGAAGAACCTGATCCTGGTCATCAAGGAGAACATCAAGATCCGTCGTTTTGTCCGTTACGAGGGCGTTTGCTCTGCTTACGTCCACGGCGGCGGCACCCACGGCATCCTGGTCAACTTCGAGACCACCAACGACATTGACAGCAAGGACGAGTTCACTGCTTACGGCAAGGACATCGCCATGCAGGTCGCAGCTGCTAACCCCAGCTATGTCGATGAGGCTTCTGTCCCCGCTGAGGTCGTTGCCAAGGAGAAGGAGATCATGCTGGCTCAGATGGCTGGCGATCCCAAGAACGCCAACAAGCCTGATGCTGTGAAGCAGAAGATGATCGAGGGCAAGATCAAGAAGTTCTTCAAGGAGAACTGCCTGGTCGATCAGGAGTTCGTCAAGGACGGCGATCTGTCTGTTGCTCAGTACACCGCTAAGGTCGCTAAGGATCTGGGCGGCGAGATCAAGATCGTCAAGTTCACCCGTTTCGTGAAGGGCGAGGGCCTGGAGAAGCGTGCTGACGACTTCGCTGCTGAAGTTGCAAGCATGGTGAAGTAATTCAGTCTGACTGAATGAATTTAAGAGCTGTGGTACCTGTAACAGGGTGTCACAGCTCTTTTTGTTTGTGTTTGAACGGGAAGTGTGTTATCATAGGAACAATTACAATGAAGAAAAAGCTGGAAGTGAAGAATCTCAACCAGCCGCTGTACCGAAAAAAAGAAGGCGGCATCTGACAGGAGATGTTACGATGAAAACACAGAAACTTGAGATCAGCGGTATTCCTGCTTTGCTGTACGGTGAAGAAAGCCGAAAAGTATATCTCTATGTCCATGGCAAAATGGGATGCAAAGAAGAAGCCCTGCCTTTTGCAGAGCTTGCCTGCCCAGCAGGGTATCAGGTTCTTGCTGTTGATTTGCCTGAACATGGAGAGCGTAAGGGCAGCTCCGAGAAGCTGCTGCCGTGGGTGGCGGTTCCAGAGTTGGAAGCGGTTTATTCCTATGCTGCAGAGCGTTGGAAGAATGTTTCGCTGCGGGCTACAAGTATTGGAGCCTGGTTTTCCATGTTGGCCCTACAGGCAAAGCCTTTACGGAGTGCTCTTTTGCTCTCACCAGTGGTAGATATGGAAGATCTTATCACCAATATGATGCAGTGGGCAAATGTGAGTGAGGCTCAGTTGAAAGAAGCAGGGGAGGTTTCCACGGATTTCGATGAGACGTTGTCGTGGCAGTATCTCTGCTGGGTGAGGGAGCATCCCTACCGCTGGAAAGTGCCCACGCAGGTGCTCTATGGCGCAAGGGATAACCTGACTTCCAGGGCAGTGCTTGAGCAGTTCAAACAACGGACAGGTGCGCATCTGACCATCATGGCAGAAGGAGAGCACTGGTTCCATACCGAGCTGCAATTGGCTGTTCTGCAGGAATGGGAGCGAGCACATATCTGAAAGAAGAGGAGAGAGGAATAGTGAAGATGCTGTGACCTGAAAAGGACAAAATAAAATCTCCCGCTGACGGGGTTCGATGTCGTCAGTGGGAGATTTTTATCGTTTTACGGTCAAACCGTGAAAACCTCAGATTTTGGCCTCGCTGTTGTGCTCAGCCTTTTTGTAAGCAGAGAAGGAGTGGAACACAATGTTCAGACCCAGAACGATCAGCAGGACAGCCAGGATCAGCTGCAGGCCGTTGGCAATGAACACGGCACCCCAAGTGGTCTCGCCCGCAGGAATGCTGACAGAAGCGGCGGTGCTGATGGCCTTGACCATGGCGATCAGGCGCTGCACCAGAGCGGTGAAGGTGACGCACAGCATGATGATCAGCGGGGGGAACAGCATCTTGTTGCTGCGGCCGGTGACCTTCAGGAAAACGCACAGGGTAGCCAGAACCAGAGCGCTCAGCAGCTGGTTGGCGGAGCCGAACAGAGGCCAGATGTTTGCGTAGCCGATCTTGGTCAGCAGGAAGCCGAAGGCCAGAGTGAGGAAGGTGGAGAAGTAGACGTTGCAGAACAGCTTGCGCCAGCCCTCAGCGTGCTCCATGTCGTCCACACTGAACAGCTCCTGGAAGCTCATGCGGCCGATACGGGCCACAGCGTCCAGACTGGTCAGGGCCAGAGCGGAAACACACATCGTCATAAAGACCGTTGCTGCATAAGCGGGAACGCCGAACATCTCAAAGAAACCGGCAACACCACGGCTGAAGATCTGGAACGGGGTACCTGCAGCGGGGGTACCGTCCGCAGCAGCGGCAGCACCGGCAACGCACAGGGCCAGAACAGCCAGCAGGCTCTCCAGGATCATTGCGCCATAGCCAACCTTCAGCATATCCTTCTCATTCTCAACAGTCTTGGAAGAAGTACCGGAGGAGACCAGGCTGTGGAAGCCGGAAACAGCACCACAGGCAACGGTGACGAACAGGATGGGGAACATGGTGCCCAGCTTCTCGTTGGTGAAGCCGGTGTAAACGGGCAGATTCATGGTGGGGTGTGCAACGACCAGACCAACCACAGCGCCTGCGATCATGGCAACAAACATGAAGGTGGTCATGTGGTCCCGGGGCTGCTTCAGCAGCCACATGGGAAGCACAGCGGCAAAGAAGATATAAACGAAGGTGATATAGCTCCATGCGGCCTTGCCCAGGATGATGGGCAGATTTGCGCCAATGACAAAGGACAGCACGATGAAAACGATGCTGATGACGCTCTCCTTCCAACCGGAGAAGTTGAACTTCTTCTGGATCAGGCCAAAGACCACAGCAAAGACCATAAACATGATGGAGACCATGCCGGCAGCGCCGTTGGTCTGAGCAGCGTCCACCAGAGCGCCGTCCGCGCCATAAGCATTGAAGGTGCCAGCGACCATGTCAGCAAACGCTGCAATAACGATGCCGCAGAACAGCCAGCAGAACAGCAGGAACAGCTTGCGGCCAGTCTTGCCGATATACTTTTCAATCAGCATACCCATGGACTTGCCGTCATTCTTTACAGAAGCATACAGAGCGCCGAAATCGGTAACAGCACCAAAGAAGATGCCGCCCAGCAGGACCCACAGCAGAACAGGCAGCCAGCCAAAGGCAGCAGCCTGAATGGCACCGGTAACAGGGCCGGCACCTGCAATGGAGCTGAACTGATGTGCAAAAACGGTCCAGCCGTTGGTGGGAACGTAATCCCGGCCGTCCTCATGGACGACCGCAGGGGTCTTGGCGGTGGGATCGATGCCCCACTTGTTTGCCAGCCAGCGTCCGTAGAGGGTGTAAGCACCAAACAGACACACGGCTGCGATCAAAACGATGACCAGCGTGTTCATTTCTTTTACCTCTTTCCTTTGCTTTTCATGCGGCAAAGAGGTCACGCTGTGGCTCCTTTGCCTGAAAATTGTGTCTACTTTATCCCCATTTTCATAATTTGTCAATATATTTCGGAGCAGTTCAGAGGATGTGCTAATTCGACAGAAAATCAGGCAAAAAATTTTAGGTGATTTTATTTCACTTGTGAAGAGAAGAAAACTGTGGACACGCTGAATTGAAAACGATTCACGCAAAAGACTTGACTTTCGCACTTTCGTGTGCTAAAGTGGTAACATAATATGATTCTTTCTGTCAGAAGTTCCGGCGTTTGCCGTAGAGGAGACCGCAATGACTGAGAAAAATTCCAGAAAAAACGAGACCGTAGATGCACTGTTCGATGCCATCCTGAGCCTTGAGAGCCGGGAGGAGTGCTATGCTTTTTTTGAGGATCTGTGCACAGTAAAGGAGATCTCCGATATGGCACAACGGCTGGAAGCGGCAAAGCTGCTGCTTGGCGGCCGCACTTATGACCAGATCGTGAAAGAGGTAGAGATCAGCACGGCGACCATCAGCCGGATCAATCGCTGTATCCAATACGGAACCGGCGGTTACCAGAGCGTAATTGAAAAGATCTCTGCACAGGAGAAAAAGCAGTAACGGCTGCACGGCAGGGGACATAGGATGGGGTACACCTTATATAGAAAGGATGAGTCCCATATGGCAACGATCAATTGTCCCACCACGCTGGAATGTCCGGCCCTGCCCCGTGTTACCCTGAGTCAGGCTGTGATCGATCTGATGGAAAGTATCGCGCTGCAGGAAAGTGCTCTGAGCCACATCCTCTGCGCCGAGAGCCAGAAGATGAAAACTGCTCTCGCCATGAACGAGATCGACCTGTGCAAGCTGCTGGAAGTGAACGATTCGGCCACCAACATGGTGCACGCCGTGGCAAATCTGGAGCTGGTGCTGAAGGAAAAGTTGGAGTTTATCTCCAATAACCTCTATTATCCCTCCGCTGATAACGGCGCTGCAGCCCAATAAGCCTGCATGCCCCCATGCCTGTCCGCATTCTGGCGGGCAGGCATTTTGCGTTTTAAGGCCAGATTGTGACCGATTTGTATAAAAAGTGCAAAAACGATTTGTTGGAATTGCTGAAAGCGCAATTCTGTGCTATACTATACCGTGTATATGTGTGAAAGAGAGGGAAACGAACTTGCAGCACTATGACGTGATCTTATTTGACGTGGACGGAACCCTGATCGATTCCGCCCCCGGCATCCTGAATACACTGGAAGAAGTTTTTACCAAGATGGGCGTGGATGTCACCCATGTGAACCTGCGGCGCTATCTGGGGCCGCCGCTCCGCAAGAGCTTTGGAGAGCATTTTTCTGACCCTGCAAAAATCGAGGAGGCCACCGAGCTCTATCGGGAGAGTTACCGCGAAAAGGGCAGCCATGAGGGTACGGCCTACCCCGGTGCGGCAGAGATGCTGCGCCGCCTGAAGGAGGCAGGATTTGTGCTCTGCACCGCAACCTCCAAGCCGACTGTGGTCGTGACCCCCATTCTGGAAGAACAGGGACTGGCCCCTTACTTTGATTTCATCGGCGGCGCGTCCATGGATGAGAGCCGGGATACCAAAACGGAAGTGGTGCGCTATGTTCTCACCCAGCCCTGTGTACAGGGCAAGCGGGTGCTGATGGTGGGCGACCGCAACGATGATATGCGCGGTGCTGCTGATTGCGGGCTGGATGCCGCCGGTGCCCTGTATGGCTACGGCAGCAGGGAAGAACTGGAGCCCTTTGGCCCGGTGCTGCTGGCGGAAAGTTGTGAAGAACTGACGGACAAGCTCCTGGCCTGCCGTGCAAACGGTTGAACGATAGGATAAGTGGTGAATATAACATGAATCATAAGAATCAATCGGACAAACAGTCTATGACATCGCTGCAGCGGCAGGCCGTTCTGGTCTGTGTGGTCTGCGCACTGGCGGCTTTGCTGACCGTAGGCATCACCCTGACCCTGCTCAAACGGGGAAAGCCGGAAACGCCCGGCACACCCGCAGACTCTGTGTCGACGGACACCACCGGGGACGGTGAAAGCACAGATCTTGCCAATCACTACCAGATCGATAACACCTCCAGCGCTCTGCTGACTGAAACAGCGGATGCGGGCACGGAATATCTGGACAGCACCCTGTTTCTGGGAGACTCCAACACCGTGCGTCTGTATAACAACGGTCTGATCTCCTTGCAGCAGTTCTGTGCCAAGGAGGGCATTGGCACCCAGGTGGCCCTGAACGAAGGGATCGTCACCTTTAAGAATGACACCACCCACTACACCATCGCACAGGCGGTGGCAAAAATGAAGCCCCGCCGCGTCGTGATGACCTTTGGCACCAACGACACCGGCATGGAGGTGGCTGATTTTATCAGCAACTATACCGCGCTGGTGCAGGCCATTCAGGAGGCTTACCCCTACACTGATATCATCGTGAACACGGTGCCTCCTATCCCGGAGAATCACTCCAATTACCCCCACATGGATCAGGCCAAGATCGATGATTTTAACATGGCGCTGCTCAACATGTGTGAACAGCTGGGGGTCAGATTTCTGAATACGGCGGAGGTCCTCAAGGGAGAAAATGGCTACGGCCAGCCGGATTACTACACGGACGGTGATATCCACCTCAAAAGCGCCGGTCTCAAGGCTGCGCTGAACTATCTGCGCACCCACGCCTACCAGACCGAGGATCGCCGCCCGGACACCAATAATATCCCCACCCGTACGCTGGAATATGTATCCAACCCCAGCTCGGCGGTGCAGGCCCCCAGCTCGGAAGAACCCGCTTCTTCCAGCGAGAGTGAAAGCGTCAGCAGCTCTGAAACTGCCAGCGTCAAGTTTGAGGCCCGTTATCAGGTGGAAAAGAGCGGCGGCGGCACCCTGAGCTGTGGGAACGAGAGCGGCAAGACCAGCCTGACATACGGCATCACAGATGCATCCCAGTCGCTGACTGTCACGGCCACCCCTGCGGAGGGCCATGTGTTCGTCAAGTGGAGCGACGGCGTGACCAGCAAGACCCGTACCGATACCGGCTTCAAGCAGAATCTGGACGTGACAGCCGTGTTTGCAGCTGCTTCCGTTCACATCTCGGAAGGCAAGGCTTCCGCCGGCTCCTATGTCTTTAAGGCTGCGCTGGAGGGCAAATATGCCAAGAGTGAAAACCTGCATTGGTTCGCCAACGGTCAGGAAGTGAAGGAGGCCGCAGGCCGGACAACGGTCACCGTGTCCGCTTCGGCCATCACCAGCGGCAGCTATAAGATCTATGCGGTGGTCGTGTACAACGACTGCGCCGTGGTCAGCAATGCGCTGACCATTACGGTCAGCCCGGAGCCTGCCTCCAGCTCAAATTCCGGCAGCTCCTCTACTTCTTCCGGCAGTACATCCGCGTCCTCTTCGGAGAGCAGCAAGTCTGAGAGCACGAGCAGCAGTTCTTCCCACAGCACGGCGGAAAGTGAGAGTAAGAGCGAATCCAAGAGCGAGAGCACCTCTTCTTCTCACAGCAGCTCAGAGAGCAAGGCAGAGAGCACTTCGTCCTCCAGCAGCACTGCTTCTGAGAGCAAAACGGAATCCAAAGAGCAGACCAACAGTGAATCGGTCTCCGCTTCGGTTGAAAATGATATTGAGCCCGCAGAGGGGGCTTCCGCTTCCACCGAAGCAGAAGCCAGCCGGTAAACCTTTTTCTGTCTGCCCGCATAGGCTGGGCAGAAGGGAGGGAACCGGATGTTCTGTGAAGAGATCAAGATCCCCGGGCTGCCCGGTGAGGGAACTGTGACCGATGGCAGTGTGGACTGGTATGAGATGGACTGGGAGAATGTGGACAACGGCGTGACCGAGGAGCAGATGCCCAGAAACGTTGACAAACCCTGCACCGCGCAAGATCCGTGCACGGACAATTCCCCGGTGCAGACCGATGATGAAACCTATGAGATAGTTCAGGAATAACCGGAAGCCAGCTCTGCCGGGGCGGGGCTGGCTTCTCGCTGTTCTTTTGATCTGGGAAAAATTCCCCGGTGATCGGGGACAAGCGTCCCGGAAAATGACACAAGCATGAAAGAGGGGTAACGAACCATGGCAAAATACTATTGTGTTCTGTTTGATGCTGATAATACGCTGCTGGATTTTGATGCAGCGGAAAACAAGGCGCTGGCAGACACCCTGCGGGAGTACGGCATTGAGCCGGATGCCGAGACGGTGCAGACCTACCGCACCATCAACGAGGAGCTCTGGCGGCAGCTGGAAAAGGGTCAGATCCGCCGGGACAAGCTGATGGGGGAGCGGTTCACCCGCTTTCTGAAGGCAGTGAATGCCGCAGGCAACGGTGTGGAGATGAACAAATTCTATCTGGATCAGCTCTCTACCCACCCTGACCTGACATCTCCCAACGTGCTGGACGTGCTCCGGGAACTTTCCGAAGTGGCAACATTGGCTGTAGTGACCAATGGCTTTGACCGGGTGCAGAGCCGCCGTGTGCGGGAATCCGGCATTCTGGATTTTGTGGAGGATGTCTTCGTTTCTGAAAAAATGGACAGCGAAAAGCCCAACCGCAAGATTTTTGATGCCGCGCTCCGTGCGCTGGGCGTGGAGAACCGTGAGCACGTGCTGATGGTGGGCGACAGCCTGAGCAGTGATGTGCAGGGCGGTGTGAACGCCGGGCTGGATACCTGCTGGTATAACCCCAACCACGCCGAGAATCCCGGCAAGGTCGTGCCTACCTATGAGATCAGCAGCCTGGAGGAGCTTTATCCGCTGGTGATGGAGCCGGAGGAACTGGCCAATGTGGGCCTGAAGAATCGCCGCCACCAGCTGTAATGCTGTGCGGCCTGTGTGAGAGATTGGAAAACGAACAATGCTGATACATTTGGAAAAGCTGGGCAAGAGCTTTGGCGAGAAGATCGTCCTGCATGATGTCACGGCCAGTGTCGAACGGGAGGACCGCATCGGCATCGTGGGTCAGAACGGCGCAGGTAAAACGACTCTGCTGAAGATCCTGACCGGCGAGTATACGGACTACGAGGGTGAGTTCAGTGTGACCCATGGTGTGACGCTGGGCTATCTGGAACAGAATGCAAAGCTCGACCCTACGTTGGATATCTACGGCGAGATGCGCTCCTGCTTTGCCCATGTGCTGGATGCCATGGCCCAGATGCAGATCCTGGAGCGCAGAATGGCCGCCAGCCCGGAGGATGCCTCTCTGCTGGAACAGCATGATGCATTGCAGAACATCATTGATGCCGCTGACGGCTACAATATGGATGTCAACATCAAAAAGGTGCTGTCCGGTATGGGGTTTGCGCAGGATACCTGGACGAAGAATATCGCTGTGCTTTCGGGCGGTGAGCTGACGCGCCTTCGTCTGGCAAAGCTGCTGTTGGAAAAGCCGGATGTCCTGATTCTGGACGAGCCCACCAACCACTTGGATTTTGCCACCATGGAATGGCTGGAGAATTACCTCAAGGGCTATTCCGGTGCCGTGCTGGTCGTCAGCCATGACAGATATTTCCTGGACAATATCTGTACCAGGATCTGGGAGGTCTCCTTCCAGACCATGACCACTTATAAGGGCAACTTCTCAGCCTATCTGCCCCAGAAGGAAGCTGCCGATGCCCTGCGCCAGAAGCAGCACGATGCAGATGTAGCACTGGCTGAAAAGCTGCAGGATTATGTAGACCGCAATCTTGTGCGCGCTTCCACCACCAAGATGGCCCAGAGCCGCCGCAGACAGCTGGAAAAGCTGGAGATCACGGAAGCGCCAAAGGATGAAACGAACCAGCTCAAATTCCGCTTTGAGTATGATGTGGAGCCGTGGAATGAGTTGGTGCTGATGAAGAACCTGACCATCAGGATCGGGGAGCGCACCCTGCTGGAACCCTTTACCTACACGGTCTGCCGGGGTCAGCGGCTGGTGATCGCAGGCCCCAACGGTGCGGGCAAATCCACCCTGATGCAGGTGCTGGATGGTAAGCGCCGCCCCTCCGGCGGCATGGTACGGCTGGGTACGGGAGCCCGGCCCAGCATTTTTGCCCAGCAGCAGAACCGTCTGGGACAGGGCCGGGTGATCGATGTCATCTGGAACAAGTATCCCCGGATGACGGAGCTGGAAGTACGCAGCCATCTGGCAAAGCTGGGTTTCCGGGGCGAGACAGTGTTCAAGCCCTGCGAGGCACTTTCCGGCGGAGAGCTGGCCCGCCTGCGCTTTGCTGAGATCGTGCTGGAGCGGCCCAATCTGCTGTTTCTGGACGAGCCCACCAACCACCTGGACATCTACACCCGCGAGAACCTGACCGAAGCCCTGATGGCATACACCGGGACCCTGCTCATGGTCACCCATGACCGCCATCTGATGAACAGTCTGGGCTGTCCCATCCTCTATCTGGAAGATGGCAAGGCCACCCTGTATCCGAGCTACGATGCCCTGATGGGCCGTGCCGCTCCTGCTGCCGCTCCGGAAAAAGCCGGGGATCAGCCCGCCAAGGCCGGTTACGGCAAAGAGCAGCGCCGCCGCCGCGCGGAGCTGCGGGCCAAGATCAGGGCTTGCGAGGATGAAATGGAAGCCTGCGGGGCAAGGGAAGTGGAGCTTGACAATGAGATCAACTCCCCGGAGGTCTACAATGACCCTGATCTGCTCCGCCAAAAGAGCGATGAGCTCAGTGATCTGCGCTTCCATCAGGAGGAGCTGTTTGCTGCCTGGGAAAAGGCAATGGAAGAGCAGGAACAGTACGAACAGGCTGCTGATGAAGAATAATCCGCTGCAAAGGAGAACAATGATGCCTCATAACCGCCGCAGTTACAACAAAACACACAGCATCGCCCTTTCAGGCTTGCTGTTTGCTCTGGCGATGGCGCTTTCCTTCATCGAGGGCACATTGGTCATCCCCGGGCTTTTGCCAGGCATGAAGCTGGGTCTGGCGAATATTGTGGTGATGTATGCCCTGTTCTTCATGGGGCCAAAACAGGCCCTTGTGCTGGATGTGCTGAAGGCGTTCTTCGTCTTTCTGGTCTCCGGCTGGACGGCAGGTTTTCTTTCCCTCTGCGGCGGCCTGCTCTCACTGCTGGTGATGTGGCTGCTCTACTATCACTGCCCGCTGCGGCCTACCTGGTTCATCCTGTCGGTCTGCGGCGCGCTGGCCCACAACATCGGCCAGCTGCTGGGAGCCAGTGTCATCCTTTCCACAGCAGTGTCCCTTTACTATGCACCGGTCATGCTGGTGCTGGGCCTTGTGATGGGAATGCTCACCAGTGTCACCCTGCGGGCCATGCTGCCTGCGCTGGGACGGCTGGGTTATAATATCCAGGAAAACCGCAAAGGATGAGCTGCCCGGTTGCAACCGGGGCCGGAATCCGATATAATAAATCAAATCTGAATTTTTACCCAACAAAAAAACTGCCCACGGGATAGCGCACTTTGGCGCGGGGCAGCTGGGAGGTATGAGTTTATGTCTGAAAAAGTGACTGTCAAGGTGGAGCGCAATATCCTCCATCTTCCCGCCATTGCCCTGCGTGGGCTGGTGGTGTTCCCCAACAACCTGCTGCATTTTGAGGTAGGTCGTGACAAGAGCATTGCCGCTGTGGAATGGGCCGTGCGGAATAAATCCGAGGTGTTCCTCATTGCGCAGAAGGATATGAAGGCTGAGGACCCCAAGGCAGAGGAGATGTACCAGTACGGCGTTGTGGCCGAGATCAAGCAGGTCATGCGTGTTTCGGATGACCTGGTGCGCATTCTGGTGGAGGGCAAGTTCCGCGCCAAGCGCACCGAGCTGGATACCGACGGCAGCTTCCTGCTGGCATCGGTGCGGCCGGCTCCTGTGCGCCCCATCAAGGCAGAGGAAGAAACCGAGGCGGAGGCCCTGCTCCGCAACGTGAAAACGAGCTTCGACGCGGTGCTTTCCATGAATCCCCGCATCAGCAAGGACGTGGTGTTTGCTGTTACCTCGAATAACGACCCCGCCTTCCTGTGCGAGTACATCCCTGCCAATCTGCTCTTCCGCTTTGAGGATAAGCAGGCTGTGATGGAGGAAAGCACCCTCATCGGCCGTCTGCGCCTGCTGGTGGAACGCCTGCATCGGGAGCGCCGGATGCTGGAGATCGACAAGGAAATCGCCCAGAAAGTGGACGAGGCCATGGATAAGAACCAGCGTGATTACTACCTGCATGAGCAGATGCACATGATCAGCCAGGAGCTGGGCGAGGACGATGATACCACGGCAGAGGCCGAGGAGTACCGCCGCAGGATCCAGGAACTGCATCTGGACGAGGAGCGGGAGAAGAAACTGCTCAAGGAAGTGGACCGCCTTGCCAAGATGCAGAGCAGCAACCAGGAGGGAACGGTCATCCGCACCTATCTGGATACCTGCCTGGATCTGCCCTGGAACAGCTTTACCGAGGACGACCTCGATATTGCCAAGGCACAGCGCATCCTTGACCGCGACCACTACGGCCTGAAGAAAGTCAAGGACCGCATTCTTGAGGTGTTGGCTGTCCGCAAGCTGGCTCCGGATGTCAAGGGCCAGATCATCTGCCTGGTCGGCCCTCCGGGTGTCGGCAAGACCAGCATTGCCCGCTCCATTGCCGAGAGCCTGAACCGCAAGTATGTGCGCATCAGTCTGGGCGGTGTGCGGGACGAGGCAGAGATCCGCGGCCACCGCCGCACCTATATCGGGGCCATGCCCGGCAAGATCATCAACGCCATGATCTCCGCTAAGAGCTCCAACCCCCTGATGCTGCTGGACGAGATCGACAAGCTGGCGGGCGATTTCCGGGGTGACCCGGCTGCTGCCCTGCTGGAAGCCCTTGATCCCGAGCAGAACACCACCTTCAATGATCACTTTATCGATATGCCGTTTGATCTGAGCCATGTGCTTTTTATCACCACGGCAAATGATCTGAGCGCCATTCCCGGCCCTCTGCGTGACCGCATGGATGTCATTGAGCTGCCCAGTTATACCCGGGTGGAGAAATACAACATTGCCCGCAAGCATCTGGTACCCAAGCAGCTCAAGGCCTGCGGTCTGGCCGGAAAGGTCACCTTCTCCCAGAGCGCGCTCTACGGCATCATTGACGGCTACACCCGTGAGGCCGGTGTCCGCACCCTGGAGCGTACCATCACCAGTGTCCTGCGCAAGTGCGCCCGCAAGATCGCGTCCGGTGAGGCGGAAAACGTTTCTGTGACCGGCAGCAGCCTGGAAGAGCTGCTGGGGCCCCGCTTCGTCAAGCCCGATTTCCTCAACCGGACCAATGCCATTGGCATTGCCAACGGTCTGGCCTGGACCAGCATCGGCGGCGAGACCCTGCCCATCGAAGTGCAGGTCATGGATAATGGCAGCGGCAAGATCACCGTCACCGGTTCGCTGGGCGACGTGATGAAGGAAAGTGCCCAGCTGGCCATCACCTATGTCCGTGTCCACGCCGAGGAATACGGCATCGACCCTGAGCGGCTGAAGAAATGCGATCTGCACATCCATGCCCCCGAGGGTGCCGTGCCCAAGGACGGCCCCAGTGCCGGTGTTACCCTGACCACGGCTCTGGTGTCCTGCCTGTCCGGCATCCCGGTGCGCGGTGATGTTGCCATGACCGGCGAGATCACCCTGCACGGCAATGTGCTGCCCATCGGCGGTCTGCGCGAAAAGAGCATGGCTGCCTACCGTGAGGGGATGAAAACCGTGCTCATCCCCAAGGATAACGTTCCGGACCTGTACGAGGTGGATGACGAGGTGAAGAAGAATCTGACCTTCCTGCCCATGTCTGACCTCGCACAGGTGCTCAATGCCGCTCTGCTTAAGCCCAAGAGCGTTTCTGCCCGTCATCCGCACCCCGCCAAAAAGGCAAAGCCGGTGGAAGCGGCTATCCCGCCTACACCGGAAAAACCGAAGCCGGGGGCTGTCTGCTAATCAAAGGAGCAAACGATGAACTACAACAAAGCGGATTTTATTGCAAGCTACGGCATTTCCAGCCAGCTGCCCGAAAGTGACCGTCCGGAACTCAGCTTCTCAGGCCGTTCCAACGTGGGCAAGTCCAGCCTCATCAACAAGCTGTGCAACCGCAAGAACCTTGCCCGTGTATCCAGTACACCGGGCAAAACGGCCACCATCAACTTCTATGAGGTGGACAACTGCTATTTTGTGGATCTGCCCGGCTATGGCTATGCCAAGGTCAGCAATGCAGACCGCGAGCGCTGGGATGACCTCATCAACAGCTATTTTGAAGCCCCCCGGCATCATACCCTGCTGGTGCAGCTCATCGACTGCCGCCACGCCCCCAGCGCGGATGACCTGCAGATGCTGAAGTATCTGCACTACCATCAGATCCCCTTTGTTGTGGCATTGACCAAAGCCGATAAGCTCAAAAAGAGCCAGCTGGCCAAGACACAGGAGGATTTTGAAAAGGTCTGCCTGCCCTATGGCTGCCAGAAGGTGGTGCTGACCAGCGGCGAGAACGGCTACGGCATCCCGGAGCTGCAGGCGGTGTTGAACGAGGCCGTGGCGGCTGAGTTCACCGATGACGAGGAAGCGGAGTAAACCATGGCCTACAATGAATTTGCCTATTTCTATGATGAATTCAACGGCGAAGCCGACTATGATGCCCTTTATGAGCAGATCCGGCAGGAACTGAATGCTCACAATATCCGGGATGGCATTCTGGCCGATCTGGGCTGTGGAACAGGGGAGCTGACCTTGATGCTGACCCAGGCGGGCTATGATATGATCGGTATCGATCAGTCCGAGGAGATGCTCTGTGTTGTGCGGGATAAGGCGGAACAGCTGGGCCTTTCCGGCAAGCTGCTGCTTTTGCAGCAGGATCTGCTAAAGCTCGACCTCTACGGCACCATTCGGGGCGCGGTGTCTACCTTCGATACCTTCAACCACATCCCTGACCTGGATACCGCCATTGCCAACGCGGCTTTTTTCATGGAAGAGGGCGGCGTGTTCCTCTTTGATATGAACACCCCTTACAAGCACCAGAAGGTGCTGGGGGAGAATGTATTTACCTTTGAGGAAGAGGATGCTGCCTGCGTCTGGCGCAACCACTATCACCCTGCGGACCGCCGGGTGGAGATCACGGTGGACATCGACTACCGCGAGACCGGCGAACACTTCCATGAACAGTTCTATGAATATACCTACGACCTGGATACCATCCGAGCTGCGTTGGAAAAGCACGGCTTTGTGCTGGAAAAGGTCTGCGACGGTGAGAGCTTCGGCCCCCTGACCGAAGAGAGCGAACGCTATTTCTTCTGTGCCGTCAAGCAGTATACCCAATTGGAGGAAAAAGAAAATGTCTAATCTGATCCGCGGTATTTCTGAAAACGGCGGTGTTGTGTTCTGTGGTGTGGACTCCACTGAGATCGTCCGTACGGCCGAGCAGCTGCACCACACCAGTGCGACCTGCAGCGCAGCCCTGGGCCGCCTGCTCACCGGTGCGTCCCTGATGGGCTCCATGCTCAAGGACGATGGCGATTCCATTACGCTGCGTGTGGCGGGCGGCGGCCCCACCGGCACGGTTGTTGCCTGTACCGATGGTACCGGCAATGTCAAGGGCTGCATCGACCACCCGCTGGTAGAGCTGCCTCTGAAAGCAAACGGCCATCTGGATGTGGGCGGTGCTGTGGGCAAAAACGGCGTGCTGACTGTCATCCGTGACAACCGCCTGCAGAAAGAACCCACTGTGGGTCAGGTGCCGCTGGTCTCCGGCGAGATCGCCGAGGACCTGACCAGCTACTATGCTTACAGTGAACAGGTGCCTACCGTCTGCGCTCTGGGGGTGCTGGTGGATACTGACCTGACCATTGCCTGCGCGGGCGGCTTCCTGCTGCAGCTGCTGCCCGGTGCCACCGATGCCGAGATCACCCAGCTGGAGCAGAACATCGCCGCAATGCCTTCCGTCACGGAACTGCTTCGGGAAGGCAAGACCCCCGAGGATATGATGAACCTTGCTCTGGCAGGCTTCAACCCCAATGTACTGGATGAGCGCGAGGTGCAGTACAAGTGCGACTGCAGTGCCGAGCGTACCGAAGAGATGCTGCTGAGCCTGGGCCGCAAGGAGCTGGAAAAGCTCCGGGATGAGGATCCTGACTGCGAGGTCGTCTGCCATTTCTGCCACACCAAGTACCACTTTGACTTGAATAAGTTGGTAGAAAAGGCCGCCTACAAAAAGGAAAAGGCCGAAACGCAGGAACCGGAAGCCTGAGATGGAAAGTTATTACACGCCTTGCAAAGAATTTGATGCCTGCAATGAACTGATTGAGCGCTACTGGAAAACGGGTCAGTATGAACAATGTTTTCGAGGGCATTTACAACTTGCAGAGAAGGGGTATCCGCTGGCAGAATGCCAAGTAGGATATTTTTACTTGGAAGGCATCGGTGTCCAGAAAAATTTAGAAAAAGCTTTTTATTGGACGGAACGCGCCGCACAACATGGCGACCGTGATGCACAGTTCAATCTTGGCTGGTTCTATGAAAATGGAATTGTTGTGCCGAAGGATTTGAAATGGGCAGAACGGTGGTATGTTCGGGCGGCAAGTCAACGACAAAAGGAAGCACTTGAAAAAATTAAAAAGATTAAATAAGCAAAACAGCCCGGAGCGAAAAACTCCGGGCCGTTTTCAGGTGCAGATATCAGCAATGATGGTGTAGACCACCCGGTAATGCAGCATATCGTTCTCGGTTGTAACATCTACTTTCTGCGCCACAAATTCTGCATCCGGGTAATCATTTTGCAAGGCCTGTAAGCCATGCAGACGGGCCAGTGCGCTGACTTCATCCTCTGAGGAATGAATTTCATTTTCTGCCTGTTCGTAATAGGTGGTTTCCTCGACGGAAAGCGGGAGCGTCAGCCCCAGAAGCTCCGGCTGAAGATGCCGTGTGACCGCCGTGGAATCGTCCGCAGGGGAGAAAAGGGAAGGCAATGGGAACACCCGCCCGGCAAGGAAAAGCCTTCGCTGAACGACAGTGTTTCCGGTCAGCTGGTATGTGACAGCCATCAACGGAAGCTCTTCCGCAAACTCCCACTCGAACTGCGCCCGGACGCTTCCGGCGGCAGGCTGAAAGATCAGCGTACCGTCCCGTTCAGCCCGGGCAGTGCCGATGAGTCCCTGGCCTTTTTCCACTGACTGCCCGGGAACCACCAGCATCGTCCCGCTGACAAGGTTTGTGCTGACCACCGTGCCCGCAGCCTTTGCCCGCAGGCCGTGGAGCGTTCCGGCGGCGATCTCCGGCACCGGTTTGGCTTCTGCCGCTTCCAGTTCCAGCCGCCCGTCCTGAAAATTCAGGCTGACCCACGAGAATTCACCACTCTGGAGCAGCGCATATTCCCCGGCGGCAAGTTTTTCCTGCGTGACGATACTGCCCGGCATCAAGAAAACGGTTTCCCGCAGAACGGAAGCTGCCCGCGCCTGCTGGCCGGTCGTCAGGCCGGAAGCATCCACAGCCCAGACAAGGCCCTGTGACCAAAGCAAAAGCGGCACAAACAGCAAAAGCCCGGCCCACAGACCCCGCCGCCGGAGGTAGGGCCGCAGGAGAAAAAACAGCCCTGTCTTTTTGCGAATGCGCAGATGCACCCGCCGCTTGCGGGCAAGTTTTGCCAGCCGGAGGTAACGCCATGCCGCGCACCGGGCCGTAAAGCCGCCGGGAGCAGGGAAGATGTCGGTGAGATGCAGGCCTGTCCGTGCAGCTTCGGAGAGCAGGCCCTCGGTATCACCGTTCCGGGCAGAAAATGCTGCCCCGGCCCAAAGCTGTAAGATGCTGCATCCCCCCTAATCGCTGGAAAAATCCGTGCGCAGGAACCGCCCCCGCAGGGTAATGCGGTGAGCGGCCAGCGTTTCGATTCTAAGCCCGTCCCCATACACGGTGAACAACCCGCCCGCGAATTCCAGGCAGAGCCTGCCCTCCTCATAGGTGCGCACCCTGCGGAAGTGCTCGATCTCCATCACACCGCCGCTCAGATAGACAGACGGCTGCCCATAAAAGCCCCGGGGAGGCTGGCGCAGCATCCGGCCAAACCAGCCGCGCAGGGAGAGCCGCTCGGTTTTCTGCTGTTTCACACCCGCTCCCTCCCCGCCGGGCAAAACTGCGCCCCGTATCACATATATATGGAACCGGAGGGCGTGTGTATGAATCAGCTTTTCAGATGGGATCAGATGGGTTTGTTTTTGCTGGCACTGGCGGCAGGGATTCTGCCGTTTGCAGTGCCGGAGGTTTGTGCCGCTGCTCTACGGGAAGGGCTGACCCTCTGCAGCGGGCCGCTGCTGCTCTCGCTGTTCCCGTTTCTCGTGGTATCGCGCTTACTCATCCAATGCCCGGAAAGCGACCTGCTGGCCCTGCCGTTCCGTCTGGCGGCGTGGGGCATCGGCATCCGCACACCCTGTGCGGCACGGGTGCTCTGCATCGGGTTCCTGGGTGGCTTTGCACCAGCGGCCAGTGCTGCGGCGCAGGCAGTCAGGACCGGTCAGCTTACGGCTGAGGAAGCGGATGCCCTGCTGCCTGCCTGTATCTGTTCCGGTCCATCCTTTGTGGTGCTGACGGTGGGGCAGAGCCTGCTGGGCAGTGCAGAGCTTGGCGTGCTGCTGTTTGCGTCACAGATCACCGCAAACTATCTGACTGCCGCCCTGCTGAACCGGTTTGCAGGAGTGCGTTCGGTCAAACCGGGATCTGCAGCGCCAGCATCCCCTGCACCGCCGCGGCTGGATGAGATCCTGGCCGATGCCGCCATAACGTACTGCAAGCTTTGTGGGTTTATCCTCTTTTTCCGGATGCTGGCCGCCGGGGCAGGGGCGCTTTTGCCTGCCGATGCGGGCACACTCTGTTCCATTCTGCTGGAGGTCTGCTCCGGCTGTGACCTGGCCTCCCGCACCGGACGATGGGGGAGCCTGCTCTGCTGTGCAGCACTGAGCGTGCAGGGTCTTTCCGTGTTGCTGCAGGTGCGCACCATCTGCCCGCCGGAAATGACCCTGCGCCCGCTCTACCGGGCCAGGATGCTCCATCTGCCGCTTTCATTGGCCCTGTTCTATCTGCTGCTGCCGGGCGGGGAGGCGGACGTGTTCAGTACTCTGCCTGCCCGGATCCTTTTGATGCGGCGGGTGCCGCCGGATTGTGCCCTGCTCGTTTTTGCAGTGTGCTGTATGGCAGCCTGCACTTTGCGCAGTGGAATCCGTCAAGTTGAACAGAAACAGATGGCAAGAAATGCAGGTGGGTGTTGTATAAATTCCAAAACTTTGCTATAATAAGACGTAAGCATTCAATGACAGGGAAGCTTCCCTGAACAGATGGAAATAAAATAAATGAGCACACGCTTATTTTAGATGGAGGACCATAGAATGGATTTACAGAATATGGATCTTAAGGGCGGGAGCCTGCAAATTTCCACCGAGGTCATCGGCAAGATCGCACGCTGTGCTGCACTGGAAGTGGACGGTGTGTCCGAGGTCTCCTGCGGCAAGCAGAACAAAAAGGTCAAGGAGCTGCTGGCTGCTGCCAGCATCCAGCCCCCTGTTACCGTGGAGATGCGGGACGGCACCGCTGAACTGACCCTGAATCTGGTGGTCAAGTTTGGTGCAAAGATCCCTGCTGTGGCCGAAAAGGTACAGGAGAATGTCAAGTCTGCTGTTCAGAACATGACCAATGTCACGGTAAGCCGTGTGAACCTTGTCATTGCCGGCCTTGCGGCTGAGGAACAGGAATAAAAAGTAGAAGAGGAAGATTATGGAAAATATTTTGCCCCGTCGTGAAGCCCGTGAGAATGCGTTCCTGCTGGCTTTTTCCCAGACCTTTGGTGATGTGCCCCTGCAGGAAGCACTGGATACGAACAACGAGTGTGGGGAAGAGCGCCCTGTGGATGTGTTCGGCCAGCGCTTGCTGAGTGCCTATTACAGCCACTCTGCAGAGGTGGACGACCTCATCCGTGACCATCTGCGCAACTGGACCATGGAGCGCCTGCCCCGTGTCAGCCTGACTGTCCTGCGTCTGGCTCTGGCTGAGATGCTGTATGGCGACGAGCGTAAGCCCGGTGTTGTCATCAATGAGGCTGTGGAGCTGACCAAGAAATACGGCGCAGATGAGGACTATCAGTTCGTGAATGGTCTGCTGGGTGCTGTTGCCCGTGAGCAGGGTCTGGATACGGAGCCGGTGGAGTCGGAAGAACAGTGAGCCACTATACGCTGGGCATCGACACAAGCAACTATGCAACCTCTCTGGCGGTTTTTCACACAGCCGGAGAGGTTGTTTGCGCAAAGAAACGTTTTCTGCCGGTCAAGGAGGGCCAACTGGGCCTGCGGCAGAGTGATGCGCTCTTCCACCATACCGCGGCTCTGCCCGAGATGCTGGAGGAGCTTGGCCGGGAGTTTGATCTGACCCAAATCTCGGCAGTGGGCGTTTCCCAGAAGCCGCGCCCCGTGGAGGGAAGCTACATGCCCTGCTTCCTGGCGGGTGTCAGCGCGGCCACAGCCTTTGCGCAGGCCCGGGGCATACCGCTCATCCATACCACCCATCAGCAGGGACACGCGGCGGCGGCGCTGTTTGCAGCAAAAGGGGAAGAGCTCTTCCGCCAGAAAGTGCTGCTCTTCCACATCTCAGGCGGTACAACGGATCTTCTGCTCTGCAATGAGGTAAAGGAGATCACCACACTGGGCACCAGCACCGACCTATACGCCGGGCAGGCAGTGGATCGTGTGGGGGTCAAGCTGGGGTTTGGCTTCCCGGCAGGTGTGGAAGTTTCCCATCTGGCTGCCTTGTGTGAGGAGCCAATCAGACCCAGATCCAGCGTGAAGGGGATGCAGTGCAGTCTTTCGGGGCTGGAAAATCAGTGCAACGCCCTGCTGAATGAGGGCAAAACCCCGGAGTATGTCTGCAAATACTGCCTGCTCTGTGTGGCGGACACCGTGGTCAAAATGACAAAAGCCGCCCAGAAGGAATACCCCGGCCTGCCGGTGGTTTGTGCGGGCGGTGTGATGAGCAGTGATATCATCCGCGCCTGGGTGCAGCAGCGCCTGCCGCAGGTGTATTTCGTGCCCGGGCAGTATTCCAGTGACAACGCCATCGGTGTGTCCATTCTTGCCGCACAGGGGGCTGGATTATGGCTGAAGTGATCTCAGTCTCGGCCCTGAACCGGTACGTCAAAAATCTGCTGGACGTGAATGATGTTTTGTTCGATCTGGCCCTGCGGGGTGAGATCGCCAACTTTGTGCAGAACGCCCGGAGCGGGCACTGCTACTTTTCCCTGCGGGACGAAGCCGCCAGCGTCAGGGCTGTGATGTTCCGCTCCGATGCGCGGCGGCTGGGTTTCCAGCCCGAAGAGGGTATGAAGGTGGTGGTACGCTGCCGTGTGACCCTCTACGAGCGGGACGGTGCGTTTCAGGTCTATGTCAACGACATGTTTCCGGACGGCATCGGTTCGACACAGCTGGCCTTTGAACAGCTGAAGGCAAAACTGGACAAAGAAGGACTGTTTGCGCCGGAGCACAAAAAGCCGCTGCCCCGGTTCCCGCAGTGTATCGGCCTTGTTACCAGCAAGACTGGTGCTGCACTGCAGGATATCCGCAATGTCATCGGTCGGCGCTGGCCCGCAGTGCGTCTGCTGCTGGCTCCTGTGAATGTGCAGGGCTTTGAAGCGGCAGAGGAGATCGCCGATGCCATTACCCGGCTGGACAAAAGCGGGCGGGTGGACGAGATCATTGTAGCGCGCGGCGGCGGAAGTCGGGAGGACCTGTGGGTATTCAACGCCGAGGTCATTGCCCGGGCGGCCTACCGCTGCAAAACGCCCCTCATCAGCGCCATTGGTCACGAGATCGATTTTACGATCCTGGATTTTGTGGCAGATCAGCGCGCGCCCACGCCCTCAGCGGCGGCAGAGCTTGCTGTGCCCGACCGTGCCGAACAAGGACGGAAATTATGCACTTTGGAAGAAAATATTCACAATTGTATCCAATTTAAGCTGAGTTTATGTTATAATAGGCTGGAACAGACCGAACAGCTGCTTTCCCGTGCTGGTGTACAGGCAGCGCTGGATGAGCGTGCTGCCCGCCTGGATACTCTGGCCGGGCGGCTGCAAACTGCCGCCAGAGGTAAGCTGCAGGCCGGAGAGCTGTGTCTGAAGCATACGGCAGCACTTGCCGCATCCCTGAACCCCTACGGTGTGCTGTCCCGCGGCTATGCCATGGTGCAGGACAATAGGGGAAGGATCTGCACGCCGGATGCACTCCGGCCCGGGCAGACCTGTAAACTCCGGGGTACGGAACACCGCGTGACCTGCACGGTCAATACAGTGGAGGAACTGGATGAGAGCACCCAAAAGCTTTGAGGATGGAATGACCCGGCTGGAAGCCATCCTTGAACAGATGCAGCAGCCGGAAACAACGCTGGCGGAATCGGTCAAACTCTATGCCGAAGCCGCATCCCTGATGGATTATTGTAACGGTACGCTGGAAAAGGCCACGCTACAGCTGGATGAGATCAACGCGCAGCGGGCCCCCCGGCCGGATGCCGCACATTAAGGAGGAAGTTTCATGGATTACGCGAAGCAGTATCAAGAGTATCTTGCCCGGGCAAATCAGGCACTGGAAAAGGCCTGCGAGACTTTTTTGCCCGTGGAATCTGAGGTCTGCCGGGCTGCACGTTACAGCCTGCTGGGCGGCGGCAAACGCATCCGCGCAGTGCTGGTTCTGGCCGTGTGCGATATGCTCAACGGCAGCGCTGAAGCAGCCGAGCAGTTTGCGGCGGCGGTCGAGATGCTGCACTGCTATTCTCTGATCCATGATGACCTGCCCTGTATGGACAACGATGACCTGCGCCGGGGCAAGCCCAGCTGCCACAAGGCCTTTGGTGAATCCACTGCTATGCTGGCCGGCGATGTACTGCTGACCGAGGCGTTCAACGTGATTGCAAATGCACCGGCTTCGCCCATTGTCAGTGTGCGGGCTGCAAGGGCCTTGGGCGCTGGTGCGGGCAGCCATGGCATGGTTTACGGGCAGGAGCTTGACCTGAAATATGAGGTACTGGCTGCCACCGAGGAGCAGCTGCGGCTGATCCACCGGAACAAGACCGGTGCGCTCATCAATGCTGCTGTTCAGATGGGTGCTGCCGCTGCTCAGGCCAATGAGACCCAGTGCAAGGAGCTGGAGGACTATGCCTTCGGCATTGGTCTGGTGTTCCAGATCGTGGACGATGTGCTGGATGTGACCAGCACCGCCGAACAGCTGGGCAAACCCATTGGCAGCGACAGTGAGAACGGCAAGACCACCTTTGTGACCTTGTATGGGGCCGAGGGTGCCATGGAGCTGGCAAAAAAACTGAACAACGAGACCTGCGCCTCCCTGCACGCGGAATTTGGCGAAAAGGCCGCTTTCCTGGAGCAGCTGGCAAAAGAGCTGCTGGTGCGCCGCAGCTGATCCGAAAAATAAGAAGGTGGAACTACCATGCAATTTATCCATAGCGTCCTGACGTTCAATGAGATCCTTACAGTATCCCTGTTGTCCTGGTTTGTGGCGCAGGTGCTCAAGACCATCATCAACTTTGTCCTGCTGGGCAGGTTCCAGCTGGAGCGGATGTGGGGCGATGGCGGTATGCCCAGTGCCCACAGCGCCACGGTAACGGCCATGGTCATTGCTACGGCACGCAGCGAGGGCATCCATTCGGCTATCTTTGCGGTGGCCGCAGTTGTTGCCATCATCACCATGCACGATGCTATGGGTGTGCGCCGCGAGACCGGCGAGCAGGCCAAGGTGCTGAACAAGATGCTGGAGCAGTGGATCGAAGTGACCGAGAAAAACAATCCCTTCCTGCAGAATATGCACCTGAAAGAGATGGTTGGTCACACTCCGCTGCAGGTTATGGCCGGTTTTGCACTGGGTATACTGGTCGGCTTCCTCTATCCTATGGGCCTCTGAGCGCCCCATTTCAAAACGTGAGAAGGACGTGAATTTATGAATTCGCCTTTGCTGGAGAAAATCTCTCAGCCCAGCGATCTGAAAAAGCTGTCTAGTCAGCAGACCGTGCAGCTTTGCGCAGAAATCCGTGAATTTCTTCTGGATAACGTATCAAAGACCGGCGGCCATCTGGCATCCAATCTGGGTGCTGTGGAGTTGACGGTGGCTCTGCACCGGGTGCTGACCACCCCCACGGATGAGATCGTGTTTGATGTAGGCCATCAGTGCTATACCCACAAGCTGCTGACCGGCCGCCGCGAGGGCTTTGCCAAGCTGCGGCAGCTGGATGGCATTTCCGGTTTCCCGAACCCCAACGAAAGTGAGCATGATGCTTTTATTGCCGGTCACGGCAACACCGCGCTCTCGCTGGCTGTGGGCATTGCCTGGGCCAAAAAGCTGCGGGGCGAGCCGGGACAGGTGGTTGCCCTCATTGGTGATGGTGCCTTTACCGGCGGTATGGTCTACGAGGGAATGAACAATATCGGCGGGCTGGACAATCTGCTGGTCATCCTGAACGACAACAAGATGTCCATTTCCAAGAATGTGGGCGCGTTGTCCCGCTACCTGAGCCATCTGCGCACCACCAGCCGCTATTACGATGCCAAGGAAAATGTGCGTTCCTTTCTGGATGGCGTGCCTGTCATCGGCCCACCGCTGAAATCTGCGATCCAGAACAGCAAGGCTATGGTGCGCAGGGCAATGTATCATTCGACCATGTTTGAGGATATGGGCTTCCACTATTATGGTCCTTTTGATGGTAACAATGAGCCGGAGCTTGAAGGGATCCTGCGCGATATCCACAGGCAGCCCGGCCCCCATTTCCTGCATGTTGTGACCAAGAAAGGCAAGGGCTATGCCCCGGCTGAGAGCAACCCCGGTAACTTCCATGGTGTTTCGACCTTTGATCTGGTCAACAGCATCCCGGACCCTGAGGTGGCTCCCAAGGAGTCTTTCTCGACGGTGTTCGGCAATGTTCTGAACAAGGAGGGTGCGGAAAACCAGAAGATCTGTGCCATCACGGCCGCAATGAAGTATGGTACGGGTCTGCAGTTCTTTGCACACACCCACCCCAAGCGTTTCTTTGATGTGGGCATGGCAGAGCAGCATGCTGTGACCTTTGCAGCGGGCCTTGCCAGCCAGGGAATGCTGCCGGTAGTCTGCATCTACTCCACCTTCCTGCAGCGTTCCTATGACCAGATCATCCATGATGTGAACCTGCTGAAGGAGAATGTTGTCCTTGCCATCGACCGGGCCGGTTTTGTTCCGGCAGACGGCGAGACCCATCAGGGAATCTTTGACCCGGCCTTCCTCAGTCAGGTAGGGATTCCTGTCTATTCGCCCTCCAACTATGCCGAACTGCGGCACTGGCTGCCCATCCTGCTCAGTGATGAGATGCAGGGCCCCCGGGCAATCCGGTATCCCCGCGGTGGTGAGAGCGTAGCACTGGCGCAGTTTGGCTGTTCCGGCAGAGAATATGACCGGCTCTATACCGCCCCTGATGCCAAGGCTGTAATGGTCAGTTACGCCGACGAAGTCGAGGATGTGCTGACTGCGGCGAAGCTTCTGGGCAAAGAAAACGTTCCCTGTGATGTTTGTAAGATTGTAAAGATATATCCCTTTACACCTGAGCTTATTTCTGAAATTTCAAGATATGACGTTGTTTTGTTCGCAGAGGAATGCGTAGCCTGCGGCGGCATCGGTGAGCATCTGGAAACGGCTCTGCGGAAAGCAGGTTGGCAGGGTACTTATATCCACCGTGGTGTGGAGGATGTGCGTCTGCCCCATGCGACGGTTCCGCAGATCAAGCAGAGCACCGGCCTGGATGCAGAACATCTGGCACAGGCCATCCGTACATGGAAAGGAGCAGAATCTTGAAGATTCGTTTGGATCAATATCTGGTTCAGCATGGTCTGATCCAGAGCCGTGAGCGCGCCAAGGCGATGATCATGTCCGGCGTGGTCTTTGTCAATGAACAGAAGGTAGACAAAGCCGGTGAGATGATCAAAGAAGATGCCAAGGTAGAGGTGCGCGGCCATGATATCGGTTATGTCAGCCGCGGCGGTCTGAAACTGGAAAAGGCCATGAAGTGTTTTCCGCTGACCCCCAAGGGTAAAGTCTGCATGGACATTGGCGCATCCACCGGCGGCTTTACCGACTGTATGCTGCAAAATGGTGCAGTCAAGGTCTACGCAGTGGATGTGGGCTACGGTCAGCTGGCATGGAGTCTGCGCACCGATGAGCGGGTGGTCAATATGGAGCGCACAAACATCCGCAACGTGACCCTTGACCAGCTGGCAGAGCCAATCGAGTTTTTCAGCGTAGATGTCTCTTTTATCTCGCTGCATCATATTTTCCCGGTGGCGCAGGCCATCACCACTCCGGACGCTATGGGTGTCTGCCTGGTCAAGCCCCAGTTTGAGGCTGGCCGCGAAAAGGTGGGCAAAAACGGCGTTGTCCGTGACCCTGCCACCCACCGTGAGGTGCTGCACAATGCCATGGGCTATGCTGCTGCCAACGGCTTCAAGGTCTGCGGACTGGATTTCAGCCCCGTCAAGGGCCCTGAGGGAAACATTGAATATCTGATGTTCGTTCAGAAGAGCGATGAACCCGGTGCACTGGATGATTCGGTTGCTGAACAGGTGGTGGCATCCAGCCATTCTACGCTGGACTGCTGAACCATAATCCATAAAATCAGGGAGGGCGCGGACGATGACAGTCTACATTTCCCCAAACCCCGGCAAGGCTATGGCCTACGGCATTTCCCAGCGAGCGGCGCAGATCCTGCTGACCCATGGGGCACAGGTGCTGATGCAGGACGGCCTGCAGGCCGAGTGCATGACCATGGGCGTGGTGTATCTGTCCCAGAAGGAATGCCTGGAGCGGACGGATGTCATCCTGACCATCGGAGGAGATGGCACCATCCTGCATGAAGCCAACCTCTCACTGGAATACAGAAAGCCCATTCTCGGCATCAATCTGGGCCGGTGCGGCTTTCTGGCCACCTGTGAGGTCGATGAAATGGAAGCTAAGCTCTCCGCCGTAGCCCGGGGTGAATATTTTCTGGATAACCGGATGCTGCTCTATGTCCGTGTGCTGGGGGATGACAGCTGGGAGGGCCATGCCCTGAATGATGTGGTTATGACCAAGGGCCGCCTACAGCAGGCAGTGGATTTCAGCATCTATTGTGACGATATCCTGGTGGAGCATTACCGGGGCGATGGTGTCATTGTGGCAACGCCCACTGGTTCCACCGCTTATTCTCTGGCGGCAGGCGGGCCGATCCTTGATTCTCAGACCAAGGGCATCGTTGTCACACCCATCTGCCCCCACAGCCTTGCCAGCCCGGCCATGGTTTTTGCGCAGGAGCGCAAGATCAACCTCTGTGTGGGCCAGGTGGCAGATGAAGAAGTTTTTATCAGTTGTGATGGGGATGCGGGCTATTCCGTAAAAGCCGGAGCCACCGCGGAGGTGCGGCTGTCTGACCAGGTCGTGCAGCTCATCACCTTCAGCAAGGCCGACCAGTTCCAGGCCATTGACCAGAAACTGCGCGGCAGACGATGATACAAACACAACGAAGGGAGAAGATCACATGGGACGCACCAGCCGAGGGGATAACAAGAGCAAGCAGAAGCGGCAACAGGCCATCCTGCGCCTGATCCAGGAGAATCCCATCAGCCGGCAGGAGACTCTGTTGGAGTACCTGAGCAAGGAGGGTTTTGATGCCACACAGGCGACCATTTCCCGCGATATCCGGGAGATGAACCTTGTCAAAGCTGCCACCACCACCGGCTACCGCTATGTTTCCGGCCACAGCGAGGTACTGAACCCCAAGATGCAGGCCCGGTTTGAGACCATCTTCCATGAATCTGTCCTGGGGGTGGACTTTGCGGGACATGTGGTGCTTGTCAAGTGCTATTCCGGCATGGCCAATGCGGCCTGCGAGGTATTTGACGCACTCAAGTGGAAAAATGTGGTCGGCACCCTTTCTGGTGACGATACCTTTCTGATCGTGGCCCGCTCAGAGCGGGACGCAAAGACCATTTGCACCGAGCTTGGGCATTACATCGGGCAGAAATAAAGGCAGGAGAGAACGAACATGTTGAGCAGTCTGCAAATTGAAAATGTTGCAGTCATCCAGAAGGCCAACGTGCATTTTGAGAAGGGCCTGAATGTCCTTACCGGCGAGACCGGTGCGGGCAAATCTATCCTGATCGACTCCATCAATGCCATTCTGGGCAACCGCACCTCCAAGGATCTGGTGCGCACGGGGGCTGCAAAAGCAGTCATCCGGGCTGCATTTGATGATGTTCCGCCTGCAGTGCTGGACAGCCTGGAAAAGGCGGGGTATGAGCGCTCAGAAGCGCTGACCCTGAGCCGTGAGATCACTGCCGAGGGCAAGAGCACCTGCCGCATCAACGGAATGCCTGCCACAGCAGCCATTCTGCGGGAACTGTGCGGTGGGCTCATCAACATCAACGGCCAGCACGATTCCGTAGGCCTGTTGAACCCGGCCCGCCATGAGGGTATCCTGGATGCCTACGCCCAGAACGGGGCGGTGTATCAGGAGTATTATGCTGTTTACCGGGAGCTTATCAAGGTCAAAAAGGAGCTGGATGCCATCATCACCGATGAGGGTGAAAAACAGCGAAAGATCGATCTGCTGAGTTATCAGGTACAGGAGATCGAGGATGCCAGCCTGACCGCAGGCGAAGAGGAGACGCTGGCGGCCCGCCGTAAGGTGCTGGCGAATGCCTCCACCATCCGGGAGCGCATCTCCCAGAGCTATGCGCTGCTTTCGGGTGGAGATGATGCCCCGGGTGCCGTTGATCTGCTGGGGGAAGCTTCCAATGCGATCGATGGTGCCGCCCAACTGGACAGCGGCCTTTCTTCTGCCGCCGGACAGCTGCTGGATCTTTATTACACCGCAAAAGACCTTTCTGCTGACCTGATCGGGCGGCTGGAGGGCTACGAGACGAATGATGCAGAGCTGGATGAGATCGAACAGCGGATGGATCTGATCTACAAGCTCAAGCGAAAATACGGTGATACTGTGGAAGATATCATCGCATTTGGACAGCAGGCAAGGGAAGAGCTGGACCGCATCCAATTCTCTCAGGAGCGGACAGAGCACCTGCAGGCTGAAAAGCATCGGCTCTATGTACTGGCCAGGGATAAGGCCGAGGTACTGACCCAGACTCGCCTGAAGGCCTTTGAGGAATTGAACAGGCGCATCTCCGGCACACTGGATTTTTTGAACATGCCAGGTGTCCGCATGACCCTGCGCCATACCCGCGGCCCGTTGGCCAGCCATGGCCAGGACAGCGTGGAGTTTTATATTTCCACAAACCCAGGTGAGGATCCCAAGCCGCTGGCAAAAATCGCTTCCGGTGGTGAGCTGAGCCGTATCACGCTGGCAATCAAAAATGCCATGGCCGATAAGGACGCAGTGCCTACGGTCATCTACGATGAGATCGACAGCGGCGTGTCCGGCAAGGCAGCCAGCCGCATCGGTGAGGTGCTCAAACAGAGTGCAAAGGATCACCAGATCCTCTGCATCACCCACACAGCGCAGATCGCTGCACTGGCCGACTGCCATCTGCTTATCCAGAAGAATATCACGAATGAACGCACCTATACCGAGATCCACCCGCTGGATACCGAGGGCAGAGTGGACGCACTGGCGCATATTATTTCCGGTGACCATGTCACGGAGCTTTCCCGTGCCAATGCCAGAGAGATGCTGGGGCTGGCCGAGCATGAAACCGGTGATTGACAACCCTGCTGATTTGTGCTAAACTGATTTTTGTTGAAAGACGTTGAAGGGAACAAGTACCTTGTCAGTGTCTGCCCAGAGAGACCCCGGTTGGTGCAAGGGGTGTGCAGAACAGCAGGGGAAATACCTCCCGGAGTTGCAGGCTGAATGCTTTGGCTAGTAGGCTGTGCCGCGTGCGAGCGTTACAAACGCAGGAGTGTCTTCCATCTCTGTGGGGCGCACTCGTGAGGCCGTTCCTGTGAGGGGGCGGCAAACAGAGGTGGTACCGCGATTTTCTCGCCCTCTGCCAAATTCATTTTTGGCAGAGGGCATTTTCTTTTGTCCTCTGCCCGATAAAACAGGAGGATAATCCCATGACCCTTTACGAAGAACTGCAGGCTCGCGGTCTGGTGGCCCAGATCACCGACAATGAGATCATTGACCTCATCAACAACGGCAAGGCCACTTTCTATATTGGCTTTGACTGCACTGCGGACAGCCTGACCGCGGGCCACTTTATGGCCTTGACCCTGATGAAGCGCCTGCAGATGGCTGGCAATAAGCCCATTGCCCTGATCGGCGGCGGCACCACCATGATCGGTGACCCCTCTGGCCGTACCGATATGCGCAAAATGCTGACCAAGGAGGACATTGCTCACAATGCGGCCTGCTTCAAGAAGCAGATGGAGAAGTTCATCGATTTCTCTGAGGGCAAGGCTCTGATGCTGAACAATGCCGACTGGCTGCTGAACCTGAATTATGTTGAGCTGCTGCGTGATGTGGGTGCCTGCTTCTCCGTCAACAACATGCTCCGCGCCAAGTGCTATGAGCAGCGCATGGAGAAGGGCCTGTCCTTCCTCGAGTTCAACTACATGATCATGCAGAGCTACGACTTCTACTACATGTTCCAGCACTACGGCTGCAACATGCAGTTCGGCGGCGATGACCAGTGGAGCAACATGCTGGGCGGCACTGAGCTGATCCGCCGCAAGCTGGGCAAGGATGCCTACGCGATGACCATCACTCTGCTGACCGATTCTCAGGGCAAGAAGATGGGCAAGACTGCAGGCAATGCGGTCTGGCTCGACCCCAACAAGACCAGTCCTTTTGAGTTCTACCAGTACTGGCGCAATGTCGGCGATGCTGATGTGATGAAGTGCATCCGGATGCTGACCTTCCTTCCGCTGGAGCAGATCGATGAGATGAGCACCTGGAAGGATCAGCGTCTGAACGAGGCCAAGGAGATCCTGGCCTACGAGCTGACCAAGATGGTGCACGGCGAGGAAGAGGCTGAGAAGGCCCAGAACGCTGCCCGTGCCCTGTTCAGCGGTGCTGCCGACACTGAGCACATGCCCTCCACTCAGCTGACCGAAGCGGATCTGACCGATGGCTCCATCGGCATCCTGACCCTCATGGTCAAGGCCGGTCTGGCCGCTTCCAACGGCGAGGCCCGCCGCCTGGTTGTGCAGGGTGGTGTCCTGGTGGATGGTGAAAAGGTAGCTGCTCCCACTGTCAGCTTTACCGCTGATCAGCTGAAGAACGGTATCGTCATCAAGAAGGGCAAGAAGATCTACCACAAAGTGACCCTGTAATCTTTTAGAACCAGTGTATAATAAAAGCCCGGCGGCATCCAAAAATCGGATGCCGCCGGGCTTTTTACGTTTGTGTAATGTTTATAGAGAAGGGCACTTACAGCTCAAAGGCCTTCTTCAGCACATCGTAAGCGGAGTCCTCGTTCTCACTGCGCACCAGCAGAGAAATATCCAGATCGCTGGTGGTAATGAGCAGAACCTCGATGTCGGCCATAGCCAATGCATTCAGGGCCCGGGCAGCGACTCCGCAGCTGGTGACCATGTCCTCACCGAAGAGGTTCAGTTTGGAGTAACCGACGCTGATCAGCGGGGAAGCCTTGGCATCCTTGTCGAGATTGGCGGCAGAGATGGCCTTCATCACCAGCGTCAGATCGCTGGCAGATGCGGTAAAGCTGAAATCAATGTTGGTACCGTGAGGGGCGCTCTGACTGATCATATCCACCACAACGCCGGTATCGGCAAAGATCTGCAGGTAGCGGGCCAGGCTGTTGCCCTTGAACTCCACATCCTGCACACTGATCATCATCAGGCTGGGCTCAATATTGATTTTGGAAACACCATACATAATGAACACTCCAATCTGCCCCAAAGGGCTGCAAATTCAGGCGAGCGCCAAAAACGCGCTGTTGATGTTGGTCTGTAATACGTTCTGAATGTACTCTATCCCAAAGTTGGGGTAGGCGGCCCGGACACCGTGCGCCTGCGCCAGTTCCGACGTGTAATCCCGGAAGAGGTAGGTGCGGACATTGGATTTTCCTGCATCATAGTGGGTCACGGTGGGATGCAATTGCGGGGAAGCGACAGCGCAGTGAACGCTGCCATCCGGGTCCGTCGTCTTGTTCAGCTCCAGTGTCAGGATGGCACCGATGAGTTGATCCGGTTTGCTCTGGGTGCTGAGGAAATTTCCCAGGGAATAGGCCACAAAGGTCTGGCGGCCATCCACAGAGGTCTTCCACTCGGCATCCTGCACCACATGAGGGTGCGTGCCCAGAATAACATCCGCACCCCAGTCGGAAAGCTGCTGGGCGAGATCCCGCTGGGTCTGGGTGATCTTGTGGCTGTCCTCCACGCCCCAGTGAACTCCCACCACCACGAAATCGGCCAGCTCACGCGCCCTGCGCACCTGCTGTTCCATCACATCCCGCTGGCTGGTGTAGATGACATTGGCCGTCATGGCACTGCTCTGCGGGATGCCATTGGTGTGGTCGGTGTAGGAGAGGTAGGCAATCGTCACACCGTTTACCGTCTGCAGGGGGATGGTGCCATAATCACTCTCTCCGTACCACAGGCCGGTCGTGACCACATCTTCCGGCATCTCGTCCCAGAACCGCAGCGTTGCTGCAATACCTTTGGCACCTTTATCGTAGGTGTGGTTGTTGGAAAGACTGAACACCTGGATGCCTGCCCGGTAAAGAGCCTCTGCGCATTCACCGGGGGTAGAAAAGCAGGGATAGGTGGAAGGCTCCAGTTCCTTGCTGCAGAGCGTTTCCTGGTTGATCCAGTTTACATCCTGCGCGGCATAAAAATCCAGCAGGTGCTCGTAGCAGTAGTCAAAATTATATCGCTGGCCTTCCGCTGCCCGGCGGGCTGCCTGTTTGTAGATGGGAGCATGGATCAGATTGTCCCCGGTGGCCGAAAAACGCAGTGTGGTTGTAACAGGCTGCGGTTCCGGTTCGGGCGGGGAAACGCTTTCAGCGGTCGAAGGCTCGTCCTCAAAAGGGCCAAGCACGATGCCGGGAGTCTGGAAGCGCCAGAAGCCCAAGCAGGCCAATGCCGCACCAGCCACCAGCAGCACGCCCATCATCCTCAGAAAAACGGGTTTTCGTTTTCGCCGGTTCTGCAGTTCGTGCCGCGAATGTCGTTTCGTGGATGCAGCGTGTCTTGCCTGTTCCATTCCGTCAGCCCTCCTGCCACTCAAAATGGTGGAAGACGCAGAGACCTTACAGCTCTGCGATCATGTTACCCATATTGTACAGGCCCGGCTCTTTTTTTGCAAGATAGACAGCAGCATTTATTGCGCCATTTGCAAAAACACTGCGGGAATATGCAGTATGCTTGAGGGTGATGACCTCGTCCGGACCGCAGAACAGCACCTCGTGGTCGCCCACGATGCTGCCTCCGCGCACGGAGCTGATGCCGATCTCCTTGGGGTCGCGCTTCTGGCGCACAGAGGAACGGTCGTAAACATAATGATATGCGCCGTTGTTCTCTTCGTTGATGGCATCGGCCAGCATCAGGGCAGTGCCGCTGGGAGCATCCAGCTTGTTGTGGTGGTGCTGCTCCACGATCTCCACATCATAGTCTGCACCCAGAATGGCCGATGCACGCTTGCACAGCTCCGACAGCAGGTTGATGCCGATGGACATGTTGGCGCTCTTGAACACGGGCACAATGCGGGACAGCTGCACCACCTTCAGCTGCAGCTCTTCGGAAAGGCCAGTGGTGCAGACCACGATGGGCATCTTGTGTGCTTCGCAATAGGTCAGCGCTTTTTCCACAGCAGCAGGAGCGCTGAAATCAATGATGACATCGCCCTTGCCGTCCAGCTTATCCAGACTGTCGTATACGGGGATGCCGTTCTGCTCACCGTCCTGCTGGTCGATCCCGGCGACCACGCGGCAGTCACTCCGGTTTGCAATCATCTCGCAGAGGGCGTGGCCCATCCGGCCGCCAATGCCCTGAATGATAATATCCGTCATTTTTGTTTCCTCGTTTTCTGTTGTAACGGCAAATGCCCGGGAGAAACCATTTCCACCGGGCATTGTGCGTTGTTTCGTTTATTCCCGAATCAGACCTTCGGCCTCCAGTGCCTGCTCGATCTTCTCCTTGTGGGCATCACTGGGCTCGACCAGCGGCAGACGGCAGGGACCGGCCTCCCAGCCCAGCACATTCATGGCGTACTTGACAGGGATGGGATTTACTTCGCAGAAGAGTGCATCCGCCAAGGGCAGGATCTCCAGCTGCAGCTTGCAGGCAGTTTTGGTGTCACCCTCAAACCATGCCTTGCAGCAGTTGTGCACCAGCTCAGGCTTGACATTTGAGACCACACTGATGACACCCTTGCCGCCCAGAGACAGCAGGGGGACCACCTGATCATCGTTGCCAGAGTAGATGTTCAGCTCGTCGCCGCACAGCTGAGCGATCTTGGCCACCTGAGAGATGTTGCCGGAGGCCTCCTTGATGCCGTTGATGAGCGGATTCCGGCTCAGCTCCAGCGCTGTCTCGGGGGTGATGTTCAGGCCGGTACGGGAAGGCACATTATACAGGATAACAGGGATGCCGCCCGCCTCGGCCATAGCGGTAAAGTGAGCCACCAGACCTGCCTGCGTGGTCTTGTTGTAATAGGGGGTCACAAGCAGCAGGGCATCGGCACCGCAGGCAGCAGACTTTGCTGCCAGTGCACAGCCGTGATCGGTATCATTGGAACCAGCACCCGCAATAACAGGCACCCGGTGGTTGACCGTCTCGACCGTAAACTTGATGGCGGCCAGCTGCTCCTCATCGGTCATGGTAGAGCATTCGCCGGTAGTTCCGCAGATCACAATAGCATCGGTGCCCCGTGCGATCTGATCTTCAATGATGCGGCCCAGCTCATCAAAGTTGATGCTGCCATCTTCGTACATGGGGGTGATGATTGCCACCGCCGCGCCGGTAAAGACAGGATTCTTCATAGTATAAAACTCCTTTGTACGCTCCGTCAGGAACGTGTTGTTCAGTCAAAATAGCCCTTTGCTGCCAGCAGCTCAGCCAGCAGCACGGCACCGCCGGCAGCGCCGCGCAGGGTGTTGTGGCTCATGCAGGCGAACTTGTAGTCAAACAGGGTGTCCTCGCGCAGGCGGCCGATACAGACAGCCATGCCGTTCTCTGTGTTGCGATCCAGCTTGGGCTGAGGACGATCGGGCTCAGTGAAGTAGTGCAGGAACTGCTTGGGTGCGCTGGGCAGGTTCAGCTCCTGTGCAGGGCCGCGGAAGTTAGCCCAGGCCTCGAGCATCTGCTCCTGGGTGGGCTTTTTGTCAAAGCTTACAAATACGGCAGCGGTGTGGCCGTCAGAAACGGGGACACGGAAGCACTGCGCAGTGATCGTGGGCTTCTCGGCGTTGACGATCTGATCGCCCTCGATGTGGCCCCACAGCTTCAGCGGCTCGCGCTCGCTCTTTTCTTCCTCACCGCCGATGTAGGGGATGACATTATCTACGATCTCGGGCATCCGGTCAAAGGTCTTGCCTGCACCGGAAATGGCCTGATAGGTGCAGACCAGAGCCTTGTTGACACCAAACTCCTTCATCAGAGGATGCAGGGCAGGCACATAGCTCTGCAGGCTGCAGTTGGACTTGACCGCGATGAAGCCGCGCTTGGTACCCAGACGCTTGCGCTGGGCAGGGATGATCTCAATGTGGTCCGCGTTGATCTCAGGCACGACCATGGGCACATCCGGGGTAAAGCGGTTTGCGCTGTTGTTGGAGACCACAGGGCACTCGGCCTTTGCGTAAGCCTCTTCCAGTGCCTTGATCTCGGCCTTGGGCATATTGACTGCGCAGAAGATGAAATCGACCTGAGAAGCGACCTCTTCCACCTTGGCGGCATCCAGCACGACCATCTTCTTGACGCTCTCGGGCATCGGGGTGGTCATTGCCCAGCGGCTGCCAACGGCATCCTCATAGGTCTTGCCTGCGCTGCGGCCGGATGCGGCCAGCGTAGTCAGCTTGAACCAGGGATGATTCTCAAGCAGGGTCACAAAACGCTGCCCCACCATGCCCGTTGCACCAACGATACCAACTTTATACTGTTTTTCCATTTCCAGCACCTTTCCTTTCAATAAAAGCAAATTTACATCGAACACGGCTTGCAAACCAGCCGACCTTGCAATATAATAGATACTGTTTATACAGATTTTATGATAACATTGATACGGCACTCGTGTCAATCATCGGAAAGGCAAATGCAAAGCATGTTAAAAAAAGATTTTTGGTACGATTTACCCAAAGAACTCATTGCACAGGAGCCTGCAGATCCCAGAGACTCAGCCCGGCTCATGGTTCTGAGCCAGAAGGACGACAGCATCCAGCACCGGATTTTCCGCGATCTGCCGGAGTATCTTGAGCCGGGTGACCTGCTGGTGGTCAACAACTCCAAGGTGCTGCCCGCCCGCATCGTGGGTGTCAAACAGCCCACCGGTGCTGTGTGTGAGCTGCTGCTTCTGCGGCAGGTCAAGGGAGATCAGTGGGAGTGCCTGGCAAAGCCCGGCAAGCGGATGCAGCCCGGCACCAAGGTCAGTTTTGGTGACGGCACCCTGACCGCTGTGGTGGACGAAACGCTGGAGGATGGCAACAAGTTTGTTACATTCTATTATGACACCGAGACCCTTTATGAAAAACTGGATGAATTTGGCAAGATGCCATTGCCACCCTACATCACCAAGCAGTTGGAAGATCAGAGCCAGTATCAGACGGTTTATGCCAAGGAGCTGGGCAGCGCTGCCGCACCCACGGCAGGCCTGCACTTCACCCCGGAGCTGATGGATACCATCCGTTCCAAGGGTGTCGGCATTGCCGAGGTTACCCTGCATGTGGGTCTGGGAACCTTCCGCCCCGTGCAGGAGGACGAGATCACGGATCACAAGATGCACAGTGAGTGGTATTCCATCAGCGAGGAGACTGCTCAGCGCATCCGGGAAACCAAGGCCGCCGGGCACCGCGTGATCGCTGTTGGCACCACCAGCTGCCGCACGCTGGAAGCCGCCGCCGCAAAATATGGCGAGATCAAGGCCTGCAGCGGCAATACCTCTATTTTTCTCTACCCGGGTGTCAAGTTCAACTGCATCGATGGCCTGATCACCAACTTCCACCTGCCGGAAAGCACCCTCATCATGCTGGTCTCTGCCCTTTACGGCTACGAAAAGACCATGGCTGCCTATAAAGTTGCCGTAGAGGAAAAGTACCGCTTCTTTTCCTTCGGCGATGCGATGTTGATAGAATAACCCCCAGGAGTTACAAATGTAAATCAAACTCAGCCGCAAGGTTTAACCGCCTTGCGGCTTTTCTTTTGCAAAAATAATATCACACCTGTTGACTTGCTCGCAAATAGAAGTGATAATACAATCACAGAATGATTTACAAACACACAACGGAGAGTAGAGGGCACAAAAATGATGATTACATACAAAACCAACAGCGCAGTCGATACCAAGGAATCCGTTGAATGGTATTTTGGAAAATCTTTCGTCGCAAGCTCCACTGCATCCGCAAAGTATGAACACAAGAAGACCGGGAAAAGCATCTTCAAGTTCTGGCAGGATGGAACCGGTTGTCTCACCATCAAAATCAACTAAAAGGGGAAATGGAAATGTTTAAGAAGCTGGCCAAAATGATTTCCGAAATCAAAACCGAAAACGACCGAGATGCTACATTCTGGCAGATCGACCGTGAGTTTGAGCAGGAGAAGATCTCCGCAGCAGACCACGAGCTGCTTTATAAGCTGGCCGGAATGGTCGAAGTCGAGGAGGGCTAAAAAATGACTGTCAAGATCGCGCTGAAGAAGAAGTTCAACAAGAACGCCGCCGCCTGTTTTTATACCGAGTACGCGAAGAGCGTCACCTGCAAGACCATCCCGGCCGCCGAAATCATGGCGATGGGCTTTGACGAAACCGACCCGCACGACCAGTACGTCGTTGTCAAGGACGAGGACGGAAGCGAAAGCACGTTCCGCAACAGCTACGTTGACGTTTTTATCTTCTGAACAGGAGGGAGCAACATGAAAGCATCCAAGCAAATGGCAAAGGCCCTGCTGACCAGCGGCCAGTACCGCACAAAAAAGTACCTCTACACGCTGGGCTACAACATGTACGGTCAAGAGATCGTACAACGCACCCAGATCGACAGCGAGGGCCACAGAATCGGCAACGCATACTCAGCAGGATTTTTCAACGCCTATGACTACCCGGAAGAATGGAGAGAGAAAAATGTTTAATATCACTGATACCGAAAAGCTGCGGGATGCCTACATCTTCCTGACATTCGCTCAGAACGCCCCCGCCGCTGCACCTGAGAAAAAGGCCAACCGTGAAATCTTTATCACCAACACGAAGCGGGAAATCCGGGAATACAACAACCGCCCGATCTCCAACACGCGCATTATAAGCGCAGACTACGATGGACGCCTTGAACTTGTCCGACTGCCTGACGAGCTGGACACGGCACACAAAGAGGACGCCGCTGAGTGGTTCGAGGATAACTGCTATCTGGAAGCCTGCAACAGCCCCTATGACTGCACAGGGCAGGAGTTCACGAATTGGTTCTATCTGTTCCGGCGGCGCGGTCACTGGTACGCCTATCACATGGTCAGCCGGGACGTTTGAATCGAATACAGCAAAAGGCCCAGAACCGCATGAAAGCGGCTCCGGGCCTTTTATATTGCGAGATAGGTGAACTTATGAGATATTCCGTTCTTGAACGTCAAAGTTTCCACATGGCCGTTTCTCATGCGCACGGAATCGACAATCGACAGGAAGAACGACCGCAGCACAGATGGCTCCGTGCATTCAGCCAACCCCTGAAAATAAATATACTCGCGCTCTTGCAACCGCTGGGACATGATGAAGCTGCTGGCCTGTTCCAGAAAATCATCATCCGAAAGCGACTGCGCCCACGATTCCGACGTCAGCAGGCCGATAGACTTGTCCTGCTCTTTCAGATCGTTCATCAAGTCATTTTTCTTGATGAGGTATTCTTTGTCCGACATCTGCTTATTTGAGTACAGGTAGATGTGATCGAGCCGCGCGAGGGCGCGTTCCGTCTTTCGTTTATCTGCCCGCAGCTTGCGCAGCTCCGGGTCGAGATTCTTTTTGACCGTCGGCTTTTTCAGCAGCACCGAATCAGCAGGGGAATATTCGGCCAGCATTTCATACAGAGCGTCCACGCTGGCCGAATCTATCCCTGCCACGTTCTTGAACGTGTCGCCGCGCAGGAGCTGCGCTTCCAGATCAGCCGGGGATTTTATCTGGTCGAACCTCTTTTGAGCATTTATCACGTTCAAGATGAAATTTAGCAAGAACTCGCCCAACACCGTGTCCGAGGTGTATTTCGCATTGCAAGTCTTTGTCTTGCGCACGTTCGGGCAGCCATACTTGGCCGACCGATACCCGGACGCATGGAGCTTGCCCGGAGAAGCCGTAAAAGCGGCCCCACAGCAGGCGCACCATATAAGCCCGGAAAAGATATTGACGTTCTTCTGTGTCGCGCTCCTGCCGGGTATATTGCGGTATCTGGCGTTTGAATCCAGCATCTTCTGAACCCTGTCGAACCGTTCTTTGCTCACAAGCGGGGTATGATGGTCTGGTATTACAACCCATTCGGATTCGTCCTTGATGGCCTTGCGACCCGGTATCTTGTAATAATTATAGCGGTATGTGCCGATATACCACGGATTCCGAAGAATTGTCCAGACCGACACAGGGGAGAACGGATTGTGCTGGCGTGACACATAGCCGCGGTCGTTCAGCTCCCGCGCCGTGTGAACCAACGAATCCGTCTTTTCGTATAGGTCGTACATTTCCAGCACAATGAAACTTTCGTCGCCATTGACGGAAAACGTCTGGGTTTCCTTGTTGTAATCATACCCAAAGGGAACCCGACCGCCGTTCCACGTGCCATCGTTCGCCCTGCTGATCATCGTGGCCGTGACGCGCTCTGCCGTTGTCTTGCGCTCCAACTCCGCAAAGATCAGCACCATTTTGAGCATCGCTTCACCCATCGCCGTGGACGTGTCGAATTGCTCATTGCGCGAGATGAACGTCACGCCGAGCGTCTTCAGCTCCTCATACATCTGGGCGAAGTCGAGCAAGTTTCGGCTGATACGGTCAATCTTCCAGACGAGCAGATGGGAGTACATACCGTTCCGAATCTGCATCATCATTTTTTGAAATGCCGGCCGGTCAGTATTCTTTCCTGAATAGCCTGCATCCTCAAAAATGGTATAGTCACTAATATTCAAAGCGTATTCGCAGTAGCCGACAAGGTCTTTCCGCTGCATGGGCAGGCTGTCACGGTCTACCTGATACGCGGTCGAAACACGCAGGTATATGGCCGCCCTCTGCGGCTTTTCTTTTGGCGCGTCGATTTTCTTCTTTCTCATTGCTGGGCCTTATCTTTCGGAACGTATTTTGCCAAAATCCGCATGACCTTTTCACGATCTTCTACGCTGGCCGCCTGATATGCAGCAAGCAGCGTTTGAAGCTCCTGAATGAATTCTTCCTGCGAAACCATAGCACACCTCTTATATTTTACTCTTTCTTTTCGGCATCCACGGCAGGATCGGCGACAGCCGCAACGTGGGTGCGCAAAAAGTCCTTGCACATGGAACGCTTTTCCACCGGGATGGAGCGGTAAATCGAAAGCAGCTCTTTTTCGTCAGCGTCCAGCACGTCAAGGTTTTTGCGGCCGTTTGCTTTAAGCCGCTGCTTTTCGGTATCGGTCAAGATCACAATGCCGTCCCGGCCGTAAACCAGTTCGTCGATACTCATGCCCAGCCGTTCGGCCATGCCCTGAATCATATCCAGATGGGGAGCCTTGCCTTTTTTCAGGCGGGCGATGTTGGAACTCGCAAATCCGCTCTCAATAATGAGTCTGCTGGGTGCGATGTCGTGCCGTGCGCAGGCGTCCAAAATGTTTTCGTACAAGCCCATAATATAAAACACCTCACAAATTTACTCACAAATGAGAGCAAAAGCTGTTGACTCACTCACAAATGAGAGCTATAATAACAAATGTAAACCGACGAAAGCTCACAAAGTCGTTTACAAATGTAAGTATACCCTAAATATAGCATAGCTCACCAAAAAAAGCAAAGGAGGTCAAGAATTAAAATATGAAGCTCGAACTGCATCTGGACTGGAAGCGCACGGTCAAGACCATTATGACCATGAGAGGTCTGTCCAACAGCGATCTGGCGCAGGCTGCCGGTACTACCGACGCAACCATGCGGCAGGTCATCAACAAATCGGTCAAGGGAGCCGTGATGAACAAAGTCAGCGAGTATCTTGGTATCACCAATGCCGAAGTTCATCACGTCGTGATCGAGGTCGAATAACCTTACATCTATTTTACAGCATTGGAGCCGAGAAGATATGCAGAATGAGTGCAGCAAAGGCAATGACAACTATTACTTTTTGTGTCGGAAAAAAGCGTCGGAACACAACGACGCACTGAGCAGCCGCCTTGGAGCGGCATCCCGCCTGAATATTTCGGAATCTGCTTTGCGCAATTATGAAGTCGATACCGCGAACGTGCCCCAGGACATCGTCTGTGCGATGGCTGACCTGTATGGTATGCCCGAAATGGAAACTCATTATTGCAAGACCGACTGTCCCATCGGGAAGCACGTCGGCGGTGCCCTTACCTGCGAAGTAAAGAGCATCGAAAGCGTGGCAGTCAACTTCCTGACCCACACCAACGGCAACGACATTCAGGCCATGCAGAACGCTGTCCTGAAAATCGCCCTCGACGGAAAAGTCAGCGAGCAGGAGCGTGACCAGCTCCGGCAGATCGTCAAATTCATCGAAAACATCGCGCGGGACGCCAGCGATATGCGGCTGATGCTCGAAAGGAAGTGCCAGAATGGAGCTTAAAGACATTTTGCGCGACATCCTGAAGCGCGATTATGGCATCGAAACGGACGCCCAGCTCATGCAGGCTATTCGTGAGCAGAAGCCGCTTGACATCGGGATTTTCGTTTCGCAGCCTGCAAGCCAACAGGCGAAAGCCTGCTGAATCATCCACAGGAGGTATGAACATGGAAGAACTCACCGTCCAGATTCAGAAACCCATCATCCCACCGCTGGTCTGGAACAAAGAAGCCGTTGAAGCCTACGTCAACGAAGCTCTGGAAAAGTACGTCGGCATTGTCTACACCGATGACATGATCGACGACGCAAAGAAAGACCGGGCGAAGCTCAACGCGCTGGAAAAGCAGCTGGCAAAGGCTTTCACGGCCACGAAAGATGTTTACCTTGGCCCGCTGACCGAACTGGAAACCGTAACCAAAGACCTGCGGCAGAAAATCAAGAAAACGTCCGGGGAAATCGACACACAGGTCAAATCTTACGAGGACGCACTGAAGCAGGACAAAAAGAACGACCTCTATCGTGTTTACACCACCGCCGCTGGCGCGCTGGCCGTTCTCGTACCGTTCGAGAAGATTTTCAATGAACGCTGGCTTAACAAGACCTACGCTTTCAGCACCGCCGAAAAGGAGCTGAAAACCATCATCGAGGAAAAGCGGCTGGAGCTGGACGATCTGGCCGACGACTGCGAACCCGGCGAGGAATACGAAGCCGTAAAGCGGGCCTACCTCAAGAACCTGTCCATGAAAGAAGCCCGCGCCGAGCGCAAGGCGTTCCGCGATTTCAAAGCCCAGCAGGAGCAGGCAGCGGCAGCAAAGGCCGCCGAGGAAGCCGCCCGCCGCGCCGCGCCTGTTATCCAGCGTCCTACCGCCGAAGACCTTGAAATCAAAGCGAAGGCCGCCCAGAACGTCGAGATGTCAAAGATCATCGACGACAACGGCCGTCTGGACTTTTCCTCTCTCCGCGCTGCACAACCTGAGCCGCAGCCGGAACCCGTGCAGCAGCCCAAAGTATTTGAGCGCACCTTGCACGTCCGCTATACCGCCGAGCAGGGCCGGGAGCTGATCGAAGCTCTGAACAAAATCGGCCTTGAATACAAACTGATCTAACAGGAGGTCAATATTATGGGATTTTCCGTACCGGGGCAGCCCCAAAACACCGCGCCGCGTGGCGCACCCGTCGCAACTTCCCGCGCCGGTGGCTATGCAGCTCCCACCACCCGCCAGCAGGAAGCCGCCCTTGCAACCGTCGCACCGTCTGAGCCTGTCAAGTATGAAGCAGGCGGCGAAGAAATCGAGCTTTCGCCGGAACTTATCAAGACGTATCTGGTCAACGGCGACGCCGACAAGGTCACAGATCAGGAAGTCATGATGTACTTGAATCTGTGCCGCTTCAACCACCTGAATCCTTGGCTGAAAGAGGTCTATCTTATCAAGTACGGCGATAAGCCCGCAACGATGGTTCCAGGCAAGGAATCTTTTATGAAGCGGGCCGAGCGCAACCAGCACTTTGCAGGCATTGAAAGCGGCATCGTCGTCCACAACTCCAACAATAACCAAATCGAGTACCGCGAGGGCAGCGCGGTCTATGAAGATTTTGGTGAAAAGCTGATCGGCGGCTGGGCCAAAGTCTACCGCACCGACCGTCAGTTCCCGAACTACTCTGAATGTGCCCTCTCTGAATACCTTGGCAAAAAGGGCAACGGCGAGGTCAACCAGCAGTGGAGCACCAAACCTGCGACCATGATTCGCAAAGTTGCAATGGTGCAAGCTCTCCGCGAAGCGTTCCCGACCGACCTTGGCGCGATGTATGCAGCAGAGGAGCAGGGCGTAGAGGAGCCGGACAGCCTGCCGCAGGGCAGCCAGACCGAGCCGACCTTTAACCGCCGCCCGCGCAAGCCGAAAGCCCCGGCGCGGCCCGACGTCGAAATCATCGACGCCACCCCGAACGATGAAGCCGACCCGCTGGCAGCTCTCGAAAACGCTGGCCCCGAAAGCAGCGATATGCAGGAAGGACAGGAAAAATGATCTGCACAAGTAAAACAGGCGTCCTTGTTTATGGTGAGCTTGCCAAAGAGCCGGAATTTAAGCGGCTCCAGAATGGCAGCTACCTGATGAAGCTGAACATCCGCTATGACAGCGAAAAGAACGAAGCAGGGAAGTGGCTTGGAAAATTCATTGACGTCAATATCTGGCGCGTGGACGTTGACCTCTGGGATGATATGCTCCACAAGGGCGATAATGTCATTGCCAGCGGCAAAAAGGTCGAGCCGCACGAATACAACGGCAAAACCTATTACCAGCTCGACGCCGAGGACGTCACACCATCCGGCAAAACACAACTGCGCTGGCTGCAACAGGCCATCAACGCCGTTTGGAGCGCAGGCCCCACACCGGCAGAGCAGCCACCGGCAGCCACTGAACCGCCCCAGCCGGAACCGCAGCAGCAGGCCGCCCCGCCCGCGTCCCGCGCTACTGCACCTGCACAACCCGCCCAGCAGCCCGAAAGCACTCAGCCTGCCCGCCAGTACACCGAGGACGAAATGCGAATCATCGAGGGCGACGACGATGATCTGCCGTTCTAAGGAGGGCGCACGATGGCAACATACAGACAGATATACATATCCTTTTGGAGCGACACGAAAGTCTGTGATGACTTTTCGCCGGAGGAAAAGTATTTCTACATCTACCTGCTGACCAACCCTCACACCAATATCTGCGGATGCTACGAGATCAGCTCCAGCCAGATGGCGCAGGAGCTTGGCTACAACGAAGAATCGGTCAAAAAGCTGCTGCGCCGCATGGAGCAGACGCATGATGTCATCCGCTACAACTGGCAGAAAAAAGAACTCCTGATTCTGAACTGGCACAAGTACAACTGGACGAAAAGCCCGAAAATGGTTTCAGCCGTCCGCGCCGTGGCCCAGTACATCAAGACCGACGAATACCGGGTCTACATCCTGTCCACGCTCGAACGCACCATCAACGGCCAGAAAGAACCCGCCCCGCAGCCTGCGGCGGCGGGCACTCTTTCCACGGCGGCCCCTGCACAGCCCGCCGCCATCACCGCACACCAGAAGACTGACGAGGAAGAAACCATGAGCCGCATGGTAGCATCCTACGAGCAGAACATCGGCCCAATCAAACGCGCCGTGTTCGACGCTATGCGGATGTGGTGGCTGTCAAAGGGCGTCGAGCCTGACATGATCTGCGCCGCGATGGATGAAGCCGCTATGCAGAACGCTCCGAACTGGACATACGCCGAGGGCATCTTGCGCCGCTGTCTTTCCGCAGGTATCACCACGCTGGCCGGATTCCGCGCAGATCAAAAGCACTTCCAGAGCAAACGAAAAGGAGGTACGCCCGCCGCGACCGCTGACCAGCAGGAAGAACCCAGCCTGTACGCGGCGTTTGGCATGAACTGATATGAGCATCGAATCCGCATTGAATCAGGTCGTGCAGCAGGCGCAGGCCGCCCAGAGCGTCGCCCCTGACGACTACAAAGACCCCAAAACCGGGCTTTTGATGTGCGGCAAGTGCCATACCCCGAAGCAGTACCATTTCCACAATGCCGCCTTTGACTTGGGCCTTGTCCCGGTGATGTGTGACTGCCAGCGGGCAGCCCATGACGCCGAACAGCAGAAACGCCGGGAAGCCGAGCGGGAAATACTCACAGCGCGGCGCAAAGCGGCCTGTTTTGGAGCCAACGACCGAAAAGCGGCATACACCTTTGACACCGACGACCGTGCCAATACAGCGGCCACCAATGCGGCACAGGGCTATGTCCGGCACTTCACCGAAATGCGGGAAAAGGGACGCGGCCTGTTTTTCATCGGGCCGTGCGGCACTGGCAAAACCTTTTTGGCCTGCTGCATCGCAAACGCCCTGCTAGATAAAGGCTACACCGTCAAGGTGTCTACCTTTGCCGACATCGCCAACCGCCTGCAAGGGACGTTCGACAAAGAATCCATCTACGACGACCTGAACGCCGTAGATCTTCTGATACTGGACGACCTCAACGCCGAGCGCGATACCTCTTTCATGCAGGAAATCGTGTTCACGGTCATTGACAACCGCTGCGCCGCTCAAAAACCCCTGATCGTCACGTCCAACATCACGCCGTCCGAATTTGCAAACCCCGACACCATCGAACGCCGCCGCGTTTTCAGCCGCCTGCAGGAGGTCTGCATCCCGGTTGAAGTCAACGGCAAAGACCGCCGCCGTGAAGCCATGATGAAAAGTTGCCGCGACGATCTCGCATTCCTCAACACATAAAGGAGAATCCGTATGAAGTACGATATTGAACTCCGCATATTCAGCAAGGAAGATCGCCGCACCATCGCGGCCATCCTGTCAGACAACGGCTATGACGTCGGCCAGCATACCAAAAAGGCCGGCAAAACTGGCCGCTCGACCGTCTATTGCATCCATGCAACAGACATGAAAAAGGAGGATACCCAGAATGACATATAAGCACACCGAAACCCCCACCGACGCCTACCAGCTCACCAAAAACTACGCCAGCGACGCCCCCAAATGGGTGCGTGACCGCATCGGCACCCGGCTTTTTGAGAATACCACCATCCGGGACGGCGCAATCCGCTTTGATGGCTTGACGTCCATCATCCAGAACCGCAAGCTGCGCGAACGCATGACTGCCCGCCCCGGCGACTACCTTGTGCGCCTGCCCGACGGTAACGTCGTCGTCTACACGAAGCGCAACTTTGAAGCCCTCTACACCCCGGCAGAGGGGCAGCAGGCATGATTATTGCTTTCGCTGTCCCCGGAGAGCCGAAAGGCAAGGCCCGCCCACGCACCGTCCAAATCGCGGGCCATGCCAGCACCTACACCCCAAAGGAAACGGTCATGTATGAAAATCTGGTGCGGCTCTATTACCAGCAGGCCGCCAGAGGATTGCGGCTTTCCGGCCCCATACAGGCCGAAATCGTCAGCTATTCATCCGTCCCGAAATCCACCTCAAAAAAGAAAAGAGCCTTGATGCTTGACATCAAGACCCTTTGCCAGAAGAAGCCAGACGTTGATAATCTGGCGAAAATCGTTTTGGACTCTCTGAATAAAATCGCCTACGACGACGATGCGCAGGTCTGCCGCCTGCTGGTCGAAAAGCGATACGGGGGGACCCCTCAAGTGCTTGTCAGATTGAGCGAGCTGGAACCATGAAGATTTTATACTACATCTTAGCATTTGCCATGGGCTATTTTTTCCGCAAATACGGGCAAGCCCACAAAAAGCACAACGAGCTGGACAGCCATGCAGAAGAGCTTATCCGGCGCGAACAAGAAGCCGAAACTTTCGGCGATCTTTGAAAGGAGCATCACAATGGCCATCACCAACTATGAAGAAATGTCCATCACGTCCCCGGCCTTTAACACAGTCCGCGAAGCCTTTGACGTGGCCTTGCAGCGGCTTTTGAAGAAGATGGAGAAGTCCAAAATGGACGAGGGCCAGATTGCCCTGAACATCACCGTCACCAACGAGGACGTCTTTACCGATGACGATGCAGAGCTGGGCGACACCGACGGCCCGGAGAAAAAGCCTGTCCTGAAGTACAAGATCACGACCACCGTGCCCATAAAGGACACCGACGACGGCAAGGCCGATACCGGCATGGCCCTTGTCTGGGACAAAGACCTTGGCCGCTATGTGCTGGTCTATATGCAGACCAACCAGACCTCTATGTACGACAACCCGCCCGCAGGCGCCCCCCAGCAGACCACCATGAACCCCGCGCAGCAGATCGGGCATGGGAGCGGCGCACTGATCGACATCCGCGCTTTCAGGCCGGACGACGACGGCGACGACGAATAACCCCCATCGGGCAGCTTTTGGGCATAAAAAGAGCCGCCCACCCTCAAACCTCAAATGGCCTAAGAATGAACGGCACCGGACAACCGTTATTATACCATTTGAGCGGAGGAAATGCAAGTGCAGCAGTCAGCGAAAGATCGGCTTTCTGAATACCTGCCGATGGCAATGGAAAATAAAAATCGGCTTGCCCGCTTGAATGATATGCGGGACGCCGCCGGGGGCCTGACAGGTATACCCGAAAGCGACGGCAGCGCACACACGGCCGGGAACAGTCATAAGATGGAAGCCGCGGTCGAACGCTACCTCGAATACGAAAAGAAGATTCAGCCGCTTTTGAAAGCCAACGCCGACAAGATGGCCAAGCTGGAAAGCATGGTCGATTCCATCCCCGACGGCTTACAGCGCGAAGTCCTGCGCCTGCGGTACATGGACGCCGAAAGTGAGGACACCTGCCGGCCGAAAAAATGGAACGCCGTTGCCCTCACGCTTTACGGCAGCGACGACCGAAAATACATCGAAGCTGTCCACCGCATCCACAAAAAAGCCATTTTGACCCTAGAAAACACAGAAAATGTACCATAAATGAGTGTAAATGAGTATAAATGAGGTAGATTGCACATACAAATCTGTGATACTATCACAATGCGAAAAGCGAAAGGGAGCTTCCGACACTCCCAGACGCCGGATGCAAAGAGAATAGCGCACTCATTCTTTTCTCTGCCCTACCACCTGACCGCAGCAGCGGCCGGGTGGTTCTTTTTTGCGCAGAAATCGGGATGGGCCAGCGCAAAAGGGCAAAATAAACCTGAAAGGAGGAAAGAACTGTGTACTACATCATTTGCAAACTGGACGTTCCCGGCTTCCATAACTGGCCGGACGCCCCGGCGGGCCTTGAATACCTGCGCAGCATCCACCGCCATGTGTTCAATATCACCGCCAGGATTCCCGTTACCCACGACAACCGCGATCTGGAAATCATCCAGACACAGAACCGCATCCACCATTTTCTGTCCGACCGTTTCGGCGACGAAAACGGCCACATGATGCTTGGCTCTATGTCCTGCGAAATGCTGGCGAAGCTGATTGCTGATACTTTCGGCTGCACCGAAGTCACCGTGCAGGAAGATGGGCAGGGAGGTGGCGTCTATGTTAGGGAGTAACGTCAAAGTTCATTTTGCCGGAAGCGATGGCAGCAAGGAAAACTTTTGCGCCCTTGTTGCGGCAGATACCCGCTACCGCCTGTACAGCTGCTATAACTACATCGTCAACAAGAAGCCCGACGATGATTTCAGGCTGCCGGAAGATGATATTATTCTGGAACAGCAGAAGCAGCAGAAACACGTCATTCAGGATTCGGGCCTGTTCACCCTGATGTTTGGTGCCAGCAAGGGCCAGCAGCAGACCATCTCGACCCTGACCGAATGGCAGGACAAGCTCATTGCCTTTGTCAAGCAGAACCACATCACCGCATCCTGCGTCGAGATCGACTGTCAGAAAGTCCTTGGCCCGGAAGAAGCGTGGTATTTCCGTCAGCGCATGAGAGATCTTCTGCCCGAAAACAAGCAAATCAACGTCTTTCATTTTGAGGACGGCTTGAAAGGCCTTGACCGCCTGATCGAATTTGCCGATTACATCGCCGTCAGCGTCCCGGAATGGCGCATTGTAAAGCCCGCAACCCACAAGCAGGATATACGCTACATCACCCACTACATCAAAAACAAGAAGCCGGAGATCGACATCCATTTGCTTGGCTGCACAGACTTCAAAATCATCCGCGAGAACAATTTCTGCACATCGGCCGATAGCACGAGCTGGCTGTCCGGCGTGAAGTACGGATATTTCAACGATGGTATCAAAAAAGAACACATCCGCAATTTTAAGCGCAGCCTGTACAACGAGCGCGAAGCACAGGTAAAGGCTATGATGCTGGCCCGTGGCATCGAGCCGACAGGCAAAAAGCTGGTATATACCACAAACGCCAGCCTTTGCGCGACCATCTGCAAAGACCTGTATGCCCGCACCTGCGGCCCGCAGGACTGAACCAAAAGGAGAAGCACAATGAAAAAAAACGACAAGAACTATTCCATCCTGCTGACCCTGTTCGTGATCTCCATCGTCATTGCGAACGTCGTCGGCAGCCGCACCATTACCACCGGCATCCACCTTGGCCCCATCACCCTGTCCACATCCGGCGGCGCGATCACCTACGCTGTCACGTTCCTGTGTACCGACATCGTCGGCGAAATCTGGGGCCGCAAGAAAGCGCAGAGCATGGTTTTCTTTGGCTTTGTAGGCCAGATTTTCGCAACCATCGCAATTATCCTTACAGGCTGGTGCAGAGCAGTAGACCCTGTTATTGATGGCGCATACCAGACGCTTTTAGGCCAGAACTGGGTTTTCGTCATCGGCAGCCTGTGCGCCTACTACGCATCCCAGAGCTGGGACGTCTTTGTGTTCCACAAAATCCGCGATGCCTACATCCGCAAGCACGGCGACGTCAAGGGCGGTCGCTGGATTTGGAACAACGGCTCCACCTGCACAAGCCAGATTATCGACACGTTTATTTATGCCTTTATCAGTTTCGGTCTGGGCCTTGGCTGGGCATTCACCCCGGAGGGCCGCATGAACCTTATCGGCATGATGATCGGGCAGTACCTGCTGAAAGCCTGCCTTGCTCTGGCAGATACGCCGTTCTTCTATTTCTTCACCCGCCGGGAGGTAACGGAACATGGCAATGAATATCAGGAGAATGCAGCTTGCAGATCTTAACCCGGCAGACTACAACCCCCGCAAAGACTTACAGCCGGACGACCCCGCATACCTGAAGATCAAACAGAGCCTTGAAACCTTTGGCATGGTCGAGCCTATCATCTGGAACGAAAGAACCGGGCACATCGTGGGCGGCCACCAGAGAATCAAGGCCCTGCGCGATATGGGCGAAGCCGAAACCGACGTTGTCGTCATAAACGAACCCCTCAAAGAGGAAAAGAAGCTGAACGTCATCCTCAACCGCGCCAAAGGCCGCTGGGATAATGAAAAGCTGGCCCCCTTGATGCAGGAGCTTTCCGAACGCGGCGACGTTTCCCTCACAGGCTTTGAGGACTACGAGCTGCAAGGACTGATCGACCAGTACCAAAACCGTCTGGCCGACATCCTCGATTATTCACCGCCTGAACCGCAGCCGGACAACGAGCAGGAAGAAGAAACCCCTGCCGACGCCACATTCTCAATGATCTTTTCCATCCCGGCACAGTACAAGGACGCCGTGGACGCATACCTCGAACAGGACGACGCCCGCGAAACCCTCGCCGCCGCCATCATGGAAAAAATCAGAGGGGAGGACTAACGCATGGAATTTGAAGTAAAGCGCATCGCGGACATGAACCGCGCCGCCTATAACCCCCGCGTCGATCTCCAACCCGAAGACGAAGAATATCAGGCCATCGAGCGCAGCTTGAAGCGTCACGGTCTGGTACAGCCCGTCGTTTGGAACTGCCGTACCAATACCGTTGTTTCCGGCCACCAGCGTTTGACCGTCCTTGAAGCGCAGGGCGAAACCGAAGTCACCGTTTCCGTTGTCGATCTGGACGACATCCAGGAAAAAGAGCTGAACGTCGCCCTGAACAAAATTACCGGCGAATGGGACGACGATAAACTTTCCGTCATCCTCAACGAGCTGGGCGAAGAAGCGGCTGACACTGGTTTCACACTCCCGGAAATCGACGTTTTGAGGGATAAACTCAAATCCTACTTTGACGACGTGACCGCACCCGACGAAGAAGAACCCACCGAGGAGCCGGAAGATTCTTTCCTGCTGAGCCTGACCTTTGATGCAGCCGACGAAAAGCCCCTGAAAGCCTACATCAAGGAGCACAGCGAAGATGCTGTCGTGAGGATCATCGTCGATACCGTCACCGCGTCGGCATGACCGGGCTGTTTCTCCCTGCATGACCCTGTAAGGAGAATGCCATGGAAAAACAGGTCAAAACAAAGGTCTGGGAGCAGCAGCCGAAAGAGAGTGACCCGGCCTATGCTGCGTTCTCCATCTACCGGGACATGGGCAAAAACCGCACCGTCGCGGCGGTGGTAAGGGAGTGCGGCAAGAATCGGAGCTTAATCGACCGCTGGCACAAGGGCCACAACTGGGCCGCCCGCTGTCGGGCCTACGATAACAGCATCGACGAAGAAGCCCGCAAAAAGGCCGCCGTAGAAGCGGCCAACATCCGCAAAACGCACCTGCAAATAGCTGCCCAGCTCCAACTAAAGGCACTGAACGCGCTGAACCTGTTGGCCCCGGAAGATATGACGCCCCGCGACATCAAGGAAATGCTGAAGCTGGCCCTTGAAGTCGAAAACAACCTCGTACTGGAAAAGGCCCCGCAGGAGGACGCCACAGCCGCGCCCACCCTGATGCAGACCATCGAAGAAGCCTATCAGCGCAGAATGGACGGTGAAACCCCACATGACGAGTGACGCTGTTCTGTTCTACGCTGACCACCCGGTCGAGTTTGTCGAGGACGTCATAGGAGCAAAGCCGGACACGGAGCAGGCCAAAATCCTGCGAAGTCTGGCCGCCAACCCCATGACCGCCGTTCGGTCTGGACACGGCATCGGCAAGAGCGCGGTGCAGGCGTGGGCGATTATCTGGTTTATCTGCACCCGGCCCTATCCGAAAATCCCCTGCACAGCCCCCACACAGCACCAGCTGTATGACATCCTCTGGGCCGAGGTGTCAAAATGGCTGCGCAGCAACCCCGCATTGCAGCGGGAGATCATCTGGACGCAGGAGCGCGTCTACATGGCCGGGGCAAAAGAAGAATGGTTTGCCGTTGCCCGAACGTCAAACACCCCGGACGCCCTGCAAGGCTTCCACTCCGAAAGCCTGCTGTTCATCATCGACGAAGCATCCGGCGTGGACGACAAGGTCTTTGAGCCTGTATTGGGCGCACTGTCCACAGAGGGAGCGCGGCTGCTGATGTGCGGAAACCCCACACAGCTGCAAGGCTTTTTCTATGATGCGTTCCATAAGAACCGGGCCGAATATCACACCATCCACGTTGACGACCGAAACAGCCCCCGCGTGTCGCAGGAGTATATAGACCGCATCCGCACCATGTACGGCGAGGATTCCGACGTTTTCCGCGTCCGCGTCGCCGGGGATTTTCCGAAGTCTGAAAAGGACGTCTTTATCCCGCTGTCGATGGTCGAGAAGTCCATCAACACCGACTGGAAAGAGCCGGAAAAGCCGCTATCCGTGCATATCGGCTGCGATGTCGCCCGATTCGGCGATGATAAAACCGTCATCGGCTACAAGATCGACGAGAAGATCTATTTCCACCAGAAGATACAGGGACAGGACACCGTGCGAACCGCGCATGAAATAGCCCTGCTGGGATGCAGGCTTGTTGACAAATACCACCTCGAAACCGCTATCCCGGTCAAAATCGACGACGGCGGCGTCGGCGGTGGCGTGACCGACAACCTGCGCCAGATAAAACGCTCTGACCCTGACCGTTTCTGGTGGCTCTCCATCGTCCCGGTGAAATTCGGCCAGATCATCAAACACAAATACTATCACGACACGACCACCTACATGATGGCCGTTGTTAAAAAGCTACTCCAAACCATTGACGACGACGGCAACGAAAAGCCTGTCGAACTTATCCTGCCCGACGATGCAGACTTGGCTGCGCAGCTCTCCACCCGCAAATACGGCATCACGGAGAAAAGCAAGGTCAAAATCGAAAGCAAAAAAGACGTCAAGGCCAGAGGTCAGCCGTCCCCGGATGAAGCTGACTGCGTCCTACTTTTGTGCCTGCCCGTCAAGCCCTCAAAGGCCCACCCGCCAAAGGGGACAGGAAGAAAGGAGTAAACACCTTTGTCCACGAAAAAGAACCCCCGGCCCATGCAGGCCCACATCATCAAGGGCCAGAAATACACGCCGCCCTTGCAGCCTGTCAAGAAGTCCGACACCACGACACAGGTCACGATGCAGGAAGCCTTTAACGCTGGCGACTGGATTGAGCCGCCCTATGAGCTGACCGGTCTGCATGATCTTGTCCGTGAATCGACCATCCTGCCGCAGTGCATCCGCGCCTACAAAGACAACATTGCAGGCTTTGGCATCGGCGTCAAATACGCCGAGGACGTCGAAGAAAGCGATGAAGCCAACGCGGAATATAACCGCATGGCCCAGATCATCGAGCTGCTGAACACCGAGCAGGACACAAAGGAAGTCTTTGAAGACCTCATTGAAGCCCGCGAAACCTACGGCGTGGCCTATCTGGAAGTCATCCGCAATCTGGAAGGACAGGTGCAGCAGATCGAGTTTCTGCACGACACGCCATCAGTCCGAATGACCGTCCCGCTGGAGCCGCGCATCGAAACGACCTACTACAACCACGGTGAGCCTGTCCAGCGCAAAAAGAAGTTCCGCAAGTTCCGGCAGCAGCTTGGCGGCAAGACCGTCTATTTTAAGGAGTTCGGCGACCCGCGCCGCATGGACTGGCGCGATGGTCATTACCTCGAAGATGGTGAAGCCCTTGACCTTGCCTATGAAGCAAACGAACTCCTGGACTTCTCTATCGGCATCCAGCCCTATGGCGAAGTGCGCTGGATAGGGCAGGTCTTGGGCATCGACGGCAGCCGCCGCGCCGAAAGCCTGAACAACAACTACTTTATCAACGGCAGACACACGCCGCTGATGATTATGATTCAGGGCGGCACCCTCACAAATGACAGCTATGCAAAGCTGCAAACGTACATGGACGACATCAAGGGCGAAGCAGGGCAACACGCCTTTATTGTCCTTGAAACCGAATCCACCGACAGCAAGACCGACTTTGACGAAACTGAAAAGCCGAAGATTGAGGTCAAGGACTTGGCGTCCATCCTGCAAAAAGATGAACTGTTCCAGTCCTACATGGACAACAACCGCAAAAAGGTACAGTCGTCTTTCCTGCTGCCCGACCTGTACACCGGCTACACGACCGACTTCAACCGCGCCACCGCACAGACCGCGCAGGAGGTCACGGAGAAGCAGGTTTTCCAGCCAGAGCGCAAGAGCCTTGCATGGGCCATCAATAACCGGCTGCTGAACGCCTACGGCTTTAAGTCCGTCGAAGCCTATTTCTTGGAGCCGAACATCTCGAACCCCGACGACATCGCAAAGCTGATGACCGCCGCGACCGCAGCAGGCGGCGTCACCCCCAACAAGGCAAAAGAGATCCTTTACAAGTACCTTGGCGAGGATTCCGACGACTACGATGAAGAGTGGGGCAACGTCCCGCTGTCCATCACCAACAGCCCTAGCAGCGGCGGCTTTGACCTTAGCGCACTCACGATGGCCCTTGATGGCAAAATCCAGAAAGCGGCCAGCCGCCCGGAGGACGCGCAGGTCTACGCCGTGATGAAAGAAGTTCGCCGCCTGCTGGTCGATCTCAAACAGCAGCAGGAGGGCGAACAGTGAAACAGCGTCTTGTCTTGAAGCCGTGCTACTGCGACCGCATAACAAAGGCCATTGACGCCTATATCCGCAAGGCAGACAATGACCTGTCGAAGCAGCTTGGAAAGGAAGGCTATGCGAAACCAAAGAAAACGCTCCAATACGCGCAAGATATTGAGGACGACGTGGCCGACATACTCACCGAGGAAACGGACTACTTTGTTCGAGAAGCTAAAGCGGCTGGCAGTCTGGAGGACTTTGAAAAGAAACTCCCGGCTGTGACCGCTGCCACCCCTGCAACGGCCAAATTGAGCAAAGCCTTTGCCGCCCGCCTGTCTAAGTTCCTGCCCGAATACGCGGCCTACTACCTGAAGCAGACCGACAAGAACTTGAAGCTCGACCGGGTATCAAAACGCACGACCGCATGGATTGAAAGCTGGAGCGACGAGCTGGCCGACCTTATGAGAACGACCAGCAAAGACCAACTGGAAGCCATGCTGAAAAAGGAAATCAACAACGGCGGCAACATATCCCAGTTTTGCGTTGACCTCATAAACTCCGGCATGGAAAAAGAGGGCAAAGGCGAATACTGGACATCCCATTACCGCGCCCGCCGGGTGGCCGTTACCGAAATACTGGGAGCGCACAGCGTCGCCCAGCAGGAAGCCTTTATGCAGTCCCCAGCCGTTGAAAGCAAAGGCTGGATGCACACCGGCGCATACCGCAACGAACCCCGGCAAAATCATATCGACATGGACGGTCAGATCGTCGCCAAAGACCAGCCTTTTGAGCTGATCGGGGCCGACGGCATCATCTACCATCCCATGTACCCGCGTGACGTCAGCCTGCCCGCAGGCGAACGTATCAACTGCCATTGCATCCAGCAGCCTATTGTTTCGGAGGACATTCTGGGCCTGCCGCTGGAAGAGCGGAAAAAGCTCCAACAGCAAGCCATCGACGACATGGACGACGAATGGGAAGCCGAGCTGGACGCACAAAACAAGGCGAAAGCCGGAATTGAGGATGAATAAACATGATCGTAACCATTGATGAAGCCCGCGTGAGCCATCCCAGCATCAAGCTGGACGGCATGGAACTTTCCGGCATGATCAGGTCTTACACCTTGCATCATGCTGTCGATGAAGTTCCCACTTTGGAGCTGGAGCTTTTACCCGGCACTGATCTGGCTGAGGTCAAAGCCATTCTGGACAGCCCGAACGTGGTCGTTTTGCCCACCGCAATGCAGGACGAAAAGACCGAACCCCCGGCTGAACCTAATACCTGATAAAAAGCAGCGGCAACGCTGCTTTTTATATTGCCCGAAAACAGGAAAAAGGAGGTGAGCACATGGCAAGACCTGTAAACAAGGCAAAAGAAATCACAGACGCGCGAATCTCTTTCGTGTCCCTTGTCGATAAGGCCGCCAACAAGCGGCCTTTTCTTATCGTCAAAAACGAGGACGGCAAGGCGGCCTTTACCACATACGGCAAGATCATCAAGTCCGATGATGACCGCCATTTTGTGACCGGCATCGTCTATGAACCCATGACCGAGGACGCTCACGGCAACTACATGACCGCCGACGAAATCGCAAAGGCGGCCTACTGGTTTGCCAAAAACGGCAACAAGGTCGATTTACAGCACAACTTTGTGTCCGAAGAGGGGACAGCCGTCGTTGAAAGCTGGATTGCAAAATCCGACTGCGACATCGGCGGTGAAACCGTCAAAGAGGGCACTTGGCTGATGACCGTAGAAATCAATGACGACAGCCTTTGGCAGTCCATCCAGAACGGCGAAATCACCGGGCTTTCGATGGGCGGCCTTGGCGTGTATGCACAGGAGGACACCGATTTGAGTAGCGCATCTGTAACCAAAGCACAGGGCCGCGTCGAAAAGGGCGCGGTCACTGACAATTTTAAGCAGTCGAACATGAGCAGCAGCTTTTGGAACGCCTTTGACGCTCTGCGCAGTGCCCTGTACAGCTACAACAGCTACACCGGGGTTTACACCTACCAGACCGACGAAGACACCATCAAGGCCGCGCTGGAAGAGTTTGGCGCGATCATCACCAACCTGCTGACCGATGCAAGCAACGAAAAGCCGCTGACCAAATCCCTGTTCGAGTGCAAACCCACCCCGGAGCTGGGCCGCATCGAAAAGGCCGGCCGCAGCCTGAGTGCGAAGAACCGCGAAGCCTTGCAGTCCATGTATGACAGTCTGGGCACATTCCTTGCGTCCGTCGATGCAGACCCCGACAAGGACAAGCCCGGTGAGGATTCTGGCACGTCTGAGGACGACCAGCAGGACGACAAGGGCAGCAAGGACACCGGCAAGAAGCAGCAGACGGACGATAACAAAAAGGCCGCTGCTGATGACGATTCTGCCGCGTCCGATAACGCCACCGATGCCCCCGACAACAAAAAGTCGGGTGACGATACATCCACCGAAACCACGAAAACCACTAAGGAGGGCAAAACCATGACCAAGAGCGAAGCCGAGAAGCTGGTACAGGAAGCCGTTGCAAAGGCACTGGGCCAGCGGCAGACCGAACAGAACCCCGCCGTCGTCGCAAAGGCTGAGGGCGACGAAATCACCCCGGACTTTGTCCAGAACGCCGTTGATGCAGCCATCAAAAAGGCACTGGGCCAGCAGGAGTCGGAACAGAAGCAGGAGCAGCAGCTCACCAAAGCCCACCTGTCCGACCTGATCGACGGCATCGTCGCAAAGTCCGTCAGCGCAGTTCTGAACAGCCGCGCCAACCCCACCAACCTGAACGGCTCCACCGTCCAGAAGTCCGCCGCGCAGGATGAATGCTACCTGCACGGCATCCTGTAAGTGAAAAAAGGAGGACACCAATATGCCGCGTTCCATTGAAGACATCATCCGCAACGCCATCAACACCGGCAACTTTACCCCCAGCGCAGGCGCGGGCATCCTGTCCAGTGAGCAGGCCCGCAAGTTCATCCAGCAGACTTTTGAAGCCACCACGCTGGGCGGCCTTGTTCGCCACGAAATGCGCACCGCACGTTCTGGCGAGATCGACAAGATCGGCATTGCATCCCGCATTCTGCGTGAGAAAACCGAGGACACCGATGACGGCTACCGCGCAGGCGTGAACACCGCCTCGATCAAGTACGCCTGCACCCCTGTCCGTCTGCCTTGGGAAATCACCGAGGAAACTCTGCGTGAGAACATCGAGGGCCAGAACCTTGAGAACATCATCACCAACATGATGACCACTCAGACCGGCATTGACGCCCTTGACCTGTACCTGAACGGCGATGAGAAGTTCGCAAAGGTCAAGGCTTTCAGCGCGTCCACCGCCTACCAGACCGGCGACCTCGTTTCCAACAGCGGCAAGGTCTACCAGTTCACCGCCGCCCACAGCGCAGGCGCATGGACTGGTACCGACGCCGTGGAGCTGGGCACTGTCGGCGATGCCGACTTCCTGAAAGTCAATGACGGCTGGATTAAGCAGCTGCGTGAGGGCGCACACGTCGTGGACGCCACCGCGAACAACTCCATGACGCTGGGTATGTTCTACAACTCCCTGCACGCTATGCCGAACAAGTACAACAACGGCAAGCTGCGCTGGCTGATGTCCCCCCATCGTGCGCAGGAGTGGGAGCTGCACCTGCTGAACCAGATCATCGACAAGGGCGGCGCTGTGCCTGATTCCATCTACAACAGCCCCGCAAAGGTGCCTGTCGTCGAGTGCCCGTCCCTGCCTGATGACAAGATCATTCTGACCGACCCGAAGAACCTGATCGTCGTCAACACCTACGGCATGAAGATCAGAAAGACCACCGAGGGCAAGGAAGCCATTATGAAGGACAAGCGTTTCTACGTTGTCCACTTTGACTTTGACCCCATCATCGAGGAGCTGGACGCGGCCGCCATCATCACCAACATTAAGTGATCTGGCCCCGCTGATATGAAAGGCAGGAGAACAGAATGACGTACCACCTCAGACTGAAAAACGCTATGTCCTACACTGGCGTGGTAAAGGCCACGCGGGAGGAACCCGATGTTTTTACCGCTGATGAAACCATCAAAGCCGCCGCCCTGCGCAGCGGCTATTTTGATCTGGTCGATGTTCTGGCCGAACAGGACACGGCCGCCCCCGCTGACCCTGATACCATCCCGCTGACCCCGGCAGGGGAGCAGGCCGATGATGGCAGCACCCAGGCCACCCTTGACCGGGCCTATCTCGAAAGCCTGTCCTTTGCCGAGCTGAAGCGGCTGGCAAACGACATGGACGTCCCGGTCACGAAGACCACGAAAAAAGCCGAGCTGATCGACGCACTGGCCGCCGAGCCTGTCACCGTCCCGGCGGAAGCCGACGACGCCGAGCCGGATTTCGGGGAGGATTGACCCATGCCCGCACGTCCTTGGATAACCCCGGAGCAGGTGCGCGAATACTCCGAAACGCCGGAGGTCGTCAGCCGGACGGATGCAAAGCTGGCCGTGGACATTTCCCGCGCTGAACAGTACATCTTGACCTACACCCACAACAAGGGACTGCTGGACATGGACGAACTGCCGGAGGGCGTCAAGACCGCCTGCATCCTGCTGGCCGAAGCCTACGCCCACAATGCTGCGCTGACGTCCTCTAAAACGCTGAAATCCGAAACCTTTGACGATTACAGCTATTCGGCCGACCACTCCGACATTGAAGTCCGCAAGCTCGATCTGGCCGCCCTGCTGGACGATTACGTCGTGGCAGCAGCCAACGGCACAGTCACCATGCGTATGCGGCGGCTGTAAGGGGAGGGCAACAACATGGCGTTTGAAAGCTACCTCAACGACCTGTGTGACATCTACCATGTGCAGAAAAGCACAGGCTCCCCCGGCTATGGCCTGACCGAACAGCCGGCCTTTTCCTACCCGAAAGAGCCGGACGTTCCCGGCGTTGCCTGTCATTTTGGCGTCAAGAGCGAAAGCACATCCATCAACCAGACCGCCCCGGCCAACGTCAAGGAATCCCGCATCAAGCTGACCTTGCCCACCGGGACGGATGTGCGCCTGAACGATAAGATCATCGACAAGAAGAACGGCTATGAGTACATCGCGGAAATCCCGCACGACGTCCACGGCCACCACATTTTTGTCTATGTCACCGCAAAGGGCCAGCAGAGGTATTTGTGATGGCGACCGTCAACGTGGACGTTTCCGAATTTCGCGCCTTTTTCCAGAAGATGGGCAAAGCCGCATCCGGGGATTTTAAGCGCGAAATGGAGCTTTTCTTGGAGGGCCTTGGCAACGAGCTCTTGCGCATCCTGCAAGACGAAATTGTCCGGCGAAAGGTCATGGACACACGCCAACTGCTGGCGTCCTTTGAGAAAGGGGAGCAGGGCAACGTCTGGGAGCTTTCCGACGGCGACCTGACGCTTGAAGTCGGCACAAACGTCGATTATGCGTCCTACGTCAACGACGGCCACTGGACGAACCCCAAAGGCGTACAGTACCGCTTTGTCCCCGGCTACTGGCTGGACGATGGCCGCTTCATTTACGACCCATCCGCAGAGGGCGGCATGGTGCTGAAACAGCACTGGGTCGAGGGCAAGCACTACTGGGAAAGCGCGTTGCGCATCCTCGACAAGATGATGCCCGACCTGCTGGACGCAAAGCTCCAAACTTGGCTTGATGAATATTTCGAGTAATCGACTTTCCAGCACCGGGAAGTCGATTTCATTTTGCCATCATGCCAGTTTTGGGGCCATCTGACCGAACGAAACCCACAAAAAAGGAGAACTCATGCTGGAACAGGACTTGGCCAGCATCATGCGTTTTCTGACCGAAAAGAGCGGCAGCCCCGCGCCGTACTACAACAACGTGCCTGAACAGTTCCGCATCCCGGCGGTCTACTTTCCCCGGCCGGAGATCGGCAGCAGCGGCGACACGCTGAACACCTACGCGCTGGATTTTTCCCTTTTCGTCAAATTCTTTCACCGCACGAAAGAGGACGCATACGAGCTTGGCTACACCGCCCTGAATGCCCTGCTGGAACGCCGAAACAGAATCCCGCTGATCGACGAATCCGGCAAGCCGACAGGGAAGTATATCCGCATCCGCGACCCTACCCTGCGGGCCGTGGACGAAAGCGCGGTACAACTGCAAATCGACTGGACAGCCAGAAAGCCGTTTGCAGACGCACCCGAAAAAATGATGCAGACCTATGAGATCGAAACCCAGATCAAAAGGTCTTATGATGCTGCAAAAGCAGAACAGGAGGTTTTGTATGGCATCCAAAGCAACCCCTGAACAGGCAGCGGCGAAGTTCCCGCTGGAATCCCTGCGCAAGAACTGCCGTGCAGTCTTTGGCGTGTCGTCCTGCGTCTTTGCAGGCGCGACCGCCGACCTGCCCGACGGTGAATACACCAAAGAGGACATTAAGGCCCGCATCGACGCATGGGCCGCAAAGGAGGTCAAATAATGGCTGGTGGTAAGTTTGACAAGCTGGCCGGAAAGACCCGGCCCGGTACTTACATCAATTTCAAGAGCGAGCGTGCCGACACCGTCGGCACCAGCGAACGTGGTACCGCCATCATCCCGCTGATGAAGCCCGCCTATGGCCCCGCTGGCACCTACATCGAGCTGACCAACGCTGGCCCGGATGCAGCCTATGCAAAGCTGGGCTTTAGTGTCTATGACAGCGACGCCAACCGTCAGATGCTTCTGATCCGCGAGGCTTTCAAGAACGCAAACAAGGTGCTGGTCTACATCGTAAAGGATGGCACGAAAGCAACCGCGACCAATGAAGCCACGCCAACCCTGACCGCCACCGCAAAATACGGCGGCAGCCGTGGCAATGCTCTGACCGTTACCGTGGCTGCAAACCCTGTGGCAGGTTTTGACGTCACTGTCAGTCTGGCAGGCAACACCGTCGCGTTCTATGAGGGTCTGTCCACCGTGGCCGACCTGATCGATCAGAACTGCGAGTATATCACCTTTACTGGCTCTGGCGAACTGGCGGCCATTGCTGCGATGAACCTCACTGGCGGCACGGATGCAACCCCGCAGAACTCCGACGTCACCGCTTTTCTGGACACGCTGGAGGGCGTCAAGTTCAACACCGTCGCCATCCCCACTACCGACAGCAGTCTGCAGGCGGCCATCAAGACGAAGATCAAGTATCTGCGTGAGAGCATGGGTCGTGGCGTTCAGGCCGTCGTTCCTGACTTTGCCGCAGACTACGAGGGCATTATCTCCGTCAAGAACGGCTACTCCATCGACGACGACAACCTGTCCGCTGCTGAAGCCTGTGCATGGGTGGCAGGTGCGACCGCTGGCGCGTCCTACACCGAAAGTCTGACCTATAAGACAGTCGATGGCGCAACTGGCCTGAATCCCGCTCTGACCCACGAGGAATATGTGGACGCCATCAACAAGGGCCACTTTGCTTTCTCTGTGTCCGAGGAAAACAAGATCATCGCCGAGTACGACATCAACAGCCTGACCAGCTTTAAGCAGCCGAAGGATGAAACCTACCGCAAGAACCGCGTCATCCGCGTTTTTGACACTTTCCAGGAATCCGTACAGCTCAACTTCCCGCCCAACAAGTACAACAACGGCCCGGTCGGCTGGGACACTATGGAGGGCGTTGGCAAGTCTATCTTGAAGCAGTTCTTGGACGCCGGCGCAATCTCCGATGTGGACTATGACGCGGACTTCCTTGTTGATCGTGACGCATCCTACGGCGACAAGACCTATTTCGACGTCAATCTGAAGCCCTTGGACAGCTCCGAAAAGCTGTTCTTCACTACCCACACCCGCTAAGCGGAAAGGAGCGTAAACCATGGAATATAACGTGCGCCCGATTTCTATCCGCGATGGTAAAATCGTCATCGACGGTGTCGAAGCTGGCGATTCTGTCAGCGCAAGCTGCGTTTTTACCCCCGATACTTGGAGTGGCAAGCAGCTGGGCGACAAGTCGAACAGCACTCGCTGGCTGGGCTACAACATCACTGTTGCCTTGACCCGCCACCGCTCTAATCCTTGGATTAAGGAAGTCATCAAGAAGTACAAGGACACTGGCAAGACCCCTGAAATCACCATTCAGGGCATTATGTGTGACGGCGATTCCGACTTTTTCGACAAATACGGCAACGACGTCTGTACCTTTGTCGGCTGCGTCCCGACTGGTGCAATGCCGCTGACCTCCCTGGACAGCAACGGCAACGTCGTCACCGACAGCCTGACCTTTAACGCCCGTGACTTCCTGTAAGCCGCCACAGCGGTGAAAAAGGGCGATTTTCACCGCTGTGAAAACATCACAACAACAAACTGAATGTAAAGCCGCCCCTTTTGACGAATCACGTTTGAAAGGGGCGGCTTTTTCTTTTTATGGAGGTTTTAACATTATGGCTACAGCAAACAAAAGTCTGAAATTCTTCATGCGTCCGCAGGAGGAGCAGATTGTCACCTTTACTGGCCCCGAATCCTTTAAGGATGATGAGGGCAACCCCATTGAGTTTGAGGTCAAGGTGCTTCCCCAGCGCGAGATCGACAAGATCAACAACATCTACCGCAAGCGCAGCATTGCCACCGACAAGAAGGGCGACCCGATTGTCGATGGTGGCGAAGTCGTCTGGCGCACCGAGCGCGACCCTGCACGCTCCCTGCGGCATATCATCGTGGCCGCATTGCAGTACCCGAAGCTGGACGACAAAGCCCTGATGGACTACTACAAGTGCGTGGACATCACCGATATGCCCCTGCTTGTGTTCAACAACCACAAGGACTACGACTACGTTACCAAGCACGTTCTGCAGGCCCTTGGCATTGTCGAAGCTCCGAAGGATGAAGATACCCTGAACGATGCAAAAAACTGATAAAGGCGGCTGGCTCTGATGGCTACTGGGCACACACGCTTTGGCAGCGTCACGGCCTACGCCCGGAAGAGTACGACGCCATGCCGCGAAAGATGCAGCTTTTTTACATCGCATCCGAGCTTGTTGTCGATGAAGAACAACAGCTTGCCCGCATACAAGCTGAAGCCGCGAGGAGGTGAGGACTAAATGGCGAACTTAACAGCAAAATTCCAGCTTATCGACGAAATGAGCCAAAAGCTGGAGGGCATTGCCGCAACTGGCGAAGCTATGCTGGACAACTGGGAATCGGCAGGAGATGCAGCGAGTGCAGCTCTGGATGGAATTTCATCCTCTGCAAGCTCTGTTGAATCGTCTTTGGACGGGGCGACAAGCATCCTCGAAAAATACAATGCAGCAGCGGACGACGCGGCCCAGAAAACCGACTATTGGACGAACGCGGTCGGCGGCTACGATAAAGCCATGATGGAAGCCACATACTCCACGCAGGAGCTTGTCGATATGGGCGTCAAGTCCACCGCCGCGCTGGACGACCTGAACGACATGATGGCCCTCTGCGAAAAGTCGTCCGATGAACTCTCGAAGTCCGTCGAAGCATCGGTCGGCATCCATGACGAGCTGACCGCGTCCATCAAGAAAACGGGCGACCAGCTCGATGACCTCATGCAGAACGAAAAGCTCTCTGCCGAAACAAAGGACGAACTGAAAGCCGCCAGCGATGCAGCAGCGGAAGCCCTCAAAGAGCTGGCACAGGCCCAGCTTGACGCGGACGCCGCAATGCAGAATTACCAGCAGGTCATGGCATCCGGCACGGAAGACCTTGACAAGCTGGAAGCCGCAGCAGAGCAGGCGGGCCACGCTGCCGAATCTCTGGCAGCCGCCAACGGCAAGGCCAGCGACGCCACCGACGCACTGGCGAAGTCCACCCAAAAGGCAAGCGACGAAGCGGACAAGGCCAGCAAGACCGGAGCTGAAGCAGTCGAAACCATCGCACAGGCCCTTGCAGCGGCCGGCATAACGGCCACCATCAAGGAGATTACCTCTGCGGTCTACGACTTGACCGATACTTACAGCAACGCGGAAAAAATCATCGTCAACGCCACCGGTGCGACCGGGGACGCGCTGGACAGTCTGGGCGCAAGTATGCTCAAAGCCTACTCCGGCAATGACGATGCACTCGACGCCGTGGCCGGAGCGGTTGGCGAAATCAATACCCGACTGGGCTACACTGGCGACACGCTGTCCGAAGTCACCGGGCAATTTCTGGACTTTGCCGACATCACCGGGCAGGATGTCGTCGGCTCTGTGCAGCTCGTCACAAAGGTAATGAACAAATGGGGCGAGGATTCTTTCAAGCTGCCGAACGTCCTTGATGATTTGGCCTATGCGGGCCAAATCTCTGGCCTGTCCGTCACGACCCTGAGTAATACCCTGATCACCGGCGCATCGTCCTTGCAGGAAATGGGCCTATCGCTCGAAAACGCCATCGGCCTGCTGGCAAAAATGGAGCTTTACGGCGTCGAGGGCACGTCCACCATCACGGCCATGCGCACCGCCGTCAAGAACTTTGCCGCCGACGGGCTGGATGCACAGGAAGCCCTGCAAGATACCATCACCGAAATTGCCAACATGAAAGACAGCTCCGAAGCCACCACAAAGGCCGTGGAAGTCTTTGGAAGCAAGGTCGGCGTGGACTTTGCGCGGGCTATCCGGGACGGTGCTATCACCACCGACACCCTGACGGGATCTCTGGATGAAGCGGCCGGGACGTTGGAACGCACCGCCGCGGCCGGCGAAAGCCTGTCCGAGAAATGGGAAAAGGCCAACAACAAGATGAATGTCGCCTTTACGCAGGTCTTAGAGCCTACCATCCATGACGCATCTGCTGAACTGGCCGAACTCTACGGCAACGTGGGCGACTTCCTCTCTGAGCATCCCAATGTGGTAAAGGCCCTGACTGCGGTCGGCACAGGTCTTGGAACCGTGGCTATTGGCGTCGCTGGCGTTTCCGCATCTTTCGTCTTTGCAAGCTCCACCGTCAAAGCGTTCGTGTCGGCTATTTCGCCATTTGCCCCCGGCCTGTTGGTGGCTGCCGCTGCTGTTACGGCTCTGACCGCCGCCGTCACCATGCTTGGCGACAAGTATGAGGACACCTACGACGAAGCCATGTCCATGACCGCCACCACCGCCGCGCAGACCAAAGAAATGGAATCCCTCAAAGAGCAGTATGACAAAGCCTGCCGCACCTACGGCGACACGTCCGATCAGGCATCCACCCTGAAATACCGCATCGACGAGCTTTCCGCATCGCTGGACAACAACGGTCAGAGCGTGGACGAGTATGTGGCCCAGATCGACGCTGTAATCAGCAAGCACGATGACCTGATCGACAGTTTCGGCAGCAATACGCAGGCCATCCATGACAGCGAGGTCGAAAACCTTGCACTGGCCGCCCAGCTCGACGCACTGGCAAGCTCCACCGGCAACAGCACCGAGAAGCAGGCCCAGATGGAAGCCATCATCGACGAGCTGAACAGCAGCATTGATGGCCTGAACCTCACCTACGAAGACCTGACCAGCAACCAGAGCAAAGCCATTGCCAACGTCAAGGAAATGGCGAAGCAGCAGGCCGAGCAGGAACTGAAAACCGAAAAGTATCAGGAGTATGTAGACCTGCTGAAAGAGCAGGCTACCCAGCAAGAAGCCATCAAGGAAAATGATGCAGCTATCGCCGCCGCGCAGGAGCGCGTGAACGAAGCCCAGAAGGTCTATGAGGACTACATCGCCGAGCTGTACGCACAAGACCCCACCGGCATGGCTACCATCTCCGCACAGTGGTCTGAACAGGCCGCAAACCTCAACGCTGCGAACGAGGAGCTGCAAAAGTATCAGGACAAGCAGGGCGAGCTGCAAAAGACCCTTGACGACACGAACGACCGGCTCGAAGTCATCGACAAGTATTACAACCAGCAGGCCGAGGACGCCAAAGCCGCAGGCGACGAGATTGTTTCTGCACAGGAAGCTGTATCGCAGGCTTACAGCGATGTCCGCTCTGACGTGGAAAAGCTCTGCGAAGCCTACAACACCGCCTACGAAGCCGCAAAGGACAGCTTTGAGGGCCAGTTCGGGCTATTCGATGAAGCGTCCACTAAATCCGAGGACTATCTGAACTCCAACGTCAAGGCGGCGCAAGCTGCGCTTGATTCTCAGCTCAACTACTGGAACACCTACACGGCCAACATCGAAACCCTGAAAGCTACCTCTGCCGACGATCTGGGCATCACCGAGGAGAACTACAAGGCTTTGATGTCCTACGTCCAGGATGGCAGCGAACAGGCCGCAGGCTTGGCTGCCAGCATGGTGAGTGCCATCAACAGTGGCAACAAGGACGCCGTGTCGAAGCTGGCAAACACGCTGGCTGACGTCACCGCGAAGCAGGACGCCGCAGCGCAGGCTACCGCCGACTGGGTAACGGACTACGAGGGCCAGCTGGACGAGTTTCAGGCAAAAATGGAGGGCACGGTAGACGCTCTCGATATGTCCGACGAAGCCGGGAAGGCTGCAAAGGACACCATTGCCGAGTACGTCCAGAAGCTGAAGGATGGCAAAAAGGACGCCGTAGCCGCTGCAAAGGATGTGGCCGCATCTGTGGCCCTTGCTTTGCAGAACAGCACCACCTACACGCCGTCCGCCACTCCAACGACCACTGTGCCCGGCCATGCAGGCGGCACAACCGACGCTGAAAATGTTTTCATCGCTGGCGAGAATGGCCCGGAGCTGATTGTCGGCAAGCAGGGGAGCACCGTTTTCCCGACCGAAGAAACCGACCGCATCTTGCAAGCTATTTCTGGCATAAGTTTGGACATCCCGGACAGATCTTCCCCGGAGTCTATGCTTTCCGGCATCCTCTCGAAAGCCTATGACGTCGTATCCGGCAAAAACTCCGACCTGTCCGCAATCGACGCCGCCTATACTGGCGTTGAAAGCAGCGTTGCCCGCCCGGCGGCGGCCTACAGCAGCGTTTTGGATTCGGCACCGCTCAACGTACAGCCTGCCGCGAATGCTGCGGTATCGGGCGCACAGAGCAGCCAGAACGCACCCGGCGAGACCGTAAAGAAAATCATCCTTGAGCTTGTCGGAAAAGGCTCTGTGGAGGTTTCTGGCGGCTCTGGCAGCGGCATGACCGCAAACGATGTTCTGGAGCTGATTACCGACAACATCAAGCCTGTTCTGATGGGCATTCTCAAACAGGAGATTTTTGAGGAGGGCCAGTTGTCGTATGAGTATTAAATATCAAATCTGGTTCACTTGGAACGCCGAACGCGAAAAAATCAGGCTGCCCGTGCTGCCTGAAAAATTCAACGTCAAGAACGGCTCCAATAACCAGAGCATTGACCTTACCGGGCTTGGAGAAATCACGATCATGCAAAGCCGCCCGGCCCTGCAGTTCAGTTTTTCCAGCTTTTTCCCGGCGGGCTATTTCCCCGGCATCAAGTCCATCATCACCGTGCCGCCTATCCTCTACATCCGTATGATCGAGCGATGGAAGAAAAGCAAAGTGCCGATTCACTTTATCAGTACCGGGAACTATATCAACCTGTACTGTACCATCGAAAGTTTCAACTACTCCGAAAGCGGCGGCGACGTGGGCACGTTCTCCTACGACATCACTCTCAAGGAGTACAGGGAAGTTTCCTTGAAAGCAGTTTCGGTTGATTCTTCCCTCATTGCCACTGTGCAGAACACCACGGCCCGCGTTGACAGCACGTCCACCCCAAAGACCTACACGGTCAAAAAGGGGGACTGCCTGTACAACATCGCAAAGTCTGTCTATGGCGATGGTGCAAAGTATTCCAGCATCTACACCGCAAACAAGTCCCTGATCGGCAGCAACCCGAATCTGATCCGGCCCGGGCAGGTCTTGAAGATTCCGTAAAGGAGGGAGCTGCACATGGCAAAAATCCAGTTGCTTTTGATTCAGGGCGACACCACAACGGACATGACTGCCCTTGTGAAGTCCGTCCACTGGAAAGGCCGCAAGGGCAGTTCTGCCCGCACTCTGACCGTGACCATGATTGACGACAACGGCTACAAACACGCCCGCAGCGGTATTGACGTAGAAGACGGCAACCAGTGCGTTTTCTATGTGGATGGACAGGAACGCTTTCGCGGCATCCTGCTGAATCAGGGTCAGAGCAGCAAAAAGCAGCTCAAATACACCGCCTACGATAACGGCATCTACCTTGCCAACAACAAGGACACCTTTGTCTACAAAAACAAAACTGCCGATGAAGTCTTTACCGACGTCTGCTCTCGTTTTGGCATCCCGACCGGGGACATCGCAAAGTGCAGCTACAAAATCCCGGAGCTTACCAAGAGCAAAACCACCGGGCAGGACGCCGTGCTGGACGCTTTAAGCCTTGACTATAAGGCAACTGGCATCCGGCACTATGTCAGCAGCGACGGCGGCAAGCTCTCCCTTTTGCAGCGCAAAGATCAGGTTATTTCCTTTGTTGTCGATGGGGAAGCCAACCTGTATGACTACTCCTACACAAAAAGCATTGAGAACATCAAGACCCGCGTCAAGATGATCTCGAAAGATGGAACGACCATCGCAGAAAAGACGAACGCCGATCTTGAAAAAAAGATCGGCATTTTCCAGGAAATCCAGCAGCCGGACGAATCGCTCACCAAAGCGCAGGTGACTGACCTTGTGGGCAGCGTCCTTAACACGCTGGACAAGCCAGAGGAAACGCTCGACCTCAACGTCTTGGGCGACGCTGACGTCATATCCGGCAAGGCAATTCTGGTGCGCATCCCGCATCTGAACACGAACCGAGCCTATTATGTGGACGACGATGACCATTATTTTGAGGACAATCTGCATACCATGAGCGTGACCCTCACCACGGCGGCAGAAATCAAAGAACAGGAGGACAAAGCCAATGGCTAAAACCAGCTTGAAGCAGATGTTCCAGAGCATGATACCTGCTGGCTCTGCCATCCTGCAAGGTACCGTCACAAAGGCAGATCCCTTGGAAATCACCGCCGAAAACGACAGCAAGCTCATTATCTCCGGCAATCAGCTTATCGTGCCTTGGCACCTCACTGACTATACCACCCACGCGGACTATATGATGGGGGATAAGGGCGAGCTGCGGGATGAAACCTACACGAAAGTTGACGGCGGCCATCTGCACGTCGATTCTCGCGGCGGAAACACATCTGAAGTTAAGCACAAGCACTACATCGAAAAGCTGAACGCCTACAAAATGACCCTGAAAGTCTATAACCACCTGCAAAAGTACGATAAAGTCTACCTGCTTTCGCTCTGCAACGGCAAGGTCTATTACGTCCTTGACCGCGTCGCGGGGCAGGTATCAGGAAAGGACATCTGAAATGGCCGTTTACATCCCTATCAACATAGCAGGTGTACAGGACGCGCAGGAAAAGCCGTCCAAAACGTACCGCCTTGACCTTGACGCGGGGAGAATTGTCGGCTTTGTGGACAACCTCGAAGCCGTGCAGCAGGCCATCCGAAAAGCCATCATTACCCCGCGCTTTAAGTGCCTGATCTATGATACCCAATACGGGAGCGAGATCGAGGACGCGGTCATTGCAAAGGACGCCAGCCGTGAGTATGCCGAATCCGTCATCGAAGGATTTGTCAAAGACGCGCTGGCCCCGGACACCCGCATTCTCGAATGTCACGACTTTTCGATTGAGTTTGAAAAAGACCACGCGAATATTGAGTTCACGGCTGACACCATCTACGGCGAAACCAAAATTGAGGAGGTGATCTAATGAGCAAATCCTATCAGGAAATCTTGGATGAAGCCTTGAGCAATGCGCCGCCGGGCATTGACACCCGACAGGGCAGCATCTACTACGATTCTATTGCCGGCATCTGCCTGACCATCGCGCGGCTTTATGCGGACATTGAAACACAGGGCAGGCTTGTGACCATTGTCCGTGCAATCGGGGACGAACTGACCGAAAAGGCGGCAGAGTACGGCATTACCCGTCACCCGGCCGCCCCTGCAAAGTATCATTTCACCTATGAGGGAGAAAAGCCGCCTGTCGGCGAACGCTTTTATAACGACGGAGCTTATTTTGTTCTCATGTACAGCGAAGATGGCTACTACTACCTGCAGGCGGAAGTGGCCGGAGCCGCGTCGCTTGTCAGCAGCGGAACGGCAGCCATCCCCGTGAATGAGATCGCGGGTATGACTGCTGCAACCTTTGGCGAGCTGATCGAAAGCGGCACTGAAGAAGAGGACGACGACAGCCTGCGCACCCGCGTGCAGGAGAAAATAGCTGGCCCTGCCGAAAACGGCAACAAGCAGCACTACAAATCGTGGTGCGAATCAATCGACGGCATCGGCCATGCCCGCATTTATCCGCTTTGGAACGGCCCGAACACGGTCAAGGCTGTGCTGATTGATTCGTCCGGCCGGGCCTGTTCCAGCGAAAAGGTCAAAGAAGTGCAGGATTACATTGACCCGGCCACGCGCGGCTATACCGCCAACGTGGACGGCTATACCTATACCGTGGGTGACGGTACAGGTGACGGCGTCGCGAACCTTGGCGCACACTTCACGGCGGTTTCTGCCCGCGAAATGAGCATCGACGTTTCCTTTTCCGCTGATCTTGCCAGTGGCTATACAAAGGACATCGCAAAGAATCAGGTCAAGGCCGCCTTGGAAGCATACCTTGAAGACCTCGCGCTGAACGTCGCAGCCGCCGAAGATGTTATCATCCGCGCCGCCCGCATTGGCGCAATCATCATTGAGCAGGACGCTATACTGGATTACTCCGACCTTACCATCAACGGTGGCACAAGCAACATCGCCCCCGGCGATAACGCTATCCCCGTTCTGGGGGAGGTGACCGTTTCTTGAGATTCTACGGAAACCAGTTCGGCAGTAGCTATGAAGAGCTGATCTCCTACTACCCGCGCTACTACCGCGACGTTTTAGAAATGGTCGCCATCCTCAACGCACAAGGAAAGCTGCTGGACGACGCGAAAGCCCAGATCGAGCAAAACTACCTGAACAACTTTATCGAATACATGGACGAAGCTGCCATTTCAGACCTTGAGGAGTTTCTTGAGATTCACAATGACGGCACAAAAACGCTCGACGAGCGGAAGAAAATTGTCAAGCCTTACTTTGCAGGCTTTGGCCGCATATCCTCGACCACCATCAAGGAAATGATAGCAGCCTACTCCGATGCCACAGCAGATGTCCGGCTTGAGCCGTTCGACGAAGCCGGGAACAATATGCTCTATATCGACCTGACCTGTGGACAGGGCGCGACCGTCCTTATCAACGACGTTTTGAATATGCTCTCCAAAAAGATACCTGCTCACATCATGTACAGGCTATTTTTGCGCTATACGTCGTCGGCCGCTCACTCCTACATCGGCGCGGGCTACCACGGCACGGCCCAGCGCGTGGCCGTGCCCATCGTGGGCAAGCTGTGCCCCCGCGAGCTGCTTTCCACCACCTACGCGAAAGCCGGGCTGTGGAGCATTCGTCAGCAGGAAGCCGCCCGAATTGCTGGCACCCTGCGCCCGAAAGACCACAAGGCCACCACATACGCCCCGGCGGGCTGCGCCGCCTACCGTATGCAGATGGCAGCATACATCAAGGGCGACATTCGCCCGGCAGACCATACAGCAACGGCCCCGGCCCCGGTGGGCGTGGCGGCTTTCCGGCAGCAAATTGAAATCAAAATTGGAGGTAACACATGAGCTGGAACAATTCTCTCTATACCAACGTCGGCACGAACATGATGTCCGAAGTGCTTTCCGGCGCAACCATGACGATCACCAAAGCCGTGGGCGGTGCAGGCACTACGGCCGCCGAATCGCTGGCCGCGCTGACCGACGTGAAAGACCAGAAGCAGACCCTTAAAATCCTCGGCATCGAGGATGCGACCGACAGCACCGGCAGCGACGCTGGCAAGCGCATCAAAATCCAGATCACCAATGAGGACGTGGAAACCGGGTACATCCTGCATCAGGTCGGCATCTATGCAAAGCTGGCAGACGGCAACGAAACCCTGCTGATTATTATGCAGGACGACCGCGGCGTGGAGATTCCTTCCCACGCCGAGAACAGCGACTTCGAGATTGAGCTGTACGGCATTATGGCAATCTCGAACCTTGCCAACATTTCCGTGACCGTGGACCCCAACGCCGTTGCATCCGTGGCGATGATGAACCAGCAGATCGAGCAGGTCAACACCAAGATTGACAAGACCAAAGAGGACTTGCAGAAAGAAGCGCAGCAGACCTATTTGCCACTGACTGGCGGTACGCTGACTGGCCCTATCATCATGCCCGGCGGTGGCTCTGCCCTCAGCATCGAGGACAACGCCGCAACCCACAACATGGTCTATCGGGGCAAGGCACTGGGCGGCAGCGTCACGAGCGAGCAGTGGGCAGCCATCAAAGCGGGCACGTTCAAAGACATCTACCTTGGCGACTACTGGCAGATCGGCGGCAGGGATTTTGTTGTTGCTGGCTTTGACTACTGGTATAAGTGCGGCGACACGTCCTGCAATACCCACCACGTTGTGATTATCCCGCGCAGCCAGCTTTACACCTACAAATTCAACCCCACCAACACGACCGAGGGCGGCTATGTTGGCTCCGACCTGTACAAAAACGGTCTGACGCAGGCGAAGGAAATCTTCAACACTGCCTTTGGCTCTGCCCACATCCTGAACCACCGCGAGTTCCTTGTGAATGCCGTCACCAACGGCAAGCCCACTGGCTCCGACTGGTACGATTCGACGGTAGAGCTGATGAACGAAAACATGGTCTACGGTGGCCGCCAGTTCAGTCCTATGCCGGACGGCACTGATCCTTGGAATACCTGCCGCAACTACACCATCGACAAGAGCCAGTTACCCCTTTTCCGGCTGGCTCCGTGGATGAGCTTTGTTCGTGACCAGTGGTGCTGGCTGCGAGACGTCGGTTCGGCAGCTGGGTTTGCGAATTGCTACGGCGACGGCATTGCGGACTGCAACGCCGCCAGCGACGCCGATGGCGTCTGGCCTGCGGCCGGGCTGACCGGTTGATCGAACATCCTGCGGGCCTGTACCGCAGGATTGAGACAACCACGAAGGAAGTGAAGAAATGGCTATCCCGAAACACGAACGCACCCCGTCCCGGCTTGAAGCGCAGCACTTGGCGCGGAAGATCAGCATGGAGATCACAACGGAGCTGGCCCGGACGTTCGGTTACAGCAAAACCAAATACGAGAAGCGCGTCGAGACCATGACAAAATATCTGCCGCCTGGCCCCGAAAGGGAGCAGGCGGCCGCGCAGATTCGAGAGCAGGAGCAGGGTTTCAACCTGTGGCTGATTGAGCAGGAACGCCGGAGGATGCACGATCTTTCCCGCGAAATTCCGCTCCATCTCCGCGCTGCAAATTCTATCTGGCCGTCTTGCCAGATGGAACTTGATGCACGACGGCTTGAGCTTGACAAAGCCATTGCCGCCTGCTGGAAGTTGCAGGATGAATTGCAGTATGTGGCCGAAGCCATCCCGGCAGATTTTAACAAATACACGGGCATTGTGCTTGAAATTGATAAGCTGGTGGCCTACATCAAGAACCTGCGAAAATCCGACGCAAAACGATTCAAAGCAGCGGTGCAGGCCGCTGCAAGTCCGAAAAAATAAACACCTTTGGGGGCATCCTTTGTACGTCGTCTCGGCAGCTAAGTTTGCGAATTGCAACGGCAACGGCAATGCGAACTGCAACAACGCCAGCAACGCCAATGGCGTCTGGCCTGCGGCCGGGCCTTTGGATTTCACAACTGCGCATGATGGGTAAAGCCCGGCGCAGCTCTGCGAAAGGAAAGGCTGTCCCTTCGTGGCGAAAGCTGCGATAAAGCCCCGAAAGGGCATCAACAGCGATGTTCCCGGTTACGACCGACGGAGCTATCACGCTGTTTTTCTTTTTATATGACAAAATTTGAAGATGCAAACTTTTTGTACGATGCGGGAACGAAAGCGATAAAGCCGTCCGCATACAAATACGGCACACAGCTTTTTGAGATGAACCACTTACTTGAAACGGCAAAGCTCCAACGTGCTTTCCAGACAGGAACCTATGAGCCGCAGCCGGGCGTGAAGTTCGAGATCAAAGAGCGGGGGCATGAACGCTTTATCACCAGCACCGAAACGGCGGATAAAGCCGTGTCGCACCTGACCTGTGACGAATATTTAACGCCGCTGCTGTCAAAGTACCTGCAATACGACAATTCCGCATCACAAAAGGGCAAAGGCGTGGCATTTCACCGCCACCGCTTCAAAGTCCACCTGCGGCAGTATTATGAGCGGGAGGGTACAAATGAGGGCTATATCCTGTTTTCTGATTTTTCCGGCTACTATGCAAACATTTTGCACGATGTTGCACTTGCCCAACTGGAAAAGTATTTGGCGCGGGAAATCGCAGACCCGGCAGAGCTTGAGCAGGTCATGGGCGTTCTGCGGGTCACGTTCAAAACCTACGAATTGGACGTTTCAAGATTCTCCGATGAAGAAATTCAGAGAATGTACCGGGAAAAGGTTAGTTCCACGCTCAACCTTGGCGTTCCTGCATCCGCCCTGACTGGGCAAAAGATGCTGCGCAAGGGCGTGGACATCGGCAACCAGATCTCGCAGAATACGGGCGTTTTTGTGCCGGTGCCGATAGACAACTACATCAAAATTGTATGCGGTATCAAAGAAGCCGCCCGGTATTCAGATGATTTCTACATGGTGGCCCGCACAAAGGAAGAACTGCATGAAGCTATGGCGGGAGTACGCCGGGAAGCGGCAGATTTGGGCCTTATCATCAACGAAAAGAAAACCCACATCTGCAAGCTGGGCGGCCAATACCGCCACCTGCAAATGCTCTACTCCCTGCACCCGGATGGAGAAATCACCTGCAAGATCAACCCGAAAGCCATTACCCGCGAGCGGCGAAAGCTCAAAGCCTATAAGCGGCTGGCGGATGATGACCGTATGGAATACCGCGAGGTCGAAAACAATTTCAAATCATGGATTTGCGCCAACTACAAGTTTATGAGTAGGCAGCAAATCCGCAACATGACAGCCCTTTTTAGAGAGCTGTTCGGAAAGGACATCACATGGAAAAAGAAAAAAGGACATGGACGGTTACGCTGGCTGATGGGACAAAAATCGAAGGCTTGACCCTGCACCCCGGCGCAAACACGTTTCACTCTGAAACCGAAATCACCCCTGAAATGTTTGACGGCAACCTGTCGGAGGTGCATATCTCCGCCAGCGACGGAGATATGACCGGGTGCGCATACCCGGACACCCTGCACGATGCGGAGCTTGTGCAAATCATGCAGCCCACTGATACCCCGGACGGCCAGTGGGCTTTTATTCTGCGCGAGATTCCGGCAGACCAGCTTTTCAGGGCAAAGATTCAGGCGCAGCTTGATTTCCTTGCCATGAACACCGACGTTGATTTGGAGGATATGTAACATGGAGACCGAACACAGCAAGAAATTCAATGACATCAAGTTCTACTACGATCACCACATCTGGAGCAAAGCCACCGTAAAGAAAGCCTGCAAAACTGGCCGCATTACGGCTGCAGAGTATGAGGAGATCGTGGGGGAGCAGTATGCGGCATAAAAGCTGGCCCGACCTGTGCGAAAGCCTATTGGACAGGCTTGAAGCAGCAGGAGAGCCGACCGCCACGGAGCGGGCCGAATTTGGCGTTCTTATGGTGGATTGCTGCATGAAGGACTGCGGCACAGACCTGCGGCTCAAATCCGAACAGATGGGAGGTGAACCGAAATGAGCCTGAAAGCCATCTGGGAAGCATGGGGGCCTGTCATGGTCACGCCTGCCGTCATCGTCCTGCTGTCCCTTGTCGAGATCGCACCCATCAAGATCAATCCGTGGTCGGCCATTATGAAGTTTTTGGGCAGCCGCCTAAACTCCGACGTGACGGCCCGCCTCGACACGATGCAGCAGTGCCAGACTGAAACGCGAAAAAAGCTGGACGAACATATCGCAAAGGACGACGCCCAGACCGCCAGCCTTTGGCGAGCCCAAATCCTGCGGTTTAATGATGAACTGCTGCACGACCGGCGGCACACCAAAGAACACTTTGACGAAATCCTTGGCACGATCAAGGACTACGAGGGCTACTGCTCCACGCACAAGAACTTCCCGAACGGCAAGTGCGTCCACGCCATCGACAACATCAACCGCGTATATGACGAGCTTTTGGAAAGTCACGATTTTCTGTGAAAGGAGCTGATTTTATGAGCATCGTAACCTTTACCGCCGGGGACAAAACGCCCTTGACAAAAGACTTTAAGCGCAGCGAGTTTGAATGTCCCTGCGGCTGCGCTGCCCAGATGATCGACACAGAGCTTGTGGAAAAGCTGCAGCGCATCCGGGACGTGCTGGGCGTCCAAATCAAAGTGACCAGCGGCTACCGCTGCATCACCCACAACGCAAGCAAGGCCGTACAGGGCAGCCGAACCAGTAAGCACCTGTATGGCTTTGCCGCAGACTGGCGCACCCTCAACCGAACCGTGAACCCGGTCGCGCTTGGCATCATCGCGCAGGCGGTCGGCTTTGGCGGCATCGGCATCTACTGGCATCCCAAAGCGGCCATGTGCCACGCGGACACCCGCGCAGGCAAGGCAACCTGGCTTTGCACGTCGCCGGGGGTCTATCCCTCGACTACATACAACGCCTTTATTCTGCCCACAATCCGGCAGGGGAGCGTCGGCGCAGCGAACAGATCGGCGATCATCCTGCTGCAAAAGCTGCTCAAAATCAAAGAGGATGGAAACTTCGGGCCTGCCACCACGCAGGCCCTTTTGTCTGCCCAGAAGCAGAACGGCTTGACCGCTGACGGTATCTGTGGCCCTGCATCGTGGCGGGCGTTGTCCGGCGCGGACAAGTACCTGAAAAAGCTGTGAGGTGATGCACCGTGCAGGAAGTTCACATCAACGTCAACCCAACCACACGTCACCAGCGCAAGAGAAAGGACACACAGCGCGGTTTTATGGATAAAGCCGTAATCTATTGCCTTTTCATGTGTACCGTACTGGACGCCGCGATTCTGGCCCTCTACTGGCATAGCGTCACAGCCCCGGACAGTCTGGCTATTGCTGCAATGGCCGCCCCTTGGATGGTCGAGTTTGGAGCGATGGCAACCATTAAGAAGCACAAGATCACAACCCCGGCCGACGACAGCCAGCCGGACGATGAAAACAAAGGAGAATAATCATGGATGAATTTCTGAAAGTCGCTATTACCGCCTGCATTCCTGCCTTTACCGTCATTTTCGGCTGGGGCGTCAATAAGGCCGCCAGCATCGCCAACAGCTATGTGCATAACCAGTTTGTGCAGCATTGCATCCAGAACGCCGCCAACGCGGTTTTTAACGCCGTTTCTGACGTCAACCAGACCTATGTTGACAGCCTGAAAGAAGCCGACAAATTCGACGAAGCAGCCCAGAAGCGGGCCTTTGCCGACGCTCTGGCTACTGCAAAGAAGTCCCTCACCGATGAAACCATCCTGTTCATCAAGCAGACCTTTGGCGACGTGGACGCCTACCTGACCCCCATGATCGAAGCACAGGTGCGCAGCCAGAAAACCTATATGTGATGTTTTCCTGACGCCGCGAAAACATGACCATTTTCGGAACCTCACGAAAATGGTATGCTCCCGACATAAATGCCGGGAACATCCGGCCTTAAACGCGCTTTTTGCAAAAAGTCAGCGTAAAATCAGCGCAAACGCGCGATTTGCGCGTATTAAATGCGCGCCGCGCGATTCCATGCAATTATCGTGCAATCTCCGTGCGATTCCTGCAGCTTGACACCCGGCCGAAATCCGGGTAAAATAGAGCCACTTGAAAGGCTCCGGCCTTTGTAGAGAGCGGCCCGCCCGGTCTGGGCGTGTTTCGCTCTTGATTTTTATTTGGCCGCTATGGCAGCACAAAATCCCCTGATCTGACCGAAGCCCAACGCGCCGCGCCGGGTACATCGTTGGCAGACCGGGGGGGGGGTTATTTGCTACTTGCTTAGAGCTTGATTAAAACTTGCTTAAAACTCAATCAAGCAAAGGCCCATCTTTGAGCATTTTTCGCTCGTAGATGGGCCTTTTTTCTTTTGCATATTTTGTTATCACACCTGTTGACTTTCAATCAAAATCGGAGGATAGTATTCTTGTAAGGCAGAGATAAAATCTCTTACAGAAAGGAATGAGGTGAATGGACTTGAACGTAAGTGAAGCACTTCTCCGGGCCATCTTGGTTCTGATCAAGAAGTGCGAAACCCTTGACGAACTGCGCGACGCTGTCGAGGAGATCGTTGGCGAGGGCAAATAAAAAGAGCGGCAGCCCCCTAAGACAACCGCTCTAAACGCCCCACAATGAAGGCGGATCGGAAGCATTACTCCGACCGCCTTTATTTTATTACATCCAGCCTTTGAAATCAAGATGCTTTTTCACATTTTGCACCGAGTTTTCCACACAAATGAGAGAAAAAAATATTATCATAGCTGTTGACGAACTCGCAAATAGGAGTGATAATATACTTGTAAGAACGAAGTACGCAACACAATATTGATTATGTTTCGGAGGTATTCACCATGAAGAAGTTTGAAGTCGGCCACGTCTACTTTGACCAGTACGCTTGCGACCATGAAACCATTTCCACCATCAAGATCGTCAAGCGCACCCCGAAGACGGTCGTCTTTGAGCGCAACGGCAAGACCCGCCGCGCAAAGCTCTACGAGGACAGCAACGGCGAGTATATCATTCCCGACCACTACTCCATGGCCTGCGTCTACCGCGCAGAGCGGGAGCTGCTGGACGAAGAGCCGGAGCATGTCAACGCCCCTGTCGAGCAGGAGCAGCTTGCCGCAGCGGATAACACCATCCGTTTCCCGGCTGCTGCACAGGCTCCCGCCGCTGGTTACTCTGTCGCTGGCCCGCTGGTTGACTACACCATGCGCGAAATGGTGCTTTCCATCTTTGACAAGAGCGACCTGCGGGCAAAGGAACTGGACTTCCTTACAGCCCTCACCGACCGCGCCAGCAGCGTGGCCCGATAAGGGCCGCTGCTGGGCCTTTCGGCAGCGGCTTTTCTTTTGCCCCATATGCTCACAAATGAGAGTGAAAATGTTATCTTGCCTGTTGACTTACTCCCATTTGTGAGTGATAATATAGACACAAGGGAACCACAAACACACATCAAAGAGCATTTGGAGGTATTTACCATGACTAAGTTCACCGACGGCAAGCAGATCGCAACCATCACCATGACCGACAACAACACCGGCTGTGACTACGAAAACGAGTTTTTCGAGGTCGGCGGCCTGAAGCTCAACGAAGAGCTGAACGCCTACGAGGTCGAGGACGTCACCTACCTGACCGACTACGCCCAGAGCTATGTTGATGGCACGAACCCCGACGTCGATTACACCGAAGACGAAAACGGCAACGTCATGGACACCCACACCACGCTGACCTACACCATCGAAAGCCTGTAAGGAGGGCAAGACCATGAGAGAAGCTAAAGAGATCGCCGCAGACATCAACGCCGCCGATACTTGGGAGCCTGAACTTTGCGCGGAGCTGTGCGAAGCGGCCGGCATGACCGCCGAATGGGAAGCGGCTGGCCCGGACGACTTTGAGCGCGTCCTGTTCGATGCAGCCGAAAAGCTGGGCGTCGAAATCATCTGACCAGCAGCACGACAAAGGCCCGGTAAACCGCGATTTGCGGCACCGGGCCTTTTCTCTTTACTTTTTCAGCTTGACGGCTGTTCCCATGGAGTATGTGTAGCTGGTTTTCATGCCGAAGCCGACGTTCTGGAAGCGAACTCCGATTATGGCATCAGCTCCAACCTTTTCACCTGCGCGTGTCAGATCGGCCACGAGAGCGGCGTTCACATTTTCGCCTACGACGGAATAGTCACCGTTCCGGCACTTTACCATTTCTTTCATGCTTGGCCCGTCCGCAGCGGTAGCGACCGTCACAAGGCCGATATATTCGGCGATCTCGACGCCCTGCAAAGTGTCCGTTGTTGTAATGAGCATGATATGTTCTCCTGTCTGTGGCGGGCATTTCTGCCCTGTATTATTCCGCGCCGTCGGCGCGATGCGACTTGATGAAATCGGCCATAGCCTTTTTGATAACCGCGTTGGGCGACGTTCCAGCAGCTTTGCAGGCGTCCTTGAACTCTGCCGCAAACTCCCTGCGCACCTTGGCCCCGACGATCATCATGTTTTCTTTGTCCCATTTCGCGCTGGCCCTTTTCTGCGATTCGTAAATCACGAAAAGCACCGCCTTTCTTTTGCTTAACAGTATATCGCGACGAAAGCCCATTTGCAACGTGGGAAATGTGTCGTTTTTCGTTGACACTGAACACAAAAACTGCCGAAACGCACCCGGAAACATTGATGTTTTACCTGTTGGAATCTCTGTTCAACAGTAGGACAATAAAGGCGCAGCAAGGGAAGCACGACCGGAAGGCAAGGGGCGAAGTATGAGCCGGGAGCGCAGTAAGTCGTGAGCGCGTGCTAAGTCAGTAGCCTACTTCCCGCACTGTTTTGGAAATCTGGGCAGCAGAGCAGACCGTCCAGAATTTCCAAATTTTTTTTGAATATTATCTTTTCGCGCCTGTTGACAAACTCACAAATGAGAGTGATAATACAATCACAAGATGATTCACGGCTCACAAAGGAGAGAACGCAACATGAAACGCTATAAGGTCACTGTCTACAACAAGGTTGACAAAATCTGGGATGAATACGAAGTCAACGCCATCGACCCGGTGGACGCACGGAATGTGACCGTTCAGCGGCTGATTGACGAAACCGGGCACGGTCTGGACGTCTACGAGCTGACCGATGTTCGAGAGGTAAAAGAGTAAGGGAGGACAAAGCAATGCTGGACAAGAATGGTATCGAGATCAAGACCGGGGACATCGTGAGAATCACCGGCGCATACTTCAAAACCGACAACGCGCTCTATTTCGTGGAGCACAGCGACGGAGACCCCGACTGGTGCGGCAAAGACCATTGTCTGCTGAAGATCAAGCGCAACGGCGAATTGAGCAAGGCCAAAAATGCCGTCTGCTTCTGGCCGATCATGGTCACGGTCAACGGCTACGAGAAGTACACCACCGCAAAGCTGTGGAACAAAGAACATGCACAGATCGAGATCGTCGAGGGCATCGACAAGGCCCACATCGCCGAATATTTCCGCAGCCAGTCACAGCAGTGCGACAAGTGGATTGAGCGGTACTCTTGGGACTTTGGCGAGAATAGCCGCTCTGTCAACGACCAGAAGCAGTACAAGGCGTTTTATGATTCCGTCGTGGCAAGATTGGAGGGCTAAATCGTGAAAAAGAAAGTATTGAAGCCTTGCCCTTTCTGCGGGCAGGAGCATACGACCATCACTGAATCTAATACTGAGGGCATTCGGATTAGATGTCCGAAATGCAATATCACATTTACCCGCGATTTTTATGAACATCGCGGGGAATTGGGCAGGCAACGAACTATTGAAGCGTGGAATACTCGCCCTGAATAACCCCGCCTGATGATGGCTACATGGCAGCAGCCGAAACGCTCCACCCGGAGCGTCGCGGGAGCCAACCGCAAGAAAGGAGCATCCACATGAAAGCGAAAACCTACATTCTGCAGGCCGGGTTCCTGCCCATCGGTCAGACCGACGTGACAGGCTGGCGCACCTATTCTTTCCACACTGGCCGCGGTGCATACGACAACGCCGTGGCCGCCTACCGCAGCGAGATGAACCACAACAAGAACCCGAATGTCAAGTATCGCATCGTCAGCGCACATGACACCACCCGCAAGGACACCTATGTCCCGGTATTTGGCTTTAAGAGCGCAGCCTGCACCCTGTAATTTGCCGGTAACTTGCCGAAAGGCCCGAAATATCATAATAGGCGGTGAAAGATTGAACTATAAATACATCTGGGCGTGGGAAATCCTCAAAGGAACGACCAGCGCGGACATCGTGCGCGGTATCGTTTCACTTGCCCGGGAAGAAAACGCACCGGCCCGGGCTATCATGCGGCTGCATGATGGCCGCTGGCTGACTCTCGAAGACCTGTCAAACGAAGAACTTGTGCAACAAATCGAGAATGAAGCAAAAAGCATGATATAACGTCAAACCACCACAATCCGATACCCTATCCATACATCTGTCAGAATCTGGTGCTGGTACTGGTGGTACTTAAAGGTTATATCAATTTAATCTAAGAAGGAGAACGTAAAGGTTACGATAAAGGGAGAACCCGCAATGAATGACCTGACCATTTTTCAAAACCCTGACTTTGGCCGAATCCGGGGCCTAAAGATCAGCGGTGAGCCTTGGCTTGTTGGGAAAGATGTCGCAACCGCCCTTGGCTACAAAAACCCGCAAAAAGCAATTCGAGACCATGTCGATGATGAGGACAAGGGGATGAACGAATTATTCACCCCGGGCGGAAAGCAAAATTTGCTCATCATCAACGAAAGCGGCCTGTACAGTCTGATGCTGAAAAGCAAGCTCCCCGGTGCGAAGAAGTTCAAACGGTGGGTGACGTCCGAAGTTCTGCCCAGCATCCGCAAAACTGGAACATACATCACGCCAGCAGCCGCACCCGCAGACGACGCCGTATTTGAAAGGCTCTGGGCCGAATTGGAGCGGAAGCAGAAGTTCAACGGCTATGTCGGGAAGTTCTGCGACTATTTCGGCTGGAGCCGCCGCTATTACCTGTCCGGGATGTACAACCTGATGAAGCGGGCAGGCTGCAACGTCGATGCACTGACCCTGCGGATGCAGGCCGCCACCCACGATTATGCAATGTCCACCGCGCAGGCGGTCATCATGGACGAGCAGGCTTTTAGCTTGTTCTGCAAAATCGCAGAATACGGCATCCAGCGAAACCACATCCCCAAAACCATGGAGGAAGCATTTTTATGAACAACACCCTGACCGCCTTGAACAATTACCTGTTTGAAGAGCTGGAACGCCTGAACGATGATAGCCTGTCCCCGGAGCAGCTGAAGCAGGAGATCGACCGTTCCCGCGCCGTCACGCAGGTGTCGCAGCAAATCGTAAACAATGGCAAGCTGGCTCTGTCCGCTATCCGCTGCGCCAACGAGTGCTTGGCCCCGAATGAAAAGCTGCCGCCCATGCTGGAGGTCGAAACCAATGCCTCGAAAGTATAAGCCGGAGGTACACGCCTTTATAGCTGCCCACGTCGCCGGAACGACCACGCAAGAGTTAGCCCGAATCACAAATGCAGCCTTTGGCACGAACTTCACGGCCGCGTCTATGAAATCCTACAAGGCAAACCACAACTTGAAAAGCGGCACACGCCACGGCGTCGAAAAAGGAAAGGCGACAGATCTTTTCCCGGAAAAAGTCCGCAAGTATATCTTTGCCAACTACAAAGGCACGGGCCACAAAGCGATGTGCGACCAGCTCTTTGAGTATTTCGGCATCCAGTACACACCGGGGCAGATTAAGCAATATTACGCCCGCAACGGCCTGAACAGCGGCCTGACTGGGTATTTCAAGAAAGGCTGCTGCCCCTACAAGCAGCCAAAGGGGACACACGCACAGGGCTGCGAAAAGACGTGGTTTCGCCCCGGCCAGCTCCCGCCCAACACAAAACCAATCGGATATGAGCGCATCACACAGGACGGCTACACCGAAGTTAAAGTTAAAATGCGGCCGAGCCGATCAGACTGCAATGACAACTTTGTGCCGAAGCAGCGGCTGATCTGGGAACAGGCGAATGGCCCGCTGCCACCGGGATATGTCGTCATCTTCAAGGACGGCAACAAGCGAAACTTTGCACTGGACAACCTTGCAGCCGTAACCCGGTATGAGTGCATGGAAATGAACCGTCACGACCTGTTCAGCAGCGACCCACAAGCGACAGAAACCGGAATTCTGCTGGCCCGCCTGCGCACCACCATCTACCAAAAAGAAAAGGAGATCAAAAATGGATAAGCTGATAAACGCCGAGATCACACTGAAATTTACCAACGGTCAGTTGACCATCGCGTCCGCGCCCGACACCATCAAGGGCGAAGGCCTTTTGAAATATCTCGATCTGGCCGAATGTGCCATCATCGGGGCCAACTACAAGAACCTGAACGAAGCGATGGACGTTGCTGCCGAACACGCATCCGCGATCATCGCGGCCACTATGCAGACCGCAGGAGACGAAAAGACCAGCCCGAAGATGGGGGCCATCGTCCACGCCGCGCAGGTTTCGCCCTTTTATCTGCAATGCGTCATCCAGAAGCCGGACGCGCCCGCATCCAAAGGCAAGTTCTTTGCCAAAGAGGGCAACTTGTACGTCGGTGTCGATAACTCCGACGGCAACGCTTGGACAGAAGAGTTTTCCGACCGGCAGCAGCTTTTCCTTTGGTTTGCTGGCGCACCTTGCCACGACGCCCACGGGCAGGCCCTCAACGAGTGATATTCTATCCATAGCCCCGCAACACGGCGGGCAAATAAAAACGCGGCACAGGAGCCGCCAGACGCCCACCCGGCGGGCAAAAGCCGGGAGAAAGGACTTTCCCCATGGAAAGCATGATTGACATCCTCTTTGACCAGCTCGTTGACAATGACGCCGCATGGGACACCCAGCATGATAAGGCCACGCAGGACGCGCTTGCTGAACTTTGCGAAAAGCTCAACCTGCCAACCGTCCACGAAACCAAGCTGGGCGAGCTGATCAGCACCGAAGCCGTGGCACAGGCCCGCGCCGGATTCCGCGCTGGCTTTGTGGCCGCGATGAAGCTCTGCGAGGAGGTCAAGAACAAGGCTGAGTAATCAGCCGCCACACCGGGACAAGCTCTGCAAACGTGGGGCTTGCCCTTTGTCTGAAAGGAGATCACACCATGCCCAACAAACGCGAAGTGGCTTACAACGCCACGCACGGCCGCTGCGCTTACTGCGGCTGTATCATCAACCCGATGCACTTCTTTCTGAATCAGGCAAAGCCGGGGCAGCAGGTCGCCGCCTGCCCGGATTGCGCCCGCTTCAAAGGTTCCGACGATCTGGAAACATTTCGCGCCCGCTTGCATGACCTGCCGGAGGTTTCCATCCAGTCCCGCCTTGCTCTCAAATATTCGGATTCTATCCTCAACCCGGAGGAGCCTATCAAGGAGGGCTATTACCACGGACTCGGCAAAATCTGCTTTTATTTTGAAAATATGGACGAGTAAGGCCGACACCCATACCACCACTACGGCACGACATACGGTATGTGTACCGTATGGATACATCTGTCAGAATCTGGTACTGGTGGTGGTAAAGATTATATTAAACTTAATCTTAGAAGGAGAAACGTAAAGGTTACTATAAAATAAAGCAGCCGAAAAAACATCGAGAAAAGTTTCCTTTGCTGTTGACTTACTCACAAATAAGAGTGATAATATAGTTACAGAATGAATCACAACTCACAACTGTGAAAGGAGAACACTATGAAAGCACTGAAAGAGCTTATGAACCGCCTGACCGCCGAGGGCCGCGACCTGTCCGAGCTGAAGCGCATGATCGACGATCTGGACGCCGCCGGAACCATGGACGAGATCAACTACTACGAGGGCCAGATCTACGGCGTTCTGGTAGGCCTGTCCATCATGGGTTACATCACCCCGGAGGAAGCCGATGAACTTCAGAACAGCGTTGAGGAAGATGCTGTTATCTAAGCTGCACACCGGGCAGGGGAACCGCAAAGCCCCCGCAGCCCCGCTTACAGGAGGAAGAACCATGATGACCAATCTTTTCATGCTGGCCGGGTACACCCAGTATCAGGCCCAGTGCATTGCACCGTTCGGCTACGTCGTCGCCGCCGGGATTCTGGTGCAGGCCGTCGCCCCGGCCGTTGACCGCTACATCTACCGCCGCCGCTGGGAAGAAGTCCAGCAGCGGGAAGCGGCAGCGGCAGCAGCCCGCGCCGCTGAACAGCGCAAGGAAGCTCACCGCCGCGAGGTGATGGACTTCCTGCTGAACGAGGCCGCCTGATGGCCTGATTTTTTATGCCCTTATCGCTCACAAATAAGAGTGAAAAACACCAAACAAAATCAAAAAACGCTCACAAACAAAAAAGGAGGTCTGCGAATGGACATCAACACGAAACTGAAAAAGCTGCTGGAAGATTCCGGCCAGCGGCAGGCAGAGGTGGCCCAGAAGTGCGGCTTGACCCCTGCCAACCTTAGCCGCGCACTGACCCGCGATCACAATCTGAACCTGTCCACGGCTCTGAGAATCGCCGACGGTATCGGCTTGGAGCTGCGCATCGAGGACGCCAACGGCAACCGCCACCCGGCAGCCGACCCGCAAAAGTTCGCGGAAGCCGCGGCTGATACGTCGCTGAACTGGGACGACGTGGAAGCTATTCTCAGTTCGCTGGGCTTTTATCTTGAATTCGACTGGAGGTAAACCACATGACCGACAAAGAAATCACGGAGCTGAACCTGAAAAGTGCCACCTACTACGGCGCACAGCTCCAGATGAACCACTTCACCGAAGAGCTGGCCGAACTCATTCAGGCCGCCGCCGAGGGCGACCCGCAGCACATCGCCGAGGAAATCGCCGACGTGGAAGTCATGGTCGAGCAGATGGAATATTTGCTTTCTCTCGATACGATCTACATTGAGAGCTGGGCAACGCACATCCTGCTTGCAAACGATATTGAATCCTGCATCTGGCATCTGGCTGCGCCCATCAAGAGCATCAACAAGCTGCGCCGTGTCAATCTGGCGACCGCCGCCGACCCGGATATGTCAAAAAGCGAAGTTCAGATCAAACGGCAAACCGCAAACCACGACCTTGAAACCGACATTGGAGAGCTGGTTTCCTACCTGAACTGGCTGGCCGGACGTTATAGCATCGCTGCCGAGGAAATCCGGGAAATCAAGTCCTACAAGGTGCAACGCACCCGCGACCGCATCGAACTTGAAACCGGCTCCATCTGCAAAAAAGTTGTTGACGACAAGGCGGCTGCACAGGCCCAGGATTTAGCCGACTACTGCAAACAGCAAACAGAGTGTGAACCCGGTGGCTGCATCTTTGCCACGACTGGCGATGGCTGCATCTTATCTGATTATGTTCGGCCTGAACTTTGGCCCGATGCCATCGCCAAACAGCAGCAGGAGGGGCAGAAGAATGGATAAGCCCGAAAAAATCAAAATCGGCTGCTGTCCGTTCTGCGGCGGCAACATCAAGCGGGCCAACATGAAAGCCTTTTCCCGACAAAGCCAGATTTACGGCTTCAACCTTGCGCTGGATGGCGTGGACGCCACATGGGGCGCACTGATCTATAACTTTTCCGCAGAGCTGGAATTGAGCGCAGAACAGACCGCAAAGCTCACCACGCTGGGCGAAGAATATGACAAGATGATTCGCTCTTTCCGGGAAGCCGACCTGCCGCCGGAAGAATTTGCCGAATACGTCGTTGCAAAGGCCGAGGAATGCAAGGCACGTCTGAAAGAAAGGTGGGGCTGATTATGGCACTGACAAAATTTGTGAACGTCTACAAATGCCGCCTTTGCGGGGAAATGTTTACCAGCAGCGGCACGAACAGCGAGATTGCAGCATGGAAAGGCACTCTCCATGAGATTATGAAAGCAAGCGGCCTTGATACGCCGTGTTCAACGCCCGAAGTTACGCCGACCATGTTCGAGATGCACAGCTGCAAGAATGGCAGCTACGGCGTGGCAGACTTTCAGGGCACACGAAAGGCGGCCGACAATGATGCAAGCCTGTGAGCAGCTCTCTTTATTCTCCATCGTCCCGCAGGCGGCCCGGACGGCCATCTGCTGCATGGATGGGGAGTGCAAGGCTGCTGCGCCTGCCGAAAGCTGGATGGCTGACCTTGTTCCCGGTGGGGAATATGCGATCAGCATCGCGGGACACACGCTGGTTTTGAAGCCTGTGCCCGGTACGCCTGCCGGCATCCAGCGGGGGCACGAATACTATCACTACACCATCGGCCCGCGCCTGTACGCGGGAACATTCGTCGGGAGGATGCAGCATTGAGAACTCTTGAAGAAATCGACCGCGATCTTGAAATCGCCTACGCCGACATGAGGAACTTTATTCACAGCGGCTTCTCGATCTCCCCGGTGCTGGAAGATGACATCGACGAGCTGCGGGACGAACGTGCCGCTGTGGTCAAGGCCATTCAGGACGCGGGCCTGATGCGATATGAAGTCTGCATCCTGCCGAAGCCGGAAAACACGTCCAGCTATTGTGCCGCGTTCTACAAGATCACGGCCACGAGCCAAAATCAGGCTTTCGAGCATGGCAAAGAAACCTTTATCCGTGGTTTTGCGAACTGCGGCGTCACCGCCGAAAATTTTGACGCTGAATATGACATCGGCGTCACGAGAGGGGAAAAGATCGAATGAAAGCACACGTTTCCAACGGCTGCAAACCCTGTCCGTTTTGTGGCGCACCTGTCACGGTGCGCCTTATGAAGAAAGGCCCCGACTTCATTGCCTGCACCAACAAGCAGGAGTGCGGCGCAATCGTCAGCTTTAACAATATCCCGTGCGACTGTTTCGGTGCATCCCCGGTGGATTACTTCAACAGGAGGGCCAGCGATGAGCAAGTATCTGAATGATCACCCGGACGATGACCGCAAGACCGTGACCGAAGATTGTCCCACCTGCGGCAATGAGGTCACGATGGTCTGGGACGTCGAACAGAACGGCTACAAGGCCACCTGCCCCTTTTGCGGCGGCCGTCTGATGCTCTGCGACGAGTGCCAGCACCCGAACGGCATCTATACCGACGACTGCGATTATGACCCCTTGACCAAAAGCTGCCGCTACAACTGCGAAGCCAACAATCTGGAAGCCGAAAAAGCGGTCAAGCTCCTGTCCCAGTTCTGCAAGGGCCGCACACAGCAGGCCGCGCGGCTGAAGCTGCACTCTGCCTGCGTTGGCTGCGGCTATGAGCCGCTTTGCTCCAAATGGAGCGGTGCAAATACTCCGCTCATGTGGACGTTTAAGGAGGGCACTGATGGATGATTATATCGAACGGGAGCCGCTTCTGAAAGCGTTCAAAGAAAAGTGCTGCCAAGACTGTCCCGGTGGATACAGCCACCAGCAGTGCCACAGTTGGTGCGATGCAGCAAGCGAGATTGAACTGATCGAAAATGCGCCTGCCATCGACCCGGAAAGCCTGCCGCCGAACTGGAACAAAACAGCAGAAAACCAGCCGACAGAGCAAGATGGAGATGCCATAGGCTCCGTTCTTACCGTGGGGTATCACGGTAACATCCGAAACGGAATATGGCTTGTGAATAGGATGACGTGGAGCATTGTAACCGACAACCCGGAGAAATACCCGCTCTGGATGCCACTCCCCAAATTGCCAGATCTCCCTATGCCGGAAAAAAGGTATAGGATCGATTACTGAAACCAAAAGGAGCGCAAAAATGAACTCTATTCTCTACATTGACGATAACGGCAAAGCCGAACTCTACGACGATGATTACAACATCACGATCTTTTGCAAGGACGAGCAGGAGCAGCAGCGGGCCATGAAGCGGCTGGAAACTGCCAACCGTATGCGCTGGCATGACGCCAAAACCGACCCGCCGGAGGACAGCCGGGACGTTATCGTGTACCGCGATGGCATCGGCTCTGTGATGGGATTCTTTGACCACGAAATCCACAAAAGGTGGCTGGACGCCAACACCTGCGCATTTCTGGACGACGTCACGCACTGGATGGAAAAGCCGGAAGACCCGGAAAAAACGGAAGAGGGAGATCCTGAATGAAATGCACTTTAGTAAAACCGAATCCGTGTCCATTTTGCGGCGAACAACTGCAACTTGTCACGGAGCTTTCGCCCATTGAAACGACATCCGGGAAGGTCATCTCGGAATTTCGCATGAACTACTACAAGCACACCGAAACGGACAAGTGCCCGCTTGGGTATGGATTCGTGCTTGACACATCTCCCGTCGAGGTCAGGAAGTGGAACACCAGAAAGGAGCCGCAGCATGAGAAAGAGAATTGATGCTTATATCCTGCTGGACTTCCTTGAAGGCTGGCGCACAAGGCTTAAAAATGAGCAGATCATCGCCCTGAACGGTATCTGGGCTGCAAAGGTCGAGCAGTCCATCAAAGACCTGTCCACCATCATTGACTTTGTTAAAGCAAATTCCAAAGCCTACGACAACGACAAGAAGAGACCGACAGAAATCAACGAGCAGACCATTGAAGCCGTCCGCGACTATATGCTGGCCGACCTCAAAAAGTATGATGCCGCAAGCGTCAAATACCAGTGGACGAAGCGCACTGGCGAAACGGTCACAATGGAAGTCAGCATCGAAAAGTCTGAACAGGAGGACGGCCATGAAGAAACAGCGGGCGATTGACGCCATCGCCTTATATGAGCAGCTTTCAACTGAGGTCGGCTCCATGCTCAAACAGCCGCCGGGCATCATCGTGTCAAAGATCATGGCAATGATCTTGCAGGCCCCGACCATCTCACAGCAGCCCGACCCTTGGACGAACGTCGAAGATGGTATGCCCATCATTCCGGGCGACGTCAACGGCCACGGCGAAATCACCGTCGCCGTTATGTTCAAAACTGAGCAGCGGGTACGCACGATGATTTATGAGCGGGCCATCGTCCGCAATAAAACCGTCTACCGCTGGAAATGGCCATGGGACAGAATTTACGGCTACGACGATATTGCCCGCTGGGCATACCTGCCGCAGCCGCCCCAAAAACAGGAGGACGCCACAGATGGAGCAACTGAACCGCAATGCTGAACACTATGCAGACCCCACACCCGCAGCGGCCTTGAAAAACATCTACGCAAAAGAGGAAGCCGACCGCCTGCGCAAGATCAGCACCATGATGGCAACGCTCAAACAGGCCGCCGATCTGGCAGGGCTGGAAGTTGTGGGCCGGGTCATCTTCAAGGACAAGGCCACAGGAAAGGAGTACCGCTGATGAACCGCATCCAGACCGCCATTGTGACCGCGATGCTGGCCGGGGTCGTCCCGCTGGCCGTACAGGGCAACATCCTGAACCACCGTATCAATGAGCTGGAAACCTATTACACAATTTATGCCGCCCGCTTTGAGAACTGGTCAGACCGGGCTTTGAAGGATGAACAGATCATCGAGGACTTGCAGCGGGTCAACAGCACGACCCAGCAGCCTGCGCCGGAAAGCGATCTGCCCGCCGGGATGGCCGCCGAATACATCGGCGAATACACCTGCACGGCATACTGCACCGAAAAGCGGCCCCACATCTGTGGCACTGGGACTGGCATCACGGCCAGCGGAGCACCTATCACGGCAGACCTAACCGTCGCAGCAGACCAAAGCCTGCTGCCATTCGGCACCGTGATCTACATCGAGGGCGTCGGCGTCCGCGTCGTGCAGGACAAAGGCTCCGGCATACAGGGCCACCACCTCGACGTGGCCGTGCCAGGCAGCCATGATGACGCCCTGCACTGGGCAGGATACGGAACGCACAAGGTCTGGATCTTGAAAGGAGCAGATGAATGAAGGTCTTAATAGCTTGCGAAGAAAGCCAAACGGTATGTGCTGCTTTCAGGCGGCGCGGGCATGAAGCATATTCCTGCGACATTCAAGAACCGTCCGGTGGCCATCCTGAATGGCATATCCTTGGGGACGCGGTTCCGCCTTTGAGGGGGGGGCAACTTGTAACCATGGACGATAAATGCCATTACATCGACGCATGGGATTTGCTCATTGCACACCCGCCATGCACATATTTGAGCAATGCGGGCGCAAGACACCTATGGAAAGGCCATGTGCTTCAACCCGACCGCGTTATGAAAGGAATTGAGGGCCGCGATCTTTTCATGCGATTCTGGTGGGCGGACATACCGAGAATTTGTGTGGAAAACCCAATTCCCAGCAGAGTTTTCTGCCTGCCGCCATATACACAAGCCATCCAGCCGTATGAATACGGCCATCCATACAGCAAGAAAACCTGTCTTTGGCTCAAAAATCTGCCGCCACTATTCCCGACAGATATTGTGGAGCCTGTTGCTACATGGTGTCCGTCTGGTTCTTACGCACATAAGCATGATGAGCGCAACAAGGGTATGTTTACCACAGACCGCGCTAAAAATCGAGCAAAAACATTCACGGGTGTCGCTGACGCAATGTCTGATCAATGGGGGGATTTAAGTGATTGAATTTAGAAGCACATCGTATGACCTATCCAAACCTTTGGCCGCGATGGCCGAACGCGCCAAGCAGGACGGCTTTGAATTTTACTACACCCGGCACATCGCCGAAGACGTTTTTGAGCTGGAACTGCGCCGGGACTACATCGGCGTCAAGACCAATATATCAGGCGAATACATGAACAAGTACGTCCCGCAGTCATGCGTGGAGGGCGTCTTGATGGGTGAATATGACCGCATGGCCTATATGCTGGGAGCCGTCACGGGCTGCAACAACGCCCCGGAGGACTTGAAATGACCTACAAAGAATTTTTGGAAAACAAGATCGACATCGCCCCACTGGCAGGCATCGACGTTGACCCATCGGAGATCAACCCTGTTTTGAAGCCCCACCAACGCACCAGCGTTTTGTGGGCCTTGCGCGGCGGACGCCGGGGCATCTTTGCCCGCTTTGGCCTTGGCAAGACCGTCATGCAGCTGGAATGGTGTAACCAGCTCCAGAAGCACGAGGGCGGCCAGACCCTGATTGTTATGCCGCTGAACGTCATGCCAGAATTTCGGGCAGACGCAGTAAACCTGCTGGGGATGGCCGAGCCGCCCTATTGCCGCACGATGGCCGAGGTCAAGGCCAGCGACGCGCCGATCATCCTCACCAACTATGAGCGTGTTCGCGATGGCGACATCGACCCGCACTACTTCACGGCCGTCAGCTTGGACGAAGCGGCCACCCTACGCAGCTTTGGCAGCAAGACCTATCAAGAGTTTATGCTCAAGTTTAAGGGCGTCCGCTACAAGCTCACCAACACCGCGACGCCCAGCCCCAACCGCTACAAGGAGCTGATTCACTACGCCGGGTTTCTCGAAATCATGGACACCGGCCAGAGCTTGACCCGCTTTTTCAAGAGGGACAGCACCAAAGCGAACAACCTGACCCTTTATCCGGGCCGCGAGCGCGAGTTCTGGATTTGGTGCGCAAGCTGGGGCCTATTCCTGCAAAAGCCCTCTGATCTGGGCTTTTCCGATGCAGGATACCGCCTGCCACCGATGAACATTCACTATCACAAGCTGCCCAGCATCGAGCGGCCAGACGAATTTGACCCGGACGGCCAAATGAAGCTGGGCCATGATGCCGCAATGGGCCTGACCGACGCCGCAAGGGAAAAACGCGACAGCATCGAGATCAGAGCCGCCGAGTGCGCCGCCATTGTCAACGACAGCCCGGATGAACACTTTGTCATCTGGCACGACCTCGAAGATGAACGCAAAGCTCTGAAAAAGGCCATCCCCGACATGATAGACATCTACGGCAGCATGGAGCTTGAGACCCGCGAAAAGCGCGTGATGGATTTTGCACAGGGCCGCACCCGGCTGTTTGGCACAAAAAAGAGTCTGTCCGGCTCTGGATGCAATTTTCAGAGATTCTGTCACCGGGCAATCTTCATGGGCATCGACTATGAATTTAACGATTTCATTCAGGCCGTGCATAGAATCTACCGCTTTTTGCAGGATGAGCCGGTTATAATCGACATCCTGTACATGGACACGGAAAGTGAAATCCTGCTGGCCTTGCAGCGCAAGTGGCATCAATACGACGAACTCAGCGAGAAGATGGAGCAGATTATCAAAGAATACGGCCTTGGCAGCCTTGCCTTGGAATCCCTCAAGAGAACGATAGGATGTGAGCGCGTGGAAATCACCGGAAAGAGCTATATGGCCATCAACAACGATTGCGTCGAGGAGATCAAGAACTGGGAGACAGACAGCATTGACCTGTATGTGACCAGCATCCCATTTGGCAATCACTACGAATACAGCCCCAGCTATAACGACTTTGGCCATAACCCTGACGACAACGCATTCTTTGAGCAGATGAACTATCTGACGCCGGAGCTACTGCGCACCCTCAAGCCTGGCCGAGTGGCCGCAATCCACGTCAAAGACCGCGTCCAGTTTGGCAACGTCACCGGCATGGGGATGCCGACTATCGAACCTTTTCACGCCGACTGCATCTCCCACTTTATCAAGCACGGCTTTGCCTATTTCGGCATGATCACCGTCGTGACCGACGTCGTGCGAGAAAATAATCAAACTTACAGATTGGGATGGTCGGAGCAGTGCAAGGACGGCACCAAGATGGGCGTCGGCTGCCCAGAATACATCTTACTTTTCCGCAAGCTCCCAACAGACCACAGCAAGGGATATGCGGACGTCCGCGTCGCAAAGAGCAAGGACGAATACACCCGCGCACAATGGCAGCTCGATGCACACGCATTCTGGCGCAGCAGCGGCGACCGTCCTTTTGGCCGCGAAGACCTTGAAAAGGTTCCGACCTCGAAGCTGCAAAGCCTGTACCGCAAGTTCAGCCGCGAGAACGTCTACTCCTACGACGAGCACGTTAAGCTGGCCGAAAGTCTGGATAGGGACGGCCGCCTGCCATCCACGTTTATGGTCGTCGCCCCGGGCAGCTGGGATATGACCGTCTGGGACGACATCAACCGTATGAAGACGCTGAACACCAGCCAGAGCCAGCGGCGCAAGCAGATGCACGTCTGCCCCTTGCAGATCGACATCGTGGAGCGGCTTATCAACCGATACTCCAACCCCGGCGATCTTGTGGCTGACCCCTTTGCCGGACTTTTCACCGTTCCGTATGAAGCGGTCAAGATGGGCCGCAGGGGAAAGGGCGTCGAGCTGAACCCGGACTATTTCCGCGACGGCGTCGGCTACCTCGAAGCAGCAGACGCCCAGCAGAACGCGCCGACCCTCTTTGACCTGCTGGAAAGCATGGAAGGAGCTTGACCATGAGCGTGATGCCTTATGAACGCGCCGCCGAAATCCTCGACCCGGCCCGGGGCGAAAGATTCACCGACATGGAGCCGGTAAACAAAGCCCTCTATATGGGCCGGGATGCCCTGCTGCTGCGAATCCCGCGCAGCCCTTACCCGGATGGCGACAAAAATATTCTGGCCTGCCCCAACTGCGGGAGCGGCGAATACCTGCACAATCAGGATGAAGCCGAGAACACCTGCTGTGGAAAATGCGGGCAGGCTATCAAATGGGAGGACTAACCATGAACAATAAAACCGAAACCCGTCTCTGCCCGTTCCGAATCACCGTTGCAAGGGCACACGATCGCGCAGCGGATAAAAAAATTTTCCGAGAACTCTATAAGGACAGTTTCGGCGATTGCTTCGGCGATGCTTGCATGGCATACGAAAACGGCCATTGCAAGCGGCTGGAAAAATCGGAAGAGCTGTGATATAATATCCCCATCAAGCGAAACAGCACGGAAGCCCTTACGATACCAGCTCTTTAATTTTGGAAGCGACGAATTACAGAATCGCTCACATTTGTGAGTATATGGTTTGCTCCCGTTATCATGCGGGATGCGATGTTGATCCTGTGATTCCTCAGCACCCGCTCTCCCAAAAGCCCAAAACACTGCCGGAACCGTTTCGGCAGCTCGGTATCCACCACTTCTGAACCTGCCGCCTGCCCGGCGGCACAAGGCTGTACGGCTGTTTTCCGTACACAGAAAGGAAAAAACTTATGCCTTCTTTGACCACTTTTAAGCTGCTCAAGCAGGAGCACAACGCCCGGCGGGGCGAGTTCAAGACCGTACACGGCACAGTGCAGACCCCGGCCTTCCAGAATGTTGCCACCGCCGGTGCCATCAAGGGCGGCCTGTCCGCGCAAGATCTGCAGCAGATCGGCACCCAGGTAATGCTCTGCAACACCTACCACCTGCATCTGCGCCCCGGTGATCAGCTGGTAGCCGATATGGGCGGCCTGCACAAGTTTACCCGCTGGAACGGCCCCATCCTGACCGACAGCGGCGGATTCCAGGTGTTCAGCCTTTCCAAACTGCGCAAGATCACGGAGGAAGGCGTGACCTTTGCCTCTCATCTGGACGGCCACCGCATCTTTATGGGCCCTGAGGAGAGTATGCAGATCCAGGCAAACCTGGGTTCCACCATTGCAATGGCCTTTGATGAGTGTGTGGAGAATCCTGCCCAGCACGCGTACTCCAAAGCCAGCTGTGAGCGCACCACCCGCTGGCTCAAGCGCTGCAAGGCTGAGATGGCCCGTCTGAAGCAGGAGGGCAAGGCCACCAACCCTGACCAGCTGCTGTTCGGCATCAATCAGGGCTGCACCTTTGCTGACCTGCGTGTAGAGCACATGAAGCAGATCGCGGAGCTGGAGCTGGACGGCTACGCCATCGGCGGTCTGGCTGTGGGTGAGCCTGCTGAGGTGATGTACGAGATGATCAGTGAGGTGGAGCCTTATATGCCCAAGGATAAGATCCGCTATCTGATGGGTGTCGGCACCCCTGGCAACATGATCGAGGCTGTTTCCCGCGGCGTGGATCTGTTTGACTGCGTCATGCCCAGCCGCAATGCCCGCCATGGACACCTGAACACCTGGGGCGGCATCATCAATATCAAGAACGCAAAGTATGAGCGTGACGAGCGCCCCATTGACCCCACCTGTGGCTGCCCGGCCTGCCGGAACTACTCCCGTGCCTATATCCGCCACCTGTTCAAGGCAGAGGAACTGCTGGGCATGCGTCTGGCCGTTATGCACAACCTGTGGTTCTACAACCACCTGATGGAGCGTATCCGCGATGAGTTGGATGCAGGCACCTTTACCGCCTTCCATGACCGTTACGTCAAGCTGCTGGATACAAGAATTTGAGCTTTTTCATGCTTTTCCCTTGCAAGAGGGAGCAGAAGCGGTTATAATGAGTTTATCTGAATTTTGAGAGGAGACTTTGTCCCATGCAATTTCTGACTACTACCACTGAAAGCTATATCAGCCTGTTCTTCACCTTGGCTCTGATGCTGGTCCTGCTCTACTTTATGATCTATCGTCCCCAGAAGAAGCAGGAGAAGAAGGATGCTGCTATGCGTGCAGCTCTGGAGATCGGTGATCAGGTCGTGACCATCGGCGGTATTGTTGGCCGTGTGGTCGCCATCAAGGATGACACCTTTGTTCTGGAGACCGGTTCCGACCGTGTGAAGATCCGCTTCACCAAGAATGCGATCAGCTCTGTTGAGAAGCTGAACATGGACAATGCTCCTGCCAACGCAAAGAAGTAATCTCTAAAAGCAAGGTCTTTTTTACCCGCCCCTCTGCATACAGTAGTGCAGGGAGGCGGGTTTTTATGTTGGAACAGAAGAAGTTACCCATCCTGGAAGCACTGGCCGCATTCGGCATTGGTGGGATATTCACCGCCGCCTGCATGGCTGGGCTGGCCTACCTGATGGCAAACCAGAGCCTTGCGCAGAGCACTGCCTGGCCCATGGTCAGTGCCATTGTCTGTGCCGGGAGCTTTTGCAGCGGCTGGCTCATGGCGTTTTTCTATCACAGCAGAGGCCTTATCTGCGGTGCTGTACAGGGCGGACTGTTTGTTCTGCTTCTGCTGGGGTTCGGTCTTTCGGAGGGCATTGAACCAACGGAAATGCAGCTGACCCGCTTTGCACTGGTATTCGTTTTTGGCTGTCTGGGCGGGGTGTTCAGCATCCTGCGTACAGAACGGCACCGGCATTGAGAATTTACAGCAGAAAAACAGGAGGACAGGGAAGTATGTGGGTCTATCAGGAAACGCCGGAAACCGCAGCGGCAAAAGCACTGCCCGAAGCGATCATGCCGACAGCACAGGAAGAGCAGCTAAAACAGAAGAACAGTGGAGTTCTTCCTGAGACAGCGCAGGAAGAAAGGCGATCCATCCCGGCAGCGTTCTCTGAGAGGTGCGGAAATACACCGGAGAGAGCCGCTGTGCGCCGAAGCAAGCTGAGCAGGGAAACCATCCTTCTGGCGGCGGCGTACCTTCTGGGAACCTTTCTGGCGGGTGTGGCGGCAGCGCGTTGTGTGGCAGGCGATGCTGAAACGCTTTCCTATTACCTGAACTGCTGGCAGAGCCTGTTTTCTGTGCAGGATGCCGCCGGGGCAGTGCGCCTGTTCCGAACGGAATTTCTCACTGTGGCAGGTGCGCTGACGGCAGTGCTGTTCCTGGGGCTTTCCGCCCTGGGGCCGCTGCCCATCTTCCTTTTTACGATGCTGTATGGGACAGGCTCCGGATTGCTTTCGTCCAGGCTGCTTGTGGATTTGAACCCACGGACAGCATTTGTGCTGCTCTGCGTCTGCGGTATCCCTGCATCCCTTGCGGCCGGAACGCTGTGCACGTTCGGCGCATCCGCACTGCAGGTAAGCGGAAAGCTCTGTTCAGCCGCCTTCGGGCGCGGAGGACAGGCCCCCAGCACAGGTGCGCTTTTGGGTCAGTTTGCCCGGATGCTGTTTCTGCTCCTGCCGCTTTGCGGTGCGGCAGTGGGGATGCTGTATCTGGCAGGGCAGGCAAAACTTATTTGAGCTGAAAAAAACTCTGGCAAAAGAGTTTGTGAAGCCTACGATAAGAATTGAATAGGGCAAATCATTACGAGATGGCTTTCTGCAAAGTTCCGGAATTGTTTTTGCGTAGGGAGTACTTGACAGGTATTCTCTTTTATGCTAAACTATCTACCGTTGCAGAACGCGTGCTACTGTGGCTCAGCTGGTAGAGCAGCTCACTCGTAATGAGCAGGTCGCCTGTTCGAATCAGGTCAGTAGCTCCAAAAGTCCTATGAATCTACGATGAATTTCGTCTGGTTTATAGGACTTTTTTGTTATTCTGTTTCTGTACAAAAAAGATTCTTGCATCGTTTTTGCATCTGTAATGTGATTGTTTGCAGATTTCAGAGAATATGGTACAATAAAGCCAATCATTTTGAGGAAGGAGCTGAACACAGCGCAGAATGTACACGAACCATATCAACCCCGTTGCGCAGAAAAATCAGGATGCATTTTGCACGGCACTGTTTCAGCTTTTACTGAAAAAGCCGCTGGAAAAGATCTCCGTCACAGAGCTGTGTCACATGGCAGACCTCGACCGAACCACCTTTTACCGCAGCTTTGAATCCAAGGACGACGTGCTGGATTATTATATCGACCGGCAGATGACCCTGCTTGCGGGGCAGCTGCCTGCGTACAGTACCCTGGAAAAAAACCTGACTGCGCTGTTCCGCTGGACGTATGCGGAGCGAAAGAACCTTTGTGTCCTGATGGACTGTCATCTGACCAGTTTTTTCAGTGATGCGTTGAGCGAGAAGATCATCCTTGTTCTGATCTCCAACATCGAAGTCGGGGATGCAAGACAGTTTGTGCCATGGCCCGTTTCATTGCCGGGCGAAAATCGATACTTCCGCAACTCGTTCATCGGGGCATATATGGGTTTTTTCAACAGCTGGCGCTATGGAAACTTTGCAGAACGACCAGAGGATCTGGCCAAATGTATGGCTTCGTTCTATCTTCACTGAGGAGGGGTGAAACGGGATGGCGGACTTGCGGAAAGAGGAGTTGTTCCCAGCGGACGCAATTGGTTTGTTCTATCTGCAGATCACACGCATCCCCGGCGGATGGCACCGCCATGCAGAGTATGAGATCTTCTACCACATGCATAGCAAAATCCCCTCAGAGATTTCTGACAGCACTGTCAGAGCTCTGAGGGGATTTTGTGTGTCAAGAAACGGAGATCAGATCTCGTTCAGGCGGGCTTCGTTTTCATCGCTGCTCTTGAGGCGGGGAACAACAGGCCGGATATAAAAGGCGGGAATGCCCACTTCCTTCTGCTGGAGAGGGGTCAGGCGGCAGAGCACTTCGTTGTTGTATTCATCCACCGGGTGGCCGTCTGCGATCTCTTTCTTGAGGCGTTCGTAAAGAGCTTTGTTCTCTTTCTCGGTCTCATCCGCAGGCAGATACAGGCGGGTCTCCTCCCAGGGGATATCAGCGGAATTGCGCAGGACAGGGGTCTCAGTCTTCGTCTTGGACATGGGTTTGAACTCCTTTGATTGGTCTGAAAACAACTCAAACCTGCCCACGGGGGACAGGTTCGAGTCAGTGCGAGCCTCAGTGGCAGATCAGCTCACGGTTTTGAACACTCGGCAAAGGTGAGTGTTTCTGAAGGAAAGCAAATTAGGCGTTCTCAGTCTGATCTTAAAAGTCTGCCACGGCCCTTAAGAATCAAAGGAGCCGATCTCCAAGGTCTAATATATCAGTTTGTTCGATGATTGTCGTGTGTAAATCCTGTGCCATTTACATTGTAAATCCTGCTGCTCTGTTTTTCGCTGCCAAAAAATCGAAGTCAAAGATGGATATTTTGCACAGTTTTTCTCCCTTTTTCACCCCACAAGATTGGTTTGATGCACCTTGTTTTATGATGTGCAACAAAGCAGCGAATTCTGTTGCACAATGTGCTAAAAAAACCGAAAAAGATTTGTGCGGCATTTTTTTAACAATTGTGATATATTAGTTACAGTAAGGCTTGTATCCTACACAAAAAAGGAGATTTTTATGAAGGATATTTATATTTCCGGCTTTGCCGACGAGATCAGCTCTTCTTTTGATGAGCAGCTCAAGACAGTCCGTGAGCTTGGAATGCAGTACATCAGCCTGCGCAGTGCAGATAAGAAAGGGATCGCCGACTTTACCGTTGAGGAAGTCAAGACCGATCTGCTGCCCCGCCTGCAGGCCGCTGGTGTTGGCGTTTCCAGCCTGGGCAGTCCCATTGGCAAGGTCAAGATCGATGATGAAGAGGGCTTTGAAAAGCAGTGTGCTCAGTTGGAAACGCTGTGCGAGATCGCTAAGGTCCTGAATTGCAAGTACATCCGCATGTTCAGCTTCTTTATGCCGGAAGGCAAGGATCCTGCCGACTATCGTGACGCTGTCATCGAGAAGCTGCGCAAGTTCATTGCCATTGCTGAGAAGCACGACGTGATCCTGATGCACGAAAACGAGAAGGATATCTATGGTGATGTTCTTTCCCGCTGTGTTGACCTGATGCAGACGCTGAGCAGCGCACACTTCAAGTCTGCATTCGACTTTGCAAACTTTGTACAGTGCGGCGAGGATACCGCCAAGTGCTGGGATGCTCTCCGTCCGTACATTGTATATATCCACATCAAGGATGCCGTTTCTACCGACAAGGAGAATGTGCTCTGCGGCACCGGCGAGGGAAAGATCCCCGAGCTGCTGCACAAGGCCATCGTGGAAGAGGGCTATACCGGCTTCCTGACCCTTGAGCCGCATCTGGTGCTGTTTGACAGCCTGCAGAGCCTTGAGACCACGGATGCAAAGAACATCATCCGTGAGAACAAGTATAAAAACGGTGCTGAAGGTTACGCCGCACAGTATCACGCACTGTGCGATATTCTGGCAAAATTCTAACGTAACAGAAAAAAAGGAGAAGATTCAAATGGAAAAGACTGAAGGAAAGATTCGTTATGGCCTGATCGGTATCGGTGCTCAGGGCGGCAGCTACGCTCGCTTCCTGACCAACGCTCCCGCTCCGTTCCCCGGCATGGTCTGCGCACCGTGCCCCGACAACTGCGCACTGGGCGCTCTGTGTGATATCGACCCCGAGAAGGAGAAGATGTGCAAGGAGCAGTACCCCGATGTGCCCTTCTTCAAGGATTGGAAGGATATGATCGCCAGCGGCACTGTTGATGCCATCATCACCACCGTTCCTCACTACCTGCACCACGAGATCTCCATCTACGCTATGGAGCATGGCATGAACGTTCTGTGCGAGAAGCCCGCCGGTGTCCGCAGCAAGGATGTTCAGAAGATGATCGCCTGCGCTAAGGCTCATCCCGAGGTTTCCTTCGGCATCATGTTCAACCAGCGTACCAACAAGCTGTATCAGAAGATCAAGGAGATCGTTGCCAGCGGTGAGCTGGGCGAGATCCGCCGCTCTCAGTGGATGATCAACTCCTGGTGGCGTCCTGACAGCTACTACCAGCAGAGCGCATGGCGTGCTACCTGGGGCGGCGAAGGCGGCGGTGTCCTGGTCAACCAGGCTCCCCATCAGCTCGACCTGTGGCAGTGGATCTGCGGTATCCCCGTGAAGGTCTTCTCCAAGAACATCAACGGCTGCCATCGTAACATCGGCGTTGAGAACGACGTGACCATGCTGGTCGAGTTCGCTAACGGCGCTACCGGTACCTTTACCACCTGCACCCACGATGCCATCGGCACCGATCGTCTGGAGATCGACCTGGACGGCGGCAAGATCGTGGTTGACAACAGCAAGACCGCTCATGTCTACCACTACATCGATAAGGAAGGCAACCCCTGCACTGAGGATTACCTGAACGAGCACATGAACATGATGGAAGTTGCCATGCTGACCAGCGGCAACGGTGCAGGCTCCAAGCTGTACACCGAAGAGACCTTTGAGAACAACGATGGCTGGGGCTTCCAGCACACCACCGTTATGCAGAACTTTGCTGCTCACATCCTGACCGGCAGCCCGCTGCTGGCTCCCGGCGAGGACGGCATCAACGGTGTCAACCTGGCAAACAGCAGCCAGCTGTCTGCATGGACCGGCCGCGAGGTCTCCAACCCCTGCGATCCCGAGGAGTATGCTGCTGAGCTGAACAAGCTGATCGAGGCTGAGGGCAAGTTCCCTGTCCGCGAGTAATCAGTATCCCTGAAAAAAGCAATGCCTGTTCCAGGCTTACAAGGAGTTGCGTTTCCATGAAAAGAGCTGCGATCATTGGCTGCGGCACCATCTTTCAGGTTCATCTGCCCATCATTGTGGCAAATCCTGAGATCGAACTGTGTGCCGTGTGCGATAACAATCCCGCTGTGCAGGAAAAGCTGCCTGCTGCAGCAAAGGCTGTGCCGTTCTATACGGACTATGAGGAGCTTCTGGAAAAGGAGCATCCCGATGTGGTACATCTCTGCCTGCCGCATTACCTGCATGTGCCCGTGTCGGAGTATTTTGCTTCCCACGGTGTGAATGTCTTCTGCGAGAAGCCGGTGGGTCTGAACACCGCACAGGCCAAGGAGTTCGTGGAATTTGAGGCTGCGCACCCTGAGGTCAAGATCGGCATCTGCCTGCAGAATCGTCTGAACCGCACCACCGTTGAACTGAAAAAGATCATCGATGGCGGCGAATATGGCAAGGTCATCGGCTGCCGCGGCTTTGTGCCCTGGTTCCGCGGCAAGGCTTACTATGACGAACAGCCCTGGCGCGGCCAGCTGGAAACTGCTGGCGGCGGCTGCATGATCAACCAGAGTGTTCACACGCTGGATCTGCTGTATTATCTGTGCGGCGACATCGATGCCATCCATGGCTCGGTGAATCAGCTGGCAGATTATGGCATTGAGGTCGAGGACACCGTAGCTGCCCGCCTGCACTTTGCCAATGGTGCAAACGGTGTTTTCTTTGCCACCAACTGTGATTACACCAACGAGAGCGTCCAGATCAAGGTTGCCTGTGAAAAGGCTTCCTTCCTGATCGAGGATGATGCCCTGTTCCGGATTGATGCAGATGGCGTGCGCACCAGGCTGTGCGAGAATGAGAAGCTGCCCGGTGCCAAGTTCTATTTTGGCGCTTCTCATGGCATCCTGATCAACAAGTTCTACCGCGCCATCGAGAATAACACAGACGATTACATCCATGTAAGAGATGCGGAAATGAGCATCCGGCTGATCGATGCCATCCATGCAAGCAGCAAGGCTGGCCATCCCGTTGCTCCGTGACCGCAAAACACAGATAGAAGGAGAAATGAACCATGGCAAACAAAGGTTTGATCGGTGTTCAGATGAGCACCATTGCCCCCGCTAAGATGCCTCACTTTGACGCATACGAGAGCATGGGCAAGCTGGCCGATATCGGCTATCACTGCGTTGAGATCTCTCAGGTCCCCATGACCGCTGAGAACGTTGCAGGCTTCCGCAAGGCTATCGACGAGCTGGGCCTGAATGTCTCTTCCTGCACCGCATCCACCTCTCCCATGCTGCCCGGTATGCCCGGCGAGTTCCTGTGCAATCCCGACGACTATAAGAAGATCGTTGAGGACTGCCGTAAGCTGGACTGCGATATGCTGCGCATCGGCATGCTGCCCATGACCTGCATGGGCAACTACCAGAAGGCTGTGGATTTCGCCAAGGAAGCAAATGAGTATGCTCTGAAGCTGAAGGAAGACGGCATTGACCTGTACTACCACAACCATCACGTAGAGTTCGTTCGTTACGACGGCGAGTTCCTGCTGGACATCATCCGCGCAAATGCTCCTGCTCTGGGCTTTGAGCTGGACAGCCACTGGATCCACCGCGGTGGCCAGGACCCTGTTAAGTTCATCAAGAAGTATGCCGGCAGCATCCGTCTGGTCCACCTGAAGGATTACCGCATCGGTGAGATGCCCATCCCTGAGGGCGGCGTGGACTTCACCAGCAAGGAAGGCATGATGAAGTTCATGAGCAACTTCACCAACATTGTGCAGTTTGCTGAGGTTGGCGAAGGCACTCTGGATATGCCCGCTATCATCCAGGCTGGCCTGGAGGGCGGCGGCGAGTACTTCCTGGTGGAGCAGGATGACTGCTATGGCCGTGATCCGTTCGATAGCCTGAAGATCAGCCACGACAACCTGGTCAAGATGGGCTTCGGCGACTGGTTCTAATTGAAAAGTTTCTGAGGAGTCGTTTTTTTACGATCCGATAAATGAAATCGATGCTGTTTTGCAGAAGTGCAGAGCAGCATCGATTTTTTATGTTTCAGGGTTCTGCTTTGTAACACGCTCCAAAATGTTGAAAATATTTTGTGCAAGTTTCACAGTTTTCTATTTGAGCCTTTGGTGGTACAATAGATGTGGAAATTCATAAACCGCTGGAGGAGCTACATGGCCGAAAAAAGTATTGAGTTGGATAGTGTGGAGATCGCCGCTGCCATCTTTGGCAACTGTGACCGCAACATTCGTCTATTGGAAAAGGAGTTCTCTGTCACGGCAGTCTGCCGGGGTACGATGCTTCGCCTCTCTGGCGAGGAGGCCAACGTGGCCGCTGCTGTGCGTGCCGTGGAGGGGATGCTGCTCCTGATCGAAAACCACACGCCGCTGGAGGATCAAACGGTGCGCTACTGCCTGAGCCTTGCTCACGACGGAAAGGAGCAGCGTGTCCGGGAGCTGACGGAGGATTTTGTCACGGTCACGGTCAAGGGCCGTCCCATCCGCCCCAAGACACTGGGACAGAAGGAATATCTGAATGCTATCCGCAAGAATGCTGTGACCTTTGGCGTGGGTCCCGCCGGTACCGGCAAGACCTACCTGGCCGTTGCGATGGCGGTCAAAGCGTTCAAGGCCAAGGATGTTTCCCGCATTGTGCTGACCCGCCCCGCCGTGGAAGCAGGCGAGAAGCTGGGCTTTTTGCCCGGTGACCTGCAGCAGAAGGTAGACCCTTACCTGCGCCCTCTCTACGATGGCCTGTTCGATATGCTGGGCGCTGAGACCTATGAGCGCCTGGTGGAAAAGCAGATCATTGAGGTTGCTCCGCTGGCATATATGCGCGGACGCACGCTGGATGATTCCTTTATCATCCTGGATGAGGCGCAGAACACTACACCGGAGCAGATGAAGATGTTTCTGACCCGTATGGGTGTAGGTTCCAAGGTGGTTGTGACCGGCGATGTGACCCAGATCGATCTGCCGGACCGTACCCGCAGCGGCCTTGTGGATGCGCTGCACATTCTCAAGAACGTGGATGGCATTGCACAGTGCTATTTTACGGAGAAGGATGTTGTCCGCCATCGTCTGGTGCAGGAGATTATCAAGGCCTACGAAGCGGCTGCGCACCCGGCCAAGCGTTGAAACCGACGCGGAAAGCTGCAATTGCAGCATAAAATGAAGGGAGAGGAATGTTATGTCCAATAAAGTTTTGATCACCAATTCACAGAAAGCCGTAAAAGTGCCTTCGGGCCTGCGGATCCTGATCCGCCGCGCCTGCAATGCTGTGCTGGAATATGAGCACTTCGATGAGCCCGCTGAGATCAGCGTGACTTTTGTGGATAACGCTGCCATTGCAGAGCTGAACAACCAGTACCGCAACAAGCCGATGCCCACCGATGTGTTGAGCTTTCCTCTGGGAGAAAACGGCGTTTACGATGTGGATGAGAACAACGGCTGCAAGATGCTGGGGGATATCGTCATCAGCATGGAACGTGCTCAGGAGCAGGCAACGCTCTACGGCCATCCGCTGCAGCGTGAGGTCGCCTTCCTGACTGTTCACTCCATGCTGCATCTGCTGGGCTACGACCATGAGAACGGTGGTCTGGAAGCCATGCGGATGCGCGAAAAGGAAGAGGCTGTGCTGACCCAGCTTGGCCTGCCCCGCACCGTCAGCTATACGGAATGATCAAAGATATCGGCAAAGGATAGGAGTTCTATTTTGAAAAACGCAGCACCCATGCAGCAGCATTACGATACCTCATCTGTGTTCGTGGCGGTCATCGGCCGCCCGAACGTGGGCAAATCCAGCCTGACCAATCGTCTGGTGGGGGAGAAGGTGGCCATTGTTACCTCCAAACCCCAGACGACCCGTACCCGTATCACCGGCGTTGTGACCCGCGGCCCCCTGCAGTATGTTTTGCTGGACACCCCGGGCGTGCATAAGGCCCACAATAAGCTTGGCAAGCGGATGGACAAGACGGCCAGCGATTCCATCGCGGATGTGGATGTTTCCATGATGCTGTTTGAGCCATACGGTGCCCTGAATGAGCCGGAAATGGTTCTGGTGGACGCTCTGCGCAGCAGCGGCGGCCCGGCCATTGCAGTCATCAATAAGACCGATCTTGTCAAGGAGCCTGCTGATCTGGAAGCCCGCAAGGCTGAGCTCAAGGAGCTGGGTGTGTTTGATGCCATTTACACCGTAAGCGTCCGGGCAGATGACCACTGTGAGGAACTGTTCGATGCCCTGAGCCAGTATGCTGTGGAGGGCCCGCACTACTTTGACGATGATGCCTACACCGATATGCCGGAAAAGGAACTGGTGGCGGAGGTCATCCGTGAAAAGGCACTGCTGTATATGCGAGATGAGATCCCGCACGGCATTGCGGTCGTGGTAGAGCGTTTCAAGGAGCGCCCCGGTACAGATCTGGTGGATATCGATGTAAATATCTACTGCGAGCGCGAGAGCCATAAGGGCATGGTCATTGGCAAGGGCGGTGCGATGCTGAAAAAGATCGCCAGCTCTGCCCGTGCGGACTGCGAAGAGTTTCTGGGCTGCCGGGTCAACCTGCAGTGCTGGGTCAAGGTCAAAGCAGATTGGCGGGACAATGAGTTTCTGCTGAACAACTTTGGCTTCAAACAGAACCCGAATAATCGTTGATTTTTCTCTTTACATTGCCCGGGACACTGCTCGGGCAGGGAGAATATGCAGATGGATACGATCGTAACACCTGGGCTTGTGTTAAAAGAGACCCGGTACAAGGAATCTGACCGGATTTTGACCATTCTTACACCGGAGCTGGGGGTCATTTCGGCCTCAGCACAGAGCAGCCTGCGGCTGAAGAACAAATTATTCAGCGCCTGCGGGCTTTTTTGCTACTCTGAATTTGTGCTGCTGCCAGGCCGGAATATGTACACCATCCGAGAAGCGGAAGTGCGCAACGTATTTCACGGCATTTCCTCCACCATCGAGGGGATGAGCCTTGCCATGTATCTTGCCGAGATGGCGGCGGCGCTTTCTCCTACGGGGGAGGAAGCTGCCAAGGAACTGCGCCTGCTGCTGAACTGCCTGTATATGATCAGCGAGGGTAAAACCGACCTGCATGTGGTCAAGGCTGTGTTTGAGCTGCGCACCATGAGCGAGTGCGGCTTTCTGCCGCAGCTGGTCTGCTGCAAGATCTGTGAAAAATACGATGGCCCCGCGTTTTATCTTGACCCGCAGGAGGGCATTCTGCTCTGTGAGGACTGTGCGAAAAAGGCGGGCAAAACCTGCAATCTGGACATGGGTGCCTTGTATGCCCTGCGTCATATCTGCCTTGTAGAAGATAAGAAAATATTTGCATTCAAAATCTCGGTCGGCAGTCTGGCAAAGCTGTCTGCGGTGGCAGAGCGCTACGCTTTGACCCACCTGGACAAACCGCTGAAAAGTTACGACTTTTTGAAATCCGTTCTGCCTTGACCGGGATAAACAATTTTGATATAGGGAACAAACATGGAAACAAGCTATTTGAAAACTTTAGAGCTTGATAAGATCATTGCGCGTGCATCCGAGGGCTGCGTGTGCAAGGAAGCTAGAGAGCAGCTGCTGGCTCTGGAGCCTCAGTGCGACCCAGATGAAGTACGTTACGCGCTGGAACAGACCGATACCATCAACAGTCTGCTCATCAAAAACGGGTCTCCGCGCTTTGGCGGGGTAGAGGGTGTCAGCTCTCTGGTAGCCCGTGCGGTCAAGGGCGGTGTGCTCTCCATGGGGGAACTGCTGATGGTGGCCGGCGCTCTGCGCAACTTCCAGAACCTGACCAGCTGGTACGGTTCCTCGGAGCATGATGCCCTGCCTACAGATGATCTGTTCTACGCGCTGGCACCTCAGCCCGGGCTGGAGCAGCAGATCTCCAGCGCCATTCTGGCTCCGGATGCCATGGCAGACACGGCTTCCCACACCCTGAACGAGCTGCGCAAAAAGATCCGCGCTACGGAGAACAGCATCCGCGACCGGCTGGAAAGCATGGTCCGCAATATGGATACCTCCAAGTATTTGCAGGAGAGTGTGGTCTCCATTCGCAATGGAAGGTATGTTGTGCCCGTTAAGAGCGAGTATCGCGGCGAGGTGAGCGGCATCATCCATGATGTCTCGTCCACCGGTGCTACCGTCTTTGTGGAGCCGCAGGCGGTTGTGGAAGCAAATGCACGCATTCTGCAGTACCGTGCACAGGAGGCGCAGGAGATCGAACGCATTCTGGTGGCATTTACGGCACAGGTAGCCGCCATTGAGCCTCAGTTCCAGTACAGCTACAAGGCAATGCTGGAAATTGATGTGCTGTTGGCAAAGGCTCGTCTGGCTCTGGATATGAAGGCATTCAAGCCCTCTGTCCGCACCGACAGCTCCTTTTCGCTCATCCGGGCGCGTCATCCGCTCATTGACCCCAAAAAGTGTGTACCTGTGGACATTGCGTTGGGCAAAGAGTACGATTCGCTCATCATCACCGGCCCGAACACCGGTGGTAAAACCGTCACCCTGAAAACGGCGGGTCTGCTGTGTGCAATGGCACAGTGCGGCTTCCTGATCCCTGCCGATGAACGCAGTGAGATCTGCGTGTTCGATGAATTCCTTGTGGACATCGGTGATGAGCAGAGCATCGAACAGAGCCTTTCTACTTTCTCCGGCCACATGAAGAAGATCACCGGTATTCTGGAACTTGCCATGCCGCACACGTTGGTCTTATTGGATGAGCTTGGCGCGGGCACTGACCCTGCCGAAGGTGCAGCGCTGGCCGTGGCCATCATCGAGGAACTACGCCGCCGCGGTGTGCTGCTGATGGCAACCACTCACTACGCCGAACTGAAGGTGTTTGCGCTAGAAACCAAGGGTGTAGTCAATGCCAGCTGCGAGTTTGATCTGGAGACACTGCGCCCGACTTACAAGCTGAGCGTAGGTGTGCCGGGCAAGTCCAACGCCTTCCTCATCAGTGAGAAGCTGGGCATCCCGGAGCGTGTCATTGAGGCAGCCCAACAGCATCTGTCTGCCGAGGATAAGCGCCTGGATGCAGTTTTGGGCCAGCTGGACGACCTGAAGCTGCAGCTGAAAGAGAGCCAGGACGAGGTGGAGGAGCTGAAGAACGAGGCTTCTCATCAGCTGGAGGCCGCTCAAAAAAAGCGGGATGAATTGATCCAGCAGGGCGAAAACGAGTTGGAAGCTGCCCGTGCCAAGGCCCGTGCGCTGGCACAGCAGGTGGAAAGCAAGGCGTATGCACTGACCGATGAGCTGCGCCAGCTGCAGAAGGACGAGCGCCTGAGCACCCAGCAAAAAGCCCAGCGTGCCCGCGAGATCGCAAAGAAAGAATCCGAAAAGCTCTTTATCGGTACCGAGGTGGTGCATAACCCTGTCAAGGAGTTTGTCCCACTGAAAGAAGTCAGGGTAGGGCAGGAGGTCTGCATTGCAGAGCTCAACCAGCTGGCCACCGTGCTGGCACTGCCGGATAAAAACGGCGATGTTCTGGTGCGTGCCGGCATCATCAAGACCAAGGTCCCGCTCAAGGGCCTGAAGCAGCCGGATAAGCTCATCAAAGAGCCTCAGCCCAAAACCAGGGCACAGCAGCGTTATTCCCGCCTGACGGGCGATGCAAACCGGCCCAACGGCAGGGTAGAGCGTGTGCAGCGTTCGGCAAAAATGGAGCTGAATCTGCTGGGCCTGACTGTGGACGAAGCTCTGCCTGAGGTGGATGCTTATATCGATCGCGCCATTCTGAATGGGCAGACAGTGGTGTACCTGATCCATGGCAACGGCACCGGAGCTCTGCGCACCGCGATCCACAAACATCTACGCGGAAACCGGATGGTCAAAAGCTTTCGGCTGGGCCGTTATGGTGAGGGCGAGAGCGGTGTGACCGTGGTTGAATTGAAGTAAAAACATACCGGGAGTTTCCCGGCAGCGCCCGTCCGGAAGATTATTCTTGGGGCGGGCGTTTCTTATAAAACGGCAGGGAAGTCATCATGGCAAAACATTCGGTACAGCGCAAAAGAAAGAAAACGAGCAATGGCTTTTCCTTTGGCAGCGCAGTGGTTCTGGTTCTCTGTTTTATTGGTGTCAGTTTTGGGCTGTATCTGTGGCAGGCGGCTTTCTCCATTGGACAGACAACACCGACCGTGGACGATGATGATTTTCGTCCGACCATCGGTGAGCCACCGTACCGTATTGTGATCGATGCAGGACATGGCGGCTCAGATCCAGGGGCAAGGGGAGTGGTGCAGGAAAGCGAGATGACCGCTGCCACAGCGGAGGCTTTGAATGCCTGGCTGGAGCGTGACCCCAATTATATCCCACTGACCACCCGGGAAAGTTACGACAGCACCGCAAAACCCGCTGAGCGCGCCGCTGCTGCCAATGCACAGGACCCGGATTTGTTGTTGTCTGTCCATGGCAATTCAGCACCCGAAGGCTCCAGCGCAGCCGGGTTTGAATGTTATCCGGCTGTTCCGGGACGAGCATACCATCAGGAGAGCTATTATTTTGCAAAGCAGCTTGCCAAGGCTATGCAGGCGGCAGGGGCCAGCCTGCGGGGACGCGGGGGAATCCGATACATTTATTACCAAGGGGAAGTAAAACAGCTGGTGGAGAGCAGCCACAAGGAAGTGCGGGTAGAGCGCAGCTTTACGATTCTGGAAGATGTAAATTGTCCAGCTGTGCTGGCGGAGCAGTGTTTTGTGACCAGCGATACCGATGTAGCCCAGTTCGGCAGTGAGGACGGATGTAAGCGGACTGCGCGTGCATACTATGAAGCGATCTGCGCATACTTTGAAACCACACCATTGCCGGAAGAGTGATGGGTACATATTTTCTATAACAACAGTTGATCGGTCAGACCCTCTGAGATCTCAGAACCCGCAGCGGGAAGAGAGAGGAGGGTCTGTTTTTTTGATTATTACCTTTTCGTATAATGCAGGTTATGCGAAACACAGGGGAGCGAAAAAGCCCTCTTTTCTAGTTTTGGGCGTTTATAAGGCCGCCTCGGCTCGATTTGAGCTCTGGCGGCCTGTTTTACAATAACTGTGTATTTTGCGTTTTTTACACACGTTTTTCCTGTTATTGATCTGTTACAGCATCCGGTTCATTACAACGACCGTATAGTCCTGCGTGTGATTTCTCAATCCGGTATCTGTGAACTGATTCTTTTTCCAGAACGATTCACTTTGCTTGTTGCCATCCACATAACCCAGCCGGATATACTCGTAACCCAGACTGTGCAGATACACACACAGCTCTGTGATGATCCTGCTTCCAATGCCATGTCCCTGTACAGAACGCTCCATCATAAAGAATCCGATGAAGCAGCTTCGTTCCGTTGGATAATGGTTAATAAAGTCCATCACAGCCACAAGCTGCTGGGTATCATCAAAAAATCCGAGATAATACTTATCCTGAGGTTCGTCCATTTTGCGCTGCGGCAAGGCACACATATCATCCCGAATGCTTTCCGCAGTTACAAATGGCGGACAATGTTCATAAAACTGTGTGTTTTTCTCACAAAGAGCTAAAATCAACGGAATATCGCGTTCTGTCAACATCCGCACATGATAGCTCTTAGAGAAGTTGATATAGTTCATACAGTTTCCTTATCCCCGGTCATAGAAGAGATATCCACCCGGATGCCATCATTGGCAGCACCCTCAAAAGCTTCCATCGGGCTGGCAGCTTCTTCAACATCCATCGAATCGGCGTTATTTTCCCCTCTGTTCTCCCCTGCTGCCCGTTTTGTTGTATCCAAGCGTGCTTTTTCGGGTGTGACCGTACCCAGCGGGTTCTGCTCAATGGCGGCACGCACCTGAAATTCTTGCAGATGCGTATAAATTTGCGTTGTACCCACACTGCTGTGACCCAGCAGCTGCTTGAGGGTCAGAATATCCACATTGCCGGTCTGATACATCAGCGTTGCCGCAGTGTGACGCAGCTTATGGGTGGAAAAGCCCTTGAGCCCGGCCGCTTTCATGGCACCGGTGACGAGCTGCTCCACCCTGCGGTTGGAAATGCGCTCCTTCCGGCGGCGCGTCACAAACACAGCCTTTTCCTTTGGATTCAGGCCCTCCATCGTGTTGCGTTTGGCCAGGTAGAGCTGCAGGGCTTCGACGCAGGCCTCATTCAGATAGACCATCCGTTCCTTGTGGCCCTTGCCAAAGAGCCTGATCTGCCGCTGTTCCAGGTCGATATCGCCCAGATCCATGCCCACCAACTCAGAAAGCCGCATTCCGCAGTTCAGGAACAGAACCACCATGCAGTAATCCCGCTCCGGAAAATCGCTCTGATATTGCGTGCTCTCCAGCAGATCCATGGACTGTTCCGCTGTCAGATATTTGGGCAGGACTTTATCCTGCTTGGGCGGCTTGATGGAAGCAGTCGGGTTCTCTGTCAGCTTACTGACCTGATTGACCAAGTAATCATAAAAGCCGTGCAGGCTGGCCAGCCGCCGGGCGGTCGAGGATTTCTTGTTGCCGCATTCGCGGTTCAGGAAATAGAGATATTCATAGATGTCCTCTTTCCTCACACTGCCCCAGAAGGCTGTATCCAGACCCTTGGGGTCAATATCCTTGATCTCCGTATCTGCCGGAACCAGCCCGCGGCGGCGTTTCATAAAACGAGAAAAACCGCGCAGATCGCAGTAATAACTGAAGGCTGTGTTGGCGCTTTTGCCCGCGATCACCTCCAGGTACCGCACATATTCCACAATATCCGGCGAAGCATCATCAAACGGCGGATGCTTGCCCGGATTTTTTTCATCAAGATAGATCGACATAGTTTCTCCGTAAATTCGTTACAACCGGTCTGATTTCAATGCATGGATCGCATCCGAGATATAAGCCGCACCTATCAGCTTCATGCCCGGATAATCTGCCGGGTTCAGGTGGGCAAGGCTATGTTTTGGCACCACAGCCCGCTCAAAGCCGATGCGCTCGGCTTCCCGCAGGCGTTGTTCAAGGTTGGGCACACTGCGCACCTCACCGCCCAGACCCACTTCTCCAATGGCAATGAGCTTATCGCTCACGGGGCAGTCCAGCAGAGACGACACCATACACAGGCAGACCGCCAGATCGCAGGCAGTATCCCGCAGGGCAATGCCGCCCACTATGTTGATATAGACATCCAGATTGCCAAAGAAATACCCTGCCCGCTTTTCCAGAACGGCAATGAGCAGATTCATGCGGTTATAATCATAGCCGCTGCAGGCACGGCGCGGTGCCGGGAAATTCGTTTTGGTGGCAAGGGCCTGGATCTCGCTCAGGATGGGGCGGCTGCCCTCCATCGTACAGGCGACGCAGTTGCCGGAAACACCCAGCGGACGGCCTTCCAAAAGCATCTGGGAGGGGTTTTCGATCTCCTCCAGCCCCTGCCCTGTCATATCAAACATGCCCAGTTCATTGGTGGAGCCATAGCGGTTCTTGGCGGCCCGCAGAATGCGATAAGGCAGCATCTTGTCGCCCTCAAAGTAGAGCACAGTATCCACGATGTGCTCCATGACCTTGGGGCCTGCAATGGCTCCGTCTTTGTTGACATGGCCCACAATGAACATGGGGATCTCCTGCTTTTTGGCTACCGCCAGCAGACGGGCGGCGCTCTCCTTGACCTGACTGACCGTACCGGCCGAGGAAGAAAGATCCATACAGCGCATCGTCTGGATAGAGTCGATGACTACAAGCTCCGGCTTTTCCTTTTCGATCAGGCCGCAGATCTCGTCCACATCGTTCTCTGCAGCAAGATAGATGTTCTCCTGCGGCACTTTCAACCGCGCAGCACGCAGTTTGACCTGACGGACAGATTCCTCACCCGTGATATACAGAACAGAATGCTGGTTGGAGATGGCACCGCAGAGCTGCAAAAGCATCGTAGATTTGCCAACACCCGGTTCTCCGCTGAGCAAAACCACGCCGCCCAGCACGATGCCGCCGCCCAGCACCCGGTCAAGCTCCGATATGCCAGTCAGGATGCGGCTTTTCTCTTCCGTAGTGCTGATATCAGCCAACCGCCGGGCCGTCAGCGAGGTAACACCCTCCTGCCGGGCAGGTGCTGCCGCTTTGCTGCCGGAAAGCCCTGCCTTGGGCGCTTCTGCAACAACATCCTCATTCATGGTATTCCAGCTGCCGCAGCTGGGGCAGCGGCCCATCCAGCGCGGGCTGGTTTCGCCGCAGTTGGAGCAGACGTAAACAGTTTTGAGCTTTGGTTCCTTCATGGTGCACTCCCTGCAAAAACGCCGCTGGAAAAGCGGCGCTCAATTTCATTGTTCTGTTTTAGTTTACCACATTCTGTTGTCTGCCGCAACTGCTCCCTTACTTTACCTCAACAACGGTGATATTTTGGGCTGTCACACTGCTCTTGCTCAACACAATGTCACGGATCTGCGCTACCTGTGCGGCCGTTAAGGCATCGCCCGAGGTCATAACAGTCAGATCGGCCCGGCCTGACTGCAGAAAGCAGAGACAATCCGCAAACCCCTTGGCCTTGACCAGTGTCTCGATCTCGTTTTCCGCATTGAGATCCGCAAGGTTTCCGGTCAGCTGGCTGGTGTACTCCTTCTTTTCTTCCGTGGAGAGAGATGCGGATTTCAGCGCTTTCTGAATGCTGTCCATGGCTTCATCGTGGGCTTTGGTCCGCTTGAGCCGCGCTTCCTCAAAGAACTTGGAGCCGCTGTTGTTTGCAACGCTCACAAGCTGAGCCTCGCCGTAATTCTTGTTTGCACTGGAAACCGCCTCGGCTTCGGTCATTAGTTCATCTGTGACAGGAACGGTCTCCTGACTGACGGCAGAAACGTTGACTGCATCCTCTTCCAGCGTCACACCGGTGCGGGCATACTGCCAGTTCAGGTAAACGGCAATGACCAGTGCTGCTGCCAGGGTAATGGCTGTTGCTTTGCGGGTATTCTTCGAGATGGCTCTCATAGCTGTTTCCTCCTTATATTACATGGTGCGTTATCCTTTGCGCTGTTCTACACAAATTCGATTGGCCGAAAGATCCAGCAGTGCCCGGACAAGCTCTGTGATGCGGGCGGCGACCCGGACATCTCCCCCACCATCACAGACAACAGCCACACCGCAGACGGCAGGCAGATAGGTCGTCTCTTCCAGGGCGGAGCCATCCTCCAGCAGAACATGGGTCTCCTGGTTCTGCATCTGGCCGGACTGCGTATCCACAGCATAGATCGTTTCTTCCCCACTTTCCAGTGTCACCATCACAACGGTTTTTCCTGCCCCATCGAGCTGTTCGATCAGCTCTTTCAGCTGCGTTTCCAATTGCTCCCGGTAGACAGTTTCTGAAACAGCAGCAGAACTGCCCGCACTTGCTGCGGGTTTTGCGGGGGTCGAGAATAATTCTGAGAATAAGATCAGCAGCATTGCCGCCACACCCAGAATGATTGCGAGCTGGGTGCGGCTTTGCTTCTGGAGCAAACCGGCAAAGAGGCTCTGTTCCCTGCTCTTCATCCGGAAAGGTCCCCCTCCTTTGCTTCCTGTCCGCTGCTGCGGGCATCCAGTTCAGCCTGAATGGCATCTTCCAGCGTGCCCATGGATGCGGGCGAAAGATCCGGCACAGAAAAGGACTGAACTTCTGTCCGGAGCTGAGGGATGACCTGTAAAAGCACCACTAAAATATATAGTCCAGCCACGGCTTTTATGCACCGTCGGGCCCAGCTGTTTCCTGTGAGCCGGGCCAGCAGCTCTGCGCAGATACAGGCAGTGCAAAAGACCACAGCTGCGCTTTTCAATGTCTGCATCAAACGCCTCCCAGCATAAAAAGAAGTGCGGTTCCTGTTACGGCCAGCCCGAAAAAAAGTGCGATACAGGCCATCATACACCGGACAGCAGAAGCAAAACAGGCAAGCAGTGCCTGTCCACGGCTGTTTCCGGTCAGGCTGCACAGCGTACCGCAGAGAACGATACATCCCAGATGCGCAAGCATCCCGAGATACAGCGGCAGAAACTCAGCCAATAAAATCAGGATAGCGGCCATTCCAAGGCCGCTTTTGAGCAATTGGATGCCTGCCAGAACAGCCTCGGAAGCATCGCTCAAACTCTGCCCCACAATGGGAATGGTGCCGGTGAGAAACTGTCCTGTGCGCAGCGCCGTCCGGTCAAGCTGTGCGGCAGAGATGCGCTGGAATCCCAACAGTGCAGCCAGCAACTTTCCAGTAAGGGAAAGTCCCTTTTGCAGCAGTGTCCCTGCCGCTTTGCACAGGTTCCCCAGGCAGCTCTGTTCCGTGATACAGCAAGCCATGCTCAATGCAAGGAAACATTCCAGAATGGGCGGTACAAAGGCCGTCAGGGCCTGTGCCAGCAGACAAAGCAATGTCAGAAAAAAGCCGCTTGCGGCGGCCCCGGCACTTGTCTCACCACCCATGATCAGAACACCGGCATAGACAGGAAGAAAACCGGAGAGAAAGCGATTCCAGCTTTCGATCTGCGCGCACAGCTGCCGGGCAATTTCAAGCAACGGTTCCCACAGAAGGATCCCGCACCCACCGGCGCAGACAAGATCACACCAGCTGTGATCACCTTCCTCCCCAAGAAACAGACTGACTATGGCAGAAAGGAGCAGAAACAACAGCAGTGCGGCATAACCGCGGATGCTTTCCCGCAGTGTCTGGAACAGCGACGAAGTGCAAAAACTTTGCAGAACGCTCCACAGGTCTTCTGCTACCTGCAAAGCATCCACAGGGCTTTGGTCAAGATAAGGCTGCCAGAGCTCTGCTCCCGGCAGCTGTGTGTGCAAACCGGCACTCTCTGCTGCAAAAGCTGTCGGGGCGCACAGGCAGAAGCTTGTTCCCACCAGCAGAAAAGCCCACCACTTCCAGTTCTTCATCTTGCAATGCTCCCAATCGTCTGCAGGATTTCTTCCAGCAAGGGCCACGCCGCTGCCAGTACAAGACACCGACCTGCCAGCCCAACACACCACCCTAAAGATTCTGCCCCGGCTTCCTCACATAGGGTGCGGGTATAATCTGTCAGCAGAACGATAGCCGCACTCCGTACAAGGCAGGAAAAAGCCCCGCTGTCAGCTTGTCCAGCCAGGCGTGCTATGCCGGAAAGTACTGTCCGGATGCTTGTCCCTGCCCGCACCAGCAGCACCAGCGCTGCCCCAAGGGAGAGCAGGAGTGCGTAGGCGGGGGCCTGCTTTTCCAGAACTGCATAGAGCAGTGCCGCGAGCAGCGCAATGCCGAACACAGCCACGGCTGCACTCATAGTGCAAACAGCGACTTGATGGTAACGAACAGTACACTGATCTGTTTGACCAGGATGGACAGCACGACCACCAAACCTGCCAATGTCGTCATCATTGCCTGATCCTCCCGCCCGGAGCGGATCAGCAGTTGGTTCAGCACGGCAACAATGATGCCAATGGCCGCAATTTTGAAGATAAGGTCAATCTCCATCCGCGTCCTCTCCTTTTGAGCTGATTCATCCCAGCAGAATGGCAGCTGCAAGCCCGGCGGCCAGGCCAAGCTTGTGCGAAAGCATCGACTGCGTTCGGGCCGCAGCTTCACCTTCCTGCAAGGCTGCCTGAAACTGTGCCTGATACAATTCAAGCCGTCTGCACTCCTGCTCCGCTTCCAACCGTCCCAGGCTTGAAAAACATTCTGAGAAGCGGGTGCGTTCTTCTAAGGTCAGGGAGGGAAAGGGCTCCAGCGTTTGTAACGAAACCGTTTCTGGTGGAAGCTGCCCATCCTGTATCAACTTTCGGCAGAGAAGATTCAGGTCACTGCGGCGGAAGCCGATTTCCTGATGCAGCGTTTCCAGCAGATCCAGCGTTTTGCGCAGGGCTTCCAGATGCGCCTGCGCCTGCTGATGAAAGCAGTCACCTGCGCACCAGCCGCAGACGACAAAACAGCAGACACTCAACCAGTGCAGAGGGCTCATAGAAACCGCACCTCCCCGATGCAGCCGGGTGCTTGTCTGCCGGTCAGCCAGACGAGTACCCGCACCGCGCCGCGCTCCATCAGATATTTTACCTGTGGGCGCATGGTCGCATCTTCGGGTGTGGCAGCATGAAGGGTGGCGATAAAATCCACCCCGCTGAACAGGCCCTGCTCCAGCGCTGTGACCTCATCCAGACCTCCCAGCTCATCCAGCAGGATCACCTGTGGCGAAAGGGTGCGCAATGCCATCTGCACTGCTTGTCCCTTGGGGAGCCCGGCAAGAACATCCAGCGCCTCGCCGTGTATATTCCCGGCAAAGAGCTCCCGCCGTTCATCAATGACCGAAAGGATCTTCTGCTGCCGGACGAGCTCCCGGGCAATACTGCGCAGCAGGGTGGTCTTGCCGCTGCCCGGCTCTCCAACAAGAAGCATCCCGATGAAATGCCCTTGCAGCGCGGTGGTCAGTTCCGGGGGAAGCGGAACGGTCTTTTCCCGGGCAATGCGCAGGTTGACAGAGGTAAGCTCCTGCAGAACCGTGCCCTGTTCCGGGTTTTGCAAAAAACGCCCGCCAAGCCCTGCCCGACATCCATTTTCCAGTGTGACATAGCCCTGTGCAATCTCTGTCTGATGGGTATGGACTGAACCGCCGCAGAGGGTGAACAGGATCTCTTCCATCTGCAACGGGGTCAGCTGCATCGTTTGCAGTGCGTTCAGTTCAGGTGCCAGCTGTGTCGGTGTGCAGCTGCACCCCTGCACCGTAAACTGTGGAGCACAGCCCAGCCGGAGCCGCAGCTCATGTACAGTCTCTGCGTCTTTTGACGGGAGCTGCCCCAGCGGCCTTGCCAGCCATTGGGGCAGTGTCTGCACCATCTGATAATACTCGTCCATCTTCTGTTCTCCTTCCGTGTCCTTTGCCATCAGTGTATGCACCGGCCCGGAGGTTAGAACCCGCAGGACGCAGAAAAGCCCGCACAGCATCCAAACTGTACGGGCTTTTTAGAACAGGTTTTCTGATTATTGCTGGGACTTATCCTCTGCGATCATAGCAAGGAACTCTGCCTCGGTCAGCACAGGCACACCCAGTGCCTGTGCCTTGGTCAGCTTGGAACCTGCGGCGGCACCAGCCACCACATAAGCTGTTTTTTTGGAAACAGAACCGCTTGCTTTGCCGCCATTCTTTACGATAAGTGCCTCAGCTTCACTGCGGGAGAGTGTTTCCAGTGTTCCGGTCACAACCAGCGTTTTCCCGGCGAGCTTATCGCCCTTTGGCTCCCCTTTCCATTGCATGTTCACACCGGCATCAGCCAGACGGTGCACCAGATCGGTAGTTCCATCCTTGGCAAAGAATTCAGTCACGCTCTGGGCCATCACGCCGCCAAAGCCATCAATCTCGCCGATCTGCTCCTCGGTTGCTTCCCGGATGGCCTGCAGAGAGCCAAAATGCTCTGCCAGCAATGCGGCGGCTTTATCGCCGATGTTGCGAATTCCAAACGCAAACACCAGCTTATCCAGATTGTTCTGCTTGGAAGCTTCGATCGCCTGCAGAAGATTGTTTGCGCTCTTTTCCTTGAACTTTTCCAGTGTGAGCAGCTGCTCTATTGTCAAATCATAGAGATCTGCCGCAGAGTGTACCAGCCCTTTATCCACAAGCTGCGTGGCGACCATGGTGCCCAGACCGTCGATGTCCATGGCATCCCGGGATGCAAAGTGGATGATATTGCGGAGTGCCTGTGCAGGGCATTCCGGGTTGACACAGCGCAATGCGGCTTCATCTTCCAGGTGCACTGCCGGGGCACCGCAGGAGGGGCAGAATTCCGGCATTTGGTAAGGCTGAGCATCCGGTTCATGGCGGGTCACACCGATGACCTCCGGAATGATATCACCCGCTTTGCGCACCTGAATGGTATCTCCGATACACAGACCCAGTTGACGGATAAAATCTTCATTGTGAAGGGTGGCACGGGAAACTGTGGTGCCTGCCAGAAACACCGGGTCAAAGCAGGCAGTGGGAGTCAAAACGCCGGTGCGTCCCACGCCGACTTCAATACTGCGCAATGTAGTCTCTTTGACTTCGGGCGGATACTTGAACGCAATGGCCCAGCGCGGGAATTTGTTGGTGGACCCCAGCAGTTCCCGCTGTGCAAAGTTGTTCACCTTGATCACAGCACCGTCCATATCAAAATCCAGTGCGGCACGGTTCTGGCCGATCTGCTCGATCTCTGCAATGGCATCCTCGATATCGTGCACGATATGATAACGCGGGGAGACTGACAGGCCCAGACTCTTGAGGTAGTCTAGGCTTTCGGCGTGGCTGGTCAGCTCCTTACCCCGCACCTGCTGAACATTGAATACGAAGATGGACAGCCCCCGGCTGCCGGTGATCTTGGAATCTTTCTGGCGCAAAGAGCCTGCGGCAGCATTGCGCGGATTTTTGAACGGTGCCGCACCCTGTAATTCCTGTTCCGCACAGAGGTGTTGGAAGGCATCGTGCGGCATGTAGACCTCGCCGCGCACTTCCAGATATTCCGGGGCATTTTTCAAAGTCTTTGGAATGCGCTTGATGGCCTTGACATTGGCTGTCACATCTTCACCCACCACGCCGTCACCGCGGGTGGAAGCACGCACTAGCACACCGTTTTCATATTCCAGGCTGCAGGAAAGGCCGTCGATCTTGATCTCGACGACATATTCTGGCTCGATTCCAGCTTCCCGTACCCGGCGGTCAAAATCACGCAGTTCGTCGTAGGAAAACGCATCCAGAAGGCTTTCCATCTTCACAGCATGCGTCACCTTGGCAAAGCGCCCGCTGGGGGTGCCGCCCACTTTCTGGGTCGGAGAATTCGCAGTGACCAGCTGCGGAAATTCTGCCTCCAGTGCTTTCAGCTCCCGGGTCAAAGCGTCATATTCAAAATCCTCCAGCTCCGGGGCATCCTGATCATAGTATAAACGGTTGTTCCTTTCAATGATCACGCGCAGCTCTTCTGCGCGTTTGCGTGCCTGTTCCAGTTCCACGTTCGTTTACTCTCCTTTTCCCAATACCAATACGGTAATTATACCATATTTCAAAAGCAAAATACAGCCAAAAGTGCTTCCGGTGACTCGGGAGTGGACGTGCCGAATCCTGACAAGGCAGTCGCTTTATTTTGCCCAGGTGGGTTCCTCCGTGCCATCATAATCGAACAGGCCATCATTTTTCTCTTCCATGGCCTTGATCATGTGGTAGGTATACTCGTTATACGGCGTGGGAATCCCAAGCTCCTTTCCCATCCGCATCAGAGCACCCGAAAACATATCGATCTCTGTGTGCCGTCCGGCATCCAGATCCTGCAGAGTGGAATAACGGGCCGTGGCAGGAACAGCGCATCCGTGGCTGACGGCATCTGCAATGCGCAGATCAATGCCCCGTGCAGTTGCAATGGCTTCCAGTTCCCGGCGCAGGCCATCGCTGATGGCTTTCATGTGGACGCTGTCACGGTAGCAGCCCACACCGGCTCCCAGAATCGCCTGCGGCAGATTGTTGCAGACGTTCAGTCGGAACTTGCCCCACATCTCTTCCCGAATATGCTCCGTGACCCGGAAATTGACCCCAGAATCCGTGAACAGCTCCTGCACTGCCTGGACACGTTCACTCTCAAACGGTGCCGACAGCTCACCATAGATCACGCCCAGTGTTGCATCCGGGTCAAAATGGTAACCGTCTGCTTCCTTATGTGATGCAACTTTGATGAAGGAATACAGCAGATGCTCTGCACCTACCTGTGCGGCGATCAGCTCTTCGCTGTCCACACCGTTCATCAGACTCATCACAACGGTATTGCTGCCGACAGCGGTCTTGATGCTTTCCAGAGCTCCGGGCAGTGAGCCATATTTCAGTGCAACGACCAATAGGTCTACGCCCTGCGCTTCCTGCGGGGTCCAGATCTCCGGGCGGTAAACTGCTCCATTGATGGCGCAGCCGCTTTCTTTCAGCCGCCGGGCACGGTCACCTTCCGCTATCACACCCAGACGGATATTATCTTTTTTAGAAAGCCCCCAGATGATGTAAGAGCCCACCGCTCCAGCGCCCAAAATGGCAACAGATTGTATTTTCATGTTAGATTCTCCCTCTTTGATTTGTCCGATTCTATTGTAGCACGAATTCGATTTACTGGAAAGCGAAATGAAAATGCGAAGCCACTTTTGCACATAGATTTTACAGCAATTTGATTGCAGCGGATGCTGATGTGCCGTGGGGCAGCGGATATGCTGGGCGCAACCTTCAAATTGACCGCAAACGGTGCCAAAGTGCTTTAAAGCAGAACAAAAAGTCCCCGGAGAACGTTTCACGGTTCTCCGGGGGCTGATTTTACGCGTTATAAAACATAGACACGTCTGTTATTCTCAGATAGAAATCGTGTTGCACACATCAATGAGCACGGGGTCCAGCGTCTTGGTCATCTCAAGCGCCTCATCCACGGGGTAATCCACAAGGTGCTCACCCTTCATACCGACGATGCGGTTATACTTACCCTGCTCCAGCAGGCAGACAGCGTGATAGCCCATTGCGGAAGCGTTCACGCGGTCACGCAGAGTGGGAGAGCCACCGCGCTGGACATGGCCCAGAATGGTAGCACGGGTATCGATGCCGGTGCGGGCCTGGATCTCGTTGGCAATCTCCTGAGAGTGGCCAATGCCCTCGGCAACAATGACAATGAAGTGGCGCTTACCGGTGCGCTGCGTCTCGGTGATCTTATCCAGAATATCGTGCTGCATATCGAATTCCTTCTCGGGCAGCAGCACAGCCATGGCACCGGAGGCAATGGCAACGTTCAGAGCAATGTAACCCGCATTGCGGCCCATGACCTCGACCACGCTGCAGCGGTCATGGCTCTGGGTGGTATCGCGCAGCTTGTCGATCATTTCCAGGGCGGTGTTCATTGCAGTATCGTAGCCGATGGTGTAATCGGTGCAGGCGATATCATTATCGATGGTGCCGGGCAGACCGATCATCGGAATGCCGCGGTGTGCCAGCTCACGGGCACCGCGGTAGGAGCCGTCGCCGCCGATGACCACCAGCGCGTCAATGCCCAGCTCACGGCACTTTGCAGCGCCCTTGTCCTGACCCTCCTTGGTCTTGAACTCCAGGCAACGGGCCGTATACAGGATGGTGCCACCGGCAGAGATGATATTGGAAACGCTGCGCAGGTTCATTTCAAAGCACTCGCCATCCAGCAGGCCATTGTAGCCGCGCTGAATGCCGATCATACGGAAGCCCTTATGCAGGCCTGCACGGACAACAGCGCGAACTGCAGCATTCATACCCGGAGCGTCGCCGCCGCTGGTCAGCACACCAATCGTTTTGATTTGCTTTTCCATGGAAAGATTCCCTCCAATTGTTTCGTCATTTACCTATGGAGCACTTACCCTCTCTCTTTGGGCACCGGCTCCATCGCCTTGCTCAGATCATAACTTGCCTTTAGACATTATAACACAGTTCCCGCTTGAATCCAATACCTTTTTGGCACTTCGTTAAAAGTTTATTAAAATTCACAGGCGTACGTCTTGGTGTTGTTTTTGGCACACGTGCACCCGGTTTGAATCGTTCCTGCGCATGTCATTTTGTTGCAACATTCTTTTCGCCCACGATGCGCTGCAGTTCCTCAAAGAAAAGCGGATGACCTGACGTATACAGCCTGCGGGGAGCCGCCAGCTTCTGTTTTGTGTCCTCCAGATAGAAGATCACCGGCATATCACCGTCAAAAATCTCCAGCAAATTGACCACCTTGGCGTACTCCGGGCTGGTGCGGGAGGGCAGCCGGACGTAGAGCCGCCGGGCTGCATCCCGCATCTGATTGGGGCGGTTGGCCTGCGGCCTGACGGGGTTATAGCCCTCAATGGACGAAATACTCTCGGCGACCAGACGGGCAGGTTCATCCTCTCGGATAGACAGGCGGCCCTCAATGACCACGACCGCGTTATCGTGCAGCACGTCCCGGAATGTTTCCAGTGTACGCGGGAACACGATGACCTCCATGGTGCCGGTCAGATCCTCTACGCTGGTATAGGCCATCATGCTGTTGGTCTTGGTCGTCACCATTTTGCTTTTGACAATGGTGCAGACGATGCGGACATGGCTATTGTCAGGCACATTGGCATCCTCGCCGGTCAGAGCTTTGATGGTGTGGGTAGCAAACTGAGCCGACTGCTCCCGGTAGGCATCCAGCGGATGACCAGAAAGGTACAGGCCGCTGACCTCTTTCTCCTGTTGGAGCAGCTCGGCGTGGGTATACTCAGGGCAGGGCTTGATCTCATAGCTGTCGGCGGCAGACGTATCGTCCGTGCCGCTCATCATCGAGAAGAGGTCGATCTGACCATCCAGATTCTTCCGGCTGTCACTCTCGATGCTCTTGAGCACACCCTCAGTTGCTTCGACCAGACTGCGGCGGTTGGAGCCGAGATTATCAAAGGCACCGGCCTTGATGAGGCTTTCCACAGTGCGGCGGTTCAGCTCGGCGCCATGCATCCGTTTGCAGAAATCGTACAGGCTGGTATAAGGCTTTTCCTGCCGCTCCTCTACGGAGCGCTCGATCAGCCGGGTGCCGACATTTTTTACGGCGTTCAGGCCAAAACGGATCCGGCCACTGTCCTCTGCAGTAAAGCCGCTGCCCGAGATATTGATATCCGGCGGCAGGACCTTGATCCCCAGCCGGGCGCATTCGCCGGAATACTCGATGACCTTGCCGGTGTTGTCCAGCACACTGGTCAGCAGAGCAGCCATAAACTCGCTGGGGTAATGGCACTTAAGGTAGGCTGTCTGGAACGCCACATAAGCATAACAGGCGGCATGACTCTTGTTGAAGGCGTAGGATGCAAAGCTGGACATCTCATCGTAAATTTCGTTTGCAACCTTTTCCGAGATGCCGTTTGCCACACAACCCGGGCACTCGTTGCCGGGGTCTGTGCAGCCGTGGACAAAATGTTCCCGCTCCGCCTCCATCACAGCGTGTTTCTTCTTGCTCATGGCACGGCGGACATTATCTGCCTGCCCGAACGAAAAGCCTGCCAGCTCCCGGAAGATCTGCATGACCTGTTCCTGATAGACGATGCAGCCATTGGTCACATCCAGAATGTGGGCCAGCTGCGGGGTCTTATAGCTGATTTTGTCCGGTTCATGGCGGTTGCGCAGGTAGGTCGGGATGGAATCCATCGGGCCGGGGCGGTACAGGCTGATCAGAGCGATGACATCTTCCAAATTCTGTGGCTGCAGGCCCACCAGCACCTGCTTCATACCCGAGGATTCGAGCTGAAACACGCCTTCGGTCTCACCCCGGGAGAGCATTTTGTAGGTCTCGGGATCGTCATAATCCAGCTTGGCGATGGAGAAATCCGGTTCTTTTTTCTGGATAGCCAGCTCCGCATCCCGGATGACCGTCAGGGTGCGCAGACCAAGGAAATCCATCTTCAGCAGACCCAGCTCCTCGATCTCCGTCATGTTGAACTGGGTCACGGGCAGGCCATCGTTGGTGGCAAGGGGCAGATAGTAATCCGTTGGTTCCGGGGTAATCACAACACCGGCTGCATGGGTAGAAGCGTGGCGTGGCATTCCCTCCACCTTCATGGCAGTGTCGAGCAGTTCCGTCACCTTCGGGTCCGTTTCATACATCCGCCTGAGCTCCGGCGAGACCTCCAATGCATGTTTGATGGTCATTTTGAGCTCCGCCGGAACCTGCTTTGCTACTACATCCACTTCCTGATACGGCATTCCCATCACACGGCCCACATCGCGGATCGCATTGCGGGCAGCCATGGTGCCAAAGGTAACGATTTGGGCCACATGGTCAGCACCATACTTGCGGTTGACATAGTCGATCACTTCCTGGCGGCGCTCGTAGCAGAAGTCCACATCGAAATCGGGCATACTGACACGTTCCGGGTTCAGAAAGCGCTCAAAGATCAGGTTATAGCGGATGGGGTCAATGTCAGTGATGCCAACGCTGTATGCTGCGATACTGCCCGCACCGGAGCCACGGCCCGGGCCCACCGGGATCCCCTGGCTCTTGGCATAGTTGACGTAATCCCAGACGATGAGGTAATAGTTGGTATAGCCCATCGTCTTGATGACACTGATCTCGTAGTTCAGGCGGTCTTTGTTGGCCTGCGGCACATTGGAACCATAGCGGCGCTCCAGACCTTCCCAGCAGAGCTTTTCAAAGAACGCCTGGTTGTCCATGCCGCCGGGGGCCTTATAATACGGAATTTTGGTGTTACCAAACTCAAAATCAAAATTGCACTGGTCGGCAATGATCTGTGTGTTGGCACAGGCATCCGGCACCATGGCAAACAGATCGTACATCTCATCCGTTGTTTTAACGTAGAATTCGTCGGTCTGGAACTCCATACGGTCGGCATCCTGCATGGTTTTTCCGGTCTGGATGCAGAGCAGGATCGCCTGCATCTTGGCATCCTCCTTGCGCAGGTAGTGGGAGTCGTTGGTGGCTGCCATAGGGATGCCGGTCTCCCGTGCCAGCTTGATGAGCTGAGGCAGCACAATGTTATCCTCTTCCAGCCCGTGATCCTGCAATTCAATGTAGTAATTGCCCTCACCAAAGAGGTCGCGATACCACAAGGCAGAAGCCTTGGCGCGCTCGTAATCGCCGGACAGGATCGCCTGCGGGATCTCACCCGCCAGGCAGGCAGACAGGCAGATGAGGCCTTCGTGGTATTGCTCCAGCAGCTGCTTATCCACACGCGGCTTGGAGTAGAAGCCCTCGATAAAGGCAGCAGAAACCAGCTTGGCAAGGTTTTTATAGCCCGTCTCGTTCTTACACAGCAGGATCAGATGATTGTTGCCATCGATCTTGTTCACCTTATCAAAGCGGGTGCGGGTGGCCACATAGACCTCACAGCCGATGATGGGCTTGATACCTGCCTTTTTGGCTGCCTTGTAAAACTGCACACAGCCGTACATCACACCGTGGTCGGTGCAGGCAATGGCAGTCTGGCCGCACTCCTTCACCCGATCCATCAGCTGGTCAATGCGGCAGGCACCGTCCAGCAGACTGTATTCTGTATGGATATGGAGGTGGACGAAGTCTCTTCCCTGCTTATTGCCCTCACTGGGTTCGATCATTTCGTTTCCTCCTTTTCCGCGTTTTCTTCCAATCTTCTGCGCAGATCTTCTGCCAGCGCTTCCAGCTTCTTCATCCGGTGCGAAAGCCCCGATTTGCTCACGGGCGGGTCAAAGCAGGCACACAGAGCTGTCAGGGACAAGTCCGGATTTTCCATTCGTATGGCCGCAGCCTGCTGCAAGACCTCGGGCAGTGTTTCCAGCGCACCCTGCTCCTGCAAAAAACGGATTGCACGGGTGGTCTGGGCATTGGCCCGGGCCGTTTTGCCCAGATTTGCGGTATCACAATTGGTCTGACGGTTGATCTGGTTGCGCAGCTGCTTGACTGCCTTCTGGGCATTCATCCGGGCCGAAGCTTCTGCCGCTCCCATAAACGCAAGGATGCGCTCCACGCTGGCGCTGCTTTTGACGTAAATCAGGTTTACGCCGTTGCGGCGGGTACGGTGGGGCGCAAATTCATGCTCAGCAAGCAGGGCCTCAAAATCCTTTGCAAGGTTGGTGCGTCCGGTCAGAAACTCCAGATTATACTCCTTCTGTGGGTCTGTCACAGTGCCGCCGCACAGGAACGCCGTGCTGATATAGGCACTCACGCAGGTCTGGCACCGGATGAGCCCCGGGTCGATCTGCAAGCTCGTCTCGCTGCCCGTGGTGCCGAACAGCTCGTGCATCCGACGCACCTGCTCCGGTTCCCGGATGCCGAACTCATACACCACACCGCTGGGGCGGGGCTTTTCCAGCACCGCGCCCTGCACGCCGCAGCGGGCAAACAACTGTTCGGCCACACGGGCGGTCAACTCCTGCTCAGTCTGCAGCACAAGGCCCCGTGCATCAAAATATTTGGCAAAGCAGGCGATGCCATAGGCTGCCGCCCGCACACAGCAATCCTTTTGCAGCTGTAAACTGCGCTGTGCGATTTCTTCCCGTGCCTGGGATGCAAAACTCATGTCACTCTCATTTCTGTTCTCACGGGCTCTGCCGGATCAGCGCACCGCGTCACGGTGCTGAATACCGGTCAGATAGCCCAGTTGTTTGCAATATTCCGCGATCTTCCGCGCAAAGGTAATGGAGCGGTGCTTGCCGCCCGTGCAGCCCACCGCAATGGTCAGCTGGCTCTTTCCCTCCCTGACATAGAGAGGGAGCGCGTACTCCAGAAAGCTTTCGTACCGGCGCAGCAGTTCCTTTGCCTCCGGGTGGCCCATGACAAAATCCACCACTTCCTCATCCAGCCCCGTTTTATGCTTGAGCTCCGGGATATAGAAAGGGTTGGGCAGGCAGCGGACATCCAGCACCAGGTTCGCGTCCTCCGGGATGCCGAACTTGAAACCGAAAGACATCACGGTAAGCCGCATTGCAGCCTTTGCCCCGCCGTCTGGCGCAAACAGATCGCAGATACGCTCCTTGTTCTGGGCCGTGGAGAGCAGCTCTGTGTTGATGGTGTAGTCTGCCCGCTCCCGGAAGGGCTGCAGGATCTGCCGTTCCTTTGCCAGTGCTTCCCGGGTGGAGATGCCCTCGGCAATGCTGATGGGATGGCGGCGGCGGGTCTCGCTGTAGCGGCGCATCAACACATTGTCCGGGGCATCGATGAATAAGATCTCGTACTCGATGCCCTGCTCATCCAGCTGGTGCAGTGCCTGTTCGATCTGTTCGCTGGTGTGGCAGCCGCGCACATCCATGGAGAGCGCTACCCGCTTGAGCTGGTTATCGCCCGCCTTGGAGAACGCCGTGATGCTGGGCAGAAGCTCTGCCGGAACATTGTCGATACAAAAAAAGCCGATATCCTCCAGTGCGTTCATCGCAACCGATTTTCCCGCACCGGAAAGCCCGCTGACGATCAGAAGATCCATACCATTTTCCCTCTTATGCCTTGACCACTCGAATTTCCTTTTCCAGGTCGTACCCGGTCTTTTCCTTTACGACTGCCCGCACCTCATCGCACAGGGCCAGCACATCGGCGCAGGTCGCGCCGCCCAGATTCACCACAAAGCCGCAGTGCTTCTCGCTGACGGCAGCACCGCCGTGGCGATAGCCCCGCAGGCCGCACTGGTCGATGAGGGCAGCCGCAAACGCTCCCACCGGCCGCTTGAAGGTGCTGCCGGCGCTGGGCTTATCCAGCGGCTGCTTATCGACGCGCTTCTGCATCAGCTCATCCATCCGGGCCTTGATGGCTGCCGAATCTCCACGCTTCAGGTGGAACTTTGCGCTCAGGATGCAGCCGCCGTTTTCCTCAAAGATGCTGTGCCGGTAGGAGAGGTCGAGGTTTGCGGCATCTTCTGTCACGATCTCGCCTTCTCTGGTCAGATACGTCACAGAGACCAGCACATCCTTCATCTCTCCGCCGTAGGCACCGGCATTCATATAAACTGCACCGCCCACTGTGCCGGGGATGCCATAAGCAAATTCCAGGCCGGTCAGGCTGCTGTCCAGCGCTGCCTTACACAGAGCAGAAAGCTTCAAGCCCGCACCTGCGATGACTGCATCGTAGACCGCCCCCGGCTCTGCACCCGGATGGCTGACGTTTTCCAGAAAACCGATTCCCATTTTCAGAGCCGTGGTATCCACGACTACGCCCCGGTAGCCCCCATCCTCAAACAGGATGTTGCTGCCGTTGCCCAGCAGGTAATATTTCACATCGCACGCTTTGCACAGTGTGATCACGCGGCAGAGCTGTTCCTCCGTCTCCGGCCGGGCAAAAACATCCGCCGGGCCGCCAATTTTAAAGGTGCAGTGGGCGGAAAGAGGCTCGTTCTCGACAAAGCGGATCTCCTCCGCCTGCAGCTGTTGTTTCAATCGTTCCATAAAACAGGATTCCTTTATCTGTAATCTTCATTCAACGGTGCCGTCCAGACCCAGACGGATCAGCAGCTCCTTGGCGGCATTATAGCCCATCCGCTTCTGGCGGTTGTTGATGGCGGCGGTTTCCAGCACAACAGCCAGATTGCGTCCCGGGGAGACCGGGATGCTGGTGCTGGGGATGTTCACGCCCAAAATCTCGTAATATTCGCTCTCCAGTCCGGTGCGCTGATAGTTCTTGGTGGGGTCCCATGCTTCCAGCTGGACCACAAGGTCCAGGCTCTCGCTCTCCTTGACCGCACCCACGCCGAACACACGGGCCACATTGACGATGCCGATGCCGCGCAGCTCGATAAAATGGCGGATGTTCTCCGGAGCCGTGCCCATGATCTGGCGGTTAGAGACCTTGCGCAGCTCCACCGCGTCGTCCGCCACCAGACGGTGGCCGCGCTTGACCAGCTCAATGGCCAGCTCACTCTTGCCGATGCCGCTGTCGCCCAGGATCAGGATTCCTTCACCATACACCTCCACCAGCACGCCGTGGCGTGTGATGCGGGGTGCCAGTTCCAGATTCAGCACGCTGATCAGACTGCCCATCAGGGTGCAGGTCATCTCGTTGGAGCGGAGCAGGGCCACCCCGTGCTTCTGAGCCAGTTCCAGCATCTCGGGAAATGGTTCCAGTTCCTCACTGCGGCAGACGATGACAGCCGGAGGCTGCTGGCCGAACAGCTGGTCCAGCCGCTCGTACCGCTTCTCGGCAGAAAGACCGGAAAGGAAGTTCATCTCGGCCAGACCCAAGATCTGCAGCCGGAGCTTATCAAAGTAATCATAGTATCCGGCAAGGAACAGGCCCGGGCGGTTGACCTCCGCGATCTCGACATTAATCTCTTCCAGCCCTTTCGGGGTGTAGACCACATCCAGACTGACCTTTTCCGTCAGCTTCTTCAGCGAAACATTGAAATTCGCCATCGTTCTTCCTCCTGCACAAATGTTTCCTCTCCCTGCCCGGCAGCACACCGGGTACGGGGCACGCTTTTTCTTTCCCTTATTATAAACGAGATGGTTTCGGATTACAATGATTCTGCCGGAAAATCTTCATTCCGGAGCCTGCATCCCGTTGCATCCTCCCTCATATCCATTTATAATAGAGATGGTGCATCCCTGCACTGGGAAACAGTCATTCACTTTACACGCTTTTTACATTCTCTGGATTTCCGATTTTACATTCAGGCTCTATACTCATAAACAGGAGAACATTCCGTCAAATAAACGTGTCAAACAAAGCGAGGAACTTCAAATGACTGTTTTTAATGTATTTTCCCTGCTGGGCGGCCTGGCCTTGTTCCTGTTCGGTATGGACATCATGGGCAAGGCGCTGGAAAAGCAGGTCGGCGGCCAGCTGCAAAAGATCCTGAGCAAACTGACTGACAACCCGCTCAAGGGCTTTTTCCTGGGTCTGTGCGTCACCGCCGTGATCCAGAGCTCCAGCGCCACCACCGTTATGGTGGTCGGCTTTGTCAACAGCGGCATCATGGAGCTGCATCAGGCCATAGGCGTTATCATGGGCAGCAATGTGGGCACCACGGTCACCAGCTGGATCCTGAGCCTTTCCGGCCTGCAGGGCGACAGCTTTCTGATCAATATGCTCAAGCCCACCTCCTTCAGCCCGGTGCTGGCTTTTATCGGCATCCTTCTGTACATGGGCAAAAGCGAAAAGCGCAAGGGTGTTGGCACCATTCTGATCGGCTTTGCTGTGCTGATGACCGGTATGACCACCATGTCCAACGCTGTGCTGCCCCTGCAGAATGAGGCATGGTTCACCAGCCTGTTCATCCGCTTCTCCAATCCTCTGCTGGGCGTTCTGGTGGGTGCCGTTGTCACCGGTGTCATCCAGAGCTCCAGCGCCAGCGTTGGTATCCTGCAGGCACTGAGCGCCACCGGTGTCATCACCTATGGCAGTGCCATTCCCATCATCATGGGCCAGAACATCGGCACCTGTGTCACCGCGCTGATCTCCTCCGTGGGTGCCAACAAGAATGCGCGCCGCGCCGCCATGGTGCACCTGTACTTCAACATCATCGGTGTCACCCTGTTCCTGGCTGTTTTCTATGGTGCAAACCTGCTGCTTGACTTTGCCTTTGTCAATGAGACAGTCACTGCCTGGGGCATTGCCGTGGTTCACTCTATCTTCAACCTGACGGCCACCGCTGTTCTGCTGCCCTTTGCAAATGGGCTGGAAAAGCTGGCCATCCTCACCATTCCGGACGATGCCGAAAAAGAGAGCTTTG
>OKUM01000034.1_pt1 | contig 97401 bp, 83 predicted proteins | sample 1606801 | NCBI WGS metagenome assembly OKUM01 (sample SAMEA3882546, study PRJEB24775) | human gut metagenome | biome: human-associated habitat; feature: intestine environment; material: feces | place: Netherlands | collected 2009/2010
GTAGTTTGCAGAGAAAACTTTCAAATTTAAAGCCATCTGCTAACCACTAACTGCTAGCTACTAACAACTTTAAAGGGCTTGTCGTCGTGCGACAAGCCCGCTTTTATTTTGGTATTACGACCGCGTGCCACTCGTCATAAATTCCGGCTGTGCCCAGGATTCACGGCGGGACGACCTTTAACCTCTCAGACCGCCTTTGGCGGCCAGCTCCCCTATAAAGGGAGCCTTGTGCGGCCCGTTGCGAGATTTCATCCCAGCCTTTTCGAGTATAGTGGCGGGCTTTTACGAGCCACGAGCCACGATTTTTTCCACGAGCCGAGGGTTACTCGAGGCGATGTCGTCAATTTGAATCTGTTGCCGCGCAGCGGCATTTGAATCCGAGGCGGCCTGCGAACTGCGGTCTGCGGGGCCATCAGCCCCTTACTCTATTTTTTCTTTCCAGCAGAGGAAGATTTCGACGGCCAGGGCGGCGAACCAGATGTTTCGGGCCAGGACGTTGATGATACAGTACCAGCCGGATTTCCCCAGGTCGTGGTAACGGCGTATCATGTAGGAGAAATCGACGGGGATGAGGAGAACGGCGATGAGGCACGAGGCGATGGTGTATTCCAGGGCCGCCGGGCCGCCCTGCGAGGCCAGGTGCTGGAGCCAGATGATGAGGCAGATGGGCAGGATGCTGAACAGGCGGAAGTGCAGGTAGCGTTTACGGCTGACCTTGCCTTTGAAATCTAAATGGTTGCGAATGAGTACGCGAATAGGCGCGTCTTCGGCTATGATCAAGAGAAAGACCTCCTTTGATGAATCAGGGATTTTTCTCTAGTGTAGCACGAAAGACGCGCCTATTTCGATAGGACGGGCAAAGTGGCAAAAGCTGGCACGAAATGCCGGAAAAGTCAAAATTCTCCGGACGCTGCCGCTTCCTTGAGAAGGGCCACGTTGTCCGTATCATATTCAATTTGTTCCGACCAGCGGCGCACGGCTTCAGGCAGATTGCCCGTTACGGCAGCGGCAAGGCCGATGAAGTCCGTGTTACGTGCAGCATAGGTGGCGAGGACGTCAGAAGGGACGTCTGCAAAGGACTCGAGCTGCCGGTAAAAGAGATAGTCGTACACGCGCTGATACCGTTTGGCCTGTTCCGGATCCGGAGCTGCGACCTTTTCCGTTGATGCTATCCGGGCCTGTAAGGCTTTTAGACCAGCCGTCCAGGCATCGTCAATCGGTTCGGTCCGGGACAGGACGGCCAGGAGGCGTTCATGGCCTTTTTTCGTCGTGTCGGGCTGATAAACGAGAACCGCCGATGGCGCCGGATAATCCAGGGCATCCAGGAGCTGCGCCAGCGTCCCCAGGGACTGGCCCCTTTCCTCATCATAAAAGGTGAGGGGAGAGGTGCTGCTCAGCAAGAGACCGGCCGCGGCTTCACAGCAGAGCCCGACGCCGCCGAGTTCCCTGGCCTGCCCGTTCCCGTCGGTGATGACCTGGAAGAACCGCGGATGGAGGGCGCAGATATCGCAGAGGATGTCGTCGCCGCTTTCACGGATGAGACGGCATAAGCCATCGGGCCGCAGGAAGGGACAATTCCCGTCGGCAGTGAGACAGAAATGCCAGCCCTCCGGCCCTTCGGCGATGTGCTGGCGGATTGCCTCACCTAAGGGGCCATCGAGGTGCTGATAAACGTCGGCCGTCACGTCGTCGATGTCGATCTCCCAGCCCCGGCAGCACGTATGCTGGCAGGCGCCGGCTTTGCACTGGAAGCGGTCGTAGAAATCAGGAAGGATCATGATTAGAATTCATACGTTGTCCCCGGGTCGACGACCTGGACGGGGATATTGTATTTCGTTTCCGTGAGCTTCTTGTATTCCTGAGGGTCTGCTTCGACAATGGGCCAGGTCTTGTAGTGGACGGGGATGACGAAGCGCGGCTGGATCCAAAGGGCTGCCAGGGCTGCGTCGTCGATGCCCATGGTGAAGTTATCGCCAATAGGCAGGATGGCGCAGTCAATCGGCCCGAAGCGATCGAGGATTTTCATGTCCGAGAAGAGGCCTGTGTCGCCGGCGAAATAAACGCGCTTGCCGCCAAATTCGACGATGACGCCGCATGCCAGCCCTCCGGCAATGCCCGAACCGTGGAACGCCGGTGTCAGGCGTACTTTGCCAAAGGGGAAATCCGCACTGCCGCCGACATGCATGGCATGGGCCTTGCAGCCTGCTTCGCCCGCTTTGCCAGCGACTTCGGCCGTGCTGATGACCGTAGCGTCATTGGCTTTGGCAATGGCTTCGGTATCGCCATAATGGTCGCCGTGGCAGTGAGTGACGATGATGTACTGGCAGTGGATGTCTGTCGGACAGACCTGGGTCCAGGGATTTTCCGTAATGAACGGATCAAACAGGATAGTCGTCACATCATCGGAAAGAGTGAATGCGGAATGACCGTAATAATTGAATTTCATAGTCCTCTGCTCCTTAAAGACAATCAGTCTTTTTCAGTACTGTTCAAACTCCATTTCTTCCATTCTTCGAACCAGCTCTTGACGTGTTCCTGCGGGAGGGAGCCGCAAAAAGTGTTCTTCAAGGTCTTGCGGAGTTCGCCTTCTTTTTCGCCTAACGGATAGACGTCTTTATATTCGTCATAGACGTTCCAGAAGTCGCGCATATGCAGGTTGGCATAGGTTTCACCGTAAATCTTGTAGCACGTGTCGCACAGGGTGATGAAGACGGCTTCGTCGTTGTGCTGGTTGGCGTCGTCGAGGCCGCAGCAGCGCGTATACAGTTTGATTTTGCTGCCGAAGAGTTTGCGAAGGTAATCGTAGACGTCGGAAACCATCTGAGGCTGCAGCTGCAGCAATTTACAGCCGGGAGCGAAATACATGGGATACTGGGCAATGTTATCAAAGTTATCCATAATTGACACCTCTTTCTGAAATCAATAGAAACTTTACCTTTCTATTAAATAATAACTATTATTTATAAGTGTACCATAAAAAGGCCGGAAACGCAATGTTCCTCTTGTACTTCCTGCATAAATCCTGTACAATATCCCTTGGAGAGTGATATAAGTATGCATATCGTAATGGTAGAGCCGGAAATCCCCGGCAATACGGGCAATGTCGCCCGCTTATGCGCAGCCAATCATATTACGCTGCATTTGGTCAAGCCCCTGGGCTTTTCCATCGATGACAAGCATTTGAAACGGGCCGGCCTCGATTACTGGTCGCTCGTCGATGTCCAGATCCATGAAAATTTTCAGGAAGTCCTGGACAAATACAAAGACCACCGTTTTTTCTATTTGACGACCAAATCGGAACAGTGTTACGCCGATATCCAGTTCCAATACGATGATATGCTCGTATTCGGCAAGGAAACGAAAGGCCTTCCGGAAGACCTCCTGAAAGCCAATCCGGAACGCTGCTTCCGCGTACCGATGGTCGAACAGGCGCGCAGCCTGAACCTGTCCAATACCGTCGCTATCGTGTCTTACGAAGCGATGCGCCAGCTCGGCTTCCCGGGTATGGCCAAGAGCGGTATCGGTATCAAGAATCTTTAATTACAGAAATGATGAGGTGTAGAACGTGGAAATTTACGATAAAGCCCATGAATTAGAGGCTGCCATCAAAGAATGTCAGGAATACAAGGACCTCGTCGCAGCCGGTCAGGAACTGGCCAAAGACGAAAAGACCAAGCATCTGGTCCGCGATTTTCTCATGCTCCAGGCCCAGCTGGCCTATGCCCAGTCCATGGGGGACAAGCCGATCCGCAAGAAGATCGACCATTTGAACCAGATGGCCGAACTCATTAAAAACAATCAGACTGCCGTGGAATATTTGAACCATTATAATAAATGGCAGACCATGGCTGGTGAAGTGTTCCAGATTATTCAAAATGCAATGGCAGAAGGAATGAGCATCCTTGATCAATAAATATGCACTGACGACTTTCGTCTCCGAATTAAGTAACTCTGTTCCCATGGAACGGATCCTGCTCGACGAACCCATGAGCGAGCACACGACCTTTGCTGTCGGCGGCCCGGCCGACGTCCTGATCCTGCCGGAATCGGTCAAGGAAATGTCCCTGGCCATCCGGGCAGCACGGCGGCTGGAACTGCCGGTGACGGTCCTCGGCGGCGGCTCCAACGTCCTCGTCCGCGATGGCGGCATCCGGGGCGTCGTCATCCAGTTGAATACGATGACTAAAGTATTGGCCTGCCACGACCGCAAAATCCTGGCCAGTGCCGGTTACATGTTGAAAGATGTCTGCCAGTTTGCCCAGGAAAACAGCCTGACCGGCATCGAATTTGCCTGTGGCATCCCCGGTACCCTGGGCGGCGCCGTCTTCATGAACGCCGGGGCTTACGACGGGGAAATGAGCCATGTCGTATCCCGCGTCCGCACGGTCAACAGCGAAGGCGGTGTCCATACGTATGATGCGCCGAACCTCGGTTTTTCCTATCGCCAGAGCCGCTTCCAGAAATCCCAGGAATTCGTCGTCGAAGTCGAACTGACCTTGCGCAGCGGCGACCCCAAGGAAATCCAGGCCCGTATGGACGATCTCATGAACCGCCGCCGCAGCAAGCAGCCTTTGGAAATGCACAGCGCCGGCAGCACTTTCAAGCGTCCGCCGGGATACTTTGCCGGGACCCTCATCGACCAGACCGGCCTCAAAGGCCTTTCCTGCGGCGATGCCCAGGTCTCGATGAAACACGCCGGCTTCGTCGTCAACACGGGCCACGCGTCGGCACGGGATGTCCTCAACGTCATCCACGAAGTCCAGAAACGCGTCGAAAAAGCACACGGCGTCCACCTGGAACCAGAAGTCCGCATCATCGGCGAGGACTAAAATTTAAATCCATCCGCTAGCCACTAACTACTAGCCACTAACCCCTTAAAAGGAACTGTCGCACCTGTGACAGTTCCTTTTACTATATTGTTTTATCATAAGAATCATGCTATGATGGTATTAGAAAAGTACGTGATACGATTTACGTTATAATACCTATCTTAATGAGAGAAAGCAGGGATTGTCATGGATAAACGAGCTATGTGGAACGAAATGATCGGCGTCATCAAACAAGATGTGACGCCGGCGACGGGGTGTACGGAACCGATTGCCCTGGCCTATGCCGCGGCGACGGCAGCCCGGGAACTGGGCGAACCGGTGCGCTTCGTCGACGGCTGGGTCTCGGCCAACCTGATGAAGAACGGCATGGGCGTCACCGTGCCGGGGACAGGGATGCCAGGCCTTTACATTGCCGCAGCTGTCGGCGCTCTCGGCGGCGATGCCGATGCGGGCTTGCAGGTTCTCAAGGCCTTGACGCCAGACGTCGTCGCCCTGGGCAAACAGTACGTCGCTGACGGCAAGATTACCGTGTCTGTCCGGGAAGATACGCCGCATGTCCTCTATGCCGAAGCCGTCGTCTATGGCGAAAATCACCGCGTCCGCGTCGTCATCACCGATGACCATACGAACATCGTCTTTATCGAAAAAGACGGCAAAGTCCTCCGGGACCAGCGCGTTGACGGGGGCAGCGGCGAAGACCCGAAAATCGCCTTCCTCCATACGCTGACCTTGGCAGATATCGTCGATTTCGCTGAGCAAGTGCCAATCGAAGACCTTGCTTTCCTGAAGGAAGCGGAACGGCTCAACGACCACTTGTCTCAGGAGGGCTTGACCGGGAAATACGGCTTGAAAATCGGTTATACCCTTCAGCAGTTAGTCGAAAAGGGCATCTTAGCAGACGATTTGTCCCATCGCATCCAGATCCGTACCGTCGCCGCGTCTGATGCCCGCATGGGCGGTGCCGCCTTTCCAGCCATGACCAATTCCGGGTCAGGCAATCAGGGTATCGCCGCGACGGAGCCGGTGACAGTCGTCGCCGATTTCCTAGGCGTCACGCCGGAAAAACGGCTGCGGGCCCTGGCCTTGTCCAGTATGGTCGCCATCTATGCTCACGGCTATTTGCCGAAACTGTCAGCCTTCTGTGCCACCGTCACGGCTTCCATGGGAGCCGCTGCGGGGATGGCCTGGTTGCTGGCCGATAACGAACCGCTAGCCGTCATCGAACGGGCCCTGGCCACCATGTCCGGTTCCATCGTTGGCATGGTCTGTGACGGTGCAGCCAACAGCTGTTCCATGAAGGTCTCGGCCTCGGTCCATGCCGCTTATGAAGCAGTCCTCCTGGCCCTCAATGACGTGCGCGTCCAGGGGACGGATGGTTTGGTCGCCCATTCGGTCGAAGAATGTCTGAAGAATGTCGGCCTCCTGGCCTCGCGGGGGATGCAGCAGACCGACGAAGAAGTCCTGCGCATCATGCTCCATAAAAATAAAGACTAGTTTTTTCGGAAAGGGTGTTGCCTCATGGCTAAAAAAGTTCTCATCTTATCTTCCAGTCTCCGTCCGGACAGCAATTCCGAGCAGCTGGCCCGGGAAGCCGGCCGCGGGGCCCTCGAAGCGGGCCACGACGTAGAAGTCCTCAGTCTGGCCGGCCGGGATATCCGCTATTGTGAAGGCTGCATGGCCTGCCACCGCCTGCTCTACTGTCCCATCCAGGACGACGCCAACGACCTCATCAAGAAGGTCCAGGAAGCAGACGCCGTCGTCTTTGCTTCGCCTATCTACTATTATGACATCTGCGGCCAGCTGAAGACCTTCCTCGATAGGACCAATCCGCTCTACGGCCAGCCCTACCGCTTCCGCGACATCTATCTCATCACCGTCTCGGCCGACGACGCACCAGACACGGCGAAACGGGCCCTATCGACCCTCGATGGCTGGATCTGCTGCTTCGACAAAGCCCATTATGCCGGAGGCTTCAACGCCGGCGGCATGAGCGAAGCCAACGCCGTAGGAAATCACCCGAAATGGCTGCAGAAAGCCTATGAATTAGGGAAATCTATCTGATATTTTACCGCCTGTTGACAATAAATTCAGCAGGCGGCTTTGCATTTCTGCGCAATCCATGCTATACTAATCTAGTTACATACAATCTAATATTTGTTAATGAGAGAGAGGACATTAGATGGAACGCAAAGATATTCGTAATATTGCAATTATTGCCCACGTTGACCATGGCAAAACGACACTGGTCGACGCCATGCTCAAACAGAGCCATGTTTTCCGTTCTAACGAAAAAGTAGAAGAACGTGTCATGGACTCTGGAGATATTGAACGTGAACGCGGCATTACAATCTTGTCCAAAAATACATCTGTCATGCACGAAGGCGTCAAGATCAATATCGTCGACACCCCGGGGCATGCTGACTTCGGCGGCGAAGTAGAACGTGTACTGAACATGGTAGACGGCGTACTGCTCCTCGTCGATGCTTTTGAAGGCCCGATGCCGCAGACGAAATACGTTTTGCGTAAGGCTTTGGAACAGAAATTGAAACCGATCGTCGTCATCAACAAAATCGACAAACCCGGTGCCCGCGTCGCTGAAGTCGAAGACGAAGTTCTTGAATTGTTCATGGAACTCGATGCGACAGACGAACAACTCGATTTCCCGGTCGTCTATGCCAACGGCCGCGATGGCATTGCTAAATACTCCATGGACGACGACAGCGATAATCTCGAACCGCTGTTCAAGACCATCATCAAATACTGCCCGTGCCCGAAAGGCGATGCCGAAGGCCCGCTGCAGTTCATGGTCACGACGTTGGACTACGACGATTATGTCGGTAAAATCGCTATCGGCCGTATTGTCCGCGGCAAAATGCATCCGAACCAGAACGTCGTCGTCACCGACGGCGAAGGCCAGCGCAAAGCCAAAATCGGCCGCGTCTATACCTATGAAGGCTTGAAACGAGTCGAACAGGATGAAGCCGCTATGGGCGAAATCGCCTGCATCGTCGGTATTCCGGACCTCAAGATCGGCGAAACCGTTACGGACCCGCAGAATCCGGAAGCCCTGCCGAAAATCAACATCGACGAACCGACGCTGTCCATGATTTTCTACGTCAACGACAGCCCCTTTGCCGGCCAGGAAGGGGAATACGTCACCAGCCGTCATCTCCGCGACCGCTTGTTCCGCGAAGTCCAGACCAACGTATCCCTGCGCGTCGAAGAAACAGACAGCGCCGATGCCTTCAAAGTATCGGGCCGTGGCGAACTCCACATCGCTGTCCTCATCGAAGAAATGCGCCGTCAGGGTTATGAACTCCAGATCGGTAAACCGAGCGTCATCACCAAAGAGATCAACGGTCAGAAATGCGAACCGCTGGAAGCTCTCACCATCGACGTTCCGCCTGAATTCATGGGCGCTGTCATGGAAAAACTCGGTACCCGTAAAGCCGAAATGGTCAACATGACCGATATCTCCGGCTACACCCGCCTGGAATTTATCATCCCGGCCCGTGGCCTCATCGGCTTCCGCAGCGAATTTCTCACAGCTACCAAAGGGAATGGTATCATGTACCACGTCTTCCACGGCTATGCTCCCTGGAAAGGCGAAATCCCGGGCCGTACCCGCGGCAGCTTAGTTGCCTTTGAATCGGGCACGACTACCGGCTACGGCATCTTCAACCTGCAGGACCGCGGCACGATGTTCATCAAACCGGGCGAAGAAATCTACCTCGGCCAGGTCGTCGGTGAAAGCAACCGCGACGTCGATATCGATGTCAACCCGTGCAAGAAGAAACACTTGACCAACACCCGTTCCTCCGCCTCGGACGAAGCACTCCGCCTCACGCCGCCGCAGGAAATGGGCTTGGAAAAATCTTTGGAATGGATCAACGATGACGAACTCGTAGAAGTTACGCCGAAGAGCATCCGTATCCGTAAAGCTATCCTCGACAAACACGACCGCAAAAAAGCAATGCGTCGTTCGCAGCAGTAAAACGTGCCTGCACGTTTTACCGTAGGGGCGACCATAATCGGGCGCCCGCGCGAATCCTGTGCATAACTTGACTGTATAAAAGCAACCTCTCCGCCGCTTTGCGGCACCTCTCCTATTAGGCGAGGCTTTTAAAAGGCTCCCTTAATAGGGGAGCTGTCAGCGAAGCTGACTGAGGGGTTGCTTTTTTCTTTATAAAAAAACTTGACGGATGCGGCACTCCATGCTATACTATCATAGTGCCGTATGGAGCGGTATCGAAGTGGTCATAACGGGGCTGACTCGAAATCAGTTAGGCCGCAAGGTCTCGTGGGTTCGAATCCCACCCGCTCCGCCAAGCGATAAGGGTTGCTGTATGAGGTTTTTTACCATCATGCAGCAATCCTTTTTTCTATGTAGTTTTTAGTTTTTAGTGCGAGGTTATAAATTTAAACCATCTACTACAAACTTCAAACTAGGCACTCTTGACTTAAAGTATACTCCAGGTGATAAAATAGAGATAAACATCATCTTAGGAGGTAATTTTTCATGGAAAAAGCAAAGGTATATTTTACGGACTTCCGCTGTCGTCCGGGCAAGAATAATTTACAGAAACTGCAGAAGCTTTGCAAGAAAGCTGGCATTGAACAGATTAATTTTGAAGGGAAATTCGTTGCCATCAAGATGCATTTCGGTGAATTGGGCTGTTTGGCTTCGCTGCGCCCGCAGTATGTCAAGGCCGTTGCCGATTTGGTCAAGGAATTGGGCGGCCGCCCGTTTTTGACGGACTGCAATACCCTGTATCCGGGCAGCCGCAAGCACGCACTGGAACACTTGGACTGTGCCAACCTCAATGGCTATAACACGGTCACGACGGGCTGTCAGATCATCATCGGCGACGGCCTGCGAGGAACCGATGAAGTCGAAGTGCCGGTCAAGAACGGCGAATACGTTGAAAAAGCGAAAATCGGCCGGGCCATTATGGATGCGGACGTCTTCATCAGCCTGGCTCACTTCAAAGGCCACGAAATGACGGGCTTTGGCGGCGCCATCAAGAATATCGGCATGGGCTGCGGCAGCCGCGCCGGCAAGATGGAACAACATTCGTCGGGCAAACCGAAAGTTGACGAAAGCAAGTGTAAGAACTGTCATCGCTGCGCTCAGGAATGTGGTTCTGACGCCATCACCTATGAAGATAACGTCGCCCACATCCACGAAGACCTGTGCAAAGGCTGCGGCCGCTGCATCGGCGCCTGTGCCTTCGATGCCATCGAAACTGTCGAATGGGATGCCAATGAAAAACTGGACCGCAAGATGGCGGAATACGCCCAGGCCGTCTGCCAGGACCGCCCGTGCTTCCACATCAACCTGGTCATGGACGTTTCGCCGAACTGCGACTGCCATGCTGAAAACGATGCGCCCATCCTGCCGGACATCGGCATGTTCGCTTCCTTCGACCCGGTCGCACTCGACCAGGCTTGCGCTGATGCCTGCATGAAAGCAGCGCCTATGCCCAACAGCCAGTTGTCGGATAACCTGGCCAAACCTGATTGGCACCATCATCATGACCACTTCCTCGACAGCAACCCCAACGTCGATTGGAAGACGACACTGGAACACGCTGAAAAAATCGGCTTAGGCACACGGGAATACGAACTCGTCCGTGTCCGCTGATATATTGGCTTTGTAACGCTATACATATGCTTTAAAAAAGACCTCGCATGATAATGACTATGTCCATGCGAGGTCTTTTTTCAAAGCTGAATTATAAAATTTTCGTATGATAATGTATGAATAAAATAATATTTTATATGATATCTATATTATCTTATTATATAAAAACATTAATCAAATATAAAATCTACAAATCTATTAATAACAATTAGTTTTATGATGTTATATAAATTTTATAAATACATGATATAATATGACTATCTCCACTTGCAATATGAAATGTAATCATAGAACAGTAGAATATGATTTAAATTTTTAAAAATAAACCATGAAAACAGAAAAAATACGGGGGGGTACAAGAAATTTTTAAGATTTCTATCGTTACTCCATCATCCCAGTTATATACAAAAATTGAACAATTTCTGCCTGCGACACAGAAGCGGAAGCTGGCCCATCTTGATTTGATTGATGGCAGTGCGGCTGATGCGGCGTATCGGATCCGGAAAAGTATCCAGGCCGGCCGGGATGCCGTCATTTTGTGGGACCCGATGGCTTCGGCTGTCGCCGCCACGTATCCGCAGCAACGAGTTTTTGTCGTCCAGCCCAGCGTCCTTGATTTGCTGAATTGTGTCCGTCAGGTCCCTAAGGGGATGTCGTGCGGTGTCATCATTCCCTTTTCGCTGCGCGCCTATTATGATGATTTAGAGGTGCAGTTCAAGGCGATGGGGGTCACTTTTTATTGCCTGGCCTCGGATAGCGATGAGCGGGCGATGCAGACCGCCGTCCATCAGGCGGCACTTTCAGGCATCCAGTATGTCGTCGGGAGTACCGGTATCGAAACGTATGCTCGTGGCGAAGGACTGGGCTGGATTCCCTTGCAGCCAGGATGGGGCGGCCTCGTGCGGGCTTTTTTCAAAGCCCTGTGGAGCCTGCGTCAATCCCGGATGGCCCCGGGAAGGACGATTTCACCGCGGTCCGGGATGATGGCCTATTATCATTTGGACGATATCATCGGTACTTCGCCTATGATGCAGCAAGTCAAACGGTTGGCCCGGATTTATGCCGCTACGGAATCGACCATCCTCATTACCGGTGAATCGGGGACGGGAAAAGAAATGATGGCCCAGGCTATCCACAATCTGAGCAGCCGGTGTCACGGGCCGTTCATCGCCATCAACTGTGGGGCCGTCTCAGAAAGCCTCTTAGAGAGTGAACTCTTTGGTTATACCGGCGGTTCCTTTACGGGAGCGCGCCGTGATGGCCGTGAAGGGCTCTTTGAAGCAGCAAATGGGGGAACCTTATTCCTCGACGAAATCGGAGATATGCCGTATAATTTGCAGAACCACTTGCTTCGGGTCTTGCAGGAACGCAGTGTCCGCCGCCTGGGTGCTCACAATGTCATTCCCATCGACGTCCGTATCATTGCCGCGACGAATAAGGATTTAGAACAGGCCGTCCAGGAGCACCACTTCCGGCTGGACCTCTATTACCGCCTGGCCGTCCTGCTCATCCACATGCCGCCCTTGCGCCAGCGCAGAGAGGATGTGGCCGTCCTTGCCCGAACCCTGCTTCAGCGGTTCAATGAACAATACGGTCAGCCTCATGATTTGGGGCAGGACGTCCTCGATTATTTCCAGACCCTTCCTTGGCCGGGAAATGTCCGTCAGCTGGCCAATACCATCGAACGCCTGTCCCTGGTCGTCCGTGAGGAAAAGATTACCTTGCCCGACTTAGCCTGGGTCCTGCCCAATCCGCCCGTCGTGCCGGACAAGAATGTCCGCGACCGGAATCTCAAGGCCATGACGTATGATTACATTGAAAAACTGTACCAAGACGGTAAAAGCGTATCGGATATCGCCAAAGAACTCGGCATCAGCCGCTCGACGATTTACCGGATGCGGCAAAAATATCAAAATAAAAAGGATATGTAGCGCGAAATTAGCGAACATCATGCAAGGTCCCTTTCTTCTATGTTTGAGGTAATGGTTTTTATATTTAAAGCCATCTGCTAACCACTAGCCACTAACCACTAATCACTTAAAAAGCTTGTCGCACATGCGGCAAGCTTTTTTACTATGCCCTGTCTCAGTATAATATTTTTTGCCATAAAACTGTTGCATTTAGCAACAATATGACACTTTTATACGTGTTGCAAAACGAGGCTATAATGGCATAATAGACCCATCTATTTGTAATTCCCTCTATTTGGCACGAATATTTCATATATCTTATTATGAAATATATTCAAAGAGAGGGGCTATCCTATGAATAAAATCTTTAAAGTTATTTGGAGCAAAGCAAGAAATTGTTACGTCGTCGTGTCGGAAATTGCTCATTGCCAAGGAAAAGGGAAAGGGCAAAAAAGAGCAGTCCTTACCTGTTCGTTAGCTGCAGCGCTTACTGTTTTTACCTTGACTGGTGGGATTACAGCAGTACAGGCAGCGCAAACTATTAATATTACAGAAGAAAGTCCAGGAGCGCAAGGCAGCACTAATGAAGGGACATATAGCACTGTCATTGGTCCTGGGGCAAAAAACAAAAGTAATCAGTCCGAGGGTGTTATCGTAATTGGTCATAACGCTATTGTCGACAATAATGGAAGCCCGAAGGATTCCATTGCGATTGGGACTAGTGCTAATGTAGTAGGCGAAAATAATATTGCGATTGGGACTAAAGCGGCTGTTACCAATAATGGTGGCAATAATGCGATTTCTTTAGGCACAGAAGCCACAGCTGAAAAGTCAGAAAGCATTGCTATCGGGATGAAGGCTCATGCGAATAATAATGATGGTATTGCTGCTATTGCTATTGGCAGTGGTTCTCAAGCGCAAAAAGATAAATCCATTGCGATTGGGTATAAGACATTAGCTGAAAACAATGGAGAAAGCGGGGGAATCGCGATTGGCTCAAGCATTGTTGATTCTCAGGGAAATATCATAACCCAAACTAAAGCTGCTCAGGGCAACGATATTGCTTTTGGTGTGGGTGCGCAGACGAATAATAGAAATATGAATGGACATAATGGCGGTGCTATTGCTATTGGTCATCTTTCTTACAGCAATGGGAACCAAGATGTTGCAATCGGTGATAATGCTAAAACTGGTCGACACGAATCAGAAGGGGAAGGCTATGTTGCTATCGGTGCTAATTCCTTCTCTAATGTTGGCCCTGGTGTCGTCGGTTACGATTTCAAAACGAATGGGTCCCATAATATTCAGACTAATGAGGATGCCGCTGCCTGGAAATCGACAAATGGGGCCGTATCTGTAGGTAATGTCAGTGACAGTGATCACACAAAATGGATTACCCGCCAGATTACTGGGGTAGCTGCAGGCTCCAACAATACGGATGCCGTTAACGTAGCTCAGTTGAAAGCGGCTATTGACAGTGTCAAACCTGGTGGCGGATCCGGAACGGGTGGCGATGGCGTCCATTATTATAGTGTCCTTTCTGATGAAACAGGGGATGGTTCTAACTACGACAATAAAGGCGCAAAAGGTAAGAACTCCTTGGCTGCTGGTGTCAGCGCTTCTGCGACGGAAAAAGCAGAAAATGCTGTAGCTATCGGCTATAAAGCTAAGGCAGAAGGCAAGGGTGCTACGGTCATCGGTCAGTATGGCACGGCTACCGGTCGTTATGCTCTGGCATTTGGAGGTCAGCAGACGGATACTTCGTCGGTAGCAGCTAACAATGTGGCCAGTGGGGATAATTCGGTAGCCTTTGGGGAACGGAGTACAGCCAGCGGCAGCAATTCCACGGCTTTCGGGCAGGAAACCAAGGCAACGGAAAAACGGGCCACAGCTTTTGGCCAGCGGACTCAGGCTACCCAGTCCAATGCGACGGCCTTTGGCATCGATACCATCGCTTCCGGGCAGAATGCTACGGCCTTCGGTAATCTGACCCAGGCAACCGAAATTGGGGCGACAGCCTTTGGCAACAAGAACCAGGCTACTGGTCAGTACGCCACAGCTTGGGGCGGCGGAGACAAAGTCGTCACCAATAATGACGGCACCATAAAGAAAGTCGGCACCGTAGCCAGCGGAACTTATGCTACGGCCTTTGGAGAACGGACGGTAGCTAGCGGAGAAAGCGCTACGGCTTTTGGCAGTGATTCCACGGCAGAAGGCAAAAACTCATTGGCTTTTGGTGAGGGAAGCAACGCTTTGGGTGGAAACTCTCTGGCTGGTCTTGGCGGTACGGCTGCAGCCGATGATTCTATCGCGCTTGGCCGCAATGCACAAGCCAGGAGCAAGGATACATTGGCTATCGGAAATGGAGCAAAAGCCCTGACGGGGAAAGACGTTGCCATCGGTTATGGGGCTGAAGCCTCGGGTAACTTAACGGATACATCGACGTATAATTATCCGGCAATAGCCATTGGTGATGGTACTTCCGTGAAAGCTAGTGAATCTGTGGCAATCGGTAAAGCTAATGTGATTGAACGAGCCGACGGAGAAGCAGACCTTGCTGGTGCAAATATTCTCGGCCATAATAATACGGTAAAGGCTTCTGGTGTTGCTGTTATTGGGAATAATAATAGCGTGACGGATCCCCGCAATCATGATGTTATGATTCTCGGTAATCTCGTTACGAAGACCACGGATAATTCCGTGTTTCTGGGAAGCGGATCAGCGTACACTTCAGAAAGTGAATCAACAAAAGGAAAATCGAAAACATATACTAGCGATAGAATTGGCGGTGCGACACTGACGTATGCAGGTGGTGCCGTTACTTCAGGTATTGTGAGTGTTGGTTCTCCAGACGCTACGCGCCGGATTCAAAATGTCGCGCCAGGGTTGCTTACCTCAGCTAGTACGGATGCTGTTAATGGCAGTCAGCTTTATGCTGTTGCTAATGTGGCTGCCAAGAATACGGAAATACTTGGTAAAGGTTTGAAGTTCAAAGGCGATAATGATACGGTTATCACGAAGAAGCTGGACGAACAGCTCAATATCGTCGGCGGAGCTGATGCCAAGAAACTGACAGACAAGAACATTGGCGTTAATAACGTCGGCGGCCAACTGAAAATCCAGCTGGCTAAGGATATTGACCTGACCAAGAGCGGGTCTGTCAAGATGGGTGATACAACCATCAATAACACGGGACTCACCATCCAAGATGGACCATCCATCACTCAGACGCATATTGATGCAGGAAGTAAGACTATTATCAATGTGGCTCCAGGTGAAAATGGTACTGACGCTGTTAATGTAAACCAATTGAATGAAGTGAAAAATGTAGCATCCGCTCATTCTACGGTCAGCGTTGGTGGCCAGAAAGCTCAAAAAGATGGTAAGGAAGTCAAAGGTGGCAATCTCATCTTGACACGGACCCGGGATGAGGCTACCCATGCTTATAATTACGATGTAAAACTTGGTAATGATATTACTGTCGGCGAAAAAGGCGCTGACGGTAAAGATGGTAAAATCAGTGTTAACGGCAAAAATGGTTCGTCTGTCGTCATCAACGGCAAGGATGGAACGATTGGCTTGAATGGTAAAAATGGAACCAATGGCCTGACCATCAGAGGCGCTGCTGGCAAGGACGGCATTACTCGTATTGTTTATAAAGATGCCGCTGGCAAAGACCATCCAGTAGCTACCCTGGATGATGGCCTGAAATTTAAAGGAGATACAGGTGACGTCATTTCCAAGAAGCTGAATCAGCGGATGGACATCGTCGGCGGGGCAAACAAGAACAATTTGTCTGAAAACAATATTGGTGTCATCAGCGACAATGGAAAACTCCACGTCAAACTGGCCAAGGATTTGAAAGACCTCACCAGCGTTACTACTACGGATGGAAATGGAAATACAACTGTCCAGAATGGTAAAGGTGTTACCGTAAAAGACAGCCAGAACAACACATCTATATTCACGGCTAAAGATATTACATTTACAAACCGTGATAAGTCCCATAAAACAAAATTGGATGAAGATGGCTTGATCATCTTTACAAAAGGAACATCTGGTCAGGCTAATCAAACTATTAAAATCACCAACACGTATATCAGCATGGGCGGACAACAGATTCACAATGTATTAGCCGGCAAAGCCGATACGGATGCTGTCAATGTTTCTCAGTTAAAAGCAGTCCAGTCTGTGGCAGAAGCTCATTCCACAGTCAGTGTTGGTGGTAAGAAAGCTGGAAAAGATAGTGTTGATGTCAAAGGCGGCAATCTTGTCCTCAAACGTACCGAAAACACCAACGGCAGTAAGAATTATGATGTAAAGCTTGCTGATGATATTTCAATTAAGAGCGTTACAACGACTGATGACAAAGGGAATAAGACCGTTCAAAAAGGTGGTGGCATTACGACCATTGACAAAGATGGCAACAAGACCAGTGTTACGGGCAAAGGCGTAACTACCGTCGATAAAGAAGGTAATAAGACGAGCCTTACTGGTAAAGGCATGACCACAGTGGATAAAGAGGGTAACAAGACCAGTGTTACTGGGAAAGGCGTCAGCATTTCCGGTAAAGATGGAAATAAGACGACCATTACGGAAAAGGGATTAACTATTAAAGGTGGTCCCGTTGTAACAAAAGATAAGTTCAGCGCTGGTGGTCAGCAGATTCATGATGTAGTGGCTGGTACGGCTGATACAGATGCTGTCAATGTTTCTCAGCTGAAGGAGGTAATCGGCAAAGTCGAACAGCACCACACGGAAGTGACCGTCAATGGTGGAACGGAAGCCCAGGAAGGTACGTATAACCCTAGCGGCAACCTTCAGATTAAGAAGACGACAGACAAGGATACTGGCAAGAAAACTTATGACCTGAAGTTGGCAGATAACTTGACTTTCGGTGCTAAAGACGGTGCTGACGGTAAAGAAGGTGTTGACGGCTCTATCGGTGTCAATGGCAGAAACGGTTCAGCTGTGGTCATTAACGGTCAAGATGGCAGCATCGGCCTGAATGGTGCGAACGGAGAGAATGGTCTGACTATTAAAGGGGCTAATGGTACCGTTGGCGTAGATGGTCAAGCTGGCACAACCCGCTTGATTTATGAAACAAAAGATGGTGAAAAAACGGTTAAACATGAAGTGGCTACCATGGACGATGGTATGAAGTACAGCGGCGATTCCGGCAATGCTGCGGTGAAACTGAACAAGAATGTCCGGATTTACGGTGGTGCTACGGAATATGCCGATGGCAATAATATCGGTGTCGTTGCTTCGCAAGATGGTGATAATGCCAAACTGCAAGTCAAATTGGCCAAGGACCTCAAAGGTATCAACAGTATTGAAGCTAAAACCATTACGACAGGCAACACGACTATTGATAACGGTGGCCTTACCATCAAAACCGGCGATAGCAGCCGGACCATTACCGTTCAGGACGGCAACGTCAACATGGGCGGCAACAAGATTGAAGGCGTTGCACCGGGCAAGGTCAGCCAGGATTCGACGGATGCCGTCAACGGCAGCCAGCTCTGGCAGCGCGACCAGGCTATCAATGGCCTCAGCGGTTCGGTCAATAAATTGGGCAACCGCATCAATCGTGTCGGCGCCGGTGCCGCTGCTTTAGCGGCTCTCCATCCGCTGGACTTCGACCCGGACGACAAGTGGGACTTCGCCGCTGGCTATGGCAATTACCGTGGCGCCAATGCGGCCGCTGTCGGTGCTTACTACCGTCCGAATGAAGACACCATGTTCAGTGTCGGCGGTTCCTTCGGCGGCGGGGAAAACATGGTCAATGCCGGTGTCAGCATTAAGCTTGGCCAGGGCAACCATGTTTCCACGTCCCGCGTGGCCATGGCCAAGGAAATCAAGGACCTGCGCCAGAATGTGGCCAACTTGAACGCCATCGTCAACCGTCAGAGTGCCCTCATTGACAAATTGACGGGTACCAACGCCGGTATGATCAAGGATAAGGGAAATGATTTGTTCCCCGATGTTCCGGCCAACCACTGGGCTTATGAATACGTCACCAAACTGAAACACGCCGGTATCCTGACGGGCTATCCCGACGGGAACTTCGATGGTGACCGCATGATGACGCGCTATGAATATGCCGCCAGCGTGTATCGGGCCATCATGGCCGGTGCCGCTTCCAACCCGGCTTTGAATCAGGATGGGACGCTGGATAAATTAGCTAACGAATTTTCATCGGAAATGAAATACATCCGCATCGACACGATTCAGAAAGACCGCGATGGCAAACCGACCATCGAACGGGTCCGCGTCATTTCCGATGCTAAATAAAAAGGGGGACTATTATGGCTTCACAAATTGGAGTATCTTTTCGTATCAATAAGGAGTTGAAAGAAGACTTTGAAGCCTTCTGTGATTCCGTTGGACTGAGCATGTCTACAGCGATTATCTTGTTCATCAAGACCGCTGTCCGGGAACAACGGATTCCTTTTGAAGTAAAGGCTCCAGGTCAGAATGATATGAGACATTAAATCATGAAAAAGCTAGCACTCGATGAGTCAAATCATCCGGTGCTGGCTTTTTTGTGTTTTCTTCTCAGTTATTGTATAATGTACGTATTCAATACAAAATATAAATCAAATATTGAATTAATACTACGTTCAATATTGCTGGAGACCGTTTTTAAAAATATAAAGGAGCAGGCATGAATGATGAGAGATTTTACATGGATGGGGTAAATAGAAACTTAAAAGTTTCTGTTATCACGCCGAATGGGGCTGTCTATGACATGGTCCAGCAGATGATACGGGTATCCCGACGGATTGAACCCTCACAGGTTATCCTCATTAACGGGGCGCGTAAAGGGGCCAAGCTTCAGATTGCAGAAGCCGTCCGTTCGGAAGTGGTCGCTTTTTTTGCCTGGGAACCGATGGCGACGAAGCTGGCGGCTTCCTATCCTTAGGTACAGGTCTATGTGATTCAGCCTAGTGTCCTGGATCTGTTGAGGTGTATTTATTTTGCCCCTAAAGGCGGGAAACTAGGGGCTATCATCCCCTTTGCCCTCCGCGATTACTATGATGACTTGGAAGATGCGTTGCAGGTCATGGATGTCTCTTTTTATCGCTTGGCGCCGGCATATGATGAACGGGAATTGCGGGACCTTATCCGGCGGGCCGCGTCCCAAGGGGTTACGGATCTTATCGGGACCGATGCTATTTCTGCCATGACTGTCGCCCGGCATATGAATTGGATTCCCCTGCGGCCGGGACGGGGAGGGATTACCCGTGTCTTTTTCAAGGCGTTGTGGAATATCCACCACCGTTATCAGGGAAATATTCGCGCTGCCTTCCCGCAGAGCGGGATGCTGGCCCATTACCATCTGCAAGATATCATCGGCTCTTCTCAGACTATTACGGAGGTCAAGGAACTGGTAAAAGTCTATGGTGCCACCGACTCGACGATTGAAGTCCCGCCCCTGCGCAAGCGCAAAGGGGACATCCAGGAGATTTCCCAGGCCCTTTTACGGATGCTGGACATCCGCTACCATAAATCCCACACCTTTGATGCCAATGTCTGGGAGCTTTTGAAGAATCAGCCCTGGCCCGGTAATATACGGCAGTTGGCCCATATCATCGAACGACTGGTGCTGGTCGTCAAGAATCAGACGATTCAGGTAAAAGACGTCTTGCGTGTCATGCCTCGGGATGTTGTTGCTGAGGAACGGGGAAAACTTGACGAAGAAGGCCATCTCAGGGGGCGCACCTATGAAATGATTGAAAAAATGAGCCGTGAAGGCAAAAGCGGTGCCCAAATCGCCAAAGCACTCGGTATCAGCCGATCCACCGTCTACCGCATCAAACGGAGACACGAGGACCAGTGAACGCAGGCCGCAGGTCGCAAAAAATACACGGCCATCGGCCGTATCTGTAGGGGCTCGCACGTGGCGAGCCCGCTGGAGAAATTCGACCACAGCCTGTTATGGCAGAATGGTTAGCTTTTACGAACCACGAGCAATCTGTCATGAATCCTGGGTATGTACAGGATTCACGGCGGGCCGCCTTGGACAGGTCGGCCCCTACATATCGCATACAGGCGATGAATGGGAAGGCCGTTTACCGAATATAACCCAAATACAATGGCTAACGGCCTTGTGCGTAGGGGCCGGCCTGGAAGCCTTTTTGGCCCGACAGGTTCCGACCAACGGGAGGTGCAAGACGGTTGCCAAAACGGACAGCCGTGGCTGGCGGCCCGCTGTGAGATTCGACCACAGCCCATTCGAGTATAATGGTGAGGTTTTACAAACCACGAACCACGAGCCACGATTTTTTCCACGAGCCGAAGGTCACTCGAGGCGATGTTGTTAGTCGGAGGTTATTGCCGCGAAGCGGCATCTGAGTCCGAGGCGACCGGCGACCGGCGGGCCGTCAGTCTCCAAAATTCGATGAACGATGAACGACCTACGATGAACGGGGCCGCTAGGCCCTAAAAAGCCCTTCACATAGGCGGCCCATATATGGTATTATATACGGTAGACTAAAATTATGATTTTTGTGAAAAACGGAGAGATTACATGGATTTTCAGAGCAATCGATTTTATCATATTATTTCTTATGGCTGTCAGGCGAATATGTCTGACAGTGAGCATTATGCCGGGCAGTTAGAAGAGCTGGGCTACCATCATACGGAGGATTTGGATACAGCCGATGTCATCCTCATCAATACGTGTTGTGTCCGTGAGACGGCGGAAGACAAGACGTTGGGGAAAATCGGCGAGCTCAAGCATTTGAAGACGCAGAACCCCGATTTGATCATTGCCGTTACGGGTTGCATGGCCCAGGAATGGCAGGATAAGCTTTTCAAGCGGGCGCCGCATATCGACTTGGTCATTGGGACGCACAATATCCACAAGCTCATCGAGCTCATCCAGGAACGGCGCAGCAAGGCCGACCATTATATGGCTGCCGACATGAGCCTGCCGGCCTTCCACGATATGCCGGTCAAGCGTTTCCAGAAGTTCTTTGCCTGGATTCCCATCATGAACGGCTGCAACAAGTTCTGCACGTACTGCATCGTGCCTTATGTCCGGGGCCGCGAAGTGAGTCGCCCTATCGATGCCATTGTGGAAGAAATCAAGAAGGTCGCCGCTGAAGGCTACAAGGAAATCACCTTGCTCGGTCAGAACGTCAATTCGTATGGTCTGGACCTCAAAGACGGCACGGATTTCTCCAAGCTCGTCGCCGCTGTCGATGATATCGACGGTATCGAACGGGTGCGCTACATGACCAGCCATCCCAAGGATATGACCTTTGCCATGATCGACGCCATTGCCGACAGCCAGAAGGTCGTCAACCACATGCATCTGCCTATCCAGTGCGGCTCCAATGAGCTCTTGAAGAAGATGAACCGCGGTTACACGGTGGAACATTACTTGGAACTCGTCGATTATGCCCGCAAGCGCATGCCCGACTTGGTCCTGACGACGGATATCATCGTCGGCTTTCCTGGCGAAACGGAAGCCATGTTTGAAGATACGCTGAACCTGCTCAAACGCGTCCAGTACGATATGGCTTATACGTTCATTTATTCGCCGCGGACGGGGACACCGGCAGCGAAGATGGAAGACCAGATTCCGCAGGAAGAAAAGAGCCGTCGCCTTCAGCGCCTGATGGAAGTACAGAACATCTATAGTTTAGCCAAGAATAAAGAAATGGAAGACCATGTCTATGATGTCATCGTCGAAGGACCGACTAAGAATGATGCCAATCACTGGTTCGGCCGGACGACGGGCAACAAGATGATCATTTGGGAAAATGACGGCTCCGTCGCTATCGGCGATACCGTGCCGGTCCAGGTCGACAAGGGCCAGACATGGGTCCTCAAAGGTCACTTAGTGCACTAAAGGAAGGTGAGACTTTGGCAGGAAAAAAATTAACGCCTATGATGCAGCAGTACATGGAAGTCAAAGAGCAGTGCCAGGATAAAATCCTCTTTTTCCGCCTCGGCGACTTTTATGAAATGTTTTTTGACGATGCCCTGACGGCGTCGCGCGAACTGGACCTGACCTTGACGGGCCGGGCTGGCGGCAATAAGGAAAAAGTTCCTATGTGTGGCGTGCCCTTTCATTCGGCCGATACCTATATTGAACGGCTGGTCCACAAAGGCTATAAGGTCGCTATCTGCGAACAGATGGAGGACCCGAAGCTGGCGAAAGGCTTGGTCAAGCGCAAGATCATCAAGGTCATTACGCCAGGGACGATTACCCTGGAAAATGCCGTAGCGTCGAAGCAGAACAATTACATCGGCTGCCTGAATGAAAAAGAAGGCATCCTTTCTATGGCCCTTATGGACGTCACGACCGGCGAATGTCTGTGGGCTGACTGCGCTGCGTCGGTCATGGAAGACTCCTTGTTCGATATCCTTGCCGTCTACGAACCGAGTGAACTTATTTACGCCCATATGGGGAAGGATATGGACGCTGTCCGCGAATACTTGCGAAGCCATTTGGCGCAATGTACGGTCACGGAATTTCCTGCTGATGACAACGTCGATTATAGCGAACAGGCCCGGTCCTATTTCCCGCCTGAAGATTTTGCCGCTGCCACAGCGGCTGGCGACTGCATCGGCATGCTCCTGGCCTATGTCAGCGACGTCATGCAGTCCGATATTTCTCACATCAATTCCCTGGAACACATCGACAATGACCGGCGCCTGGTCGTCGATGCGGCCAGCCTGCGCCATCTGGAAATCACGCAGAACGTCCGCGACGGCGGCCGCCGGGGGACGCTCCTCGATGTCTTGGACAAGACCCAGACGGCTATGGGCGGGCGGCTCCTGCGCAAGTGGTTGGAAGCGCCGCTTATTCGCATTGCCGATATTACGCGCCGCCAAGATGCGGTAGAAGACTTCGTCCTCCACGAAATCATGCGCCAAGATACAGCTGACGTGTTGAACCGTATTTACGACTTTGAACGCATCCTGACCCGTATCGAAACGGGAACGGTAAGCCCGAAAGACTTGGTGGCCCTGCGGGAATCGCTGGCCGTCATTCCGCAGCTCAAAAACGTCTTGGCCGGGGCCAGCGCCGACCTCCTGCACAACCTCAATGACCGCTTGCAGACCCATGACGACGTGTATGACCTGCTCTGCCGGGGCATCAAGGACGAACCGGGCCTGGTCATCCGCAACGGCGGCGTCATCCGCGATGGTTTTTCGCCGGAACTCGATGAAATCCGTTCCATTGCGGCCAACAGCCATGCCTTTTTGCAGGAACTGGAAGAGAAGGAAAAGGAAAAGACCGGCATTAAGATGAAAATCGGCTATACCAAAGTCTTTGGCTATTACTTCGAGATTTCTCATGCTAATACTAAGCCCATTCCCGATTATTACGTACGCAAGCAGACCCTGGTCAATGCCGAACGCTATATCACGCCGGAATTGAAGGAGTTTGAAGTCAAAGTCCTGACCAGCCAGGAACGGATGCTGGCTTTGGAATATAAGCTTTTCGGCGACATCCGCCGTCAGATCCAGGGACATATCCCGGCCATGCAGGCAACGGCCCGGGCCATTGCCCGCATCGACTGCTTGTACAGCCTGGCCTGCGCGGCTTATGACAACCGCTACGTCCATCCCAGCCTCAACACGAAGGCGACGATTTCCATCAAGGACGGCCGTCATCCCATTATTGAAAAGTATTTGAAAGATGAATTGTTCGTCCCGAATGACGTCACTTTGAACCATGAAGATCATGAAATCCTGGTCATTACCGGACCGAATATGGCCGGTAAGTCGACGTATATGCGCCAAGTCGCCGTGTTGGTCCTCATGGCTCAAGTTGGCTCCTTCATTCCGGCCAAGGAAGGGTCTATTTGCCCGGTAGACCGCATCTTTACCCGCATCGGTGCCAGCGATGATATCCTCACCGGTCAGAGTACGTTCATGATGGAAATGAAGGAAGTGTCGTACATCCTGAAACATGCGACTAGCCGCAGCCTGCTCATCCTCGACGAAATCGGCCGCGGGACGAGCACCTTTGACGGCATGTCCATCGCCAGGGCCGTCATCGAATACTGCCTGAAGCATATCCACGCCTTGACGCTGTTTGCGACGCATTATCACGAACTCATCGCCATGGCCGACGATTCGCCGAAGATCAAGAATTATACGGTCGCTGTCAAGGAACGGGGCAAGAACATCAAGTTCCTGCGGCGCATCATTCCCGGTGGCGCCGACCGCAGCTACGGCCTGCACGTGGCGCGCCTGGCCGGCTTGCCGGAAAGCTTGCTCAAGCGGGCCGACGTTATCTTGGAAGATTTGGAAAAGAACGGCGGTGCTCCTGTCCCGGCCAAGGCGCCTGTGAACCCTGCGCCGTCACCGATGGGGGACAGTCTCTTTTCCAGTCCCGTCATCGATAAGCTGCTCAGTGTCGATGTCAGTAGTATGACGCCGATTGAAGCGATTTCTTTCTTATATAATCTGCAAAAAGATGCCAAAGAAGGAAGTGGGATCCAGTGAGTTCAATCATTCATGTCTTAGATGAAGCGACGCGCAATAAAATCGCTGCCGGCGAAGTCGTTGAACGGCCGGCGTCGTGTATCAAAGAATTGGTGGAAAATGCCATTGATGCCGGTGCCCATGCCATTGAAGTGGAAATCGCCGATGGCGGCCAGTCCTATATGCGGGTCACCGACGACGGCTGCGGCATGAGCCCGGAAGATGCCCGTAAATGCATCATCCGCCACGGCACGAGCAAAATCAGTTCTGTCGAAGATATCTTTGCCATTACGTCTCTGGGCTTCCGCGGCGAAGCCGTGCCCAGTATTGCTGCCGTATCGCACATGCAGATTACGACGCGCCAGGTTGACGACGATTTTGCCACGCACCTCATCCTCGATGGGGGCGAAATTACAGCAGAAGACCAGGCAGGTGCCCCGGTCGGGACGACGATGGAAGTGAGTGACCTCTTTTACAATACGCCAGCGCGGCGGAAGTTCCTCAAGAGCGAACGGACAGAAAGTTCTAAAATCTCTGAAATGGTGACTAAACTGGCTCTAGCCAATCCGGCTATTGCCTTTACCTTTACCAATAATGGCCGGACGACGATGAAGACCGGCGGTACAGGGGACCTGCGGGAAACGATTGCCAATATCTACGGGGCCAACGTCGCCCGCGATGTCTTTGCCATCTCTGCCGACCAGGACGGCATCAGCCTGGAAGGCTATGTAGGCAAGCCGTCGGTCTTAAAGAGCAACCGCAACTGGCAGACGTGCATCGTCAATCACCGCATCGTCCATAATCCTTTGATGTTCAAGGCCATCGACAATGCTTATCACGCCATGCTGCCGAAATCGGGCTATCCCTTTGCCATGCTCCATCTCCATGTCGACCCGGCGACGATCGACGTCAATGTCCATCCTGCGAAGACGGAAATCAAATTCTCCGATGAACAAGCCGTTTATCGGGCTATTTACCACAGTATCGTCACGGCCCTGGTGGCCCAGGAAAAACCGGAGGCCATCGCCAAGACCATCGGTGCCGATGTAGGGGCCGTCCCAAAGGGCGGCCCGCAGGAAAAAGCAACCTCCGTAGGGGCCGTCCCAAAGGGCGGCCCGCAGTGGGAAAAAGCAACCTCCGTAGGGGCCGTCCCAGAGGGCGGCCCGCAGCGGACAGCTCCAGCCGGGCTCTCCGTTTGGGCAGCCGGCCTGAACCCTCCTGCGGATGGTCCTGACCGGGCCCCCAAGGGCCTTCACAGGGGAGCCTCCGTATCGACGGGCGGCCCGCAACAGGAAAAGGCAATCCCTGTAGGGGCGCCCACGTGGGGCGCCCGCCCACAAGAAGGTGGCAAAACAACCACCGTAGGGGCCGTCCCAAAGGGCGGCCCGCAGGAAAAGACAACCTCTCAGTCCGCTGCGCGGACAGCTCCCCTATCAGGGGAGCCTCTTGCGGATGGTCCTGACCGGGCCCAAAAGGGCCTATTAGGGGAGTCTCCTGCGTGGGGTGCCCGCCAAGAACGTGGGGGAGCCGATCAACCCAGTCTCTTTTCCCAGGCTTTGGCCCAGCATGGTCAAGGAGGTCCGTCGGAAGCGACGTCTGTCGTTTCGGAAGCGTCGGCCCCGAAAATCGTCTTTGACGGCGATGACGACGTCTTCATTCCTTTGGGAGAAGTGGCGGATTGCTTCATCATTGCCAAAAAGGGACAAGATCTATACATCGTCGATCAACATGCCGCTCACGAACGGATCCGCTATGATACGTTCTGTAAGCGTGTCGAACGGATGCCGAGCCAGCAGCTGCTGACGCCGGAGTTCGTCGATGTTGACAGCGACGATATGACGCTTCTGCTGGAACGGCAGGACGTCTTCAACGACCTGGGCTATACCTATTCTGAAGCCGGGCCGACGACGCTGCGCGTGGAAGAAGTACCCTGCGATTTGCAGACCAGCGATATTGCTGATTCCCTGAAAGATATCTGCCTGCTCTTGCACGACCAGAAGGAACCGGATAAAGCCATGGTCCGTCATCGCTCCCTGGCCTATCTGTCCTGCCACGGTGCTGTCAAAGCCGGCGATAGCCTCAATATCCGCCAGATGAAGCAACTTTTGGATGATTTGTTCCATACGGAAAAACCCTATGTCTGCCCTCATGGCCGGCCGACGATCATCCGCTTTACACCGAAAGAATTAGCCCATTTATTTAAACGGACATGACTCATATGATTTACGTCGTGCCTTCATTGAAGGCCAAAGAAAAATTACAATGTGAAGGGAAGGCCTGGGCCGAAAGCCAGGGCTTCACCTATGTGCCGCGGGGAAAGCGGACTATACAGGACTTGATGGATGAATACGGCGAGGACTTCCTCGTCTATTCGTCGCGGGGACCCCAAATCGACCGTCCGGAAGGCAGCCATTTTTTCAGCCTCAACATGGCCGAACTACGCATCCAGAACTTGCGGAAAGGCCAGCGCGACCATCTCTTGGAAGCGCTGATAGGGAGGGGGTCTTCCAAGCTGCCTATCACCGTCCTCGACTGCACCTGCGGCTTTGGCGCCGATGCGGCCGTTGCTTCTTTTGGCTTGCCTGCTGGGTCACGCGTCGATGCCATGGAAGTGTCTCCTCTGCTGGAAGCTGTTACGGCCTGGGGCTTTTCCCATTTTGTCCACAAGAAAGACGACGTCACGGCGGCACTGCGACGGATTTCTCTGCGCCGTGGCGATTATCGCGATTACCTATTATCCGACGAAGGGCCCGTATACGACGTCCTCTATTTCGATCCCATGTTCCAGCGGCCTGTCGAGGCGAGCTGCCAGTTCCAGCCCGTCCGGGCCATTATGGAACACGGCGGTCTGACGCGGGACCTGATTGAACGGGCGCTGCAGAAAGCCCGGCGCCGGGTCGTCATCAAGGAGCGGGATTTCCGCCAACTCTGCCGCGATTTCCCGGAGGTTACCTTATATGGCGGCAAATACAGCCGCATTGGCTATGCCGTATTGGAGTGTGATTCATGGAAAAAGTAATGGCCATTATCGGTCCGACAGCTGTCGGCAAAACGGCGCTCAGTTTTGCCCTGGCCGAACATTACGGAACCGACCTCATTTCTGGCGACGCCTACCAGATTTACCGCCATATGGATATCGGTACGGCGAAACCGACAGCGGACGAATTGGCCCGCTATCACCATTATCTCATCGATATTGCCGAGCCTGATGAGCCTTATTCGGCAGCCCGTTTCTGCGACATGGCCGGTAAGGCCATTGCCGAAGTCAACGGGAAGGGCAAAGTCCCTATCGTCGTCGGCGGCACAGGGCTCTATGTCCAATCCCTCCTGGAAGGCTACGATTTCCAGACGGCCCGCATGACCGAAGCTGACAAGGAAGCGGCTCAGGCACGCATTGCCTCCCTCGATGAAGGGGCGCTGAAAGACTATATTGTCCGGGAAACGGATTGGCAGCCGCCAGATTGGCACGAGCTGCTTTCCAATACGCATCGCCTGACCCGCTTGGTCAGTGCTATTGAACAGGGCGAAGGGAAGACCTTCGTCCGCGCCGGCAAGGCTCACGGCCTGGTCTATGACGCCTATGTCATCGGTCTGCGCCTGCCGCGGGACGTCTTATATGCCCGCATCGAAGAACGCGTCGACGCTATGATCGCTGCCGGCTGGGTCGATGAAGTGCGGCACTTGTTGGACCGGGGCATTCCGACGGACTGTCAGGCCATGAAGGCCATCGGCTATCAGGAGCTGGCTCTGTATATTCAGGGCCAGCTGCCCCTCGATGACGCTGTGGCCCGCATCAAGACCCGGACGCGGCGTTTTGCTAAGCGCCAGCTCACGTGGTTCAAACGCATGCCCTACATCCATTGGTACGAAAAAGACCAGTACGAGGACGAAGCCGCCCTGGCCCGGGCCGTCATCCGTGATATAGACGCTCACTGGAGAGCGTAGGGGCGCCCACGTGGGGCGCCCGCGCGAATCCTGTGCACATCCTGATGAATGAAAGCGAAGAGCAGAAAGCCTCCCCTAATAGGGGAGGTGCCTCGAAGAGGCGGAAGGGGTGTTTTTTCGGAATTCTGCAAACGGTATGAGAGAAAAGCAACCCCTCAGTCAGCAAAGCTGACAGCTCCCCTATTAGGAGAGCCTTTCATTATAAACTAAGCAAATACAGAAAGGAATCATAACATTGTCTTTGGATTTAGAAGTTTTACGAAAAGAAGCGCTGGCCGAATGTGCGGCCCAGTTTGAACGGATTGATACGATTTGTCTCCATAATACGGCGAAAGTCCTGGCAGCTTATAAGGAAGCTCAGATTTCGTCGTATCAGTTTGCCGGTACGTCCGGTTATGGCTACAGCGATATGGGACGGGAAAAGCTCGACGAAGTTTTTGCCCGCGTCTTTAAAGCGGAAAAAGCCATTGTCCGTCCTCATTTCGTATCGGGGACCCATGCGCTGGCTACGGTCCTGCTGGCCCTGCTGCAGACAGGCGACCTCATGATGAGCCTTGTCGGCGCACCCTATGATACGATGCAGGGCGTTATCGGCTACGCCCATGAAACGCCCCATTCTCTGAAGGAAAAAGGCGTTCGCTATGAAGAAGTCCCCTTGAAGGACAACGCCTACGACCTGGCCGGTATTGAAGCGGCCGTCGCCGAAAAGCAGCCGAAACTGGTCCTCATCCAGCGTTCCCGCGGTTACAGCACGCGGGCGTCCCTGACCATCGACGATATCCGTTCGATTATCGCCGTTGTCAAGAAGGTCAGCCCTCAGACGATTTGCTTTGTCGATAACTGCTACGGCGAATTTGCTGCCGAAGAAGAACCGATTGAAGCCGGTGCCGACATCATCGCCGGGTCGCTCATCAAGAATCCCGGTGGCGGCATCGCACCGACAGGCGGTTATATTGCCGGTAAGGAAGAACTGGTCCATGCAGCCGCCGACTACCTGACGGCTCCTGGGCTGGGCGACGAACTCGGCTCCTATGCGGCTGGTTACCGCCTCTTTTTCCAGGGCTTCTTCATGGCGCCGCACGTCACGGCCCAGGCCATCAAAGGCGCTGTCTTTGCTGCCGCTGTCTTTGAAAAGATGGGCTTCAAGGTCTCGCCGGCCGTCCAGGATCCGCGAGTCGATCTGATCCAGACGATTTACCTGGAAAACGAACAGAATATGTGCCTCTTCTGCCAGGGCATCCAGTCTTTCTCGCCTGTCGATGCCCATGTCACACCGATTCCTGACGATATGCCGGGCTATGCCGATAAGATCATCATGGCGGCTGGCGATTTCGTCCAAGGGTCATCTATCGAATTGTCTGCCGACGGCCCAATCCGCGACCCCTATATGATTTACCTCCAAGGGGGCATCGTCTTTGAACACAATGTCCTGGCCATCCTCAGTGCAGCGCAGTACATTGCTGAACATCGGGAAGGAGCCGCTCATGATTAAGGAAGTCCTCGTCGTCGAAGGCCGGTCTGATGTCGCCCGCATCCGGGCCAGCCATATCGACGTCGATATGATTACGACAGACGGCTTCAATTTGAAGCCCCATACGCTGGAACAGATACGCTGTGCCTATGAAAAGCGGGGCATTATCATCCTGACCGACCCCGACCGGGCAGGGGAGCAGATCCGCAAATTCCTGACCGACCGCTTCCCGAAGGCCAAGCACGCCTTCATTCCCCGGAAAGACGCCATTGCCAACAATGACCTGGGGGTCGAACAGGCTTCGCCGGAAGCCATCCGCCTGGCTTTGTCCAAAGTCCGCTGTGCCACGTATGAACCACAGACGACCTTTACCATGCAGGACATCGCCGCTGCCGGCCTCAACGGGACGCCGGATGCCGCCGACCGCCGGGCCGAAGTCGGGGCCATCCTGGGCATCGGCTATGGCAATGCCAAACAGTTTTTGAAACGCTTGAATCATTACGGCGTCACCCGTGACGAATGGGACGCCGCTCTCCGTCAGATCCACGAGGTGAAATAAATGAAAGAAGTCGACTTGTCCAATCCCGACGTCGTCCGCTACGTCGTCAAACGCTTTGGCCTGCGCATGAATAAGAAGCTGGGCCAGAATTTCCTCATCCGCCACGCCGTCGTCGACGACATTGCCGACGCAGCCGGCATCGGTGAAGGCGACCCGGTCCTGGAAATCGGGCCGGGTATCGGCACGCTGACCCAGGCCCTGGCTGAAACGGGAGCGGCTGTGACGGCTGTCGAACTGGACGATCATCTGCTGCCCGTCCTCGACAAGACGCTGGAACACTATGATAACGTGCGCGTCGTTCACGGCGATATCCTGCGAATCGATATCGAAGAAGTCATGAATCACCAGCCCTTCACGGTCTGTGCCAATTTGCCATACTATATTACGACGCCGATTATCATGAAGCTCCTGGAACAGAAGCTGCCTATCAAGCGCATCGTCGTCATGGTCCAGAAGGAAGTGGCCGAACGCATGGTGGCCGAACCAGGCCATAAAATCTATGGCGCCCTGTCCGTATCGGTCCAGTACTACACGAAGCCCCAGATGCTCTTTGAAATTTCACCGAAATGCTTCATGCCGGCGCCGGAAGTCACGTCGGCTGTCGTAGCCATGGACGTCCGCCAAGAGCCGCCGGTGGATCTGACCGATGAAAAGCGCTTCTTCCAGGTCGTCAAGGCCGCTTTCCAGCAGCGCCGCAAGACCTTTGCCAATGCCTTGAAGAATACGGGCATGAGCAAGGAACAGATTGTCCAGGTACTGGAAAAATCCGGTATCGACGGCAAGCGCCGGGGCGAAACCCTGTCCCTGCAGGAATTTGCCGACGTCGCCAACGCCTGGGACGCGCTGCAGTAAGCATGAAAAAGCCTCTGACGTCATACATGAAGCTTTTTTTCCACGTTTGCCGTTTGCCGTGGGTCGTTTGTCGTAATGGAGCAAGCCGCAGGTCAGCGTAGGGGCGCCCATACCGGGCGCCCGCGCGAATTCTGTGAACAGCCTGTGCTGTATTTGTGCAGATTTTCGGCAAACGAATCACGCCAAACGAACCACAAAAGGAGCTGTCGCTTTGCGACAGCTCCTTTTTTCACATCAATCCTTAAAATAAGGTTTGAATACGGAACGGTTTGGTTCTTTATGCTGTTTATTTTCACGGCGCTGGTTGCTGTGGGAATTATTGCGGTTGTTGTCCCGATTCTTGGGAGCGAAATGGCGGCGCCGTTCACCGCGGTGTTCACTGTTGCCTTCACCGTCGTCTTTGCGGTTGCGGCGGTCTCCCCGGCGGTCGTTACGGTTGTAGCGGCGGTTATTGCGGTCGCCGCGGTTGTTGCGGCTGCGGTGGACGCGGAGCGGGGCTTCTTCGGTAATCTTGACTGGTGTCGTGTCCGGTTCTTTCGTCAAGAGTTTGATGGCAGCGGCTACGAGGGCGGCCGAGTCGTAGTTGGACAAGAGTTCTTCGGCATTTTCTTTGTACGTCCCGAAATTGCCTTCTTCTGTCGTCGTGATCAGGCTGCGGATGGCTGCCTGCTGGGCACCTTCCAGGGCTTCCGAGAAGGTCGGTGCCTTGCGGCGGGTGATGCGGCGCTTGATGAGCCGTTCGATGGTCCGCAGGTGTTCCATTTCGCGGGGGATGACGAAGGTCGTCGCTTCACCGCTCTGGCCGGCACGGCCGGTACGGCCGACGCGGTGGACGTAGCTTTCCGGGTCCTGGGGCAGGTCATAGTTGAAGACGTGCGTGACGCCGCTGATGTCGAGGCCGCGGGCGGCAACGTCTGTAGCGACGAGGATGTCGATGGTCTTTTCACGGAACTGGCGGATGACCGTGTCGCGCTTCGCCTGGGTCAGATCGCCGTGGATGCCTTCGGCAGAATATCCGCGCTTCTTGAGGGCTTCCGATACTTCGTCGACGCGGCGCTTGGTGCGGACGAAGATGATGGCCAGGTCCGGTTCCTGCAGGTCCAGGAGACGGCAGAGGATGTCGAATTTCTGGCGGTCCGGCACTTCGATGTAAGACTGTTCGATGAGGTCCATCGTGACTTCTTTGGCCTTCATGCGGATGATAAGCGGGTCGTGCAGGAACGTTTCGGCCAGCTGTTGAATTGGTTTGGGCATGGTAGCCGAGAAGAGCAGGGTCTGGCGCGTGTTCGGCGTAGCGGCCATGATGATGTTGATGTCATCGATGAAGCCCATGTCCAGCATTTCGTCGGCTTCGTCGAGGACGATAGTCGTAATGTGACTCAAATCGATGGTGCCGCGTTTCATATGGTCGATGAGGCGGCCCGGCGTAGCGACGATGATCTGCGGGCATTTGCGCAGGCGGCGCAGCTGACGTTCCATGTCCTGGCCACCGTAGATCGGCAGGGCCTGGATGTTGGTGAACTGGGCCAGGTGGTTCAGTTCTTCAGCAACCTGCATGGCCAGTTCACGCGTCGGCGACAGGACGACGGTCTGGATATCCTTGGACGGTTCGGCTTTCAGGATTTTTTCCAGGACCGGGATGCCATAGGCAGCGGTCTTACCCGTACCGGTCTGGGCCTGACCAATCATGTCGCTGCCGCTCATGGCGACAGGAATCGATTCAGCCTGGATTGGCGTCGGTTCTTCAAAGCCCATTTCGTTGAGGGCGCGGATAATGACTTCGCTAATATTCAAATTTTGGAATTGTTCTAACATGTACTTCCTCCTTGTTGTGTAACTTATTTATTATAGCATTAATCAAGGGAAAAAGATAGGGGCGGGAGTATAGGAGAAGACTTGCATAAAGATAAACGTTAAACTTGATTTTACTGGCTTTTTATAAATAAAGTATCACGTTTAAGTTAAAAATATTCGGAAAAGTTCTGGAAAAAGCCTTGCAAATTACAAAAGGGTATGATAACATACAAAGCGTCAACAGACAAACAATCCAAAATAAAAATGCGTTGAAGAGAACTAGTAAGTTCCGGAATGTTTCCAGAGAGCTGCCGGGTGGTGTGAGGCAGCAGCGGCACGGAACAGAACTCATCTCTAAGCAGCTCGCTGAAACAAAAGGAGTAGGTGGAGCCGGGGCCTGGCCGTTAACAGACAGGAGGGTATCGACAGTTGTCCGTACCTGTAGAGAGCCTATCTTCGGATAGGAATTAGAGTGGTAACGCGTAAGTATAATCTTTCGTCTCTTTGAGACGGAAGATTTTTTTATTTTGATTGTGTAATGATTTATTTTAAATTTATTTCATAATCATAGGAGAGATGCAGTATGAAAAACGTAGAACATTACAAAAAAGGTTACTTTATGCCCCCCGTTGTCGATATGTCCTGGACACAGAAAGAATATCCCGATAAAGCGCCGATTTGGTGCAGCGTCGATTTGCGCGATGGTAACCAGGCCCTCATCATTCCTATGAGCCTTGAAGAAAAGATTGAATTCTATAAAGTCTTAGTCGGTATGGGGTTCAAGGAAATCGAAGTCGGCTTCCCGGCTGCTTCGGAAACGGAATTTGAATTCCTGCGCTACTTAGTTGATCACGATATGATTCCTGATGATGTCACGGTCCAAGTCCTGACCCAGGCTCGCGAACACATCATCCGCAAGACCTTCGACGCCCTGAAGGGCGTCAAGAACGCTATCGTCCATGTTTACAATTCCACGTCTTTTGCCCAGCGCCAGCAGGTCTTCCGCAAATCGAAGGAAGAAATCAAGCAGATTGCCGTTGACGGTGCGAAATTATTACAGCGCCTGACGGACGAAGCCGGTGCCAACTTCCGCTTTGAATATTCGCCGGAAAGCTTCACCGGTACGGAACCGGAATATGCTTTGGAAGTTTGCAACGCCGTCCTCGATGTTTGGAAACCGACGGCTGACCGCAAGGCCATCATCAACCTGCCGTCGACGGTACAGATGTCCATGCCTCACGTCTTCGCTTCGCAGATTGCCTATATGTCGCAGAACTTGAAATACCGGGACAACGTCATCTTATCGGTTCATCCCCACAATGACCGCGGCACAGGCGTTGCCGATGCTGAAATGGCTATGCTCGCCGGCGCGGACCGCGTTGAAGGGACTCTGTTCGGCAATGGTGAACGGACGGGCAACGCCGACATCGTCACCATCGGCATGAACATGTATGCCTTAGGCGTCGATCCGGGCCTGGATTTCTCCAACATGCCGAAACTGGTGGAAACATACGAACGAGTGACCCGCATGCATGTCCATCCGCGTCAGCCTTATGCCGGCCAGCTGGTCTTCGCCGCTTTCTCCGGTTCCCATCAGGACGCCATCGCCAAGGGCATGCATTTCCGAGAAGAAAACAACGAACAGTACTGGACCTGCCCGTATCTGTACATCGACCCGCATGATGTGGGCCGCACGTACGATGCCGACGTCATCCGCATCAACAGCCAGTCCGGCAAGGGCGGCGTAGGCTTCATTATGGAACAGAACTACGGCATCGACATGCCGAAGAAGATGCGCGAAGACTTCAGCTACTTCGTCAAGGAAGTTTCGGACCACAAGCATCAGGAACTGAAACCGGCCGAAATCTACGACGTCTTCCAGAAGAATTACCTCAATGCCGAAACGCCGCTGAAAGTCGAAGACTTCTCGCTCAAGAAGAAAGGCGACAAATGGGTCGGCAAAGTCCTGGTCCGCGCCAACGACCAAGAAGTCGTCCTCGAAGGGGCTGGCAATGGCCAGCTGAACGCCGTCAGCAACGCTGTCTGCAAAGCCTATGGCATTGAATTCAGCAACCTCGTCTACAGCGAACACGATTTGGACCGCGATTCTGATTCCCGCGGCATTGCTTACTTCGGCCTGACCGATAAAGCCGGCCATACGACCTGGGGCGCTGGCGTCGATACGGACACCATCACGGCTTCTATCTTCGCTTTCATGACGGCCATTAACCGCATGGACGGCATGGCCCAGCGCGTCAAGTTCCGGGCCCTCAAGTCCACGCCGGATACGATTACGGCTTTCAAAGCCACGTCGGGTCAGCATTAAAGTTTAATGCTTGAGGTTTGATGTTTGACGTAAAATCACTTACATCAAACATCAAACCTACCACATCAAACTTAAATATGATAGCGATTCACTATATTATAACTTTCAGAGTTAATTAGCATAAGGAGTGTATATACATATGGGTATGACGATGACGCAGAAGATTCTGGCAAAACATGCCGGCGTCGACTCGGTGAAACCGGGTGATTTAATTACTTGCAGCCTCGATATGGTCCTGGCCAACGATATTACGGCACCGCCGGCCATTGCACAGTTTGATAAGATCGGCAAGCCTGTTTTCGATAAGACCAAGATTTCCCTGGTTCCCGACCACTTCACGCCGAACAAGGATATCAAGTCGGCCGGCTTGGCCAAGATCGTCCGCGATTTTGCCAAGAAGCACGGCATTACGCATTACTTTGAAGTCGGCCGCGTCGGCATCGAACACGTCCTCTTGCCGGAACAGGGCATCGTCGCTCCGGGCATGCTGACCATCGGCGCTGATTCCCATACCTGTACGTATGGCGCTCTCGGCGGTTTCTCCACCGGCGTCGGCTCGACGGACTTAGGCGTCGCCATGGCGACGGGCAAGGCCTGGTTCAAGGTCCCCGATGCCATCAACGTCCACCTGACGGGCACGAAACCGGACGACATTACCGGGAAAGACGTCATGCTGACCCTTATTGGCATGATCGGTGTCGACGGCGCCCTCTACCAGTCCCTGGAATTTACTGGCGAAGGCGTTGCCGCCCTGGATATGACCGACCGCTTCACCATTGCCAACATGGCTATCGAAGCCGGTGCCAAGAACGGCATTTTCCCCGTCGATGAACAGACCATCGCTTATGAAAAGGGCCGCGTCCCCGATGGCTACGACATCGTCACGGCCGACGAAGATGCTCATTACAGCCGGACTGTGGAAATCAACTTGTCCGAATTGAAACCCGTCGTCGCTTTCCCGCATCTGCCGGAAAATACTAAGGTCATCGGTACCTTCGGCGACATCAAGATCGACCAGGTCGTCATCGGCTCCTGCACCAACGGCCGGCTGGAAGACTTGAAGATCGCAGCCGACATCTTCAAAGGCCATAAGGTCCATCCCGACGTCCGCTGCATCGTCATTCCCGGCAGCCAGCACGTCTACATGGAAGCCATGAAGGCCGGTTATATTGAAACCTTCATCACCGCCGGCTGTGCCGTTTCGACGCCGACCTGCGGCCCCTGCCTGGGCGGCTACATGGGCATCATGACGGCTGGTGAAAAATGTGTCTCCACGACGAACCGCAACTTCCGCGGCCGCATGGGTCACGTCGACAGCGAAGTTTACCTGGCTGGCCCGCAGGTGGCCGCAGCCAGTGCGATTCTCGGCAAGATTGCCGCACCGAAGGAGGTCCGTTAAATTATGACATTAGAAGGAAAAGTATGGCGCTACGGCGATAATATCGATACAGACGTAATCATCCCGGCTCGTTATTTGAACAGCTTCGACCCGAAGGAATTGGCCACGCACTGCATGGTCGACATTGACGAAACTTTTGCCGGCAATGTCAAAGAAGGGGACATCATGGTCGGCGGCCACAACTTCGGCTGTGGCTCGTCCCGTGAACACGCGCCGATTGCCATCAAGGCTTCGGGCGTTCCCGTCGTCATTGCGGCCAGCTTCGCCCGCATCTTTTACCGCAACGCCATCAACGTCGGCCTGCCGGCCCTGGAAATCGGCGACGACGTCGAAAAGATAAAGGCCGGTGACATCCTTTCCATCGACCTCAGTACGGGGAAAATCATCGACAAGACGACGGGCGATACTTTCCAGGCCCCGCCGCTGCCGGGTTTCATCCAGGATATCGCCCAGGCTGGCGGCTTGATCAATTACGTAAAGGAGTCTAAATAACATGGCTAAACATATCGTCGTCATCCCCGGCGACGGAATCGGGGAAGAAATCACGGCAGGTGCCGTCAAAGTTTTACAGAAAATCGATGAAGTCTGCCACATCGGCCTGACTTTTGAAAAGAAACCGGCTGGCGGTACGGCCTATGACCTCTGCGGCTCGCCGTTGCCGGAAGATACGATTGAAGCGGCTAAGAAGGCCGATGCCATCCTCTTCGGCGCCGTCGGCGGCGACAAGTGGGATAACGTCGACCCGAAACTGCGGCCCGAACAGGCTGTCTTAGGGCTGCGCAAGGCCTTGGGACTCTACGTCAACCTGCGTCCGGTCAAAGTGCCGGAAGTCCTGGCTGAATATTCGCCGCTCAAACCGGACATCGTCACCGGCACGGACGTCCTCATCGTCCGCGAACTCGTCGGCGGCATCTACTTCGGCGACCGCTGCGAATCGGAAATCCACAACGGCGTCGAACGCGCCTGGGACCTGGAAAACTACAGTGTTCCTGAAGTACAGCGCATCAGCACGTTTGCCATGAAAGCGGCTCAGAAGCGCCGTCATAAGGTCACGTCCGTCGACAAGGCCAACGTCCTGGCTACGTCCCGCCTGTGGCGCCGCACGGTCATCGACGTCGCCAAGGACTATCCCGATATCGACTTGAATCATTTCTACGTCGATAACTGCGCCATGCAGCTGGCCCTCAATCCGAAACAGTTCGACGTCATCGTCACGAGCAACCTCTTCGGCGACATCCTCAGCGACGAAGCGGCCGTCCTCGGCGGTTCCATCGGCATGATGCCGTCGGCTTCCATCGGCGAAATGACCAGCCTCTACGAACCGATCCACGGTTCGGCACCGGACATCGCTGGCCAGGGCATTGCCAACCCCTGCGCGACCATCCTTTCGGCAGCCATGCTCCTGCGTTACTCCTTAGATGAAGACGCAGCGGCCGACAAGATCGAAAAAGCCGTCGATGCGGCCTTAGCCGACGGCTGGCGCACACCGGACCTCTACAAAGAAGGCTTCAAGAAAGCCGACACCCAGCAGATGACCGACGTCATCATCAGCAAAATTCAATAAATCGTTTGGCTGCAAACTGCTAACTTAATACTCAAAAAGGAGCTGTCACGATGCGACAGCTCCTTTTTTGCACCTATATTATAGTATTAAAGAGAGTCACACCTTGAAAGGTAGCGGCGAATAGTGTATGATGGAAAATAGTTTAAGTACATTTTCAGATTTCGTGTACAGCGAGAGGCAGGATGGAGATAGATGTTAGAATTTCCGATTAAACGCACGATCATTATTGATGATTCCAAAAAGAAGAAGCGAGGCCGCAAGAAAAAAGGCGACGGTGAGAAGACCGTCATCCACGGCACAGTCAATCTGCCCAAGAAGGAACCGCTGAAGAAGCTGGACCCGCTCCCGAAGAACGCCAAGAATCTGGTCATCGTCGAATCGCCGGCCAAGGCCAAAACGATTGAACGCTTTTTAGGCAGCGGCTATAAGGTCATGGCCAGCCGCGGCCACTTGCGCGATTTGCCGCGCAATCAGTTCGGTGTCAATATCGAAGACGGTTTTGTACCGACATATACGAATATGTGGGATAAGCGCAAGCTCATCGAAGACTTGCAGAACGAATACATCCGCTCGAAAAAAGTCTATCTGGCAACGGACCCGGACCGCGAAGGGGAAGCCATTTCCTGGCATTTGGCCCATTTGCTGGAAATCGATCCGCACGATAAGTGCCGCATCATGTTCCACGAAATTACTAAGAAAGCCATCCTCGAGGCCATCAAGGACCCGGAACCGATCGATTTGAAGAAAGTCGACGCCCAGCAGGCCCGCCGCGTCCTGGACCGCATCGTCGGCTATAAATTGAGCCCTCTCCTGTGGAAGAAAGTCTGCAAGGGCCTCAGCGCCGGCCGTGTCCAGTCCGTCGCCGTCCGCCTCATCTGTGAACGGGAAGAAGCCATCAAGGCCTTCGTACCGGAAGAATATTGGACCGTCAGCGGGACCTATACGACGGAAGACGGCCTGACGTTGCCGACGGAACTGACCAAGATCGACGGCAAGAAGGCGGAAATCCCGACACAGGAGGCAGCCGAAACCATTGCTCACGACCTGACCTGGGAAAGCCGCGGCGAAACGCACGACCCCGATATGATTGTAAAAGTCGAAAAGCGCAAGCGCAAACGCCAGCCCCAGCCGCCGTTCACGACGTCGACGATGCAGCAGGAATGTGTCAGCAAGCTCAATTTCGGTGCCAAGAAGACCATGATGCTGGCTCAGCAGCTCTATGAAGGCCTCGATATGGGCGACCAGGGCCATGTCGGCCTCATCACCTACATGCGTACAGACTCGGTCCGCATCAACGACGACATGGTCCAGGCTGCGCGGGAATTCATTACGTCGAACTATGGCGAAGAATATATCCCGGAAAAGCCCCGCGTCTACAAGGCCAAGCAGACCAGTCAGGATGCGCATGAAGCTATCCGTCCGACGTCGCTGGAACTGACGCCGTACAAGGTGTCGGAATTTCTGTCCCGCGACCAGCTGCGCCTGTATACCCTCATTTGGAACCGCTTCCTGGCCAGCCAGATGGAATCGGTCGAAACGGAACACATGGCCATCATCATCGAGAGCGGCCGCTATGAACTGCGGGCTGCCGGCTACAAGGTCCTGTTCAAGGGCTTTACGGAACTTTACGAGGACGCCAAAAAGGACAAGACCCTGGCCGAACTGCCGCACATCTCAGCCAATACCGTCGTCCACAACCAGGCCGTCACGCCGCAGCAGCATTTTACCCAGCCGCCGGCGCGCTATACCGAAGCCAGCCTGATCAAGACTTTGGAAGAAAAGGGTATCGGCCGGCCGAGTACGTATGCGCCGATCATGGATACCATCCAGAACCGCAATTATGTAGAAAAGAAGGACAAACAGTTCGTCCCGACAGAACTGGGCGTCATCATCGTCGATTTACTGAAAAAATATTTCGCCCAGATCATCAACGTCGGCTTTACGGCCCACATGGAAGAAGAACTGGACGCCATCGAGCAGGGCCAGGATACGTACCGTCACGTCCTGCAGGAATTTTATGATATTTTCAAACCGGAAATGGACGAAGCCGAAGAAAAGATGGAAAAAGTCACTATTTCCGGCCAGGATTCGGGACAGGTCTGTGAACTCTGCGGCGCGCCCATGGTCTATAAATTCGGCCGGTTCGGCAAGTTCCTGGCCTGCTCCAATTTCCCGGAATGTCGCAATACCAAGGCCATTGTCGAAGACCTGGGCATTACTTGTCCCAAGTGCGGCAAGGGGACGCTCATCAAGCGTAAGTCCAAGCGGGGCCGCGTCTTCTACGGCTGCAGCCAGTACCCGGAATGTGACTTCGTCCTCTGGAACCAGCCTGTCGATAAGAAATGCCCTGTTTGCGGCAGTATCATGATCGTCAAACATTATAAAAAAGGGCCTGATAAGATTTTCTGCAGCAATGCAGAGTGTGAAAACCATAAAAAAGGTGAGGTAGTGAATGAAGAATAGTGTCTTAGTCATCGGTGCCGGCCTGGCCGGTTCAGAAGCTGCCTGGCAGCTCGTCCGCCGCGGCATCCCGGTGGAACTCGTCGAAATGCGGCCGGTCAAATCGTCGCCGGCACACCATACGGAATATTTTGCCGAACTCGTCTGCAGCAACTCCCTGCGGGCAGCCAATATCGAAAACGCCGTCGGCCTCTTGAAGGAAGAAATGCGTCGTCTGGGCTCGCTCATCATGGACGCAGCCGATACGCACCGCGTCCCGGCTGGCGGCGCCCTGGCCGTCGACCGCGTCCCTTTCAGCCAGTATGTGACGGAAAAACTCAAGAATCATCCTTTGGTCACTATCCGTCATGAAGAAGTGACGGAACTGCCGGATGACCAGATCTGCATTGTCGCCAGCGGCCCTCTGACCAGTGACGCCCTGGCCGATACCATCCGCCGCCTGACGGGGGAAGACTATTTCCATTTCCACGATGCCGCAGCGCCTATCGTCGCCGTCGACTCCCTGGACATGACCAAGGTCTACCGCGCCGCCCGTTATGGCAAGGGCGGGGCAGACTATCTGAACTGTCCCTTTACCAAAGAAGAATATGAAGCCTTCTGGCAGGCCCTGACGACGGCTGAATGTGCTGAGCTCCACGAATTTGAGAAGGACGACAGTGTCTTTGAAGGCTGTATGCCTATCGAAGTCATGGCCGGCCGCGGCATCGACACCATGCGTTATGGCCCGATGAAGCCCGTCGGCCTGGAACTGCCCGGCACGGGCGAATTGCCTTATGCCGTCGTCCAGCTCCGCCAGGATAATGGCAGTGCCACACTGTACAATATCGTCGGCTTCCAGACGCACCTCAAGTTCCCTGAACAGAAGCGGGTCTTTTCTATGATCCCCGGCCTGGAACACGCCGAATTCGTCCGCTACGGCGTCATGCATCGCAATTCCTACATCAATTCGCCGGAACTGCTCTTGCCAACGCTGCAGCTGCGCAAGCAGCCGAATCTCCTCTTTGCCGGCCAGCTGACCGGCGTCGAAGGCTACTTAGAATCGGCAGCCATGGGCCTTTTGGCCGGTGTCAATGCAGCCCGCCTCCTGCAAGGGGAAGACGGCCTGACCTTTTCCAGGCGCACGGCCATGGGCGGCCTGAGCCAATATATCTCCAGCGGCCCGAACGACCATTTCCAGCCGATGAATATTAACTTCGGCCTCATGGAACCGCTGGGCATCAAGAAGCGCATGAAGAAGAAAGAAAAGAACGCCCAGCTGGCTCAGCGGGCGCTCGATGAAATCGAACAAATGAAGGGGGATTACCCATGTCTGAATTAATGTCTACTGAATTCCACGCTACTACGATATGTGCCGTCCAGCGCGACGGCAAGACGGCCATTGCCGGTGACGGCCAGGTCACGATGGGCAACGCCGTCATCATGAAGGGGACGGCCCAGAAAGTCCGCCGCCTTTACCACGGCAAGATCATCAGCGGCTTTGCTGGTTCCGTCGCCGATGCGTTCACCTTATTCGACCATTTCGAAGCGAAATTGAACGAACACAACGGCAACCTCGTCCGCAGCGCCGTCGAACTGGCCAAGGACTGGCGGTCCGACAAGATTCTCCATAAATTGGAAGCCCTGCTCCTGGTCGCTGACAGCCAGCGTATCCTGCTCATTTCCGGCAATGGCGAAGTCATTGAACCGGATGATGGTGTCCTGGCCATCGGTTCCGGCGGTAACTACGCCTTGGCTTCGGCACGGGCCCTTCTGCAGAATACGGACCTGTCGGCCCGGGATATCGCTGAAAAGTCCCTGCATATCGCAGCGGACATCTGCGTCTACACCAACCACAATGTCATTGTCGAAGAAATCTAAGAAAGAGGTATTTCCATGGAAAAAACAGAATTGACGCCAAAACAGATCGTGGCGGAACTGAATAAATACATCGTCGGCCAGAGCGAAGCTAAGAAATCCGTTTCCATCGCCCTGCGCAACCGCTGGCGCCGCAAACGCCTGAGCGAAGACATGCAGGATGAAATCATCCCTAAGAACATCCTGCTCATCGGCCCGACGGGTGTCGGCAAGACGGAAATCGCCCGCCGCCTGGCCAAGCTCGTCGGCGCACCGTTCATCAAAGTCGAAGCGACGAAATATACGGAAGTCGGCTATGTCGGTCGCGACGTCGAACAGATGATCCGCGACCTCGTGGCCAACGCCATCCGCATGGTCCAGGAACAGGAAAGCCAGCGCTATGAAGAAAAGGCGGAAGAAGAAGCCAACAAGCGCATCCTTCAGGTCTTCTGGCCCAAGAAATCCATCAAGGAAAAGGTCAAGAACCCGATGGACGTCTTCTTCAGTAGCGACGATGATGACGACGATACGCCGGAAGAACCGAAGCAGCTCGAAGAACCGAAGTCCGACCGCCGCCAGAAGATGTTTGAAGATATTTGCGCCCACAAGATGGACGACCGGGAAATCGAAGTCGAAGTGGCTGAACAGAACCAGGGTTTCCAGGGCATCCTGACGGGCAATTCGACGGAAGAACTAACCAATAACTTCCAGGAAATGCTGGGCAGCATCATGCCGAAAAAGAAGAAGAAAAAGAAGATGACCGTCGCCAAGGCCCGGGAAATCTTCAAGGAAGAAGAATTGGAAAAATGCCTGGACATGGACATCATCGTCGATAAAGCCATCGAAGCGACAGAAGAATCGGGCATCGTCTTCATCGACGAATTCGATAAGATCGCTGAAAAAGGCCACGCCAACGGGCCGGACGTCTCCCGAGAAGGCGTACAGCGCGATATCCTGCCCATCGTCGAAGGGGCCACGGTCAATACGAAATACGGCCCGGTCAAGACGGACCACATCCTCTTTATCGCTGCCGGTGCCTTCCACGTCTCCAAGCCGAGCGACCTCATTCCGGAACTGCAGGGCCGCTTCCCAATCCGTATCGAACTCCAGTCCCTGACAGTCGATGATTTCCGCCGCATCCTGACTGAACCGAACCAGTCCCTGGTCAAACAGTACAAGGCCCTCTTGGAAACAGACGGCGTCACCCTGGAATTTACCGATGACGGCATCGACGCTATTGCGGAATACGCATACCGCGTCAATTTGGAAACGGAAAACATCGGCGCCCGCCGGCTGCACACGATTTTGGAAAAAATCCTCGAAGATGTAGCCTATGAAGCACCGGATATCGACGAAAAGCACATCGTCGTCAACAAGGAATTCGTTTCGGGCAAACTGAATGACGTCGTCCAAAACGTCGACTTGAGCCATTATATTTTATAAAACGGGGGTACTATGAACCGACCTTATGCAAAATTAACGATTACGAAAAAAGGGGAACGGGCCGCCCGCAGTGGCCACCCCTGGGTATATGGGGAAGAAGTGACCCATGTCGAAGGCACGTATCAGACCGGGGACATCGTCGACGTTTACAGCGATAAGGACCGCTACCTGGGGACGGGCTTTGCCAATGATATTTCCAAAATCCGCGTGCGCATCGTGTCGCGCAATGCCAACGACCGCTTCGATGAAGCCTTCTGGCAGCGCCGGGTCAAGTACGCTCTGGATTACCGCAAGACCGTCATGGGCGATAAGGACTTTGCCTGCTGCCGCCTCATCTTCGGCGATGCCGACGATATGCCGGGGTTGACAGTAGACCGCTACAACGATGTCCTCGTCGCCCAGGCCTTGTGCTACGGTATGGACCAGGTAAAACCGGTCATCTTCAAAGCCCTCGTCGATGAATTGGCTGCCATGGGCGTCACCATCCGCGGCATTTACGAACGGAATGACGTCAAGGTCCGTAAACTGGACGGCATGGAAGAGTATAAAGGCTGGTATGAAGCGGACTTCCTGCCTCAGCCGGGCAGCGTCTTGACGACAATCGACGAAAACGGCATCCTCTATGATGTAGACGTCGAAAATGGCCAGAAGACGGGCTTCTTCCTGGACCAGAAATACAACCGCCTGGCTGTTGCCAAAATCGCCGCCGGCAAACACGTCCTGGACTGCTTCACCCATACCGGGGCTTTTGCCCTCAATGCGGCCAAGGGCGGGGCAGCCAGCGTCACGGCTGTCGATATTTCCCAGGAAGCCGTTGACATGACTAACGAGAACATCCGCCGCAACGGCTTGGAAGCCATCGTCACGGCCAAGCAGGCTAACGTCTTCGACCTCTTGACCGACCTGGCCGACCACAAGTGCCACGACTATGACTTCATTATCCTCGACCCGCCGGCCTTCACCAAGTCGGGCCATACCGTCCGCAATGCCATCCGGGGCTATAAAGAAATCAACTTGAAAGCTATGAAACTCCTGCCCCGCGGCGGTTACCTGGCGACCTGCTCGTGCTCGCACTTCATGCGCGATGACCTGTTCCGCCAGATGCTCCACGATGCCGCCAAAGACGCCGGCGTCCGCCTCCGCCAAATCGAAGGACGCCAGCAGTCGCCGGACCATCCCATCCTCTGGAACGTCCCGGAAACGAATTACCTGAAATTCTATTTGTTCCAGGTCGTATAGTGTTAAAAAGGCGCTGCCTTCGTGTGACAGCGCCTTTTTTTATTCTGCGAAATGCGTATGTTTGACCCGCCAGGCTGTCATCTTGTTGAACAGCCAGAAGCCATAGATGCCCAGCGTGATGAGAGTGAAGAACCACCATTTGATGTAGCTGCCGAAGAGCTGCAGACCTGTTCCATCAAAAGTGAGACGCTGGCCGTCGATGATCGTATTGCGGCAGATCCAGCGGCGGAACATGACTTCGCCCCAAGGGTAGGCGATTCCGAACGTACAAATCGTAATGATGACTAAGATGAGGCCATAGCCGATAAATCCGAGTACAGACCCTTCAAATTTCGATTCCCTTTGTAATAACATAACAAGCCTCCTTTATGATATGTATAGAAATATGATACCATATTTTTTGTTTGACCAATAGGAGGAAAGCATGGTAAAATAAAAAGGTACTTGCGAGTGTGGCGGAATGGCAGACGCACCAGACTTAGGATCTGGCGCCTCACGGCGTGAGGGTTCAAGTCCCTCCACTCGCACCAATGGGACAACCATCACATTGAATGATGGTTGTCCTTTTTTATTGACCCCATAATATCTGGTGCGTTTGACCCCTTTTTGACCCCGCGACGGGGCAAAGTTAAACGAGGTCGATTAATTTATCAACGACTTCCTCTTCAATATCTGGCAAAACGTGACTGTATGTGTCCATAGTCTGCTGGAAGGAAGAGTGACCCAGGCGGACCTGGACGACTTTGAAATGGACGCCCGCTTTGAGAAGTAGTGTGGCATGAGTGTGTCGCAACATATGAAAGGTCAGGTGGAAGCCTGCCAGCTTTCCATATTTATTGGCCGTATGACTGATATATTTCGGATCGTACGGACGTCCATCGCGTCGGCAGAACAATAACCCGTTATCTTCATAGTCTGATGCGGTCATCCTGCTTTTGAGTGTCCACATAATTTGTCGCCGCAAAACAGCCAGCGTCTTGGCATCAACGGAAATGGTACGCCGGGAAGCGGCGTTTTTTGTTGTCGGCGATATAACCGGATTTCCGCCAACGAGAATGACTGTTTGATTGACAGAAATGGTTGATGCTTTCGTATTGACATCACGGATACGCAAACCGAGTATTTCAGAACGTCTCAGACCCGTGTGCAAAGCCACGTAGTATAGATTATAGTGGCAGGGGTTGGAAATGACGCCTAGCAGGCGCTGAGCTTCATTTTTCGATAGTGCGGATACTTGCGTCTTCTGTTTTTGTGGCAATTTAACACCACGCATAGGGGAGACCGGCAGCACACCATCATTGACAGCCTGATTGAGTCCGATTCGGACAACAGCCAATGCATACTGTACAGAGCGGTTACTATAGCCGAGAGCCAGTAAATCAGCAATCAGCTTACGGAACATATGTGGTTGTAAATCGACCAGCTTGATTTTTGCCATAGTTGGTAACACGTATTGACGTAGCTGATATACGTATGATTCATATGTATCCATTGCCAGCGTCGGCCTGGCGCCTCGTAGCCAGATAGACAGCCATTGACCTAAGGTGATATTATAATCGATGTTAGGAGCGGAATGGAGCGTATTTTTGTACTTGTCGCGCCGCTGTTCCGCTTCTTTAATGGTTCGGCCGTAAAAATAATGACGCTTGCCGTCGATGGTCAGAGAGACTTTGTAGCGGCCATCAGGTCTTTTTTTCGTAAAAATCGCCCCTTTTTAAAAAATAAAAATAAACTCATAAGGTGTTTTTATATTTACAAATACACTCAGAAGGTGTATAATATAATTAAAGAAAGGAGGTTACAAAATGAAGAGGTCGGAGCTGTTAAAGATCCTTAAAAAGAATGGGTGCAAGTTGATTGGGCATGGTGGAAATCATGACCTGTATTACAGCCCGATAACGGGAAAGCAATTCCCCGTCTGGCGGCACAATAAGGACATACCGTCAGGAACTATTAAAGCTATTTTCAGACAGGCTGGTATTCAGTAAGGCAAGGGGAGAAATCCCCTTGACCTGATTCATATAAAAAGGAGGACGTCATGAGCAAATATATTTTCCCAGCTACATTCCAATGGGATGAAAAAGACAAAGTATATTACGTAAATTTTCCGGATGTAGACGGCTGCTTTACCGATGGCGCAACCTTGACCGAAGCGATGGAAAACGCAGACGATGTGTTGAATTTAATGGTTTGGAGTATGGAACAGCACAAGCAGGCTATACCCGACCCGACACCGCGGGATAAAGTAAAAGTACCGGAAAATGGATTCGTTAATTTAGTGGTTGCTGATACCGAAGCGTATCAAGATGTCATTGACAGGGAAAATAATCCTATCAAGTATGCACGCAAGAAAGCAGGATTGAATGTAAAAGGATTAGCTGAACTCTTAGGTGCACCGTATCGCACGGTCCAGGAATGGAATGCCGGAAATCGGATGCCGCCCAAATGGGTACAGCGTTTGATTATCGAAAAAATCGAAGCAAATATGTAGTAATTACCCGCTGTTGAGCAATATAGACAGAGTGTTTAAGGCGATTGCTTTAAATTTAAAAATATCTACATCAAACATCAAACTTTCAACTTCATACTCAAAAAGGAGCTGCCGCGATGCGACAGCTCCTTTTGCATTATGCTCGTGTAAAAATTCACAATATTCCCAATTGCTATTGGCAAGGCCTGGCTAAATATGATATACTACGCGTGACACAGAAGGCAGGTTCTTTGATAGCGCCGGATTGGTACCGGAAACGGGCGGATACTGGCGCGGACCGGCCGTGTTTTTGTGTCTGTTTGCTTGTTTGCGACTTGTATCTTGCGAGAGAGCGAGAACGGAGGAAAATCATGGGAAAACAGAATGCAGCTGGCACCATGCCGGCACAGCGCACTTTTTTGTCGATCCGGCAGTTGACAGTTGCCGGTTTTTTGTCGGCCATTACGATTTTTTTAGGCCTTACGGGCTATGGCTTCATTCCGCTGGTCATCATGAATGCGACGATCCTTCATATTCCGACGATTATCGGCAGCCTGACGGCAGGCCGCAAGGTCGGCATGATTGTCGGCTTCATGTTTGGCATTTTTTCTTTTATCCGGTCTTTACAGGCGCCAAGTGCCTTGCTCTTGTTCGCCGTTCAGTATAACGTCGTTGCCGATGCCTTCATCTGTATCATACCGCGCATCCTCATCGGCGTCATTGCTTTTGAAATCTATCGTCATCTGAAAATCCGCGAAGTATGGCGTATTGCCATTACGGCAGTCTTGACGACGGTCTGCCATACGATTCTCTTCCTCGGGTCCTTTACGGCCATCGTCGGCGTCCCCTATGCTGAAGCGCAGGGTATTCCCTTCATGAATGTCATCAACATCATGCTGGGCATCACGGCCGTCAATGGTATCCCGGAAGCCATCGTATCGGGCCTCATCATCACTCCTATCGTCATGGCCTTGCACCGCGCCGGCTTGAAAGTCGCGTAAGGGACGGGGCGCGTGGCTGTTTCGGCTGTCATGCACATGTGGGGGTATCCCTGTTTGAAGTTTGATGTTTGGAGCGATGGCTTTTAAATTAAAGACCATCCGCTAGCCACTAGCCACTAGCTGCTAACCACTTAAAAGGGGCTGTCGCACGTGCGACAGCCCCTTTTTTCCATTCCCTGAAATTAGTTAATGCGAAAAGGGGCGCAATGTGATAAAATATGGAATTGATGACTGTTCAACTAAGACAGAATATGCGAAAGGAATAGAAAGGATTTGTTATGGCTTCGATTTTTTCTCCATTAACTAAAAATATAGGGATTGATTTAGGGACGTCTACAACCCAGGTCTATGTGGAGGGCCGGGGCATCGTCCTGTCTGAACCATCGGTCATGGCGACGGACGAACGGAACAGCAAGATTATTGCTGTCGGCCGGGCCGCCGAAGACTTGTTATCCCGGTCACCGGAAACGGTGAAGCTCCATCGGCCGCTGGTCCACGGCGTCATCGCCGATTACAGTGTTACCCGGACCATGCTGGGGTATATCCTCAGCAAGTGCGTCCGCAGTGTCCAGCGCCTGCGCATTATGATCGGCGTGCCGTCGGCAGCGTCGAATGTCGAGAAGCGGGCCGTCATGGAAGCGGTCTACCAGGCCGGCGCGAAAGAAGCCTTTTTGATCGAAACGGCAGCGGCGGCTGCCCTCGGCGTCAACCTGCCCGTCTATGACCCGGTCGGCAACATGGTCATAGACATCGGCGGCGGTACGACTAATGTGGCCATGCTGTCCCTGGGGGGCATCGTCGTTTCCAAGTCGCTCCACTTGGGCAGCCTTGATTTCAATGCGGCCATCAAAGATTATCTGCGCTATCAGTACGATATCGTCACGGACGATACGACTATCGAGGAAATGAAAGTGACCAATGGTTCGGCGATCCTGCCTTTAGAGGACCGGGGCTATTACTTCATGGGCCGCGGCCTCGACGACGGTCTCCAGCGGGAAATGGCCATCAAATCGAGTGAGCTCTACCACGTCATCGGCAAGCCCCTTATCAAGATCCTCGACCTGGTCAAGGATGTCCTGCGAGAAACGCCGCCAGAACTGGCAGCGGACATCATGGAACACGGCATCGTCCTCACCGGCGGCGGCGCCAAGCTCAAGGGCATGGACCAGCTCTTTACGCAGGAACTGGGCGTGCCGGTCATGGTGGCCCCGGAACCGGAACTGGCCGTTGCCAAAGGCACGGGCATTGCCGTCGCGGATCGTGATAAGTTATCGGCCCTCGTCGAAGGGGCTCAGCGTATATATAGGAGGAGATTTTAAAATTGTTTTCGTTCGGTAAAAGAAGCGTCGTCTTCGTACTCATCTTATTCATCGTCATTGCGCTTGTCGGCTGGGCCTGGCGCCAGCGCGATTCCCTGCCGTTCATCACCAAGCCGCTGATGACGATCATGTCGCCTTTTGAATACGGTGCCAGCCGCGTCATGGACTCCTTGACGTCGAGCATCCACATTGTCGACATCAGCCTGAAAAACCGCATTGAATGGGAATCGCTGGAAAAAGAAAATGCCGACCTCAAGAGCCGGACTGTCGACTACGATGAAGTCGTAGCCGAAAACGACCGCCTGCGGGCGCTCCTCAATTTCAAATCGTCCCACAACCAGTACCAGCTTCTGGCTGGGTCCGTCATTTCCCGTGACTATGGCACGTGGACCAATACGATGATCATCGACGTCGGCAGCGGTGAAGGCGTCGAAAAGGATATGCCTGTCATCACGCCGAGCGGCGTCGTCGGCTTCATCAGCGATGTCTATCCTCATTCGGCTCGGGTCCAGCTCCTGACCGACCCGCGGACGAGCATCGGCGCCATCGTCCAGCGTCCGGAATCGCGCGTTTCTTCTGTCGTCCGCGGTAACGGCAACGTACCGACGGAACCGCAGTTCGTCAACATCGCCAAGGACGCAGATATCCTGGAAGGGGATACACTGGTCACGTCGGGCTTCGGCTCTATCTACCCGAAGGGCCTGCCCATCGGTACCATCGTATCGATCCATCAGAATGAAAATGATTTCGTAAAATATGCCGTCATTCGTCCCAGCGTCGATTTCTCCAAACTGGAAGAAGTCTTCGTCATCTTGAAGTCGGCCGACACCGGGTCTTATGAAAAACCGGAGGTTACGCCGAAACTCGTACCGCAGACGAATCGCGACAAAGTAGAAGGGATCAAAGGAGCCGCAGCCTTATGAAGAAACTGAACTGTATCATGACGGCTTTCATCGTCTTCATTTTGCAGAGCGCTGTCCTGCCTTTTATGTTTAACGGTGTGAGCCAGCCGAACCTCATCTTCGTCTTCGTCGTCCTCATGGCCCTCCATCACGGACAGCGCATCGGCATCATCACGGCCCTGCTGGGCGGCTTTTGTCAGGACGTCATCATCGGCAATTTCTTTGGGATGCACCTCCTGGTCTACCTCATCGTAGCCCTGGTCTGCAGCTACCTGGGCCGGGATATCGACAAGGACCAGTGGGTCCTGACGCTGCTCATCGTCCTGGGCGCGACGGAAGTCGGCCTGGCCCTGACCTGCGGCTTCCTCTTCCTGGCCGGCCAGTACATCAATATTGCCGCCTACTTATTGGAATTCAGCATACCCATGCTTGTTTATCACGGGATCCTGGCCCTGCCCGTAGACCACATCGTCTGGCACTTGCGCCGTGAAGATGCTTTTTACGGGTTTCCCGGCTATCGCTGGTAAATGAAGGAGATTAATTTATGCTTGAAGCGTTACTGAAAAAGAAAAATCAAGATGGCCGCTTCCGGTATCTCTACTGGATCATCATCGTGATTTTCATCATACTCGTCAGCCGGCTGGTCTATTTACAGCTCTTTGCCGGCGAATATTACCACACTCTGGCCGAAGGGAACCGCCTGCGGGCTATTCCTATCGCAGCGATGCGCGGCATCATGTACGACCGCAATGGCCAGATCCTGGTCGGCTCGCGGCCGAGCTTCATGGTCACGTATGTACCGCCTAAAGAAGGCATGAGTGACGAAGAACTGCAGAAACTGGCAGGCATCCTCAACATGCCCGAAGATAAATTGCGGGAAAAGGTCCAGAAAGTCAAGAGTTCCTATGTGCCGACGGTCCTGGCCAATGATTTGACCCAGGATATCGTCACCAAAATCGAAGAACAGCGCAATGACCTGCCTGGCGTCTCTGTCGACGTCCAGCCGATCCGCTATTATCCTTATAAGATGATGGCCGCTCAGGTTTTCGGTTATGTCGGCCAGATCGATGAAGAAGATGCCAAGCGCCTGAAAGGCGTCGAAGGCGTGTCCAACATCACCCAGATCGGCCGGGCCGGCCTGGAAGCTTATTATGACGACCTCCTGCGCGGCAAGGACGGCGGCCGTCAGGTCGAAGTCGATGCGGCCGGCAGCCCGGTCAAGGAAATGGAACGGAAGGAACCCGTCGCCGGCCATAATATGCACTTGACCATCGACCTCTACCTGCAGCAGGCTACGGAACGGGCCATGGACCGCCAGATTGCCAATGGCATCGGCACCCACGGCATCGCCGCCGTCGCCGTCGACCCCAACACGGGCGCTGTCCTGGCCATGGCCAGCCGCCCGGCATACGACCCGAACTGGTTCACCCGGGGCATTACGGAAAAGGAATGGTCCCTCATCAACGACAATCCCAACCACCCCATGGAAAACCGCGTCATTGCCGGTGAATATCCGCCAGGTTCGACGTTCAAGCTGATCACAGGGTCGGCCGCTTTGGAATTGAAGAAAGTCACGCCTGATGAAATGATCTTCGACAGTGGCCGTCACTGGTTAGTCGATATGCGCAACGCCGGTGGCGAAGCCCTGGGCTGGATCAACTTCGTCGAAGCCCTGGCCAAGTCCGATAACGTATACTTCTACGAAATGGGCCGCCGCGTCGGCATCGACGAACTGGTAAAATACGCCCGCATGTTCGGCATGGGCAAGAAAACGGGCATCGCCCTGCGCGGCGAAGCACCGGGCCTGGTCGCCAGTGCGGAATATAAGAAGAAGAATTTCCACGATGAATGGTACCTCGGCGATACGTTCAACTCGGCTATCGGCCAGGGCTTCCAGCTGGTCACGCCGCTCCAGGCAGCGATGATCGTCAGCGAAGTCGCCAACGGCGGCATCCAGTACCGGCCGTTCATCGTCAGCCGTATCGACAATCTCGACGGCACGCCATATAAGATCTTCGCACCGGAACAGGTCGGCACCTTGTCCGTATCCAAATCCACGCTGGACCTGGTCCGCGAAGGGATGCGTAACGTTGCCGAAGAATCCGGTACTGCCGGTTCCTTGTTCGCAGGCTTCCCGATTCAGGTCGCCGGCAAGACAGGGACGGCGGAAAACTTCGGCGGCACGGACCATGGCTGGTTCGTCGCATATGCGCCGTATGAACATCCGCGCATCGTCATCGCCGTCCTGACGGAACAGGGCGGGTTCGGCTCCCTGTCGTCCGGCCCGATTGTCCGTTCCATGCTGGAAGCGTACTTCCATGTCGGCGAATATGCCGAAGGCGCACCGAAGGATAAGGACAAGAACGGCAAAGATAAAAATACTAAAGCCGATAAGAACACCCACGATGGGAAGGGTGACAGTCAGCACGACAGTGATGACCGGTAAGCGCCGGTGACGGCTGCATCCCATCAGAAAGGAAAGTGATTTCATGTCCCAGCTCATCGCCATCGCCTCCGGCAAGGGCGGCGTCGGCAAGACCTTGATCACGGCGGCCCTGGCCGTCCTCTTGCAGCGCCGGGGCCATCGCGTCCTGGCGGCCGATGCCGATATGGGGCTGCGCAACCTGGACCTGCTCTTCGGTCTGGACGGCGCCATCCATTACGATGCCAGCCAGGCGGCGCGGGGCAAGTGCCTGCCCGGCCAGGCCCTGTTGACGGTCGTGCCGGGACTGGATTTCCTGCCGGCCAGCCAGAAACGGACCTGGGAGCGGGTCGATATCCCGTCATACCAGTATGTCCTGGAGTCGCTATCTGCTTCTTATGACTATACGCTCATCGACTGCCCGCCTGGCCGCGATGGCGCCTATAAGGCGGCGACGGCCCTGGCCGATGACATCTTGTTCGTCGTCGGACCGTCGCCGTCGTCGCTGCGCGATGTGTCCAGGCTCATGCAGTATTGCGACCGGCAGAAGCGTTTTCACTACGATGTCATCCTCAATAATTTTTACGCCGACGGCCTCATCACCGCCGATACGGCCCAAACGTGCTTGCAGACCGGCCACCTCGCCGGTCTCTTGCCGCATGATGAAGGCATCGACCGGGCTGCCGGAGAAGGGCGGATTGCCAGCGTATCGGAATCGCTGCCGTTCTGTCAGGCCTTGTCGGCGACGGCAGACTGGCTGGAAACGGGGCAGGCCATCGACACGGCCGCGTTGACGGCCTTACTGCCGAAGCAGCTGGCCCGGCCTGTTTCATCGGGCCTGTCACTGCGCCGCCGTCGTCAGGAATGTCAGAATTGGCGCCACTATCGTCGATAGGAGAGAGAAATGTTTATTCAACGCGAATGGAAAAAATTAGATAAAGTCCTGCTCATCGTGAGCTTCCTCATCGTCTGCATCAGCCTGTGTATCATCGGCAGTGCGACGCATATCAACAAAGGGGCCATCAATTACGACTTCGTCGCCAAGCAGGGGGCGGCTTTCGTCGTCGACTTGATGATCATCCTCTTTTTCAGCCGCTTCGACTATGCGAAGCTGAAAAAATACGCCAAACCCCTGTACATCATCAACCTGCTCATGCTGGTCGCCGTCATGTTCGTCGGCACGTCGGCCCTGGGGGCCCAGCGCTGGATCCAGCTCGGGCCGATTACCCTGCAGCCGTCGGAATTTTCCAAGCTCATCATGATCATCTGCACGGCGTCCATCCTCAGCGACCGCGTAGGCCAGCTCAATACGTGGCGCCAGGTCCTGCCCATCGGCCTCTATGTCGGGATTCCGTTCCTGCTGGTCTTGAAACAGCCTGACTTGGGGACGAGTCTTGTCTTCCTGGCCATTACCTTTGGCATGCTCTTCGTCGGCCGCATCAAGATGTCCCTCTTGCGGAATGTCTTTTTGGCCGGCGTCGTCCTGGCGCCTGTAGGCTGGCATTTTCTCAAGGATTACCAGAAGTCCCGTATTACGGTCTTCCTCAATCCGAATGCCGACCCCTTCGGTGCCGGTTACCACATCATCCAGTCCAAAATCGCCATCGGTTCGGGCATGCTCTTTGGCAAGGGCCTCTTCCAGGGGACCCAGAGCCAGCTGAACTTCCTGCCGGAAAACCACACGGACTTCATCTTTTCCGTCATCGGTGAAGAACTGGGCTTTTTGGGCTGCGTCTTTCTCTTGTTCCTGTATTTCATCCTCGTCTATCGCGGCCTGATGATCGCCAAGGACTGCAAGGACAGCTTCGGCATGATGCTGGCGACCGGCGTCGTGTCCATGTGGGCTTTCCAGATACTGGTCAACGTCGGCATGACCTGCGGCATCATGCCGGTCACGGGGATTCCTCTGCCGTTCATGAGTTACGGTGTCAGCGCCTTGACGACCAATATGATGGGCCTGGGCCTGTTACTGAGTATTTACATGCGTCAACAGACGATGATTTTTTAACCCGCCGTGAAGGAGGAAACTAATTTGTCACATCCCGTGGAGATCGATCCGATTTTATTGAGCAAAGTCAGCAAGCCCGCCCGTTATGTCGGCGGCGAATGGAACAGCGTCGTCAAAGACCACGACGCCGTCAAGCTGACCGTTGCTTATTGTTTCCCTGACGTCTATGAAGTCGCCATGAGCCACCTGGGGCTGCGCATCCTCTATGCGCTCCTCAATGAACGGCCCGATGTGGCGGCTGAACGGGTCTATGCGCCCTGGCCGGATATGGAAGAAGTCATGCGCAGTCAGGGCTATCCGCTCTTTTCCCTGGAAACGAAGACGCCTGTCCGCGATTTCGACATGGTCGGCTTTACCCTCCAGTACGAAATGAGCTTCACCAACATCCTCAACATGCTCGACCTGGCCGGCATCCCGCTCTTTGCCAAAGACCGCGGCGACGATATGCCCCTGGTGGCAGCCGGCGGTCCCTGTGCCTATAACGCCGAACCTTTAGCCGATTATATCGACGTCTTTTTCCTGGGCGAATCGGAAGAATCGACGCAGGTCCTGGCCGATACGATCATCGCCTGGAAAGAGCAGGGGAAGCCTGGCGGAAAGAAGGGCCTGTTGAAACAGCTCTCCCAGCAGCCGGGCAACTACGTGCCGTCTTTCTATGAAGACCACTACGATGACAACGGCGATTTCCAGGGCCTGACTGTGACCGAACCGGGGGCACCGGCAGAAATCGAGAAATGCGTCGTCTCCGATGTGGAACACGTCTTTTTCCCGACCAAGCCTATCGTCCCTAACATCGACATCGTCCACAACCGGGCCGTCCTGGAACTCTTCCGCGGCTGCAGCCGGGGCTGCCGTTTCTGTCAGGCCGGCATGCTTTACCGGCCGGTCCGGGAAAAATCGCCGGAACACCTGGCGGACCTGGCCAAACAGATTATCGCCAATTCCGGTTACAATGAAATTTCCCTCATGAGTCTCAGCTCGGCTGATTATTCGTGCCTGCCGGAACTGGTCGACCAGCTCCTGGATGAATTTAAGGGGCAGAAAGTCAGCGTCAGCCTGCCGTCACTGCGGGTCGACAGCTTTTCCGTCGACATCGCCAAGAAGGTCCAGCAGGTCCGCAAGAGCGGCCTGACCTTTGCGCCCGAAGCGGGGACCCAGCGCCTGCGCGACGTCATCAACAAGGGCGTCACCGAAGAAGATTTGCTGGCAGCCTGTGAAAATGCCTTCCAGAACGGCTGGTCCACGGTCAAGCTCTACTTCATGATGGGCTTGCCGACGGAAACCGATGAAGACCTGGCCGGCATTGCCGATTTGGCCTATAAGGTCCTCAACTTGTACCGCAAGGTGACCCACAAGAACAACGGCAAGGTCACGGTTTCCGTATCAAGCTTCGTGCCCAAGTCGCACACGGCCTTCCAGTGGTTCGGCCAGCTGCCCATCGAAGAAATCGAACGGAAACAGCAGTACATCAAGGGCCTTATCAACGACAAGCACATTTCCTATCACTACCACGACGCCAAGACGGGCCGCCTGGAAGCGACCTTCGCCCGCGGCGACCGCCGTATGGGCAAAGTCCTTTACCAAGCCTGGAAATTGGGCTGCAAGTTCGACGGCTGGACGGAAATGTTCGATTACGATATGTGGATGAAGGCCTTCGACCTGGCCGGCATCGACCCCGATTACTACGCGGCCCGGACGCGCAGCCTCGACGAAGCTCTGCCCTGGGACCACCTGAGCAACGGCGCTGCCAAGGCTTATTTGAAACGTGAATGGCAGAAAGCCACGGTGGCTGAACTGACCCACGACTGCCGCCGCCTGCCCTGTACGGGCTGCGGTGTCTGCCCGCACCTGGGCGTATCCATCATCGACAGAAAGGAAGGGGACGACCATGGAAAGACTACGTTTAGCTGTTAAGAAGGACGGGGCCCTGCAGTTCCTGTCGCACCTGGATTTTGCCCGGGCCGTGCGCTACGTCATTATCCGGGCCAAGCTGCCCATCTGTTATTCCGAAGGCTTCAATCCCCATATGAAGCTCAGTTTCGCCTCCGCCCTGGGCGTCGGCGTCTCGGCCGATGTGGAATACCTCGACATGGAACTGGCGGAAAAACTGCCTGTCCCCGACGTCATGGAACGGATGAACGCCATGTCGCCTAACGGCTTTGCCGTCCTCGACGGCAAGTACGTCGATGCCAAGGCGCCGAAGTTGATGGCCATTGCCAACTACGCCGTCTATACCCTGCGCGGCCCGCTGACGGAAGACCTCAGCCAGGACGGACTCAATCAGATCCTGGCGAAGTTCAACGACGCGCCCAGCGTCCTCTATGAAAAAGTATCCCATAAGGGCAAGCACCGCGTGCGGACCATCGACGTCAAGCAGCACGTCGTTGAAGCCGTCCACGGCAACGTCAAAGAGAGCAATGTCTATTTGACCGTCGGCATCTACCAGACCGGCGAAGGGGCCATCAAGCCGTCCCAGGTCTGGGAAATATTGGGTCATGAATTTGGCCTGCCCATCCATACGGACATGATGCTGGCCCGCCGGACGGGCATCTTCGTCCGCAAGGAAGATGGCAAGAAATATTCATTATTCGAGGGATAACATAATATGAAAGGAACACTGTACTGCGTCGGCGTCGGCCCGGGCGATCCGGAACTGCTGACCCTGAAGGCGCTGAAAATCATCCGCACCTGTCCCGTCCTGGCCGTACCCCAGAGCCGGACAGGCGTCGTCACGGCCCAGGGCATCCTCATGAAAGCCCTGGACGGCTGTGGCATTACCATCGACGACAAGACCGTCATCGCCATGGATTTTCCCATGACCCGTGACGACCAGGTCCTGAAGGGCGCTCATGAAAAAGCGGCGCGCCGCCTCAGGGACGAACTCGACGAAGGCCGCGACGTCTGCCTCATCACCCTGGGCTGCCCGACGGTCTATGCGACCAGTATCTACGTCCACCGCCTGCTCCGCCAGGCCGGCTATGCGACGGAAATCGTGCCCGGCGTGCCCAGCTTCTGTGCCGTCGCAGCCGAGCTCCAGCAGCCGCTGTGCGAAAAAGATGAGGCCCTCATCGTCATCCCCGGCAATCATAAGCACCGCCGGGACCTGCTGGCCCTGGACGGCAGCAAGGTCATCATGAAGCCGTCCGGGAAACTGGGCCCTATCCAGGACGAGCTGCGGGACTTGCAGCTCCTGGACAAGACGGCCATGATCGAGCGCTGCGGCCTGCCGGGAGAAACGGTTTATGAAAAAGCGGCCGACGCCAAAGATACGGGCTATTTCGCCGTCTTGCTGGTGAAATAATCTGGGCCGGAGTTATGAATTTGTCCGCACAGGAGGAATGAGAAGATGAAAACAATCATAGGCAATGTCATGCCAGAAGAAACGCGCATGGCGATCCTGGAAGATGGCCGTCTTCGCGATTTCGCCGTCGAACGCAATGACGACATGCACATCGTCAATCATATCTACAAGGGGACGATCCAGAACATCCTGCCGTCGCTGCAGGCCGCTTTCGTCAACATCGGCCGCCACAAGAATGCTTTCATCTATATGGGTGATATGTTCCCGCGGGCGGCGTCGAAAGAGGAAATCCAGCAGATGCACCTGTCCATAGGTCAGTCGGTCCTGGTCCAGGTCATCAAGGACGAACAGGGCATGAAAGGACCCAAAGTCACGACCAATGTCAGCCTGGCCGGCCGTTATGCCGTCCTCATGCCGACGGTCGATTATATCGGCGTCTCTAAAAAAATCCGCGACGAAGAAGAACGCAACCGCCTGCGCCGCATCGTGTCGGAAATCAAGCCTGCCGGCATGGGCCTCATCATCCGCACCGTCGCCAAAGGCGTGTCCCGGGAAGAACTCTTAGGCGACTTGAAGTATCTCCTGGGGACCTGGGACAGTATCTGCCAGCGCTATAAGCTGGCCCGCAAGCCGACTCTCTTATATCGCGAAGCCGACCTGGTCATGCGCATGATCCGCGACCATTTTACGGCCGACGTCAAGCAGGTCGTCGTCGACAGCCGCGAGGCTTATGAACGGATCTGCCAGGTCTTCCCGGATCCGGCCTGGCGCAGCCGCGTCCGCTTTTACGAAGGCGCCGCGCCTATTTTTGAACACTATGGCATCGAAGACAGCCTGAAAGGCCTCATGTCGCGCATCGTGCCCCTGCCGTCAGGGGGCAATCTGGTCATCGACCATACGGAAGCCCTGACGGTCATCGACGTCAACAGCAGCAAGTATACAGGCAACGGCTCGACCTTGCAGGATACGATTTTCCACGTCAACAAGGAAGCCGCCGTAGAAATCGCCCGCCAGCTGCGCCTACGCGACATCGGCGGCATCATCATCATCGATTTCATCGACATGGCCCAGCCGACGAAACGCGACGAGATTTTGCAGATCCTAACCCGCGAGACGGCCCTGGATTGCACCAAGACCCGCGTCCTGGGCATGACGGCGCTGAATCTGGTGGAAATTACCCGCAAGAAGGCCCGCCAGAGCCTCTATCAGGTCCAGTTTAGCTCCTGCGATGTCTGCGGCGGTTCGGGCGTCCTCTATTCGCCGGAAACCGTGGCCATCCAGATTATCCGCCGCCTGCGCCACCTGGCCGGGAGTCATCATCTGCAGGGCGACGTCCTCATCGAGGCGCATCCCGATGTCCTGGCCCTGCTCAAGGATAAGAAGCGCAAAGCCGAATGGGAACGGGAACTGAAGCGGACCCTTTATTTTGAAGAATCGCACCACCCGAATCGGGAAGTCTTTTCCATCTTGTCCTATCAGCCCTGACAGCACCGTGGCTGGCAGGACAGGTGTCGTAGAAATGGCTTGTACTTCTGCCTGTCTTATACTATAATTAATACAAAGTATTACGGATAGCTATATATAGTAGACATAGGGAGAGGAGGCGGTTGTGATGCAGACGCTCCGCTCGCGATTCCTGACTATCATCTGCGGCGTGTCGCTGACGCTGTCCATGGTCTTTGGCGCCCTCGCTGTCATTCTCGTCGCTCACGATGAAACCATCATTGCCGCCAGGACGCTCAATGGTCAGGCAGCTCATGTCTATACGACGTTGAACCCCATTTTCATCCAGTCTGAAGATATCGTCCATTACATCGGCAACACGATCGAACACGAAGTCAAGGACCCGCAGGAACTGCGCGATAAAGCGTATCGGGACCGCTTGGAAGACAAGGTCCGGCGGTCTTTTTATAATGCCATCAGCGGTATCGACGGCGTTCAGGGTTATTATCTCCACTACAATGAAGATATATCCGGTACGCCCGACGGCTTCTGGTATGCCCGCCGCAATTCGCGCTACGATTTTACGATTCAGCCGATTACGCCGGTCAAAGCCTATGGAGAAAAAGCCGTGAACCGGACGAACTGGTATTACCGGCCTTTGCGGACGAAACAGGCCCAATGGCTCGAACCGTATATCAATGGTAATAACAGCGTCCATATGATTACCTATGTCATGCCTATCTTCGTCAAAGGCCAGTTCGTCGCCGTCGCCGGCGTCGACATCGATTTCAACGTGCTCTGCGACGTCGTCGGAGCCATGAAAGCCTATCAGGATGGCTATGGCTTTTTGTTCAAAGATGGGCAGACCGTCTATTTCCATCCCGATGGCAAAGGCATTGAGCCTGATTTTAATCCGGATTTTATGATTCTCCAAAACGGTGATCTGCTGCAGCGGTCGGCAACGGAACAAAAGCTGATCCATTACGAGTATAAAGGCATACCCATGGCCTTAGCCTTCACCACTTTTCGTAATGGTATGAAACTGGCCATTACAGCGCCGGCCGATGAAATCTACGCCGGCCGCCGGACGATGATCTTCCTGGTCCTGGCCATTACAATCGTCGTCGGCCTGGGTTCGACCATCCTAGCTGTGAAGGCGGCCGACCGCATCGTCCGTCCTTTGCAGGATATCAGCGCAGCTGCCCGCCGCCTGGGCCGCGGGGAATACGACCAGCATCTGACCTATACCGGTCACGATGAAATCGGCAGCCTGGCCAGCCACATGAACGATACGATGGAACGGATGCGAAACTACGTTGGCGCCATGCAGAAACAGGCCTATCAAGATGAACTGACGTCTGTGAAGAACGTTGCCGCTTACGATAAGAAGGTATACGACCTGAATCAGAAAATCTCCGCCGGCCAAGCTGCCTTTGCCGTAGTCATGGTCGATTTGAACCAGCTCAAGGAAGTCAACGACCGCTTTGGTCATGAAAAAGGGAACATCGCTTTGCAGACTTTGTGTCGGGCCGTCTGCCGCCTTTACAAGCACAGTCCGGTTTACCGCATCGGCGGCGACGAATTCGTCGTCATCCTCGAAGGCGAGGACTACGATAACCGGGACGCTTTGTTCCAAAAAGTCCAGGCTTTCGAACGCATCCGCGATTTGAAAGCCGCTCAGCCGTGGACGCAGCTCGCCGCTTCTGTAGGCATGGCCGTCTACGACCAGACTTGCGATGCCACGTATCAGGCCGTCTTCAACCGGGCCGACGCCAGGATGTACGAACAGAAACAACACCTGGCCCCACGGACGTAAAGACGGCGAAACGTGTCCTTTCCTACTGTGTCTGTTTTATAATAAAAGAAAGTACTGGCTGGCAAGAGGAGAGGAAAGATATGGATGCAGATAGAGAGGAAGTACGGCAATTTTTACAGACTTACCCTAAAAAGACGCTGGACCTCGACGTATTGCAGGACGCTTTTGCTTCCTGGGATTACAGCCGTTTCCGGCCTGCTGTAGCGGCGCTCTTAGCCGATGGCAGCCTGATAGCGGTCCGTTCGGCCGGCGTCGATTTCAGCGGCTTACCGCGGCGGCTGAAACGGGTACCGGCTAAGCTCTTTTCGTCGGTGACGACCATCCAGACTGAAGCCATTCAACTGGCCTTGTCGGAAAAACTCGATTTTTCTTTTTACTATGAACAGCCTTTGACAGCTTGGCAGGCTGATTTGCCGTATATCAGGAAACTGAGTGCCTGGCTTTCGCAGGGGCTCCCGCAGGGACCGGCTTCGCTCCAGCAGCGGTCGTGGGATATTTTCGCCGACGAGAAATACCTCCTGGAAAAGGGGTCAGGCTTATTGAAGCGCTTGGGATTGACGACGGCTGATTTGAACATCTGTGACCAGCCAGCCCCACTCATGATGGCGGTCCAACTGCAGCTATCCGCAAACAGCAGGCCGCCCAGGGCGAAGCGAGGAAGCTGGCCGCACTGCATCAACGATTGGATGTGAAGAACGAACGCCTCCTCTTTGCGGCCGATGATGTGCCTGAAGGTCTCGTTGAAGGGCTGGAAACGATTAAAACGGCAAACGGCCTGGCCCAGGCTGTCACGCCCATCCTGGAACAGGCTGAAACGGTCCGGGAAGATGTCGACAGACGGCGCAGTGCCTGCGACGAACAACGGGAAAAATTCCGGACATACTGCGAAAAGAACGTGGCTGATGTCAAGCTGCGCAGCAGCATCGTCGACGGCCTCCGCTATAAGCGGGACTATACGGCCTACCTGGAATGGCAGGACAAGAGCCGGGAACGGCTGGAACGGGTCATTTCCGTTTCTGAAGAAGAACGGCAGAGCCATTGTGCTCATCTGGAACACATGCTAAACCACATGATCCTCCATTTGCAGGATGTCTGCACCGGCTTAGGGGAGCTGGCGGCCAAAACGCGCATCAAAATCGGAGAGACGACGAAGGATATTTTCCAGATACAAGTGCCGCCCTGGCAGGATACGGCAGCCCGTACGTCAATCCGCGATTATCTCAATGCCTTGACGGCCGAGCTGGACCGAGCCGACGAGGAGGAAGAGCCAGAAGTAAAATCCCGGGCCATCCTGGAAAAAAAGCTGCGGACCCAGCCAATGCTGCGCTGTATTTTCGGCAATCAGACCATTAAAGTCCGCTGCCGCAAGGCGACGAGTGGCAATACTTTCTCAGAACGGCCTTTTTCCTGGGAAGAATCGAATAAATGGTCTGGCGGTGAAATGTGGAGCAAGAACATGGCCCTTTTCCTGGGTTGCCTGAATTATTTGTCGGAAAAGCGCTGCCACCTGCGCCGGGCTAAATACAATACGCGTGTCGTCATCGCCGACAATCCTTTTGGCAAGGCGTCGAGCGACCACGTCCTCAGTCCGGTCTTCTTCATCGCCAAGCAGCTGGGCTTCCAGATTCTCGCCTTGACGGCCCATCAGGAGGGCAGTTTCATCCGCAAGTATTTCCCTGTCGTCTACAGCTGCCGCTTCGCCGAAATGGCCAACAAGAAGGGAAAAGTCCTGGTACCGGATAAGGAAATCAAGACGGCCTTTTTTGAAGAACGCCATCCCGAAAGCCTGGCCCGCCTCGACGAATACGAACAATTGGGCCTTTTCTGAGGAGGCCAGGGCGGCGAAGGGGAAAGATGTACAAAAACGATAAAATGTGATACTATTTGTAGGGGCTGGAACATGGTGGTTTGCGCCGTCATGTGGAGCCCCTTTTTTCTTAATGTTTGAAGTTTGACGTTTGAAGTTTGAGGTGATGCTTTTAAATTTACACCTTCGCACATCAAACATCAAACTTTTAAGGAGGTCTTTCCTTTGCGTATTGTTGTCGTAGGGGCTGGCAAACTGGGGTACAGTATTGCCGAGCTGTTATCGAATGAACAATTCGACGTCGTCGTCGTCGACCATAATGAAGAACGGCTGGAAGTCGTCAAGAATAATCTCGATGTGTTGACGGTCCTGGCCAACGGGGCCAGCCCGATCACCATGAATGACCCGGACATCCGCGGTGCCGATATCCTCGTCGCCTGCACGGCCGTCGATGAAGTGAATATGGTGGCCTGCATCATGGCCAAGAAGCACGGCATCAAATATACGGCAGCCCGTATCCGGGACATGCAGTTCCTGTCGGAAGCCAAGGATTATCTCAAGCAGAATTTCGACATCGACCTCATGCTCAACCCGGAAATGATTACGGCCCGCGAAATCAACCGCATCCTCATGACGCCGGCAGCGCTCAACGTCGAAGATTTCGCCAATGGCAAGGTGCGGCTCTTTGAAACCAAGGTCCGCCGCCATTCGCCGCTCATCAACATCCCCTTTAAAGACATGAACATGCCGCCGTCTATCCTGGCAGGCATGATTTTCCGCGACCACCGCATGATCATCCCTCACGGCGATGACTGCCTGTTCCCGCGGGACAATGCCTACTTCATCGGCGATCCCAAGGCCATCGAGAAATTCAGCAAGAACTTCGTTCCCAGCGATACGAAAATGGTCGAACGGGTCATCATCATCGGTGCCGGCCGGACCGGCCGCTTTCTGGCGCCCATGCTCGATAAGGAAGGCATCAAGGTCAAGATTTTCGATAAAGACCGCGAACGCTGCCGTCAGGCGGCCGAGCTCCTGGACAATGGCCTGGCTATCTACGGCGACGGTACGGATATCGACCTGTTGGAACAGGAAGGCATCGCCGATGCAGACGTCGTCATCTGCCTGACCGATGACGACCGGCTGAACCTCATGCTGGCCCTCATCGCCAAGCATCTGGGCGCCAAGAAGACCATCGTCCGCGTATCGCGCATCGAATACAGCGACCTCATGGAAAAAGTCGGCGTCGACATCGTCTTGTCGACGCGCCTCTTGTCGGCCAGTGAAGTCCTGGCCTTTGCCCGCCGCGGCGGCGTCGTCTCTGTTTCCCTCCTGGAAGGGGCCAAGGCCGAAGCGGTGGAAGTCATCGTACAGGACGGGGCTCCCGTAGCCGGTAAACGCCTCATGGATGTCCGTCTGTCCAAGGAATGTCTGGTCTGCGCCTATGTCCGCGACGGCGAAGCCTATATCCCCAATGGCCAGTCTGTCCTCATGGCCGGGGACCGGATCATCCTCTTCATCCAGACCGAGTACTCCAAGAAGGTCATGAAGTACTTCAAAGGCAGGGAATAATCATGAACCGCAGTATCGTCTTTTATCTCGTCAGCCGCCTGGCCCTGATCAATGGCTTGGCCCTGGTCATTCCCATGCTGGCTGCCTGGTGGTGGGGCGAAGCGGGGCTCCGCTATTTTGCTCCGGCCCTGGCGGCTGCCTTGATGGTGGCGGCGTTCTGCCAGTACCGCGGCCGCCATCACAAGCGCCACCTGGGACCGGGCGAAGGGGCCTGGTACATGGTATCGGCCTGGGTCCTCTTGGGACTCCTGGGCATGATTCCCTATGTCATGGCCGGTATCTTTGCGTCGCCCGTCGATGCCTTCTTTGAAAGTGTGTCGGCTTTTACGACGACGGGGACGTCGTGCCTGGCTGATGGCGGGGCAGCCCTGCCGCAGTCCCTCTTGTTATGGCACAGCCTCATGGAATGGCTCGGCGGCCTCAATTTCATCCTCATGCTAGTTTCGGTCATGCCCCAGGTCAGCGGCTGTTTCGGCCTGACCCTGTCGGTTCACCAGAGCGTGGCCTTCAGTCCCATGGTCGCCCGTATGCAGGAAGCGGCCCGCCAGGCCGGACGCATCTACTTGGCCATTACGGCCTTTTCCATGCTCCTGTACTGGCTGGCCGGCCTGCCTTTGGGCATGGCTATCAACCAGGGGTTCATGACCATGTCGACCAGCGGCGGCGACGCTCTCTTTGATTTTTCCCGCTATGACAGCCTGGCCCTGGAAGCCGTCGGTGCCGTCTCCATGCTCCTGGCCAGCGGTAATTTCCTGCTCTACTGGAAGGGATGGGAACGGCGCGATTTCAAGGGACTCTTCAAGGATGCGGAGCTGCAGGTCTTCCTGGCGGTCCTGGTGGCCGCAGGGCTCGTCGTGTCTTTCCATTTATGGCGTTTCGGCGTCTATGACGGCTGGGACAACCTGCGCTACGGCTTTTTCCAGGTCCTGTCCTTCAGCAGCACCAGCGGGTTTGCCTCGGCATCGTATCAGGACTGGCCGGAATTTGATAAATACGTCCTCTTCGCATTGGCCTTTGTCGGCGGCTGTATCGGTTCGGCTACGGGCGGCCTCCGGGTCATGCGCTTCATGGTCCTCTTTAAGATGGCGGCTCAGGAAATGCGCCGGACCCTGCATCCGCATATGGTCATTTCCCTGAAGGTCGACGGCGTCCCGGTCGACATGAAGATCATCAGCCGCGTCCTCAGTTATTTTTTCCTGTTCATGGCGACGTTTTTTGTTTCCATGCTGATCATCTCTTTGTCCGGCGTCACGCCCATGCAGGCTATGGGCATGGCCGTCGGCTGCCTGTCCAGTGTCGGTTCGACGATGGACCTCTTTGGCGTAGCCGATGTCTCTGTCTTGCCGGCATGGACTAAGATTTATTGCAGTTTCCTCATGATTTTAGGACGCGTCGAAATCTTTTCCTTCCTCGTCGTCATCCAGACCGCATTCGGGTATCTGCGGCGGCGCTGGTAGGAGGTGCATCATGAATATACGGATTATTTTATTCGTCTTGGGGAAATTGGCCCAGGCCTGCGGCCTGGCTCTGATTATTCCCTTTGTTGTCGCCCTTTTTTATGGGGAAAGCAGCCTCATGGCATTCCTGGTGGCCATCGTCATCAGTCTCTTCCTGGGGCGCCTGTTCATGGGGCAGGGCCATCGGCCGACCGACAGCCTGACTGTCCGTGAAGGCGTAGCCATTACGGCCCTGGGCTGGATCATGATTACCTTGCTGGGGATGATTCCCTATGCCGCCGGCGGCTATTTGTCCGTCCTGGACAGCATCTTTGAATGTATTTCCGGCCTGTCCGGCACGGGGGCGACGGTCATCGACGACATCGAAGGCCTGCCGGCCAGCCTGGTCCTCTGGCGGGCCCTGACCCACTGGTTCGGCGGCTTGGGCATCATCGTCATCTTCATCGCCGTCTTTCCGCAGTTCGGCAAGGGCATCGTCCACATGTTCAACGCCGAAAGCACGGGTCCCCGGTCGGACCGGACCTTGCCGCGCATCAAGGAAATGGCCAAGGCCCTGTTCACGGTGTATGTCGCCTTTACGATTGTTTCGACGCTTGTCTTCATGCTCTGCGGCATGCCGTTCCTCATCGCCGCCGACCATGCCTTCGCGACCATCGCGACGGGCGGCTTTTCGCCGTATAATGACAGTGTGGCCCATTTCCACAGCCCCGTTATTGAACTGTGTCTTTCTTTCTTCATGCTCATCAGCAGTGCCAACTTCGGCATGTACGTCGCCGCCTGGCAGAAGGGCTTTAAAGTCATCCTGGACGACACGGAATTTCGCGTCTATCTGGCCATCGTCGCCGTGGCGACGGCGGCGATGAGCCTCGACCTCGTCTTAGCCCAGCAATGGGATGGCGTCGAAGCCCTGCGCCAGGCCTTTTTCCAGTCCGTGTCCATTTCGTCGTCGACGGGGCTTGTCTCCAACGACTTCGACCAGTGGCCGGTCTTCTCGAAGTTCATCCTCCTGGTCTTGATGTTCGTCGGCGGCTGCGCCGGTTCGACGACAGGCGGCCTGAAGGTCACGCGTATCATGCTGCTGGTCAAGACCCTTGCTGCCATCATCCGTCAGAAGATGCATCCCAACCTGGTCCTGCACATCCGTTCCAATGGCGAAGAATTCTCGATGGACCTCATTTACGGCGTGGCCAGATTCTTCTTCGTCTATACCATGCTCGGCGTCCTCTGGACGTTCATCCTGGTCTTTGACGGCGTGGCCATCTTCGATGCCATCGGCCTCAGCGTATCGACGATGGGCAGCTGCGGACCGGGCTTCGGCCAGTTCGGCGCGACCGCGACTTGTTCGGCCCTGCCGCCGCTCAGCAAGGTCGCCCTCTGCTTTTCCATGCTCATGGGCCGGCTGGAAGCCTTTCCGGTCCTGGCCATCCTCATGCCGTCTTTCTGGCGCCACCGCAACAGCTGGTAATTGGGGGGAATCCCTTGCATGAGACTATCCCTTTGCCGTATAATAAAGACAATATTATCGTTACTTTATCTTTTATCAAAGGGGGAATTACCTATGAGTTTTTGGGAACAAATGGCGAAGACCATCGATGCAGGCGAAGAAAAAAAGAAGAAGGAAGAGCTCTATCAGAAGACCTTCCATGAATTAGCGGAAAAACTCAGTGAAATCCGCAACAAAGAAACGCAGGACGAAGCGGAAGATTAAGGAATCCTTAAATTTTCCGATTTTCCATTAGAGAACGATTAAATTTTGTCAGACCGTCTCCTTTCCATGCTATGCTAGCTATGGAAAGGAGATTTTTTTATGGACGTAAACAAGTTATTGCAAGACGCCCTGGCCGCCGGGGCCAGTGACATCCACATCGAACCCATGGACGACGCCGTCCGCATCCGCTGGCGCCGGGACGGTGTCCTCTGTCAGGCCGGGTGTCTCCACAAAAGCAGCCTGGAGAAACTGGTGAGCCGCATCAAAGTCCTGGCCGGCCTGGATATTGCCAACCGCCGCCTGCCCCAGGACGGGCGCATCGTCTGGAAGAATGGGAATCGCCGCCTGGACCTGCGGGTCAGTACACTGCCGACGGTACGCGGCGAAAAGGTCGTCATCCGTATCCTCGACGGCCAGCGCATCCCCCTGGACCTTTCGGCCCTGGGCATGGATGACCAGGCCCGGCGCTGCCTGGAAAGACTCATCCGCTGCCGCCAGGGGCTCATCGTCATCTGCGGCCCGACGGGCAGCGGCAAGACGACGACCCTCTACGCGGCCCTCCATGAGATCCAGGATGATTCCGTCAGTATTGCGACCTTGGAAGACCCGGTGGAAATCCTCATGGAAGGCGTTTCCCAAAGCCAGGTCCAGGCCAAAGGGGGCATGATGTTCCAGGACGGCCTGCGGGCCTTGCTGCGCCAGGACCCGGATATCCTCGTCGTCGGCGAAATCCGTGACAGCGAGACGGCGCGCATTGCCGTGCGGGCCGCTTTGACGGGACACGTCATCTTCAGCACCCTCCATGCGCCGAGTGCCGTCGAGGCCGTGGTCCGCCTGACCGATATGGGCATCGCCCCGTATCTGGCAGCCGATGCCCTGGCGGGCGTCGTATCGCAGCGCCTGGTCCGGCGGAAAACCAAAGCAGGGACTTATGAAGGCCGCTTCTGTCTGTGTGAAGTCGTGCCGGCCGGCCGTCATCTCCGCACGGCCATCCGCAGCCGTGCCGGCGTCGCTGCCCTGACCGAAGCGGCCCGGAACGATGGGGCTGTCCTCCTGACCGATGTCATCGCCCGGGTCCTGGCGGCCGGCTGGACCGATGAACAAGAGATACGCCGCGTCTGTGAAGGTGGTGAGGCCCGATGGACGTAACGGCACTGATGGAAAAGGCCATCGGTCAGCAGGCGGCGGACCTTCACTTGCAGACGGGGCGGCCGCCCATGCTTCGCCTGGCCCAGGGCCTCTGTTCCTTTCCCGGTCCGCCGTTGTCCGAAGACGACGTGCGCTGCCTGCTGCACGCTGTCGGCTGGACCCGGGACGAAGTGGGGGATGGCGCCTTTTCCTGGCGCCGGTCCCTGCGCTGCCGCCTCCATGTCTGCCGGGAATACGCCGGCCTCCACGCGACGATCCGCTTCCTCTATCCCCTGGCGTCCCTGCCGCCGGATGGCGACGGTCCCCTGCTGGAGCGCCTCAGCCGGCTGACACAGGGTCTGGTCCTGGTCTGCGGTCCCACGGGCAGCGGCAAGACGACGGCCTTGTGGCGCATCTTGCAGGCCATCAATGAACGGCGGCCGTGCCACATCATCACCTTGGAAGACCCTATCGAATACGTCGAAAAGGGCAAGGCCGCCTTGATTACGCAGCGCGAACTGGGAACGCATTTCCCGGACTTTGCCGAGGGCATCCGCCAGGCCCTGCGCCAGGACCCGGACGTCATCCTCATCGGTGAGATGCGCGACCGGCCGGCCATGGATGCGGCCCTGATGGCCGCTGAAACGGGGCACTTTGTCTTGTCGACGCTGCATACGCCGTCCGCGGCCCAGGCCGTGAGCCGCATTGCCGGGGCTTACAGCGGCGATGCCCGGCAGGAAGTCCGCTACCGCCTGGCCATGGTACTGCAGGCCGTATTGGCCCAGCGCCGGCTGGAAGGGCAGGGGCAGGTCGAAATCGTCCGGGAGGTCCTCGTGCGTACGCCGGCCGTAGTCCAGCTCATCCGCAGCGGCAAAGAATATCAGCTGCCGACGGTCATGCAGACCGGTGCCGCTGCCGGTATGCGGACGATGGACCAGGCCCTGCGCCGCTGCCGGGAGGGAGGGACCCTATGAGGCGCCGGGTTGCGCGATTGCCCGTGACCTTGCTGGCCTTTTTCTTTCGCCAGCTGGCAACCCTCGTCGGCAGCGGCATCCCGCTGGTCCAGGCCTGGCAGCTGCTGATGGCTGACATGCCGGGCCGCTATCGCCGTCCGCTCCATCTGGCGGCCTTGCAGATGGAGCAGGGCGTCTGTCCGTCCCAGGCCATGGACCAGTGCCGGGCCTTCCCCGAGTTGGCCTGCCGCCTCATCCGGGCCGGCGAGCAGACAGGAAACCTCGAAGGACTCTGCCGTGTCCTGGCCGATTTCTATGAAACCAAGGGGAAGGAGCGGCGCCTCCTCGTCCAGGCCCTGGCCTATCCGGCCTTCCTGCTGGTCTGCCTGATCCTGCTGACGGCAGGAGCGTGCCTTTTCATCATCCCTGTCTTTACGGATATGATGGACCAGATGGCCGTCCCCCTGCCAAAAGGGACGCAGTATCTGCTGGCCGCCATGGGCGCCTTGCGCCATTACGGCATCTATGGCCTGGCCGGGCTGACCGTCGGCCTCCTCGTCCTGCGCTGGGCCTGGCAGCAGGCCAAATGGCGGCTGGAACTGGAACGGCAATTTTTCCGCCTGCCCTGGCTCCAGACCTGGGTCCTCGTCTGGGCCTGGCAGCGGTTCAGCCAGATCCTGGCCGTCCAGCTGGCCGGCGGCATCCCCTTGTTGGACAGTCTGCCCGAAGCCGCTGCCGTCGTGCCGTCGCGCCTTTTCCGGCAGTATATCCTGCAAGCCCGGCTGCTGCTGGAACGGGGCTGTGCCTTCAGCCAGGCCGTCCACGCCGGCCGTTTCGGCACGCCTTATGTCGAAACCATGCTGGCCGTCGGGGAAATGACCGGCAGGTACGATGAGGCCCTGGCATCGATTTCCCGCTATTACGGCAGCCGCCTCCAACAGCTGGCCGGCCGGCTGCAGCGCTGGCTCGGGCCGGTCGTCCTCTTGCTGACCGGGGCCTTGATGGGCTTTTTGATTCTTTGTTTCCTCTTACCCCTGCTGGATATGGCATCCAGCGTTGTGACTTGATGAAAGGAGTTTTTACTATGCAGGCTCGCAATGGTTTTTCTCTGTTGGAAATGTTGATTTGTGTATCCCTGGTCCTCATTTTCGCCTCCTTTGCCGTACCGCGCTTCTCTTCGGCGACGAAGACGGCCCAGGAAGCCAAGGTACAAGCCGATATCCGGACCATCAGCAATGCTGCCGCTCTCTATGAAATCGACCATGGCGTCTTTCCGGCCAGTATCGACGACTTAGTGACCAAGGACAGCGATGGCAAGCAGTACTTGCAGTTCAAGCCGCTCACGCCGGACAAAGGGGAATATCAGATAGCCGATGGCGTCGTCTCTGCCGACTATAACAACAAGCATTTTTCGTCCGATGCGGCGTCGGCCCAGGAAGGGAAGGGCTGAGCCTATGGAGTGGTCTGAACTGTTCCTCTGGTATGGCACGGCCGCAGGCTGTACGGCCTGGATCTGCTACACCGATATCCGGCGCTGCTGGATTGCCGACGCTCCCGTCCTGGCCCTGGCCCTGGGCAACGGCCTGGCCGGATATGCCGGCTTAGTGCGCCCGTTTTGGCCGGTCTCTGTCGGCGTCGCCGCCTTTTTCCTGGTCCTCTATGGCCTCTGGCCCGGCGCTATCGGCAGCGGCGACATCAAACTGGCCCTGGCCTTGTCGCCGGGCTGCCCCGACTGGGGCGCCTGGGTCATGCTGGTCGTGTCCTTTTGCCTGGCTGCACCGGCCGCCTTGGTGTATCGGCGCTGGAAAGGGGCCTCTATCATTCCCTTCGGCCCGTTCCTCCTGCTGGGCTGGTGGCTGGCCCAGGGGCCTTTCCCGTCGTGGTGGCCAGGAGGCTGGCTATGGTGAAGGGAAACGGCTTCCTCAGCCTGACCGGCTTGATGCTGGCTGCGGGATTGCTGGTGCTGTACCTGGGATTGTGCCTGACCGGGAGCCAGCGCAGCCGCAGCCATCAGGCCGTCGATGGCCTGGCGCGGGAAATGGCCCTGGATATGCAGCAGGTCCGGCAGCGTTGTGTCGGCAACAACCAGGGCAGCGGCCGCTGGAAACTGGTCCTGGAAGGAGACCGCTACGTCCTCCAGGAAGGCTACGTCCGGATCAAGGAACGGCCTTATCCGCCAGGCCTGCAAGTGACGAAAGGAGATGTGTGCTTTGATGTCGATGGCCGTCCGCAGCATACGATGTCTGTGGTCATCACGGCGCCCGATGGGGCTTATGAGCGCTCCATCGTCGTGGCGGCTCAGACCGGGCGCATCCGCCTGGCCTGAAGCCAATGGCTTCTTGTTCTTCGCCGACGGCCTGGCTGGCCTGCTCATCGGGGCCTGTCTGCTCATGACGGCCCTGGGCCTTTCGCTCCAGGCCATCCAATGGCATCAGCAGACCCGGCAGCGGCAGCTGGCCGCCATGGTCTGTCGGCAGGTCATGGAAGCCTGGAAAGGCGGCTGTCCGCCGCCCAGTCGCGTCGTCTTGGAGGGCCGGTCTTATGAAGTGGTTTCTCAGCAGACCGAACGGGATGGCGGCTTGATTTTACGGTATGTAGAGGCAGGTGATGACCATGGGCTCCGTGTTTCCTGCCGGCTCCTGGCGCCGGAAAAGAACGGAGAAGAACGGCTGGATTCTCTTAGACGTGCTCCTGGCCTTGAGCCTGTCCGCCCTGACCCTGACGGCCCTGCTGCCCCTGGCCGGACAGACGGCCAGGCTGGACCGGCGCTGTCAGATTGAAGAAGCCTTGCTGCGGCAGCACGTCAACGTGGAAGAAACGCTGTTCCAGGCCCTGCGCTACGGCCAGGAGGTGGAAGTGGCGCCGGCGGAGGTCCGGTTCCACACGTCCCAGGGCACGGCCAGGGGCTTTGCCGTCCGCCATCAAAGCCTGTATGTCCGCCTCAGCGATGGCCGCTATCAGCCCCTGACGGGCGGCGGCAGTACGGTGAAAGGCCGTTTTCTAGCCATCCTGCCCCTCGACGGCCAGCCCTTTTTCTCCCGGACAGGCCGGGCTGTCCAGGTCGCCTTCCTCCTGAAAGAAAAGCGGAGCGGCCTGTCCCGGCCCGTGCAGTTTGCCGTATGGCCTTTGAACGAAGGTGAGCTATGAAAAAACGAAACGGTTTCTTTTCTTTTTCTATCGTAACCGTGGCCCTGCTGGCTTTGAGCCTGTCCCTGACGGCGGCGTCCCTGGCGTGGAAGCATTTCCAGATGGCCCGGACTTACGAAGAAACGGTGCGGCTGACCTATTTAGCAGAAAGTGCCCTCCATGAAGGCTGGGACCAGCTCTGTCGGCATCCCGATGATTTCCTCCAGGGAAGGCCTATCCCCGTGCCGCAGGCAGAAGGCCTGGCTTCTCAGGGAGAACAGCTTTCCGTGCGCTGCCGGTATCAGCCGGCCGGTGCAGTGGCCGGTGGTTTCTTGAAGGCCCAGGCGGCCGTGCCAGACTCGGCGGTCCAGCAGACGTGCGGCCTCCGCTTCGAGGTCCGTGCCGATGAGCAGGGGCGGCCTGTGCTGCACCGTTGCCAGTATGTGAATTAACGAGAGAGGTGAGCGTATGTGGTGGCAACAAAATGCCTGTTTGTGGCTGAATGGACAGTCTGTCCATCTATTAAAGACGAAACGGACCTGGTATGGAGGCGTCGCTTTCCGCCAGGGTCACTGGGATTATGAAGCGAAGCGGGACCCGGACTGGATGGGCCGGGAAACTGCAGTACAGGCCTGTCTGCCCGGCCTCCTGCGGCGCTATGGCCTGGCCGGCTGGCACCTGCGTCTGCTCCTGGGCGGGCCGGGCGTGCTCTGGAAACGCCTGTCCCTGGGGACGCCGGACCGACAGGAAGCGGATGCCCTCATTGCCGGGGCCGGCCTGGTCAGTGAGGAAGGGCGGGCCTATGCCTTCGAGGCAGCCTGTCCGGCCAAAGGTGATGGCGGCCTTTATGACTGGACCGTCGGGGCCTATCCCAAGGAAGGTGTCGCCGCTATCTGTAAGGCCTGCCATGATGCCGGGGCTGTCATCCGGTCCATCGACTTGCTGCCCGCTTTCCTGGGACGCCTTTGGCCTTCCGGTACGGGGACGCTGGTCTTCCAGGAAATGCCGGATAGACAGCAGCACCGGATCCGCCTGAAAGATGGCCTGCCCCTGGCTTATGAGGTACAAGCGGTTGTGCCGCCGGCGGACCTGCCGCCTTTCCGCTGGCTTCCCGAAGGGGCCGGTGCGGAAGACTGGCAGCCGGCCGGGCCGAGTCCGGCTGTTCGCTGCCTGATGGAGGACTGCCAGCTGACCCAGGCCACGGCCATGCTGGCTTTCTTATGAGGAGGGATGATCATGAAATGCAATCTCTTGCCCTTGGGATACCGCCAGCACCACGGGCTTTGGCAGCGGCCGGCCTGTCTGGGCTTGCTCCTGATGCTGACGGTCTGTTTGGGGGCAGGCCTCTTTTTCCAGTACCAGCTGCACCGGGAAAAGGCCTATTATACGGACTGCCTGTACCCGCTGCAGCAACAGATACGGCAGGGAAACGAAGCAATCCGCCGCGGCCAGGCACAGGTGGAACGGGCTGCAAAGGAGCGCCCGGCTGGCCCCTTATCGCCGTCCCTGATGGTGGCTTTGGCCGGGTCTAAGCCGGAGGGACTCGCCGTCGAAAAGGTCAGCAGCCGGTCCGGCCGGGTCGTCATCGAAGGACGGACGGCCTTACCGGATACGCCGCAGCAGTGGCAGCGGTCCTTGCAGCAGCAGGGCCTCGGCCAGGCGGCCGTTGCCAGGATGAAGCCCGATATGGGCCAGGGGATTCCCTTTGCGCTGGAGGTGACCTGCCGTGAAGGCGTGGCGAAAACGGGTTGACTGGCAGCGGGCCTTTCCCATCCTGGCCATCCTGACCGTGGGAGCCGCTCTTTTTGCCGTCTCGTCGTATCAGGCCTGGCAGGGATGGCAAGGCGTCCATCGCCAGTTAGCGCCGTATGCCCGTTCGTGGCGGCCGCGGCCGGTACCGGCGCCTGCTGGCTGTGACGGCGTCCCCGATGTAACGGCCTCCCTGGCGGCCCGGGACATCCAGCTTCTGTCGTGGCAGCAGTCGGGCCGCGAAGCCGGCCGGCAGACCCTGGTCCTGGCCGGTACCTTTGCCAGTCTCCTGAGCTGGATCAATGATTGGCCCGCCGTCTGCCCTCAAGGGACTTGCCAGATTCTCCAATGGGAGAAAAGCGAGACCGGAAGCGTCGTGACCGTTGAAGTCACGACGGCCGGAATGGACGGTCAGGCCCTTCATTGACAGTCTGACGCCGGGCATGATATAGTTATGTTTGTAAGTTTGAAGTAAGTCAGGTGTCACAGACTCAATAGAGAAGCCGGTCCGATGCCGGCGCGGTCCCGCCGCTGTAGGGTGGAGCCAGGCTGCAACGATGTCACTGTACGGAGGTATGGGAAGGCGCAGCCAGGGCCATGAAGCCAAGCCAGAAGAACTGCCTGACGGATAATCACCGATAGACCTGCGAGCGATGGGAAGGAGATTGTATGGAAAGTTACTTGGAGGAGCTGTCAGCTAAAGGCGGCTCCTTTTCTATTTGTACCTCTGTTCGGCGCTTCGCCAGGCCGGACAGGAGGTCATAATGGAAGCGATTTTACAGGGATTTCAGTTATTTCAGGCAGGCGGGCCGGTCATGTACCTGCTCCTGGCCTGTTCACTCTTCGTCGGCTATATTGCCATTGAACGGGCTTTGTTCTATGGGAACATGGACGCCGGGAAGGCCTTTGCCGAACAGTTCTATACGCAGATGAAACTGCGGCGCTGCGACCAGGCACAGCAGCTGGCTGCCGGAGCTCATGGCGGACTGCCCCTCATCTTGCAGGAGGTCTTCCAGGGCCAGGCTGGGCCTGACGTCAAGGCCTTCGTCGAGATGCAGTCGGGCATCTTCATTGCGAAATTGCGCAACCGCCTCTATTATCTGTCGGTCATCGTCACCATGGCGCCGCTCTTGGGGCTTTTGGGGACAATCAGCGGCATGATTCGCGCCTTCAGTGTCCTCAACATCCAGTCCGGCCAGGCCATCGCCATTACCGGCGGCGTCGGCGAAGCCCTCATCGCCACGGCTTTCGGCCTCTGCGTGGCCATCCTGGCCCTGGCCGTCCACGCCTATTTCACGCAGCGCCTGGACCGCATCATTACCGACATGGAACTGTGCTTTTCGGCGCTGGAAACGATGGCTGAGAAAGTGGGGCAGTGACCATGCAATTACGCAATCGCCGCCAGTTCGAGCGGCCTTCGATTATGATTATCCCCATGATCGACATCATGTTCTTCCTGCTGGTCTTCTTCATGATGACATCCCTGTCCATGGTTGACCTGCACAGCCTGGGTGTCCAGCTGCCGCGGGCTTCGGCTGCCCAGGCCCAGCCGTCGGCGCCGTACGTCGTGACCTTGAAGACTGACGGGTCGTTGTGGCTCAACGGTCAGCCCGTCCAGGAAAAAGAACTGATTGCTTCCGCCCGGGATCAGCAGGCTCAGGACAGCGCGTTCTACGTCGTCCTCTGTGCCGACCGGGGCCTTGATTACGGCCAGGTCGCCGATGTCCTTGACGATTTGAAGCGGGCCGGCATCACCCGTATCGGCCTGGCTGCTGAGAAAGGGGACCAGCCGTGAAGCCCTGGAAGGGGAAACGGGGACGCATCGCTGCCGGCGCCTCCGTATCGCTCCACGCTGCCGTCTACCTGGCCCTGGCAGCCGGTGGTTTCTTTACCTTGTTCCAGCAGTATACGCGTCAGGCCGGCGTGACCGAGGTCATGGTCTACAATGCAGAAGATCTGGCCGGCGCCGGCGGCCGTGATGCGGCAGGGAGCGATGAGGACCAGGGCGGTGCAGCTGATCTGGACAGCAGCGCTGGAGTATCGGGAACCCTGACAAATGGGGAAGCCGCTTCGCCTAGTTTGGACGAGGTGGGAACGGCTGCCGATGGGCTGACCTATGAGGTTATATCGCAGGCCAGCCGGGAAAAGGCCGCTTCGACAGGCTCCGGGACTGTCTCCCGGCCCCCCGCCTTGGCAGGGAAGCCCCAATCTGCCAGCCAATCCGGCCGGGACTCGGGCGGTACGGGACGGGCTGCCGGGATGGGGAAGAATGAGGCAGCCGCTCCGGCTGGGACTCTCCAGGTACCCGATGCCGTCGCCGATATTCTTGACGCCTTGCGGAAAAAATTTCCCATAAAGTTATCGGAAGCGAAGATAGTTCCACCCACACCGGCCATCCCGCCCAGCCAATCGAATACGACCGTCATTACGGCGGAAAACATGGAAGCCCACCAGGATACGACGGTCCAGCAGGCCCTGCAGCGCGTCACGGGCGTAACGGTCAACGAAATGGTGCCCGGTATTTCCTCGTATGTCAAACTCAATGGCGACGACCGGGTCCTGATTCTCGTCGACGGCCAGAGCCTGGCTAACGCCCAGGGTTCCGGCTATGGCCGGGGCAGCGTCGATTTGGCCAGTCTGCCCGGCATCGGGGCCATCGACCACATCGAAGTCACCAAGGGCAGTGGCTCCGTCCGCTACGGCAGCGGTGCCGTCGGCGGTGTCATCAATATCGTCACCAAGAAAGGGGACCGTCGCGAATCGTCCCTCGATGCCTATACCGGCTCCTGGGGGATGCACGGCTACACCCTGACCGACAGCGGCCGGGCCGGTGCGACGAGCTGGCTTGTCAGCGGCAGCCTGGAACAGCGGGAGTACTATGCCTTTCCTCACGGGGCCAATACGGACCATTCCCGCGGCGACATCGCCAAGAAGTCCTTATCCTTGCGGCTGGACCAGGACCTGACGGACCAGACGTCGCTGACGGTGAAAGCCTATCATCAGGACTATCACGGCCACGGTTCGACGTATAAAGCCAACCCGGCCGGCTGGTACCTGACGGCGAATAAGCCCATCGACCGGCTGGTCAACGACTACAGTGTGACTTATCATTTTAAGAAGCAGACAGCCCAGCCGGGTTTCCTGCGCTATTTCAATGATTACCAGCGGACGTACTGGTCCAACCATTATTTCACCCGCACCCAGGGCCTGGAATGGCAGGATAACTGGCAGCTCGGCTCGCATCAGCATGTGACGGCCGGTGCCGAATGGACGGAAGACATGGGGACCAATTATGAAGCCCATTATATCGACAAAAAACGTCATAATCAGGCCTTCTATGTCGAAGATGCCCTGACCTTCGGCAAGTTCACCGTCACGCCGGGTCTGCGCTGGGACTGGAACAGTACCTTCGGGTCGCACCAGACGCCGCGCCTGGCCATGAATTATAAGGCCAATGATGCCTTCAACGTCTATGCCTCATGGGGCCGCGTCTTTTCGCCGCCCCGCCTGAATGACCAGTTCTACATGACGACGTCCCGCGGCCAAATCACGTCCCAGGGCAACGAAAATCTTCAGCCCGAAGAAGGCTATACAGAAACGCTGGGCTTCCAGTACCAGGCCGGTCAGAAGACGGTGCTTGAAGGCAGCGTCTTCCACAGCAACTTGCAGCACGTCATCCGCTGGAACCGGGCCGTCATGCCGCACGAAGCGGAGAACCTCGACGAAGAGGACAAGCGCGGCTTCGAGCTGACGTGGAAGCAGAAAGTCAACGATAAATGGGATTATGAAGGGGGCTATTCCTACATCCGCACGAAAGTGGATAAAGGGGCAGGCCTTACTTTCGATACGACGTATAACCAGCCCAACGGCTATCACGCCGGCATCCATTACCACAGCGGTAAATGGCAGGCTGGCGCCGATATGACTGCCGGGACCGGACGCAACGATACGTATTACCGCAATAATTCCTATGTCGTCTGGAATGTCAGCGCATCGTATTCGCCTGATGCGGCGACGACGATGTATGTCAAAGTCAACAACCTCAACGACGAGGCCTATGATCTGTACCATAATTATCCGGCTGCCGGGCGCAACTGGCAGGTCGGCGTGAAGAAAAAGTTTTAGGAGGTGCCTTTACGGTGAAAAAAATTTGTCTGCTCATCGTCGCTTTTTGCCTGCTGGCTCTGGCAGGATGTGCGCCGCAGAACGCGGCTACTCAGGGCGGCAGCTCATCTGGAGCCTATGCCGTCGTGACCGACGATAGGGGGACGGTTGTCACGTTGCCTGAGAAACCGCAGCGCGTCGTCGTCCTGTCGACGTCACTCCTCAATTTTGCCGCGGCTGTCGATGGGGACCTGGCCGGCCGGTCGGCGGTCAAAGCGGAAGATGCGTCCCTGCCGGCGAAGTATCAAGCCGTGCCGGATGTCGGCCCGGTCTACAACGTGAGCCTGGAAAAGGTCCTGGCCTGCCAGCCGGATTTGGTCATTGCCAGCGCCGACCACCATGCGAAATTGGCGGCCCAGCTGGAAGAAAGCCATATTCCCGTTTTGGTCCTCAAGACCAAGACCTATGACGACGTCAAGCGCAACCTCGATATCATCGGCAAAGTATACGGCAAAGAAGACGCGGCCAAGGCCAAGGAAGCCGAACTGGACCAGGCTGTCCAGGCCATCGCCGATGCCGTACCGGCTCAAGGGAAGCGGGTCGCCATCATCCACGCTACACCCAGCTCGGTCAGCGTCGAACTGCCGTCGAGCATTGCTGGCGATATGGCCCAGCTCCTGCATTTACAGAATATCGCTGCTGATGCCGCGACGGATGGCCAGACGACGCGCATCCCATACAGCATGGAAAGCCTGGTCCAGGCCGATCCGGACGTCATTTTCCTGACCTCTATGGGTTCGTCGGATAAAATCGAAAAGCGCATCCAGGAAGACATCAAGGGCAATCCGGCCTGGGCGTCCCTGTCAGCCGTGAAGGCCGGCCGGGTCTATGTCCTGCCGGAAAAATATTTCCTCCTCAATCCGGGCCTGGACTATCCGAAAGCCGTCGCCTATATGGCCCATTTGGTCTATCCGGAGGCCGTTCATGAATAGTGTCGCCAGCCGTCACCGCACGCTTTGGCGCTGGCTCGTGCTGGGTGCCTTTGCCGTCCTGGCCCTGACCGGCCTGATCCTATCCATCTTGCAGGGCGTTGCGGCGATTACGCCGGCTGACGTCATCCATATCCTCTGGCAGCCGTCGGTCCGGACGGCCGATCAGATTATCTGGAATATCCGCCTGCCCCGGACCCTGACGGGGGCCCTGGTCGGGGCGAATCTGGCTTTGTCCGGTGCCATCCTCCAGGCGGTCATGCGCAATCCCCTGGCCGACCCGCATATCATCGGCATTTCATCCGGTGCCGGCCTGGCGGGCATTGTCGTCCTCATCGTCTGGCCGGCATACCTCTTCTGGATGACGCCGGCCGCCTTCCTCGGGGCCATGGCGGCAGCCGTCCTCATTTATCTCCTGGCCTGGAAAGACGGCATCCGGCCGGTGCGCATCATCCTGGCTGGTGTCGCCGTGTCGGCCTTCCTGGGCGCCATTATTTCGGGCATCCTCATTTTTTACAGTGACCGCGTCCACGGCGCCCTGTTGTGGATGGTCGGCGGCCTGGCTGCTAGCAGCTGGAAAGACGTGACGACGATTCTGCCGTATACGGTCATCGGCTTGATTCTGTCGGGAATCGGGGCCTATTACCTCAACCTGCTCCAGCTCGGCGACGACATGGCCCGCAGCCTGGGCCTGTCTGTCGAAGGCGCCCGCCTGGGCCTGACAGCGGTGGCTGCCCTGCTGGCGGCTAGTGCCGTCAGCGTCGCCGGCCTGCTGGGCTTCGTCGGCCTCATCGTACCCCATATCGTGCGCCTCCTGGTCGGGTCCGATTATCGCTATCTCATCCCGGGGGCGGCCATCCTCGGCGTGGCGACGGTGACCTTGAGCGATACGGCGGCCCGGCTGATCCTGGCGCCGGCTGAATTGCCCGTAGGCATCATCATGGCTTTCATCGGGGCGCCGTTTTTCTTATTTCTCTTGCGGAAGGAAGTGTGAGTCATGGCTGATGCCATTACGGTCCGGAATCTTGTCGTCTGCCGCGGCCGGCGGACAATACTCCATGATTTCAGCATAGGCCTGCCCAAGGGGAAGGTGACGGCCATCATCGGCCCCAACGGCTGCGGCAAGAGTACCTTTCTCAAGGCCGTGAACGGCATGATTCCCGTTGTCGGCGGTTCTATCTGCCTCGGTGGCCGCGACGTCCATGATTTTTCCCGAAAGGCCTTGTCGCGGGAAATCGCCTTCCTGACCCAGACCCATGACGTGCCGCCGGATGTGACTGTCCACGAGTTGGTGCGGATGGGGCGCTTTCCCTACCGCCGTCTTTGGAGTGGCTCGCGACGGGAAGACCGGGACGCTGTCGAAAGGGCTATCCGGGCCGTCGGCCTCGAAGCCCATGCCGGCCAAGCCATGCAGCACCTGTCCGGCGGGGAACAGCAGCGGGCCTGGCTGGCCGTCCTGCTGGCCCAGGATGCACCCATCCTCTTGTTGGACGAACCGACGACGTACCTCGACGTGCATCATCAATTGCGCATCCTCGACCTCCTGCGCCGCATCAACGAGCGCTGGCAGAAGACCGTCGTCGTCGTTCTCCACGATATGAACCAGGCCTGGCAGTATGCCGACGAAGTGGTCGTCATGAAAGACGGGAGATTGGTCTGCACCGGACCACCTCAGGCCGTCCTCACGCCAGAACGTCTGTGGGATGTTTTTGCCGTCCATACGGATATCGTCACCACCTGTGATGGCCGTTCGGCGATTGTCGTCTTGCGGAGTGATGTTTCACTTCAAACTTCAAACTTAGGGAAAACGTGATAAGATTTGTAGAGAGATAGGAAGAGAGAATATTACCATGTCATTATTCACTGTCAAAGAGGGGAAGAAACTGCGCTGCGGCTATACGACCGGCTCTTGTGCCGCTGCGGCAGCCAAGGCGGCGGCCATGATGGTCCTGACCGGGCGCCGCGTCGATGCCGTGTCGCTGCAGACGCCGCAGGGGACCGTGCTCCAGCTCATCCCGGAAGACATCTCCTTCGGCCCGCAGTCGGCGACGTGTGCCATCCGCAAGGACAGTGGCGACGACCCGGATATTACCGACGGCATGTTGGTCTACGGCACTGTCGAAAAGACGCCTTCTGGTCTGAGCCTCATCGGCGGAGAGGGCGTCGGCCGCGTGACCCAGCCCGGCCTGGCCTGTGCCGTCGGCGATTGGGCCATCAATCCCGTGCCGCGCCGCATGATTACCGAAGCCCTAAAGCAGGCTTGCCAGCAGTGCGGCTATACCGGCGGCCTGCGCCTGACCCTGTCCATTCCCGATGGCCGGCGCCTGGCCCAAAAGACCTTCAACCCGCGCCTGGGTATCGTCGGCGGCCTGTCCATCCTGGGGACATCGGGCATCGTCGACCCCATGAGCGAACAGGCCCTGGTCGATACGATCCATACGGAAATGGATTCCCGCCGCGCTGCCGGCCAGGCTCATTTACTGGCCTTTTTCGGCAATTACGGCGTCGATTTTAGCCGGGACCATCTGGGCCTCGACGTCAGTCCGCGCGTGACTATCAGCAATTATGTCGGCGAAACCCTCGACTACGCCGCCTATAAAGGCTTTTCTGACGTCCTTCTCATCGGACACATCGGAAAACTGGTCAAAGTCGCCCAGGGCATCATGAATACCCATTCGCGCTATGCCGATGGCCGGACGACGCTGTTGGCCCTGGAAGCGGTTTTTGCCGGCGCTTCCCGTGAGGTGGCCCAAAAGATCTACGACAGCCTGACGACGGACGAAGCCGTCCGTTTGTTGAAAGAAACGGGTCTGCTGGAGCCCGTCATGGCCGCAGTCTGTGAAAAAATCGAGGCCTATATGGATCAGCGGACCCACGGCCAGGTCCCGACGGCAGCCGTCGTCTTTTCCAATGCCTATGGCGTCCTGGGACAGTCGTCACGGGCCAAGGCATTTCTTGCATTGCATACAAAGGGGGAACTACGATGATACATTTTGTCGGCGCCGGTCCCGGTGCTGTCGACCTCATTACCGTCCGCGGCCAGAAACTGCTGGAAATAGCGGATCAGATCATTTACGCTGGCTCTTTGGTCAACCCGCAGCTGCTGGCCTGTGCGAAAAAAGACTGTCGTATCCTCGACAGTGCCGGCATGACCTTGGAAGCGGTCATAGCTGCCATGGAAGCCGGGGAACGCCAAGGCTGGATGACTGTCCGCCTGCATACGGGCGACCCGTCGGTCTACGGTGCCATCCGCGAACAAATGGATATCCTCAGCCAGAAAGGCCTTGCCTATGACGTCGTACCCGGTGTCAGCTCCTTCTGTGCCGCCGCCGCGTCCCTCCAGGCCGAATATACCCTGCCGGGCATCAGCCAGTCCGTCATCATCACCCGCATGGAAGGGCGGACGCCCGTGCCGGACAAGCAGAAAATCGCCGATTACGCCGCTCATCAGGCGACAATGGTCATTTTCCTCAGCGCCTCTCTCTTAGAGGGCCTTCAAGCGGAACTTTTGCGCGGCGGCTATTCCGCCGATACGCCGGCAGCCATCGTCTATAAGGCTTCGTGGCCGGAAGAGCGGACCTATACCTGCACGGTCGGCACGTTGGCCGAAACGGCGCAGCGTGAAGGCATTTCCAAGACGGCCCTCATCGTCGTGGGACAGGTCCTGGGCCAGGCTTATGACCGCAGCCTCTTGTATCATCCCGCCTTTACCCATGGCTGCCGCCAGGCTGCTCCGGACGAGCAACAGTACGGCGACCATATCCAAGGGGAGACGGAATCATGAAAGCCGTCGTCTTTTCCTTTACCCAGGCCGGGACGGCCTTAGGCTGCCGCGTCGCTGCCCATCTCCGGGGAGAAGGCTGGGACGTCCGTCAGGCATCATTGAAGAAATTCGCCGTCGTCCAGGAAGGGGTCCTGCCGTTTACGCCCAATCTCCACGACGAAGCGGCCCGGGCTTTTGAAGCGGCGCGGCTCGTCGTCTTCATCGGTGCGGCGGGCATCGCCGTCCGGACCATTGCCCCCTTTATCCGCCATAAAGACCTGGACCCGGCCGTCCTGGTCATCGACGAAAAAGGGCAGTTCGTCATTCCCCTTTTGTCCGGCCATATCGGCGGAGCCAATGCCATTGCCCGCCGTTTGGCAGAAGAACTGCAGGGCCAGGCTGTCGTGACGACGGCGACCGATGTCAACGCCTTGTTCGCCGTCGATGAATGGGCTGCCCGCCAGGGCCTGCGCCTGTCTTCCCTGGCCGACGCCAAGGCTTTCGCTGCAGCTATGCTGGAGAAGGGCGCTGCCGGTGTCTACAGTGACTTTCCCCTGCAAGGGCCGCTGCCGCAGGGCCTGGTCTATGCCTTCCACGGCGATGCCGGTCTGGTGATCACGACCAAAGCCCAGGTACCCGTCTTCCGCACAACCGTTGTCGCCCGGCCGGTCATCGTCCACGTCGGCATCGGCTGCCGCAAGGGGACGACGGCCAGGGATATCGCCTATTGGGTCAATGCCGTCCTGCAGCGGGCCAACTTATCGCCCGACGCCATTGCCGACGTCAGCTCCATCGACGTGAAACGAGGCGAAGCCGGTCTCCTGGCCTTTGCCAAAGCCCAGCAGTGGCCGCTGCACTTCTTTACGGCCGATGAACTCAATGCCGTTCCAGGTGACTTTACGGCGTCGGATTTCGTCAAAGAAAGGGTCGGCACGGATAACGTCTGCGAACGGGCGGCTGTCCTGGCCAGCCATCAGGGGACACTCATCGTCACCAAACAGAGTCGCCGCGGCATCACCGTAGCCGTAGCCTGTGAACGCTACCAGGCCCGGTTCGATTATTGAGAGGAGAAATTTTATGAAACATCGCATTTATGTCGTCGGCATCGGGCCGGGGTCCTTGCAGGGCATGACTTTGCAGGCCCGGGAAATACTCGATGGCTGCGACTGCATTGTCGGTTATGATACATATATCAATTTGATTCGCCATTACTTCCCGGGTAAAGAATTCGTCACGACAGGCATGACCAAGGAAGTCGAACGCTGCCGGATGGTACGGGACCGGGCCCTGCAAGGCCAGACCGTGGCCATCGTGTCCAGCGGCGATGCCGGGATTTACGGCATGGCCGGTATCATGCACGAAGTCGCTGCCGGCGAGGATATCGACATCGAAGTCATTCCCGGCGTGACCGCAGCCAGTGCCGGTGCGGCCTTGCTCGGCGCGCCCTTAGTCGCCGATACGTGCCTTATTTCCCTCAGCGACTTGCTGACGCCATGGGAAAAAATCGCCAATCGCCTCGACTGTGCCGCTGCTGGTGATTTCGTCATCTGCCTGTACAACCCGGCCAGCAAGAAGCGGGCCGATTATCTGGAAAAGGCCTGCGACATCATCTTGCGCCATCAGCCGGCCGATACGCCAGCCGGCATCGTCCGCAACATCGGCCGCGAAGGCCAGGAAGTCACTGTCCTGACCTTGGGCGAACTGCGTAAGATGCACCTGGACATGTTCTGTACCGTCTTCATCGGCAATAGCCAGACCAAGAATATCGGTGGCAAACTGGTCACGCCGCGGGGTTATCATTTATGAGGAGCCCTGTCTGGATTGCCGGCGGCACGACAGAAGGGCGGAAATTGGCCTATTATGCCGACCGCTGTCATATCCGGGCCTATGTGTCCGTGGCGACGGAATACGGCGCTTCCCTGGTGCCGGACAGTCCCTTCGTGACCGTCGTGACCGGTCGCATGGACGAAGGGGAGATGGAAAGCTTTCTTCGGGAACAAGCCATTGCCCAGGTCATCGACGCGACCCATCCCTATGCGACGGCTGTGACCGCCAATATCCGTCAGGCCTGCCGGGCCGTCGGCGTCCCGTACCGCCGCATACAACGGCGAAGCGGCAGCTATGCCGAACAGGCCGATTGCATCGCCGTCCATTCCGTCGACGAAGCCGTCGAGGTCCTGAGCCATACGACGGGCCCTGTCTTTTTGACGACAGGCAGCAAGGATTTGGACTCCTTTGCCCAGCTTCCCGACTACGCCCAGCGCCTCTATGCCCGCATCCTGCCCGTCCGGCCTTCGCTGGACCGGGCCCTGGGCCTGGGCTATCTGCCAGCTCATATCATCTGTATGCAGGGACCGTTCATGACAGAACTCAATGCGGCCATGTTCCGCCAGACCGGCGCCCGCTACGTCGTCACCAAGAACTCCGGCCGCACTGGCGGTTTCCAAGAGAAATTAGAGGCCGCCCGGCAGACAGGCGCCAAGGTCATCGTCATCGAACGGGGAGAGTAATGACAAAAAAGCAACCTCTCCGGCTCTTTGAGCCACCTCCCCTATGAGGGGAGGCTAGGGCAAGGCTCCCCTCATAGGGGAGCTGTCAGCGCAGCTGACTGAGAGGTTGCTTTTCACGCATACCTATTCAGCCAAATAGGAGAGGCGCAGGTCACAAAAAGACGGCCCCGTTCAGGGAATTTTTACGAGCGAGGGTTACTCGAAGTGATGTTGTCAGCTTGAAACTGTTGCCGCGTCGCGGCATCTGAGTCCAATCGGACTGCGACCGGCGGACTGCGGCCTGCGGGCGCCCAACGAGGGCGCCCCTGCACCCCATGAAAGGAGACATACCATGCACATCTATATTATCGGTACCGGTCCTGGCAATCCGGACTTGCTGACGGGGCAGGCGAAAGCAGCTATTGCGGCATCGCCCATCCTGGTCGGCGACAAGCGGATGCTGGCGCCTTTTGCTTCTTCCGGGAAGCGCCTGGTCCCGACATACCGGCGCGACGAGATTTGCCGGCTCGCCGCTTCGTTGTCTGCTGACGAAGGCCCCGTGGCCGTCCTGGTATCGGGAGATGTCGGCTTTTTCAGTCTCGCCGCCCTGCTTACGGATATTCCCGGCTGCACGGTGACCCGCATGCCAGGCATCAGCAGTCTCGTCTATTTTGCCGCGGCCTTGCAGACGACATGGAACGACGCTTTCGTCGTCAGCCGCCACGGCCGCCAGGAATCCCTCGTCGCCGCCGTCTGCCAGCACCGGAAAGTCTTCGTCCTGACGGGTGGATCCGATTCACCGGCGGCCTTGTGCCGGGAACTCTGTCAGGCCGGCCTGGATGCGGTATCCGTGGCCATTGGCTGCAATTTGTCTTATGACAATGAAACCATCCTACGCGGGACAGCTGCCGATTTTACCAGCCGCTCTGAGGATGCCCTGGCTGTCATGATGATTGTAAACGAACAGGCCCGGCCCTGGGTGCGTCCCGTCCATGGACTGCCGGACGAAGCCTTCCTGCGCGGCAAAGCGCCTATGACCAAGCAGGAAATCCGCAGCGTCGCCCTGTCCAAGCTGGCGTCATCAGCGGACGCCGTCGTCTGTGACATCGGCGCCGGCACCGGTTCCTGTACGGTCGAACTGGCCTTGCAGGCGCCGTTTGGCCATGTCTATGCCTTTGAGATCAATGAAGAAGCCCTGGACGTATTACGAGAAAACATCGGCCATTTCGACCTGTCCAACGTCACCGTTGTCGCCGGCGATGCCAGCCAGACCTTGCCATCGCTGGATATCGTACCGGACTATGCCTTTATTGGCGGGACGAAGGGCAATCTGGCCATCATCCTCGATGACCTGTACCGCAAAAACAAAACCTGCCGCATGGTCGTCACGGCCATTACCTTGGAAACCCTGGCCGCCGTCACGGCCTATTATGCTGCCCATGACGAATACCACCTGGATATCACCCAGGTCAGCACGGCCCGCAGTAAACAAGCCGGCCAGCACCACCTCATGATAGCCCAGAACCCGGTATATATCATCACCGCTGTCCGTCAGGACGCAGAGAAGGCCTAGCCCCCCCCGACCGGGGCTTGCGTAGGGGCCGACCTGAAAGATGGCCCGTTGCCTCCCCTGCGAAGGCGGGCCGCCCTTTGGGACGGCCCCTATAAAGTGGCCTGCGGCCCCTACATTCACGAAAGGAGATTTTCATGCCCTCATCCATATCACCTACGCCGCTTCCGCGGCTGCTCTTGGCAGCTCCGCGCAGCGGCAGCGGCAAGACGACCGTAGTCTGTGCCTTGCTGCAGGCCCTCAAGGACCGCGGCTTGTCTCCGGCGGCTTTTAAGAGCGGCCCCGATTATATCGACCCCATGTTCCATCGCCGGGTCCTGGATACACCGTCATATAATCTGGACCTCTTTCTCTTCGGCCGCCATGAACAGGGCGCGGCAGCTGCCCGGGAGGTGCTGATGAACCATGGCGCGGCTGCGGATATTTCCATCCTGGAAGGGGCCATGGGGTATTACGACGGCGTCGGCACGGGCCGTGAAGCCAGCGCCTATGAGCTGGCAGCGGCGACAGATACGCCGGTCGTCCTTGTCGTCGACGGCCGCGGTGCCGGTCTGTCGCTGGGAGCTGTCTTAAAAGGGATAGCTGATTTCCGGGCCGACAGCCATGTCGCAGGTTTCATCGTCAACCGCATTAAACCCATGGTCTATGACCATTTCAAAGGGGCCTGGGAAGCGGCATCGGGCTTGAAGGCCTTGGGCTGCTTTCCAGACATGCCGGAATGTACCTTTTCCAGTCGCCATCTGGGCCTGGTCACGGCCGGAGAAATTGCCGACCTCCAGGAAACCATGGGGAAACTGGCCATTCAGGCGGAAAAGAGCCTCGCCCTGGACGAACTCCTAGCCTGTGCCCGTCAGGCGGCTCCTTTGCCGGGAATCAGCCCAAGCCCGGCGCCATCGGTAGCGGAGCGCGCCGTCATCGCCGTCGCCCAGGACGAAGCCTTCTGTTTTTATTATGAAGACAGCCTCCAGGTCCTGCGGGAGGCGGGAGCAGACCTCACCTTTTTCAGCCCCCTCCACGATAAAGAACTGCCACCTTGTGACGGCATATATCTCGGTGGCGGCTATCCCGAACTCTACGCCCAGGCTTTGAGCCAGAATGAGCCAATGCGGGCGTCCCTGCGCCGGGCCTTGGCCGCACACGTGCCGTGCTTCGCCGAATGTGGGGGCTTCATGTACCTCCATGAAAGGTTTCGCGACAGTCAGGACCACAGCTGGCCCTGGGTCGGCGCCGTCCCTGGCGAGACCTTCATGACGCCGTCCTTGAAGCGCTTCGGCTACGTCACTCTCCAGGCCGAAAAGGACAATCTCTTCTGCCAGGCCGGAGATACCGTAACGGCCCACGAGTTCCATTATTCGGACAGCACGGACAGGGGCAGTGACTTTACGGCCTATAAGGCCGGGGGCCAGCGCCATTGGCCCTGCATCATCGCTGACGACCACTTTGTCGGCGGCTATCCCCATATCCATTTCCTGGGGAAACGGGACTGGGCCGCCCGTTTCGTCGCAGCCTGCATTCATCGAAAGGAAGGATCCCATGAAAATTGAACATATTTTGCCGGCCGATATCGAACGGCGCAGCATGGAAATCATTGAAGACGAATTAGGCGACATCATCCTGCCGCCGGACGAAAAAGACATCATCAAGCGCGTCGTCCACACCAGCGCCGACTTCGACTATGTCCGCAACCTGCGCTTCAGCCCAGGCGCCGTCGAACAGGCCCTGACCGCCTTGAAATCGGGCTGTACTATCGTGACCGATACCAATATGGCCTGCATGGGTATCAGCCAGCCAGGCCTTGAGAAACTGGGCTGCCGTAAAGTCTGCTTCATGGCCGATGCAGATGTCGCGGCGGCGGCCAAAGCCCAGGGGACGACGCGGGCCCAGGCTTCCATGGATAAAGCCGCAGCCCTGGAAGGGGCGGTCATCGTCGCCGTCGGCAATGCGCCGACAGCCCTCCTGCGCCTGCGGGAACTCATCGACGTCGGCAAGATGAAACCGGCCCTGATCATCGGCGTCCCCGTCGGCTTCGTCAACGTCGTCTATGCCAAAGAAACCATTATGGATGCCGGCGTCCCGTATATCGTCGCCAAAGGACGAAAAGGGGGCAGCACCATCGCCGCCGCCATCTGCAATGCCCTCATCTATCGCCTGACGAGAGGGTAGGCATTGTGGGGGACGCCCAAAGGGCATCCCGCTGCGAGATTCCATCACAGCCCATTCAAAATGATGGCAGGCTTTTGTCATTGTGTGTAAAACAAATATTTATAAGTAATTTTGTAGAAGATTTCTGGTAAACAGTTCCTGCCGTGAAACGTTGTAGCTTCATGCAGGGCTGTTTTTCTTATTTTTAGAAGCCTTTTTAATGGAAAATTTTTATAAATTTCGAAGTAAAATGTAGCCATTTAGCTGAACATTGTATATAGCCATTTAGCTGAACATTGTATATAATAAAACAATAACACGAGAAATCACAGTGTTACTGTAATGTAATCATTTATTATCAAATCTTTTTCACATCTGTATATTGGATACAAAAGATTAAGTATACGCAACTTAGGGGGATATTGTTGATGGAAAAAAGCCGAAATAGACAGATCTGTAAAGTGATGGCTTTGGCTGCCTTAGGCGTAGCCCAAGCTGCTTGTATCAGCGCTGCTGAACCAGGGACTGTACCACCGGATGTGCAGCGGGCTGCACAAATGACGGAGCACAAACCGGACGCCGGGATGCTCCAGAACGAATGGCGTGACCGCCAGCGATTGACGGCTTTGCAGCTGGCCAATGGCAATGGTTCCGTACAGCTTCCGGAAGGCCAGAAGCCGTCCTTGAATATGGATACGGCGACGAAAGTCCGGGTCAAGGCATTCAAGATTACCGGCCAGGACGTCGTCGAAGACCAGAAGTTACAGGACTTGCTGGCGGACAAAAAAGGGAAAGACCTGACTTTTGCCGACTTGCAGCAAGGCGCCGATACGCTGACCGACTATTTTCGCAATCATGGCTATCTCATTGCCAAAACCTATCTGCCGGCGCAGGACGTTACAGATGGCGTCATTACCTATGACGTCGTCATCGGCCGCGTCGACGATGTGACCATCCAGAACCACACGGGCCAGAAGGGCGGCAACGGCCAGCACCATACGGAACGTATCAGCGACAAGGCCTTGTATCGGCAGACGAAGTTCCTGAAGCACGGCGACTACGTGACCCGGACCAATCTGGAACGGGCCGTCTGGCTCCTGTCGGATTTAGCCGAAGCCGATGCCAAAGTCACCCTCAGTCCCGGCTCGGAACCGGGGACGGTCCACATCCTCCTCGACGTCGAACCGTATCAGAGCAAGCACGGCCTAATCTCTGGCGATAACTACGGCAGCCGTTCCATGGGCTATAACGAATATGGCATCGACTACGATTTCCGCAACTTGGCCCACGAAGGGGACCACTTGGCGACCAGCATTTCCACGTCGGGCCGCCACATGTTCGACTGGGGCGCTAACTACACCATCCCGGTCATTCAGGACGGCTTGAAAATGACCGTCGGCTACAACGTTCTCAGCTATGACCTGGGTGACGAATACTCCTATTTGGACGGTGTCGGCCGGTCCCGCGTCGCTTCTCTTGGCTTTGATTACGCTATCGATCGTGGCCGCCGCCATAATTTATACACCGGTGTCCGCTATGAACATAGTCAAATCAAGGACGAATACCGCAGTTTCGGCGCGACGTACGGCGACAAGACGGGCAATGCTATGGTCTTCTCCTTGTACGGGGATGACCAGGACACGGCGGGCACGACGAATTGGCGCGTCGATTACAAATGGGGCCATATTACCAACAAATCCCTTATATTCCGCCAATCCCTATGACCAGTGGCTGGCAGACAGTCCACGCACGGCCGGAACCTATGAAAAATTGCGAGGCTACATCGAACGCCATCAAAATATCAACGAACGGCTCTACTTACTGTTGACGGCACAGGCCCAATATGCCTTCTCCAACCTCGATTCGTCGGAACACTTCTCCCTGGGCGGCCCTTATGGCGTCAAAGCCTACCCGACCAGCGAAGCTTCCGGTGATACGGGCTACCTGACCCGGGCCGAACTGCGCTGGCTCCTGCCCTTGAAGAAGCATGACCAGCAGCTCCAGCTGGCTGCCTACCTCGAACATGGCGGCATCTGGATCAATAAGGACAGCAGCATCAACCCCGGTGCCAAGAACCATCGCAATCTCCAGGGCATCGGCGTCGGCCTCATCTGGCAGCGCTACCAGGACTGGTTCGTCCGCATGGACTACGCATGGCCCTTGGGTGCCGAAGAACCTATCAGCGACCGCAGCCACACCAACGGCCACTTCTGGATCCGCACGGGCTTCTATTTCTAGAAATTTAATCGTTTTTGACTTATGAAAGGAACGAAGCATATATATATGAAATACTACAGCAAAAAACAATGGACACAAAAACTGACGGTCATGGTACTTCTGTCCATGGCTTTAGGCGGCACGGCTGTCCAGGCTATGCCCTCCGGTGCCGATATCCGTTCCGGTCAGGGGTCTATCAGCCAGGATGGAAAAAATATGACAGTTCAGCAGAACAGCCAGCGCATGGCTATTGACTGGACGAAATTCGATATCGCCAAGGATGAAACGGTTCGCTATGCCCAGCCCGACCGCAATGCGATTTCCTTGAACCGCGTCACCGGGGGTCAGCAGTCGGTCATTGCCGGGAATCTCAATGCCAATGGCAACGTCGTCCTGGTCAACCCGAATGGCGTCGTCTTTACCAAGAATTCCAGCGTTGATGTCGGCGGTCTCGTCGCATCGACAGCCCGCCTCAACGATGAAGCCATGAAGAACTTTAGCAACGGCAAAGACAGCCTGGGCCTGAGCCTCGATAAGGACTCGACGGCGGCTGTCATCAATGAAGGCCAGATTAAAGCCCAAGGCGGACTGGTGGCCCTTCATGCAGCCAACGTCGAAAACAAGGGCACTATTACCAATGAAGGCGGCACCCTTGCCATGGCCGCAGCCAAGAACCTGACCCTTTCGGCAGCCGATGACGATAAACTCAACTTTACTGTCGACGGTGAACTGGCTAAATCTCAGGCTCTCAACAGCGGCAGCCTCAAAGCCGCTGGCGGCTATGTCGTCATGACCGCCAAGAGCGCCGGCGACGTCTTGAGTACCGTCGTCAACAATACTGGCACCATCGAAGCGAAGACGTTGCGCAAAAACGAAAAAGGCCAAATCCTCCTCGACGGCGGTGATAACGGCCAAGTCGAAGTCAGCGGTACCCTGGACGCCTCCGGCACAGAAGAAGGCCAGAGCGCAGGAAATATCAAAGTCATCGGTGAAAAGACCATCGTCCACGATGGGACAAACCTCCTCGCCCGCGGCAATGTGGACGGCGGCAAAATCGAAACCTCCGGCGACGTGCTGAACCTGGGGGATACCCTCAACATCGATGCTAAAGGCGTCAACGGCAAGGCAGGGGAATGGCTGCTGGACCCGCTGGATGTGATCATTGCCGACAGTGATCCCACCACTACCAGCAACTACGATAACGCCGACAAGAAAACAGCCGTTGGCTCTGATTTCACCAAAGGCAGTGCCTCCATCGGCTACAACGATCCTGCTGCCACCGACGCCAATGCATCTTCCGTGAACAGTGCCGTGACTTGGATTTCTACCGATATGGTGGAAAAAATGCTGAATGGGGGTACCAATGTGACCATCCAGGCAGCAGCCACCAACGGATCGGCCAATATCATCGTTAAAAATGATATCGATAAGAAGGATGGGGGCGATGCCACGCTGACCCTGGATGCCATGCGGAACATCACCGTCAATGGCAATATCTCTTCCACGTCCAACAAACTGAACGTAGTCCTGAATGCGGACAGCAACGGGGATAAAATCGGGGCTGTGATCATCAATGCGAATATCAACACCAATGGGGGAGATTTCACCTCCGCTTCCGGCGGTACGGTGACATATACCAGTGATTCTGCCAAGACCAAAGGGTATGGGAAAGGGTCCCTTACCGGCAAGGCAGATCCTGCGGGCCATACGGTCGGTACCTATTTCGGCCATGTCAATGACGATGGCACGGCAGACGGCAAGAAGAATGACCGGTTGATCAAGACCAGCGGCGGGAAGATTACCCTCAACGGGGAAATCGCCATCGGCCTTAATGGGGGTACCCTGACCCTGGATTCCGGGGGCGGAGCTGTGACGGCCACCGGGATCATCAACTCCGGGAACAGCTATGGGGCCTATGTGTACGGGACGGACACCTGGAATACCTTGGTGGAACAGACGGTGGAAAGCTACCTGAAAACCGGCACGGTCCCGGCCTATCATTACAAGGGCGTCAACTATGTGAAAGACACCAGCGGCAATTATGTGAAGAATGCAGACGGGACCTATCAATACACCACAGACGCCCAGAGCTTTAGCAATGGACAGCCCCATTACACCTTCTCTGAAGCCGATACCCAGAATGTCCGCTGGCTGGGGGACGGAAGTTCCACCAGCGTCAGCACAAGTGCAGGGACGGGATATGCTTCCGTCGTCATTACCAAAGGAAGCATGACCTTGGAACAATGGCTGAACTACCAGCTCACCTATAACGCAGCTAACTTTGCCAATCGATATATCAGCCAGAGCAGTGGGGTTAAGGTGGTAACTGCTACAAGTGGCGGTAAGACTACTACTTCTGTACAAAATTCGGCCGGAAAAACCATGACCACAGCCGATTTAAAAACCTATTTGACCGCGGCTGTTGAAAGCTTCACGAACGGTACGGCCAGCACCGATACCACGTTGAACGGACAGACTCTTTACGCCAATATCAAGGACGACATCAGCCATCTTTTGGCTACTAACTGGTTTGCATCCAAGGAACTGGCCCAGGGATCTACCGGCGGCGGTTCGGCTGCAGGGGACTCCTACCTGGCCACCATCACTACCATTCTGGAAAACTCCCTGACCACGCCCAATGGTCAGCAGATTCTATGGGCCGGAGGCCGAGGATCCGGCGTATTGAACAAAAAAGGTTCCACCAACAATGACAAGGTCTATCCTTATTCCTATTACGGCATGCCCGATGATCCCACCTATCAGGACGGCATGTACTGGGTCACCGGTCCCGAAGGGGAAGCCAATGACGGCAAGGGGACCCAGTTCTATAGCAATGCTGGTTCTAACTGGCAGCGCGGGAATTATGGGAAAGCCGTTTATGGGTATGTGAACTGGGATACCTATAAAGACGGGAGTCAGCCGGACAACAGTGCACCGTTCCTGACCGTAGGGTTTGGCACCACCGGCAAATGGGACGATGCGGCCATGGGCGGGGATACCACCGTAGGTTTCATTAAGGAAACCAACCTGAACAATTCCAGCTTGAACATCAAGGCTGACAGCGGCACCGTCAGCCTGGAAGGAGACCTGGGCAAGGCCAAGGCTCTCGATACGGTGAACATTGAAAGCACCGGGGCCGTGACTCTTGGCAATCCAAACAACACAGCCACCACCTACCATAACGGCACGGTCTATGCGGATCATGGGGTCTACATTTCCGGGGGTACCGTGTCGGTAGGCGGGGAAATCCATTCCGGCACCACGGATACCACTTCTTCTGCCAGCGACATCACCACCCGCAGCGATGGATACCAGAATACCGCTTTCCAGCTGGACAGTGTAACCATCAAGTCCGCCGGTGACCTCACCGTCCACGGCGTGGAATCCGACGGCTATACGGATAGTGACGGCACCCTGAAGGGCGGCAAGATCAGCCTGACCTCCACCGGGAAGACTGGTAAAATCACCCTGGGCGCTGGCGTGGATTACAATGGCAAAGCCACGGAGGGCACCCTGACTGCGGCCAGCGCTGAACAGGGCGCTGTTGTCATCGATGCCCAGGGCAGCCAGGGCTCTCTGGTGAACAGCACCACCGGTACAAAGGCCATCACCACCAGCGAAGGCGGTACCTGGCAGGTCTATAGTGCTTCGCCGGATAATAATACTTTTGGAACCAATCTTAATAGTGGAACGGATGCTCAGTGGACTTCCAAATCGGCTTCTAACAACATTGCCACGGAAAACAAATATGGCAAGACTCCCAACGTCTATTCCGATACTAGCAGCAACAAGTTCATCTTCCAGGCGACTCCGGTGATTACTCTCTACGCTGACGATTACCTGAAGACCTATGGCGATGAGGTTTCTGCTGATACGCTGAAAAAGCTCTTGCATGGCAAGGAAGTTTTTACTGGCCTGGATGGCCAAAAGCATAATATGACGGATTATAGCTCCGCTTTCCAGGAAAAAGACTATACGGAGTATGTTTCCGGAGAGGATACAGTTACCGTTACCAGTGTTGGTTCGAACGCGACAGCTACCCGTATAGGCGGGAAGTATGAAGCTACTGAAAAGAGCGGTGCTGATGGTAAAAATGCTGTTTACGATTTGACGGTAAACCTGAATGATGCCAAGGCATTGGATGGATATGCCATTGATACGGAAAACGGCAAACTGGAAATCAAGAAACGTTCCGTCACCATTACCAGCTCCGGTGAACAG